>Ga0247844_1000757_pt1 | contig 65405 bp, 53 predicted proteins | sample LaCtaG_FD_192421 | JGI IMG/M metagenome (GOLD analysis project Ga0247844, IMG submission 192421) | Freshwater microbial communities from meromictic Lake La Cruz, Castile-La Mancha, Spain - LaCruzMarch201714.5m_1 | ecosystem: Environmental > Aquatic > Freshwater > Lake | place: Spain: Castile-La... | reverse complement strand
TTCTTATTGTATCTTTGTCAAGTACTTGGTACACCATGAAGGGAATGTTATTGTTGTTTTGTCGCATACAAAACGTTCCCTTCTTTTAAATATTGTTTAAACTCCTAAAAAAGTCAAGACGACTTCGTTTTAAAAGTTTATAGTCACACACTTTCAAGAACATTATTTTTCAGTAAATCACATCAAAAAAAAGATGAATAATTCATGGATTTAGGCTTTTATAATATAGCCAAAGCAGACAATTTTGTAGGGACAGGATTTAATTGACGGATAATATCCGTTTAAGATAGTCTGGCGGAGTCATAACGCTTAATTTTAGGTTTATAAGATAGAAAAAAAGAATAATTTTTCAAAATCTAAAGCTAGCTATTATAAAACAATTCTAGTGATTTAAAGTTTGGAAATATGTTATTAAGTAAGCGTGTAACCTGTTTTGCGATTTGCCACATATAATTCACAAATCACTCCTATTAAACACTTATTATGCTAACAAAATAGGCTGACCCACATCATGTGAATCAGCCTATTAACTGTCAATTGTCAACTTTTAACTGTCAACTTATTTATAACCATCTTCGTGAACACTCTTCACCGAACGTCCAGAAGGATCATTCATGTTTTTGAAAGAAGCATCCCATTCCAAGGCAATTGGCGTACTACAAGCTACCGAAGGTACTGAAGGAACACACAATGAAGCTGCTTCCGACGGAAAATAATCAGTGAAAATGGTACGGTAATAATACTCTTCCTTGTTCATTGGCGGATTAATTGGGTAGGTTTCGTTCACCTTAGCCATTTGCTCGTCGGTTACCATTTCGGTAGTCAACGCACGCAATGAATCAATCCAGTTGTAGCCTACACCATCCGAGAATTGTTCTTTCTGACGCCAGGTTACGCTTTCTGGAAGATAATCTTCAAATGCTTTACGCAAAATCCATTTCTCCATTTTTCCGTTGCCAGCCATTTTATCTTTTGGATTCAGACGCATGGCAATGTCCATAAATTCTTTGTCCAAGAATGGCACACGACCTTCTACACCCCACGAAGCCAATGATTTGTTGGCACGTAAGCAGTCGTACAAGTGAAGTTTGTCCAGTTTGCGAACCGTTTCTTTGTGGAATTCTTCTGCGTTAGGCGCTTTGTGGAAATAAAGGTATCCACCAAAAATCTCGTCGGCACCTTCGCCCGAAAGTACCATTTTTACGCCCATCGATTTGATAACGCGCGATAAAAGATACATTGGGGTACTTGCACGAATAGTGGTTACGTCGTATGTTTCAACGTGATAAATCACATCGCGTACGGCATCCAAACCTTCCTGCACGGTGAAATGAATTTCGTGGTGAATGGTTCCAATATGATCAGCCACTTTACGGGCAGCAATTAAATCGGGCGATCCGTCCAAACCTACAGCAAACGAGTGAAGTTGTGGCCACCAAGCATCTTCGGTATTACCCGATTCGATACGTTTGGCTGCATATTTTTTGGCAATTGCCGAAATAATAGATGAATCCAAACCTCCCGAAAGCAATACGCCATAAGGTACATCGGCCATTAACTGACGTTCTACAGCTGCTTCCAAAGCATCACGCAATACATCAATGTCAGATACGTTGTCTTTTACTGCGTCAAAGTTTTCCCAGTCACGGCTGTACCATTCTGTTGGTTTTCCGTCTGGACTATAATAATATTGTCCTGGCAAAAACTCTTCAATTTTGGTACAAAAACCTTCCAACGCTTTCAACTCCGAACCCACATAATAGGTTCCTTCTGCATCCCAACCTTGATACAAGGGAATGATACCGATATGGTCGCGCCCAATCATGAAGATATTTTTCTCGATATCGTAAAGTGCAAAAGCAAAAATACCGTTCAAATCTTCCATGAAGTTTGGACCTTTTTCGCGATACAATGCCAGAATTACTTCACAATCCGATTTGGTGAGAAACTCATATTTTCCCTCAAATTGTTTGCGGATTTCCTGATGATTATAGATCTCGCCATTAACTGCCAACACCAACTTACCATCTTTACTGAAAAGTGGTTGTTTTCCTGACTCTGGATCCACAATCGATAAACGTTCGTGCGCCAAAATGGCTTTATCATCAGAGAATATCCCTGACCAATCCGGCCCACGATGCCGTATTTTTTTTGACATTTTCAAAACTTGTGGTCTCAATACTTGAGCCGACTGCTTGAGATCAAATGCACATACTATTCCACACATATTATATTATTTAATTTGTTCCTAGTTTCGAATTCCGGGTTTCATGCTCTTAATTTTTTTTTTGAACACAAAACTTTGAAAACGAAACGCTAAACGGTTAACGTTTTATGAATATCTTCAGCTGTTTTTCGTCCCAAAGCAATGGCACGTACTACTAAACTTGCTCCAATTGCAGCATCTCCAGTGGCAAATACTTTGGCTACATTACTTTTACCTTCTTTGTTTGCAATAACGTTTCCACGTCCATCTAGTTCCAATTCCAATTCGGTAACAAGTCCTTCATGTATAGGATGAATGAAACCCAGGGCAAGGAATACCAAATCGGCTTTGATAACATCCGTTTTGCCTGTTGGTTTCATATTCCAACGTCCTGCTTCATCTTTTGTCCATTCAACTTCCTCTACCAATACTTCGGTCAACTGTCCGTCTTTGCCAATAAATTGATTGGTGTTCAAACTCCATTTACGAATACAACCTTCGAGGTGCGAGCTTGATGTTTTAAGAATTGTTGGATAATAAGGCCAAGGGGTATCAGGATTTTTTCCAACCGGTGGTTGTGGTAAAATCTCAATTTGAGTTACTTTTACAGCACCCTGACGAATAGAAGTTCCCACGCAGTCAGAACCTGTATCACCACCACCAATAACAAGTACGTGTTTGTCTTTTGCCGAAATAATATCGCTTGGCGCAACAGTTTCGCCCATAATGAGCTGGTTTTGTTGGCTAAGGAAATCCATGGCAAAGTAAATACCTTTAAGGTCACGACCAGCAGGATTGATATCACGTGGATGTCCAGCACCAATGGCCAAACATACTGCATCGAAATTTTTCATGATTTCTTTGCCCAAAATATCTTTTCCGACTTCTGTATTGGGTTTGAAAATAATTCCCTCTTCTTTCAATTGGTCCAAACGACGGTCAATCACGTTTTTATTTAATTTAAAGTTCGGAATTCCGTAACGCATCAAACCACCCAAGCTATTGTCTTTTTCAAAAATAGTTACGTTATGTCCTTTTCTGTTCAACTGTTGTGCAGCCGCCAATCCAGCAGGTCCCGAACCAATTACAGCTATTTTTTTTCCAGTGCGGGTTTTTGGTGGATGTGCTTTTATCAAGCCTTCAATAAAGCCAACTTCTGTAACGGCAGCTTCGTTTTCACGAATGGTAACGGGTGCATCGTGCAATGCCAATACACATGATTTTTCGCAAGGTGCCGGACAGATTCTGCCTGTAAAGTCAGGAAAGTTATTGGTTTCGTGCAAATTGTCTATTGCCTCTTTCCATTGTCCTTTGTAAATAAGGTCTTGCCACTCTGGCATTTTGTTGCCTAGTGGACAGCCCCAGTGACAAAAAGGAATGCCACAATCCATGCAACGCGATGCTTGTAATTTTCTGTCTTCGCGGTTCAAGGTCTGTTCAACTTCTCCGAAGTCGGTTACGCGCTCGAAAACTGGCCTATAGCCCGCATCTTTGCGTAATATACTTATAAATGCTTTTGGATTTCCCATGATTATATTTTAGCCCCTCTAAATCTCTCCGTCAGCTGACGGAGAGACTTTAAGAAAGCTCTTTTTTAATGTTTGAAATTCTATTGTTTTCTCTCTTATTCCCCCTTCGGGGGTTTGGGGGCTTTAATAATCGCGCTCTACTTGAGCAATTTTTTTGTTGATAGCATCCATCTTTTCTTGTTGCAATACTTTTTTGTATTCAATAGGAACGATTTTCTTGAATTTATCAACATATAAACTCCAATTGTCAAGGATATGTTTAGCACGAGTACTTCCAGTATATTTGAAGTGATTAGAAATCAATCCTTGCACTTCTTTACTGTCCATACTGTCTTCAATTAGAGATAGTTCAACCATTTCCATGTTACAGAAGAAGTCGAAATTTCCAACTTCATCCAACACATAAGCTACACCACCACTCATACCAGCTGCAAAGTTACGACCAGTTTGTCCAAGCACCACAGTACGTCCACCCGTCATATATTCACAACAGTGGTCACCAGCACCTTCAACTACTGCAATGGCACCCGAGTTACGAACGCAGAAACGTTCGCCAACAACACCGTTCACATACAATTCACCAGAAGTAGCACCATATAATAAAGTGTTACCTGCAATGATATTATTTTCAGGTTCGAAAGTACTTTCTTTTGGCGCAATCACTGCAATTTTACCACCCGAAAGACCTTTACCTACGTAATCATTTGCTTCACCAGTAAGTTGGAAGAAAATTCCTTTGCTCAAGAAAGCTCCGAAACTTTGACCAGCCGAACCGATAAACTGAGCTTTAATGGTATCTGATGGTAACCCATTTTGACCATAACGCTTTGCCACTTCACCCGAAAGCATAGCTCCAACAGCACGGTCGGTATTTTTAATTTTAGTAGTAATCTGAACAGGCATGCACAAATCCAATGCTGGAAGCGATTTTTTAATCAACTCACGATCCAGAACATTTTCTAATTTGTGATCTTGGTCTTTCACGTGATGTAATTCCAATTCAGAATTATTTTTTGGAACATACATGATTTTAGAAAGATCCACTTTCTGTATTTTAGAATTTCCTACAACCTTTTTACGTTCAAGTAATTCTGCATGTCCAATAATTTCATTCATGCTGCGATAACCCAATTCCGCTAAGTTCTCACGAACGTCTTCGGCTAGGAATTTAAAGAAATTTACCAAGTATTCATGTTTTCCGGTAAAGTGCTTACGCAATATCTCATCTTGTGTTGCAACGCCTACAGGACAAGTATTTAAGTGACATTTACGCATCATTACGCAACCTAAAATAAGTAATGCACTTGTTGCAAAACCATATTCTTCAGCTCCCAACAAGGCTGCAATGATAATATCGCGTCCTGTTTTCAACTGACCATCGGTTTGCAAACGTACCTGACCACGCAAGTTGTTCATTACCAATGTTTGTTGTGTTTCGGCCAAACCAATTTCTACGGGTAATCCAGCATGTTTGATAGAGCTCGAAGGACTTGCACCAGTACCACCTTCAGCACCACTGATCAAAATCAAGTCAGCTTTCGCTTTTGCCACACCAGCTGCAATAGTACCAACACCAGTTTCAGAAACCAGTTTTACACTAATGGTTGCAGTTGGATTAATGTTTTTCAAGTCAAAAATCAGCTGCGCTAAATCTTCGATAGAATAAATATCATGATGCGGTGGAGGAGAAATCAAAGAAATTCCCGGAATTGAGTGACGGGTTTTGGCAATGATTTTATCAACTTTATGACCTGGTAACTGTCCACCTTCTCCAGGTTTAGCACCTTGCGCCATTTTAATTTGAATCTCGTCGGCGTTTACCAAGTATTCAGAAGTCACACCAAAACGACCAGAAGCAACTTGTTTGATGGCACTACGCGTGCTCAAACCATCTTCGCGAATTTTGTAACGTTCTGGATCTTCACCACCTTCACCCGTATTGCTTCGTCCACCTACAATGTTCATAGCAATTGCCAAGGCTTCGTGGGCTTCACGACTGATAGAACCATAAGACATGGCACCGGTCACAAAACGTTTCATAATGCCTTCAATTGGCTCCACTTCGTTGATGTCTATTGGATTGCGTTTATAATCCATCAAGTCGCGAATAAATATCGGTGCTGGCTTATCGTCAACAGCTTTTACATATTCTTTAAACTTGTTGTAATCATTTGTTTTGGTAGCAATTTGCAAACGAGCAACTGTTTCTGGATTCCAGGCATGTTTTTCGCCATCATTACGATAGGCATATTGACCAAAATTTTCCAATTGTGTAGGATCTTCACCTTCTGCAGGGAAAAAAGCTTCATGATGAGGATGTAATACTTCAATGGCAACATCCTCAATGTCAATTCCTTCAATAGCAGAAGAAATTCCTTTGAAATATTTGGCAAGGAAAGTAGAAGACAAACCAACAGCTTCGAAAATGTGTGCTCCACGATAGCTACGCAATGTAGAATTACCCATTTTCGACAACACTTTCATCAAACCTTTGTTAACGGCTTTAATGTAATGTTTTTTAGCCGAATCCATGTCCATTTGAATGTCACCGGATTTGATTCTGTCGTTGATAATGGCAAAAACCATGTACGGATTGATTGCATTGGCACCAAATCCAAACAACAGAGCAAAATGCATTACTTCGCGTGGTTCAGCTGATTCAACAACTATATCAATCTGCATTCTCTTTCTTTTTTGAACCAAGTAGAGATGTACAGCCGAAACAGCCAAAAGTGAAGGAATTGGTGCGTGTGTTGCATCCACTCCACGGTCGCTCAATACGATATAATTTTTACCGTCGTCAACCGCTTTTTCTACAGATAAACACAGTTCCTGAACCGCTTTTTCAAGACCTGCAGCTCCCGATTTTGGATCAAAAAGCATTGGTAATGAAATAGTATAGAATCCTTTGTATTGTAAATTGCTCAATATGTCAAATTGCACATTGGTAAGTACTGGACTTTTCAGTTTTACCATTTTACAAATTTCCGGAGCAGCTTGTAATAAGTTTTGGTGAACAGAACCAATATAACCAGTCAACGACATTACTAATTCTTCACGAATTGGATCAATCGGTGGATTAGTTACTTGGGCAAATTGTTGACGGAAATAATTGAATAAACGTTGTGGTTTATCCGAGAAAACTGACAATGCCACATCGTTACCCATTGACGAAGTTGGTTCGAAACCATCATTTGCCATTGGAAGAATCAGTCTTTCAATATCCTCTTTCGAGTAGGCATAAGCATGAAGTAATGTTTCGTAATTAGGCAAATCATTTTTTACAGTTCTACCCGAAGAAATATTATCGAGGCTTACGCAGTTTCTGTCCAACCATTCGCGGTATGGAAATGCTTTGGCAAGACCTTCTTTTAATTCGTTGTCATAATATATGGTTCCTAACTCTGTATCAACCATAAGCATTTTGCCTGGTTTTAGGCGACCTTTTGCTTTGATATTGGCTGGTTCAAATTCCACTGTACCCGTTTCAGAAGCAATAATCATGGTGTCATCATGCGTAATCATGTAACGTGCCGGACGCAATCCATTACGGTCCAACATACCACCAGCATAGCGACCGTCGCTGAAAAGCAAACAAGCCGGGCCATCCCAAGGTTCCATAAAAGTACTGTGATATTCGTAAAATGCTCTCAAGCTATCCGAAATTGGATTCTTTTTGTTCCAGCTCTCTGGTACCAACATAGCCATAGCATGTGGTAAACTTTTGCCAGACATTACAAGGAATTCTAGAACGTTGTCAAGCGAAGCACTATCGCTCATTCCTGGTTGAACAATTGGATACAAGTCATTTAAGTTACCAAGTTGGTCAGATTTCAGAACACTTTCGCGAGATTCCATCCATTGGCGATTACCACGAATGGTATTTATTTCACCATTGTGACCCAACATTCGGAAGGGTTGCGCCAAATCCCAGGTTGGGAAAGTATTGGTACTAAAACGTGAGTGAACCAATGCAATACCAGACGTGAAATTTATGTCTGATAAATCGGGGAAGTAAGTACGTAATTGCAATGACGAAAGCATTCCTTTGTAAATCATCTGTTTAGTAGATAAACTTACAATGTAAAAACTACGGTCTTTTGCTATAACTGATTTTGAAATAGAATTTTCAATTTTTTTACGAACGATATACAGTTTTCTTTCTAGCTCTTCTTGTGAAGAAGCTCCAGTTACAAAAATCTGTTTGGTTTGTGGTTCGTTAAATGCGGAGGTTTCTCCAAGAATATCACTATTAACAGGAACATCCCGTATAGCAAGTAATGTAAGGCCTTCTTTTTCAACATATTCTTTAATTACATTCAAGCAAAGGTCTGCCTTTTTCTCGTCTTTTGGCAAAAAAACAAGACCAGTTCCATATTTACCTTTTGCGGGTACAGGAATGCCTTGTAGTAGTATAAATTCGTGAGGTATTTGCAATAATATACCTGCTCCATCGCCCGTTTTATTATCAGCACTTTCGGCTCCACGGTGTACCATGTTTTCAAGTACCTGAAGTCCATTTGCTACAATTTCGTGCGATTTTTCGCCGTGTAGATTTAATACCAATCCAACACCGCAGGCATCATGCTCATTTTGGGGTGAGTAGAGCGACATCTGCTCATATTCATCCAGGTGCTCAGAATTTGAAAATTTAGTAGTCATAGCTTTTCTTTTTTTATGCGCTTAAAAACTTTTTTGCTTTTAACCATTAAGCTGTGTAAGTTTTGTTTTATTGTTTAGTTGCAAAATAGTGGGAAACCCATTTAGGGCTTCCCACTATCTTTAATTTTGAAAGTTGATGTTAACATTCAAATTATCGGATAAATAGCAATTCTCTGTATTTAGGTAATGTCCACATTTCGTCATCAACTATTAATTCTAGTTTATCAACGTGGTAGCGAATTACATCAAAATATGGTAATACATTATCATGATAAGCATTGGCTTTATCTTTTTCGTGTTCAATGACGTTGGCCAATTTACGGGCAACAACCATATCTTCAACATTTTTCTTGATAGTAGAAACGTGTTCAGCAATTTCTTCAATTAATGCAATATCCAAAGAAGAAATTTTTTCAGCTTTCTCTACTGAGAATACAGCTTTAGTTTTGTAAACATTATCCAAAAGTAATGACTGCCAACGAGTTGCAACTGGGATAATATGGTTCAAAGCCAAATCTCCTAAAACACGTGCTTCAATTTGAATCTTTTTGATATAAGTTTCCCATTTCACTTCGTTACGAGCGTGAAGCTCAACTTCTGTCAAAACATTTGTAGCCTTGAATAGTTCAACACTTGATTTTGAAGTATAAGCTTCAATGATTTTTGGAACACTTGTTTCGCAATCCAATCCACGTTTTGCAGCTTCCACTTTCCATTCATTACTATAACCATTACCATCAAAACGAATTGCTTTTGAAGCTTTGATACATGCTTTGATTTCATCAAAAATGGCTTTTTCTTTAGTAACTCCAGAAGCAATTGCAGCATCTACATTTACTTTAAAAGCAACTAATTGTTGTGCAACAGCAGCATTTAACGTTGCCATTGCAGAAGAACAGTTAGCTGAAGAACCAACAGCACGGAATTCAAAACGGTTACCTGTAAAGGCAAATGCTGAAGTACGGTTACGGTCTGTATTGTCAAGGAATACTTCAGGAATGTTTGCAATTCCTAAATGTAATTTCTTTTTGTCGTCCAAGATAATGGCTTCTTCGCTGGTGCTATTTTCCAATTTATCAAGAATAGCTGTCAATTGAGTTCCAAGGAAAGCTGAAACGATTGCTGGAGGTGCTTCATTAGCTCCCAAACGGTGTGCATTTTGAGCTGTCATAATCGATGCTTTCAATAACGCATTATGTTTGTGTACTGCCACCAAGGTATTTACCAAGAAAGTAACGAATTGTAAATTTTCTTCTGCAGTTTTACCTGGAGTGAAAAGTCCAACACCTGTGTTGGTTCCCAACGACCAGTTATTGTGTTTACCAGAACCGTTGATTCCAGCAAATGGTTTTTCATGTAATAATAAACGGAAACTATGACGACGTGCAACACGTTTCATAATTGACATCATCAACAAGTTTTGGTCAACTGACAAGTTACATTCGCCAAAAATAGGAGCAAGTTCAAATTGGTTAGGAGCAACCTCGTTGTGACGAGTTTTTGCAGGAATACCATATTTGTAAGCTTCAAACTCGATATCTTTCATGTAAGCAGCCACACGACTTGGAACTGAACCAAAATAATGATCGTCCAATTGTTGGTTTTTTGCTGATTCGTGTCCAAGCAAGGTACGACCAGTTAATAGTAAGTCAGGACGAGTTGCGTACAAACCTTCGTCAATCAAGAAATATTCTTGTTCCCAACCTAAAAAAGCAACTACTTTAGTTACATTAGGGTCGAATAATTGACAAACAGCGGTAGCAGCTTTATCAACTGCGTGCAAAGCTTTCAACAATGGAGCTTTCAAGTCAAGTGATTCACCTGTATATGAAATAAAAATGGTTGGGATAACCAAAGTGTCGTCAACAATAAAAGCTGGAGATGTAGGATCCCATGCAGTATAACCACGAGCTTCGAAAGTACTACGAATACCTCCACTTGGGAAAGAAGACGCATCGGGCTCTTGTTGTGCTAGTAATTTACCAGAAAAATCTTCAATAATGGTCTCACCTGGAGCTCCAGCATAATCAATAAATGAATCATGTTTTTCAGCCGTACCGTCAGTTAATGGTTGAAACCAGTGAGTATAGTGAGTTGCTCCTAATTCGGTGGCCCAAAGTTTCATTCCAGCAGCCACTTGGGTAGCTATTCCTAAATCAAGAGTAGTTCCTTTGCTAATCACGTTTTTCAATGCTTTCAAAGTATCTTTCGAAAGATATTTAACCATTGTTGCATTGTTGAAAACAAATTTTCCGTAATAATCGGAAGTAAACTTTGAAGGTGGAGTTACTTCAAGCGCTTTTTTCTTAAAAGCTTCTTCTACTGCTTTAAATCTCAATGATGACATAATTATATTTTTTGAGGGTTATTTTTATTGATTTTTCTGATTTCCAGTTTTATTCTGTCGTAATGCAATTAAAACAGTGCAAAAATAATGAAAATGATAATTATTTCAGGATGTTCTAGTGTCTTTCTAAAAAAAAAGATAGCATTATTTCAATATGATTTTTTTTTGATAAATAAAATGCAAAATCAAAAGTAAAATGTAGTTTAAAGTTTTAATTAGCAAGTTTGACCAAAATTGCCAATTCAGTTTTAAAACCAATGTCTCTGTGGTTAAAAAAGTATACAAAGGTATTGTTTTGAATTTGAATTTAATTGTTTTTTGACAATTCATTTTGTTACATTTTATGCAGTCGTATTATTTTCATAGATAATTCTGAAACTTAACAACAAAAATCATTTTGACAAAAAAAATTACTGCATTTCATTATCGAATGCAAAAGTAATTATAAATTTCAATTATGCAATACATTATGACAAGAAAAAATGCTAAATATAGACAAAAAGATATCTTTTTAGTTATTATAACAACAATATGTATTTATATACTGGATAATGATGACATAATTACACCTTAAGAATTTAATTCTACACCATTTAAATATCATACATTAAGAATTACTAATGAATTCTTAATTCCATTTTTTTCCATAATCATTAAATCTATTTTTCGAGTTCAACTGGCAATTGAATACATTGATTTGATAATGCTATGTAAAATGTCAAAACACTCATGACTTGATGCAGTATAATAATTTCAAGCAATTTTTGAAACGATAAATTTAGTCGCAAATTACAGTTCGGATTAAAGTAACACAAGTAAGCGCACAAAAAAGGCTGTTCGAAATAACGAACAGCCTTTTTCTATATAAATGACGAACTGAATTATGCTTCTGGAGTTTCTTCTACTGCAGGAGCTTCTTCAACTGCAGGAGCTTCAACAACTGCAGGAACCACTACTTCAGGAACAACAACCTTAGGTGCTGCAACTACTGGCTCAACAACTTCAGGTACAACTTCAACAGCTGGAACTTCAACTACTGCTTCAGGAGCTTTAGCTTTCTTTTCTTTTTTTGCTGCTTTTTCGGCTGCAAGATCCATTTTGTCTTTCAAATCAGACAAAGATTGAATATCACCCAAAGTTGATTTTTCTACTGTAGAAGTAGGAATTTGAACTGGTGCGTCTTCTTTCTTATTAACACGTTTTGGAGCTGCTTTTTTCAATGCAGGTTCAGTAGCAGTACTTTCACCATTTTCGGCACGTTTCACATCTTCGTGAATGCGGCTATGAGAAAGAATGATACGTTTTGCATCTTTATTGAATTCAATTACCTTGAAAGATAATTTTTCATCAATTTGAGCTTGTGTTCCGTCTTCTTTGGTCAAGTGTTTTGGAGTTGCAAAACCTTCAACGCCATAAGGCAATGAAATTACTGCACCTTTGTCCAACATTTCAACAATCATACCTTCGTGTATGCTGTCAACGGTGAACATTGTTTCCAAAACATCCCAAGGATTTTCTTCTAATTGTTTGTGACCTAAGCTCAAACGACGATTAGCTTTGTCGATTTCCAATACTTGAACATCAATTTCGGCACCAATTTGAGTAAATTCAGATGGGTGTTTCACTTTTTTAGTCCAAGAAAGGTCAGAAATGTGAATCAAACCATCAACACCTTCTTCAATTTCTACAAACACACCAAAATTGGTGAAGTTGCGAACTTTAGCTGTATGTTTGCTACCAGTAGCGTAACGGTTTTCGATATCTTCCCAAGGATCAGATTTCAATTGTTTGATACCCAAAGACATTTTGCGTTCTTCACGATCCAATGTCAAAATTACTGTGTCAACTGCTTCGCCTACTTTCAAGAAATCTTGAGCAGAACGTAAATGTTGTGACCAGCTCATTTCAGAAACGTGAACTAAACCTTCAACGCCTTGTGCGATTTCAACAAATGCACCGTAATCGGCCATAACCACTACTTTACCTGTTACTTTGTCACCAACTTTCAAGTTTGGATCCAAAGCATCCCATGGATGAGCAGAAAGTTGTTTCAAACCTAAAGCGATACGTTTTTTCTCATCATCAAAGTCCAAAATAACTACGTTGAGTTTTTGATCCAACGAAACAATTTCCTCTGGGTGAGAAACACGTCCCCATGATAGGTCAGTGATGTGAATCAATCCGTCTACGCCGCCAAGGTCAATAAACACACCGTAAGAAGTGATGTTTTTAACTGTACCTTCAAGTACTTGTCCTTTTTGAAGTTTACCGATAATTTCTTTTTTCTGCAATTCAAGTTCAGCTTCGATAAGTGCTTTATGCGAAACAACAACGTTTTTGAATTCGTGGTTGATTTTGATAACCTTGAATTCCATTGTTTTATTAACAAACACATCGTAATCGCGAATTGGTTTCACATCGATTTGTGATCCTGGAAGGAACGCTTCGATACCGAATACATCCACAATCATACCACCTTTGGTACGGCATTTCACAAAACCTTTCACAATTTCTTGTGTTTCAAGGGCTGTGTTTACACGTTCCCATGAGCGAGTGGCACGGGCTTGTTTATGAGAAAGAATTAATTGTCCTTTTTTGTCTTCTTGGCTTTCGATATAAACTTCAACTTTGTCGCCAACTGCTAAATCAGGATTGTAGCGGAATTCGCTCATTGGCACAACGCCATCCGATTTGTAGCCAACATTTACAACTACCTCACGTTTGTTAATCAAAATAACCGTTCCTTCAACAACTTCTTTGTCTTTAATAGCATTCAAAGTGTTGTCGTAAATTTTTTCTAGGTCAGCTTTAGCAAGTTCAGTGATTACATCACCTTTTTCGTAAGCATCCCAATCGAAATCTCCCTGTGGAACAGGTTTTGCAGCTTTCACTCTTACTTTTGGAGCTTCTTCGATTACGATTTCTTCTACAGCTGGAACTTCTTCCGCTAAAGGAGCTGCCTCAACTACAGTTTCTACTACTGCCTCTGGAGCTACTTCTTCAACAACTGGAGCTACTTCAGCAATTACTTCTTCAGCTACTGGAGCTGCTTCTACAATTACTTCTTCTGCTACAGGAGCTGCTTCAACTACAGTTTCTTCAACTACTGCTGGAGTTTCTTCAATTACTGATTCTACTGCGGCTGGAATTACTTCTTCCGCAATGTTTTTGTTTTCTTCCATTTCTGAAAAATGTTTTTTTTAATTACTAATAAATTAGTAGGTTAGACAATATGATACCTTTACAAAATACGGGCGCAAAGATACAAAAAATATACGAGGCACGAAACAGTAGAATGACTATAATTATCCTTTGGTTTAAAATTCCATTTAAATATCAATTAAAATGCATATATTCAAGCATTTATAATAAAAATCTGCGAAACACTTCCAATTGTAATATGTTGAAATTATTTGTTGTAAAAATCCAAAAAAGTTTTTCAAATTACATTATAATGTTGTCAAATAAAAAATATATTGTAATTTTACAGCATATTTTCAAATTAAACAAATCACTAAAAATTATATTATTATGAACCATTTATTGTTGCTAGGAGGTTTAGGTACTGGCGAAGTGATAGTTATTGCATTGATTGTCCTATTATTATTTGGCGGAAAGAAAATTCCTGAATTAATGAAGGGAATTGGGAAAGGGGTAAAAAGCTTTAAAGATGGTCTCAGTGATATTGAGACCGAGATAAATAAAGACGAGAAAAAGGATACGAAAATTGATTCTTCAAAATAAGCATGAGTGAATCTGTAGAAGGTGAAATGACCTTTTGGGATCATTTGGATGACTTACGTAAAGTATTGTTTCGAATTGCAGCTTTTATAGCTGTGGTTTCACTTCTGTTTTTTTCATACATGAGAGAATTATTTGACTACGTGATACTTGCACCGAGTCGAAATGATTTTTTCTTGTACCAATGGATGAATGAAATGGGTAAAAAATTGCCACTACTTTTCCCTGATTTTTGTATAGGAAATTTTCAGGTTAAAATAATCAATATCAACCTGTCATCACAATTTTTCATTCACATGTCCACCTCGTTTTGGTTTGCGTTGGTGTTCAGTTTTCCTTTTGTCATTTATCAACTATTTCTATTTGTCAAACCAGCTCTATATAGCAACGAGCAAAAAAATGCTGGTTGGGCATTCTTTTTTGGTAATATATTGTTTTATATTGGAGTAGCAGTTGGTTACTTAATGGTTTTTCCGCTCACATTGAGATTTTTGGCCGGTTATCAACTTAGTTCTTATATTGATAACAGCGTTTCACTCGATTCCTATATGGATAGCTTTTTAATGCTGTGTTTCATTATGGGATTGGTTTTTGAATTGCCTTTGCTCTCATGGCTTTTATCTCAAATAGGCATTTTGAAACGGAGTTTTTTTATAAAGTTTCGCAGACATGCAATTGTAATTTTATTGATTGTTTCAGCATTTATAACACCATCTGGTGACCCATTTACATTGATGGTGGTATTTTTACCCATCTATTTACTCTGGGAAATTAGTGCTTTGGTGGTGAAGAAATAGTGATGGTTGTATATCTTAAAATTGTAGTTACAAATATGAAAATATAAATCAAAAAAAGAATCTATTATGAAACGAAGAGATTTCTTTAAATCAGCTGCATTTGCTGGTTTGGCTACTGTTTTTAGTCCCAATGTACTTGGTTCAAGCAAATCGAATAATGCGCTTGCGGTAAATTCAACACCTGATATGGTGGCAGTTATGGGTGGCGAACCAGAAGCTATGCTCATACGTGCTTTGAAAGAATTGGGCGGAATAAAAAAGTATGTAAAAAAAGGAGATAAAGTGGTTATTAAGCCCAATATTGGTTGGGATAGAAAGCCTGAATTAGCAGCCAATACTAACCCTGAGCTTGTTGGTGCATTGGTAAAACTTTGTAAAAGTGCTGGTGCTTCGGAAATTATCGTGTTTGACCACACTTGCCACGATTGGAAGAAAAGTTATACCAATAGTGGTATAGAAAAGGCAGTAACCGATGCTGGCGGAAAAATGGTTCCTGCTAATGATGATTCTTATTATAGTGAAGTAGATTTTCCACTTGGTGTAAATTTGAAAAAGGCAAAGATTCATAAATCATTGCTGGAATGTGATGTATGGTTCAACTTACCTATTCTAAAACATCATGGTGGAGCAAAAAACACCATTTCGATGAAGAATTTGATGGGAATTGTTTGGGATAGAGGCTTTTTTCACAATCATGATTTACATCAATGTATTGCGGATGCAGCCACATTTCATAAAAAACCGGCCCTCAATATTGTTGATGCTTACCGTATTATGAAATCGAACGGACCTCAAGGAAAATCCGAAGCAGATGTAGTTTTGCTCAAATCATTGATTATTTCACCTGATTATGTAGCTGTTGACACGGCAGCCATGAAATTGTTTTCGCAAGTACAACCTACAGATATGAAAGATGTTAGGCATATTGAATTGGCAGAAAAACTCAAAGTAGGAACACAAAACTTGGAAAAATTAAATGTAAAAAGGATTAAAATGTAAACTTAAATCAATGATTAGTGTTAATATTTTAAAGTCTTGTTCTAAGTTTTACCGTTAATCACTCATCACTTATCGTAAACAATAATACAATGAGATTCCTTAAACATATACGTGTAGCTCTTGCACTACTTTTTTTTCTTCCAATTTTTTTCTTTTTTGTAGATTTTACGGGCAAGTTGCCTTTACAAATGCACCAATTTCTTAGCATTCAATTGATTCCGGCATTATTATCCTTGAATGTAATTGTTATTGCTGTATTAATTGTTGTAAGTCTACTTTTTGGACGTATCTATTGCTCCACATTATGTCCACTTGGGGTTTTGCAAGATATAATTGCGTGGAAGTCAAGATTTTTTCGCAAGAAAAAGAAAAAGTATCACTTCCATTATGTTAAGCCACAAAATATTATTCGTTATTCCATTTTGGCAATAACGGTTATTGTATTTATTGCGGGAAGTTCATTTCTGTTGATTTTGCTGGACCCATACAGCATTTTTGGTCGATTTGTCTCACAACTTTTCCGTCCTTTATTCATTTGGGGTAATAATGGTTTGGCTGCTTTTTTGAGTGGAATGGGTAATTATACACTTTACAAAGTAGAACAAGCTGGATTTGTACCTATTGCATTTGGTATTTCATTGTTCTTTTTTCTATTAGTTGCCACAATGTCGTGGTTCAGAGGCAGACTATTTTGTAACACAATTTGTCCTGCAGGGACTTTTCTAGGACTTATATCGAAAGTATCAATTTTCAAAATATCCATAGAAGATTCTGCCTGTACAAGTTGTGGGCTTTGTGCAAAACAGTGCAAATCTCAATGCATTGATAGTAACGAGAAAACTGTAGATCATTCACGTTGTGTGAGTTGTTTTAATTGTATTTCTTCTTGCAAAAATAATGGTGTAAAATATGGTTTCAGCTACAAAAAGAAAGTTGTACAACCTTCTGAACCTGTTCCAAATTTAAACAGCAATGGCCGCAGAACGTTCTTACTAACCTCTGGAGCAATAATCACTTCATTGGCAGTTACAAATGCAAAAAACCTTTCGGGAAAAAGTGATTCCATACTTTCTCGAAAACCAATTATGCCTCCAGGTGCTACAAATATCAACCATTTCAATGCACATTGTACTGGTTGTCAACTTTGCGTAACTAAATGCCCCATGCAAGTACTAAAACCCGCTGCTTTACAATATGGTATTTCGGGTATAATGCAACCTCACTTGGCTTTTTCAAGAGAAGTCTTTTGCACTTACGATTGCAATATTTGTTCAACAGTTTGCCCTACAAATGCACTGAAGAAAATGGCAATGGAAGAAAAAAAATTAGTGCAAATTGGTAATGTAAAGTTTAGGCAAGATATGTGCGTGGTATTTACAGACGAAAAAGACTGTGGAGCATGTTCCGAACATTGTCCAACTCAAGCTGTACATATGATTCCTTACAAAAATGGTTTGACGATTCCAAAAGTGACTGAAAACTTGTGTATTGGATGTGGTGCTTGCGAATCTATTTGCCCCGTTCGCCCCTATCAGGCCATTTATGTAGAAGGAGCGAGTACTCAAAAATTAGCTAAAAAGCCAGAAGAGGCAAAGAAATTTGACAAAGTGATAGATGATTTTGGTTTTTAAATTTTAAGATTATATTTAATTTAATGTTTTACTTTCCAAGCTATCAAGTGCTTCAATTTCAATACAATTGAATTAACTTGTCAATTTTAATTTGTAAATATGCCTCTCTTTTATCAAATTTGAAACGATAAAAAAAAAGGTTGTAATGTTTATAAAAAAATAATATATAAATTTTAATGTACTACAAAGTGATAATTGCTTTGGCATGTTAATTGGATAATAAATCCTATCTTTGCGTTACAATCAATGAAAATTTCTAATGTTTGAAATCATATTAAAGGGCATTCTAATTGGATTATGTATATCGGTACCACTTGGACCAATAGGCATGCTATGCATTCAACGCACCCTTAATAGAGGCCCAAAATATGGCATTATAACAGGAATTGGTGCTAGCACTTCTGATTTGATTTACATCATTATAAGTTTGTTTTTCTTAAGTTTCGTGCTCGATTTTATTGAACTACACCGGTTTATAATTCAATTATTGGGAAGTATTGTTGTAACTGGTTTTGGCTATTATATTTTCAATTCAAATCCTGCCACACAGCCCAAACCGAACGAACCTCTAAAGCACAGTCTTTTCAGCGATTTTGTCACATCATTCGCTTTAACGCTCTCAAATCCACTACTTTTATTTGTATTGATTGCTCTTTTTGCCCGTTTTGAATTTATAGGAAAAGATTCAACATTGCTTGTATCGATTATCGGTATTTTATCTATTTATGGAGGAGCAATATTGTGGTGGAGTACAATTACTTTCTTTGTAAGTCACTTTAAGAATAAGTTGAATATGAGGGAGTTGAAAATAATAAATCAAATTACAGGTATCGTCATTATTCTAATTGGATGCGTTGGTTTTTACTTAAGCATGGTGAAATAATCAATTATATTTACAAAATCAACCTTTTTACTACACGAAGCTTGTGCGAATATTCACCTGTTTCGGATGAAATTATTCCTTGCGAATCAACATTTTCAATCTTCACCCAACCTGAAGCATGAATAATTTGGTGAGAATTCAACATCATTCCCACATGAATAATTTTTCCTTCCATATTTTCAAAAAAGGCCAAATCACCAGCTTCTGCTTCAGAAAGAAAATCTATCACTTTTCCGCATTCAACTTGTTGTGAAGCATCGCGCGGCAATTGTAATCCACACATATCATAAATTACTTGGATAAATCCAGAACAATCTATACCCATTAAGGTTTTTCCACCCCATAGATAAGGTGCATTCAAGTATTTTTTGGCCAAATAAATCAATCGATTTCCACTTAATTCATTTGAAATTGGCATATAAACTGGGTCAATTTTGTAGGTTTTTCCACCAACAATCACTTCGTTACTATCAAATGAGTTCAATTTACTTCCACCGGGTAAATATATTCTCTCATTAAAATCTTGATTTTCACATTCTACAATTGGATGATTTATGCATTTTATCTCAATTTCTTCAAACTTATTTCTATCTTTTTCACTCAAAATTTGAATCATTTTTCTATTTACCCAACCTGTATAATTATCAGCTATATTGCGAATAAAAAGCCAACTTTCACGCGTTTCAAGAATTTCCACTCGTTCTCCAAAAAGTAATTGTGAAGTCATTTCGCTGCGTTCGCTATCGTTGTTTCGTAATGGTACAAGTGGAAGATTTATGATACCTTTCATGATTTTATGAGTTTGAAAATTTGAAGTCTTGAGTGTTTAAGAGTTTTTTGATTGATTAAATTTTAAAAAGTCTCGTTTCACAATTATTTATCCACAAAAATACGGAAAGTTTAGGGTTTCTGCTTCAAATAGATTTTTTTTTTGTAATTTTCGGCCTTTTATCATTTATAGTATAGTATTTATTTGAAATTACATTCAATAATATTTTTAAATGCTCCAAAATCAATTTTCAAAAATCAATTATATAATAATTTCAACATGAAAATTAACTTTACCCAATCACAACTACATTATATCACCAAAGCAGCTCTTTTTGTGTGTGTTATTGCAGTTATTGTTCAACTTTTTCCAATAGAAAGCAAATTCAAATATCAATTTGAAGTTGGAAAACCTTGGTCTTATGAGTTAATTACAGCTTCTTTCGACTTTCCAATTTATAAAAGTGAACAACAAATAAACAAAGAGCAGGAAGAAATGTTAAAGGGGTTTACACCTTATTTTCAGACTGATACAAATGAGCAAGTCACACAAATAAATAAACTATATTCTGATTGGAAAAAAAAGAGCGGTAGTTCAGTTCGTTATCAGAGTTATATTAAGACTAAATTTAACAACATTTACTCAAGAGGAATAATTTCTGTTGAAGAATATAACAAGCTCAAAGATAATGGAACAATGAATATTTCCACTATTTTACCGAATAGAGTGACTAGAATTGTTCCAATAACTGATATTTACACACCTAAAACAGCTTATGAAGAGATAATTAGAGATGCTCCAGAAATATTAAAATCGTATGATATTAATCTCTATTTAGTCGAAAATCTAAAATATGACAGTGCTACTTCTACACTCTCAAAATCTGATTTATTGAAAAACCTCTCGCTCACTTCGGGCATGATTCAAAGTGGCGAAAGAATAATTGACCGAGGAGAAATTGTTACACCGACAAGTTACCTGGCTTTACATTCCCTTAAAATTGAATATGAAAAAAGAAAAGCATCTCTTCAACAATCAAAGGTAGTTGTAGTTGGAGAAGTTGTTATGATTTTTGTACTGATTAGCTTGTACTTTTTGTATCTCTACCTATTTCGCCCACGAATATTTGAGAATTTCAGTAATATGCTTTTTATTTCATTAATTACAGTAATTATTATTGGCTTAACAACCTTTACAATGCGTTATACCTCTGTCAGTTACTACATTGTTCCTTTTGCATTATTACCTATTATTATTCGTGTATTTTTCGACCCCCGAACAGCTCTTTTTGCACATATCATTACAATGCTTATTATTTCGTTTATGGTGGACAACTCCTTCCAATTTATACTGTTACAAATTACGGTTGGAATGGTGGCAGTTTCGAGTTTAAAGGACATGACACAACGCTCACAGTTGGCTCAAACAGCACTATATATCTTTTTGAGTTACGTCCTTATGTATTTGGCTTTAGAATTCATTTCGGAAGGCGATATATTGCGAATTCATTGGCAACCAATCATTTACTTTGCAATAAGTAGCGCATTTGTTTTGTTGGCTTATGTACTTATTTACATTTTCGAAAAGATTTTTGGCTTAATGTCATCGGTTACATTATTGGAACTTACCAATATAAACAGTGATTTATTGTTACGGTTTTCTGAAGCAGCACCAGGTACTTTTCAGCACACACTTCAGGTTTCAAATTTGGCAACTGAAGCAGCTAAGAAAATAAATGCTAATAGTTTATTGGTTCGTACTGGTGCGTTATATCATGACATTGGTAAAATGAAACATCCTGAGTATTTCACTGAAAATCAGCTTGGTGGAAAAAATCCACTTTCAGATATGGATTATGAACAAGCCGCTCGAACAGTTATTAATCACGTGAAAGATGGAATTGAAATTGCCAAGAAGAGTCATTTGCCTGAACAGATAATTAATTTTATTGGCACCCATCACGGACTAGGCAAAGCAAAGTACTTTTACAATTCCTTTATCAATGATTTTCCTGATTTAGTGCCAAACGATGCAGCTTTTACTTATCCAGGACCACTACCTAACAATAAAGAGACAGCAATATTAATGATGGCTGACGCTGTAGAAGCACGTTCGCGAAGTTTGGCCATTTATACCGAGGATAGCATCAACGAGATGGTTGAAAGCATGATTAATAGCCAAATAGCAGACGGTCAGTTCAAAGAAGCACCCATTACTTTTAGGGATGTTGAAACAGTAAAATCTGTTTTCAAGGAAAAAATTAAAAACATTTATCATACCAGAATTGCATATCCTGTTGCCAATACTGAAGTGAAATAAATAATGGGTGAATTGGTGAATAAAAAGCAAACATACAAACCTTCAAATTATAATTAAATAAAATGATTCAAATACAACTTAAAGGAGTAGCCGCAGAATTGACTTTGGGAAATTATATGCCCAAAGATACCACCATATTCAACAATTGGGAGGATTTTTTCAATTATAATGATTTGATACATCAGTCGCTATTGATGATGGAGCATGTTTCTGAAATAGAAATTAAACAGGACGATAAAGTTATATTTACGGGAAAAATACCTGTTGCTCATATTCACCCACAAAAAAGCATTTCACCTATTTTGCAAAATAAAGGATTGTATCTAAGAACAGAATGTGTAGAGGAGGCAATTTTTAACTGTGAGTTTGAAGCCGAAAACTTTGATAAAATGAAGCTTCGGTTTGAAACACAGGATTATGATTCACTTTTTAAAGTTGGAAATTCATTTCTTGCCAAAGTGATGTATGACCAAACAGTATTGGAACTTGAATGGAAAAGTGCCAAACCTGTTGGTAATATTTGTGTGTTGTGCAGGTTCGAGAATGGTTTTCTGGTTCCGATTTATGATGCAGTGAAGAAAGTAAGTTCTATATAGATAAGCTTTATAGAAAGAATCTATCGAATCATTTTTCGATACAGTTAAACTATATTCATTTTTTATTGTTTTTGTGTTTAGTAATACAAAACAATTAGTTTCAAAAAACATGAAGAAATATAGTATTCTTTTATTAGTTTCATTAGTAGCAGCAAATGTATTTGCACAAAAAGGCAGTATTAAAGGTCGGGTTTTTAATGCTAAAACCAATCAACCGATAGAATTTGCAGCTATTTTGGTACAAGGTACTGGCATTGGTTCTACCTCAGATTTGGATGGTAATTTTATTTTTACAGGAGTTGAACCTGGTTTTAAACGTTTGGTAGTAAGTTTGGTTGGTTTTCAGACTACCGTATCTTCCGAAATTCAAGTTCAGGGCAATCAAACGGTATTTATTGATATTGCTGTTCCCGAAAACGCAGTTCAATTGAGCGAAGTAACTGTACGTCAAAACTTGATTGTAAAAAGAATTGAAAGTCCTATTTCCGTTATATCCGTGGGGGTTCAGGAAATTGAAAAAAGTGCTGGTGCCAATCGCGATATCACCAAAGTGGTGCAATCATTGCCTGGCGTTGGTGCTACCGACCCCAACCGAAGCGACTTGATAGTTCGTGGTGGTGGACCGTCCGAAAATGTATTTTATTTGGATGGCATCGAAATTCCAGTAATCAATCACTTTGCAACCCAAGGTTCTTCGGGTGGTTCGGTGGGTATTATCAATCCAGATTTTGTTCGTGAAATCAACTTCTACACTGGCGCTTTTCCTGCAAATAGAGCTAATGCCCTCAGCTCGGTGATGGAAATTCGCCAGAAAGACGGAAGCAAAGACCGCATACACAGCAAACTATCCGTTGGAGCTTCTGATGCAGCTTTGACAATTGACGGACCTATTGGCAAGAAATCAACTTTCATCGTTTCGGCTCGACAATCCTATCTCCAATTTCTGTTTGCTGCCATTGGTTTGCCTTTTTTGCCCACCTACAACGACTTTCAATTGAAATACAAATACCAGATTGATAAAAAGAACGAAATTTCATTTATTGGAATAGGCGCTATTGACGACATGGTGCTCAATACCGGCATTGCCAAACCTACCGAAAGTCAAAGTTATTTATTGGCACAATTACCAACATACAAACAATGGAATTACACGGTAGGAACAGTTTATAAGCATTATGCTGATACGCATTATGATACTTGGGTTTTAAGTCGCAACATGCTTAGGAATAAAAATTTCAAATATCTGAACAATGATGAAAGTCAAGTAAAAACATCGGATTATTCATCAGATGAAGCCGAAAACAAACTGCGTTTTGAGCGGAATTATCCCGATTTACCTATAAAATTATCCTATGGTGCTGGGATAAAATATTCGCATTATACAAATGAAACATTTCGTAAATTATATTTCAATAACTCTGTGTCAGATTTAAAATATAGCACGGCTATCAATCTCTTTGGTTATCATGCATTTGCTCAAGCCTCCAAGGCAGTACTGGATGAGAGACTGAAGCTTTCTTTGGGAATAAATTTTGCAGGAATTGATTACAATAACAATATGCGAAATCCGCTCAATCAGTTTTCACCGCGACTGTCAGCTTCTTATGTACTCACCGAAAAACTCGATTTCAATGCCAATGTGGGGCGTTATGCTTTGCAGCCTGCTTACACCACTTTGGGCTACAAAGTGGCAGATGTTTTTGTAAACCAAAACGAAAACTTACGTTATACTATTTCTAATCAGGCCATTGCAGGTTTCGATTATCGCCCAATGGAAAAAGTAAGAATGACATTAGAAGGTTTCTACAAAGGCTATGAGTATTATCCATTCTCGGTTGCCGATGGCTTGAGTACAGCTAGCAAAGGCACAAATTTTGGTCAAATTGGTGATGAGCTTATAGAATCAACTGGTAAAGGCCGTGCTTATGGTATTGAATTTTTGGCCAAAATAATGGAAATGAAAAAATTGAACCTCACTGCTACCTATACTTATTTCCGTAGTGAGTTTACCGATGTAAATGGAAAATATGTTTCTTCAGCTTGGGATACCAAACATTTATTCAACATGATAGCCAGTTATAAATTGCCAAGAAACTGGAATGTAGCCATTCGTTGGCGTTTTGTGGGCGGTGCACCATATACACCAGTTGATTTGGTAAATTCTAGCAATAAAGCTGTTTGGGACGTAACAAATCAAGCCGTGTTGGATTACAAAAACTTCAATTCAGTTCGATTACCCCTAGCACATCAATTGGATATGAGAATTGACAAAGAAATTTATTTCAAAAATTGGGTGTTGAATTTATATACTGACATTCAAAACGCTTATAATTTCAAAACACAGGGTGCACCTATTTATACCAATTTAAAAGAAAATCCAGTTGACTCCAAAGATACAAATATTGATGGAACTGGAAATTACATTTTACGTACAATAGATAACTTTGGAGGAAATATTTTACCAACAATTGGAATTATCATCAAAATCTAATTACTAAGGATATGAAAACAAAATTAATTCTGGCTGCACTGTTAGTATTGACAGTAAGCGTACTGGCCAAGAAAAAACCTGAAGTATTTTCGGAACATATTTATGGCGTAAATAATAATGGTAGTACCATTAGCATTCGTTTTGAGAAAGGAAAAGAACACAATCATCCACTTTTTGCAATATGGCTGGCCGACGAAAATGGTAAATATATACAAACGCTCTATGTTTCAGAAAGTGTTGGACATGGAATATTTGTGCGAGCCAATAGAAGTAGCGGCAAATGGATGGGCGGAGAAATTCAACGACCAGCAACCGTGCCATATTGGGCGCATCAATGTGGCGTAAAAAACCAATATGGAAACTATTTGCCCACCCCAAAACAGCCTATAGTGGATGCTTACACAGGTGCAACTCCATCTTCCTCATTTATTTTAAAAGTAAAAACTGAAAAGCCGTTGTCGGGAAAATATAAAGTGTATCTGGAAGTAAATCAGTCGTGGGATTGGAACGATTATTGGTCAAACGATTTATACCCCGATAACAAGGAATATAGAACTTCCAGTCAGCCGGCATTGGTTTATGTGGTTGACATTGATACTAATAATCCATCAGGCAATTATGATATGAATCCTATTGGTCATAGCCATTATGCTGGGGCAGATGGAAGTTTAAATACTGATTTAAGCACTATCACTACGGCTTTGAAAATTGCAAAAAAGATAAATGTAACGATTGAGTAGTACAATAATCTTCAAAGGTTCTGCTCACTCTATGTTTATTATTGTGGTGGATTAAAAAACAAATCAACAATTAGCAATTATAGAACCTCAAAATACATTCAGTATTTTGAGGTATTTTTTTCTGACAATCTAAAAAATATATAAACCACTTCTCGTCAAATTCTTTTTGAATAATTTTCCACATTTATGCGATTTTATTTCCTTAATTTTCTACCTTTGCGCTATGCTAATATCTAAATAATTAAAACTACACAAATGGAACAAATTCATCAACGCATATCAATCCTCCGCAATGCCATGAAAAAGTACGGCATTTCAGCATGTATTATTCCCGGAACCGACCCACATGCAAGTGAATATATTGCAGATTATTGGAAAGAACGTGAATGGATATCTGGTTTCGACGGATCGGCTGGCACAGCGGTGATTACAATGACTAGTGCTGGTTTATGGACTGATTCACGCTACTTCCTGCACGCTTCGGAACAATTGGACGGAACTGGCATTGAGCTTATGAAACAAGGTTTACCAGAAACACTGGAGATTTTACCATGGTTGGCGACGCAACTTAAAGCAGGTGAAAAGGCAGGTGTGAATCCACAAATGTTTTCTTTGAATTCATTTTCATCTATGAAGAGCGAACTTAAAATGGGTAATATTGAATTGGTTTCCATAGATTTACTTGATCTTGCCTGGCCAGTTCGCCCTAAAATGCCAACACAACCATTCTATGTTTTTGAAACAAAATATACTGGAAAAACGGCGTTCGAGAAAATAGATTTGCTTCGTATAGAAATGAAAAAAGCATACGCTGACACTTTTGTAATTTCAGCTTTAGACGATATTGCGTGGTTGTTTAATATTAGAGGTAATGATGTGAATTACAATCCTGTTGTAATTGCTTACGCTTTGGTGGAAAATGACAAAGCTACCTTGTTCATTTCACCTGAAAAATTGACAGATGAAACAAGTTTATATTTAAAAAATGAAGGTGTTACTATTGCCAATTATCATGAGATTAATGATGCATTGTCAAAACTATCAACATTCAAATCAGTTTTGGTCGACGGTGCAAAGCTCAATCAATCATTATTTGAATCCATACCTTCTGGTTGTAACATTCGCAATACCATGTCACCCATTTTTAAGATGAAAAGCATCAAAAATGACGTAGAAATGGCTGGTGTACGATGTGCAATGCAAAAAGATGCTGTAGCGTTGACACACTTTTTTATATGGCTGGAAAACAATTTGTCAAGTGGAGATTTATCTGAGATTTCTATTTCAAACAAATTACGTGAATTTCGAAGCGAACAAGAAAATTTTGTTGGTGAAAGTTTTGGAACAATTGCCGGTTATGCTGCTCACGGTGCCATTGTGCATTATAATGCAGTTCCAGAATCGGATGCAAAACTGAAACCAGAAAGCATTTTGCTGCTCGATTCAGGTGGACAATATTTGGATGGAACTACAGATATCACCCGAACTATAGCATTGGGAGTTCCTACTCCACAACAAAAAACAGACAATACATTGGTACTCAAAGGACATATTGCATTGGCAATGGCGCAATTCCCATTTGGAACGCGTGGCTCGCAACTTGACATTTTGGCCCGTAAAGCGATGTGGGATTTGGGTTTGAACTATGGACATGGCACTGGTCATGGTGTAGGACATTTTCTTTGCGTTCATGAAGGGCCACAAAGTATTCGAATGGATGAAAATCCAACCGTTCTGCAACCAGGCATGATGATTTCCAACGAACCAGGAATGTATCGCACAAATGGTTATGGTATTCGGATAGAAAACTTGGTGCAGGTTATACCAGCAGAGAAAACCGAATTTGGGCAATTTCTGCAATTTGAAACTCTGACACTGTTTCCCATCGACAAAAAATTAATTGATTGGGACATAATGACTACAACAGAGATTAATTGGCTAAATAATTACCATAAAAAAGTGTATGAAAGTATTTCGGCACAATTGGATGATGCAGAATGTGAATGGCTTAATGAAAAATGTTCACCTTACAAAAAGTAAAATAAAAAGAGCTTGCATCAGAATGATGTAAGCTCTTTTTAATTTTATACATTTTCAAAAATGATGATTTATTATTTCTGTTCAACTTTGGCTGTTTGAATAAGTACTCCATCGCAATCGCTCAATTCTATACGGGCCTGACCAACAGAAAGTTTTGATTCTATCAATATCGGAATTCGATTCACATCATCTGTTACCCACATTGTGATAGGATATGATTCGTCAAACACTTTCCCTTTCACAACCATCGGTTTAAATTTAAGACAGTTAAATACACCCATTTTAGTTTTAATTTGTTCCTTGCCTCCGAAAACAATTTTCGATATATATAAGGAATCATCCAAGAAAAATGGAATTTGGAAGTAGTTTCCTGCGTTTAAATTACTAACATTGAGTGTTCGTGCATAATAAAATGCAGATAATATATCCTGTGTGTTATTAGTAATCTTTTTCCGAGAAGTCTTACTTTCAGCAATCAATTCTTTGTGATTGAAATTGACGGTGTCATCTTTTTTGTATTTATTTTCTCTGGTTCTTCGAATAAACCTCAATGGAACGATACTTTCCTGGTCAATGTACGACTCAAAACTATCATCAATTTTATAGAAAAACTCTACAATTCCAGTCGTCCAACCTCTAGCAATTACATGTAAAGCATTTCTATTATTGATAAGTACATCATCGGGGTTAACTACTAACGTTACTTTTCCAGCTTTTAGATTACCTGTCAACAATGAATTAAATGACACACGAAAAGTTAGTTTTTCTCCGTTATTAAAAGCAATATTTTCCACTTTTTTATAACCTTGCGCCCAAGTTGACAACGAAAAACACAAAACACAAAATATAAATAATAGCCTCTTCATAATGAATAATTTATTTGTATTTCTGTTATGGCAAAAAGCGTTCCAAAAAGAATAAATCGTCATGTTTTCAATTATATAATTGAAAAATGCGTTCTAATTTCAAGATAATTAGTTACATTTGAACTCATTTAAATTATAATCCTAAAAAAAATGCAAATCTTCGATATAAATAATACCTCCCTTGGCAAATTAGTTTCACTCCCCGAAAAATACGATGCTTCACTCCTATTTCGTATTCCTCGTGCTGAAAACAGAGAACATTATAACATCAACGCCTCACATTTACCTTTTGTAGGTTATGATGTCTGGAACTGTTATGAAATGTCTTTCCTTACCAACAACGGATTACCTGTTTCTAGAGTTATGAAATTAGTATATTCCTGCGAAAGTGAATTTTTAGTTGAATCAAAATCATTAAAATTATATCTAAATGCATTTAATATGGATTCGTTTGGGAAAAACATTGCTTCTGCCGAAAAAAGAGTAATTGAAATCATTACTAATGACTTAACCAAATTATTAAAGACAGACGTGAAAGTAATATTGTTCAATACTGAAAGCGCAGCTGAACAAGCTTTTTCGAAATTTAAAAAGAATGAATTGTCTAATATGATACCAGTTGATGTTCAAGAGTCTATCGTTTTTAGTCATTTCAATGAATCGCCAGGTCTCCTGAAAAGTCAACTTACTAACGAAGAGCATAATTACAAATTTAGAAGTGATATGTTACGCTCCAATTGTCGAGTTACCAATCAACCTGATTGGGGCGATTTATTTGTAGAAATATCCACTCATCATCTTATAGATTTGTCATCTATCATGGAATACTTGGTTTCATTTCGCAAAGAAAACCATTTTCATGAAGAAGTGGTTGAAATGATTTACAAACGATTTAGTGATGCATTTGAACCCAAAAACCTTATGGTGGCAGCCATGTATACCCGACGAGGTGGTATTGATATTAATCCAATTCGTGCTTCACATCTCGAGTTGATGGATACAGCACTGATCAGTTCTAGCTGTAGAGTTGAGAAAACCCTTAGGCAGTAAATGAGTTTCGGATTAATTTTTTTTCAATTCTTACTTTGAGCGATTATTACAACTTACGAATACACCTGAAATTGAGATATTTAGCATTATATCAATCCTAAGTTTTGAAAGAATTGAATTTTTACAAACTTTTTTCACAAATTTTCCTATTCAATTTTTTATAATAAGCTTGCCAATTCCAAAAAAGAGTGTATCTTTGCACTCGAATTACACAAAATGCGGCTGTGGCGTAATTGGTAGCCGCGCCAGACTTAGGATCTGGTGCTGAGAGGCGTGGGGGTTCGAGTCCCTTCAGCCGCACTTTTAAAGTCTTTTAGGTAAAAACCTAAGAGACTTTTTTTGTTCTGCACAATATCAATATATTACAAGTTGTATTCAAATTTTAATTCCGAAAGAGTTCAACCAAGTTGTTTATTTACTTCATCTGGTTACTCCGATTTACGTTAAATTTGAAGTGTCTATAAATTAATCCTTAATGCAACGTATTGAAAACCCGTTTGCCATATTGCTAACTTTATTTACACTACTGTTACTATTGCTCATTAGTCTGCCCCATGCGAACTTGGTACTTGTATCGGTAGAACTCCACCAAGCACCATTAATAGTCTGATAGACAAATGTACCATCGTTGAAGTAACGGTAGCCGCCTGGAAGTGCCGAAAAACCAGTTTCATTGGTAGCACCAGTATTAGGACTTAGCCAATCAAGGGTACCTACTTCCTTTAATTTGCCTCCAGCTAAATTATCACCACCTAAATAATTAGTAAGTGTAGTCCATTCAGCATCTGAAGGCACATGCCAGCCAACTGGAGCAATGTTGCGGATATCGCTGGCAGCATACCAATTATAAAGATGACCATATTTGATCCCGTTTGAAGTTATGTTGGAATAATCGCACCATGCACCAGTTGATAAACCTATCCAAGTGGCATCAACGGTTACATTAACGATAGCATCACCATTACGGTAATGAGTAGTTCTAAGATTTTCTGCCATCCAAGTTTGTGTGCCAATGGTAATGGTTTTATATACATTGCTATCCTTATCGATAACACTTCCAGAACTGACAGGAACATTTATTACTGGATCATCTGTTTTACAGGCAATTACAGATATTAAAACGAAACCGAATAACACTAAATTGAGATACGAAAAACTTCGGAATGTTGTCATTTTTGAAAATTTTATGGTGAATATTTAATTCGATTTATTTTAAAACCCTGATTGTGAGGATTAATGCAATTATGATTTGTGATAATTTGTATTATTTTTTCTCAGCTTTATCCACACTATCTGCGAATTTCTTTATTTGTTTCTTTTGGAAACAAATATAATCATTTTATTAAATGCTACTAATAAATTATGGTAAAGCTCTTTTTTATCTACCGGCTTCTGTTAATACATCCCAAGCTTTCTCCACTGTTTTCACTTCCAAAAACACTACCGACCGACGCATATTCTTTTCTTTCAGTTGGCATTTACGGGGATGAGTTGTCATATACTGTAATAATCTACCAAAAGGTTCTGATTGGTAATAAGGCGATTGTGGATTTGAAACCAGAAAAGCTTTCATGGTTTCACCTTTCAGCACAAGCTTTTCAATTCCCAATCGCATGGCCAACCAACGCAATTTTACCACCAAAATAAGACTTTGACCTTCTGGTGGAATTTTCCCGAAACGGTCTTCTAATCTTTTTTCAAAATCTGCTAAACTAACTTCGTCTTGTATGCTATCCAATTCTCGATACAAACTAATTCGCTCTGAAACATTCTCGATATATTCGGCTGAAAACAGCAACTCTAAGTCGGAATCTATCTGACAGTCGGTCACGAAAACGGTAGTACTTTCATTTACAGCTCGTTCGTCAGCATATAGCTCTGCAAATTCTTCATCTTTCAATTCGTGAACAGCTTCGTTGAGGATTTTCTGGTAGGTTTCGTAACCCAAATCTGCAATAAATCCGCTCTGCTCCGCTCCTAGCATATTTCCAGCTCCACGAATATCAAGGTCTTGCATAGCGATATTAAATCCGCTACCCAACTCGGCAAAAGTTTCAATGGCTTGTAATCTACGACGAGCTTCGGGCGTTAACAAACTCATTTCAGGTGTAAACAAATAACAGAAAGCTTTTCGGTTACTTCGTCCTACCCTACCACGCAATTGGTGCAAATCGCTCAATCCGAAATTTTGAGCATTATTAATAATGATGGTGTTGGCATTTGAAATATCAATTCCCGATTCGATTATGGTAGTAGCAACCAACACATCGTATTCATAATCAATAAAATCGACAATGATTTGTTCCAATTTATCAGCTGGCATTTGTCCATGCCCTACCGCTACACGGCAGCCTGGAATTAGACGTTTTATTAATGACTCAATATTATAGATGCTTTGAATGCGATTATTGACAAAGAAAATCTGTCCATTACGGTTCATTTCTAACTGAATGGCTTCACGAATAACATCTTCGTCGAATAAATGAATTTCTGTTTGAACTGGATAACGATTTGGCGGTGGTGTATTGATGATAGACAAATCGCGCGCTCCCATAAGTGAAAACTGCAATGTACGTGGAATGGGCGTTGCTGTGAGCGTGAGCGTGTCCACATTCACCTTCATCTCCTTCAGCTTTTCTTTTACCGTAACTCCAAATTTTTGTTCCTCGTCGATAATTAGTAAGCCCAAATTGGAGAATTTCACGCTCTTTCCCACCAGTTTATGTGTACCAATAACAATGTCAACATTTCCTTTTTCCAATCGTTCCAGCACTTCAGAAGTTTGTTTGCTACTTCTGGCACGACTCAAATATTCAATTGTACACGGAAAATCTTTTAATCGTTCTTTAAATGTATTATAATGTTGCAATGCCAACACCGTTGTTGGAACAAGAATAGCTACTTGTTTGCTATCTGTAACAGCCTTAAAGGCAGCACGAATGGCAATTTCAGTTTTTCCAAAGCCGACGTCGCCACACACCAATCTGTCCATAGGCAACAATGATTCCATATCTTTTTTTACATCAACTGTGGCTTTTACTTGGTCGGGAGTATCTTCGTATATAAACGATGCTTCAAGTTCTTGCTGTAAATAACTGTCGGGCGAAAACTGAAAACCTTGCTCCGCTTTGCGTTTTGCATAAAGCTTAATCAACTCACGTGCAATATCTTTTACTTTCGATTTGGTACGTTCCTTTAGTCGTTCCCAAGCTCCGGAACCCAATTTGTTGATGCGTGGAGCTTCACCTTCTTTTCCCTTATATTTTGAAATACGGTGCAGTGCATGAATGCTAACAAATATAATGTCTTCATCTTTATATACAAGTTTCACCATTTCCTGCATTTTTCCGTTCACATTGGTACGCACCAATCCACCAAAAACGCCAACACCATGATCAACATGCACCATAAAGTCTCCAATTTGGAATTGATTCAACTCTTTGAGCGTCATCACTACTTTCCCTAGACGAGTTTTGTCTGTTTTTAGTTGGAACTTATGAAAACGGTCGAAAATCTGGTGGTCAGAATAACAGAGAATTGATAAATCGTGGTCGATAAAACCTTCATGCAAAGTATTTTTTACTGGCTGAAAAGTAATATTATCTCCCCTGTCGGTAAAAATAGCAGCAATACGATCGGTTTGTTTAGTACTGTCGCTGAGAATATAAATTCGATAATCATCGTGCAACCATTTCTTGAGGTTATCAGCCACCAAATCAAAGTTTTTGTGGAAAATCGGTTGTGGCGAAGTATTGAAAGCTACAGTGGTTTTAGTTTTAAAATGGGATTTCTCGCCCCATTCCATTTTCCGGAAAGGTTCTACCAGTTTAATAAATTCATCACCAGTAATCAATGATTTATGCAAACTAGAAACTTTGTGTTCTCCAGTATTTGCTTTTACAAGCGCTTCATCATACAATTGATTTATACGTTCACGCACAAAAGTTACATTCGTAAAAGTCATCCAACATTTCACACCCATAAATTCCATGAAAGAAACATGGGGTGAAGTGGTATCACGATGCAAATCGGGGACGATAATGATTTCTTTTTTATGCTCCTGCGAGAGTTGTGTCTCAATATCAAAGATGCGAATGGATTCAATTTCGTCGCCAAAAAAGTCGCAACGAAAGGGCAATTCAAATGCAAATGAGAAAATATCCACGATACTACCACGTACAGAGAATTGGCCAGGTTCGTAGACAAAATCAACGCGTTCAAATTTATATTCCAATAGCATTTCTACAACAAAATCGATGCCCAAACTTTCACCCACGGTCATTTTCAACATCTTGGTTTTCATGCCTTCCGATGAAATCACTTTTTGCATCAAAGATTCTGGATAGGTAACAATAACACAAGGCGAAGTATTGTTGGCCAAACGGTTAAGCACCTCCGTTCTCAAAATTTCGTTGGCCGCATCCAGTTGAGATAGTTTGATGGCACGCTTGAAAGACGAGGGAAAGAAAAATACGTCATCAGACGATAGCATTAGCTTCAAATCATTGTAAAAATAAGCAGCCTCATCTGCATCATTCATCACCAGAATGTGCGTATTTGGTTGCTCTTTAAAAAGCGATGCCACCATCAATGATGATGAAGAACCACTCAAACCAGTAATTTTTAAGTTTGGTTCGAGTGAAGAAGCCCAATTTACAAGCGTCTTTACTTGTGGGTGATGAGCGTATAATTGTTGGAATTCGGAAAGGGTCAAAATATATTTTTTGTCTACTGTCGCCAGTCACCAGGCTGCAGCATTGATTATTCATTTTATTAATTGTATAAATTATTAAAGACTTAAGTCAGTAGAAAGTTGTCTGTAGACCAAAATCTTTAATATTCAATCTTATCTTCTGACTTTTTCCAAGCTTGAAAAGCCACAATGGCTTCTTGTGGCAGAAGTTGAGTAGTTTGTACACGTCGATTTTCGGGTTTCAGTTCTATTTCTTCATAAATAAATGAATCATCGAAACCTATATCCTTCGCATCTCTTTTGGTATTACCATAATACAATTTGTCAAGATGCGCCCAATAAACTGCTCCGAGGCACATTGGGCAAGGCTCGCAGGAAGTATAAATATCGCAACCAACCAAATCAAAAGTCCCGAGGTTTTTTGATGCTTCACGGATGGCATTTACCTCAGCATGTGCAGTGGGATCGGTGTTGGCTGTTACTCTATTTACACCTGTGGATATAATTATACCATCTTTTACTATGACAGCTCCGAAGGGTCCTCCTCCATTTTTAATGTTTTCTATTGACAAAGCAATGGCTTTGCGCATAAATATATTATTGTTATCCATAAACTACTAATTCAGAATATATAAAAAAGAGATACAAAGATAGTCATTTTTGGAGCATTTTTTTTTGATTACAAATGAAAAATCATCTTTAAATTCGATTTCATTATACTTTATATGTTTGTAATTTACAAATTACTAACTTTAAATGAAGAATCTATGAAATACATAAACCCAAGAATACTATGATTATTCGAAATATTAATTTCAAAAAAACATTCCGTTAATTAATTGATAACTATTAAAATAATCATTTCACCCTTATCACAAACTTGTCAAAATACTTTTTCAATACCTAAAAAGTAACAAATGATAATTGTATAAAAGCATAAATTTTCAAATTCAAGCTGTTTTTTATACCTTTGTATCCATAATAAATTTAAATATGGGAAGAATTGTAGCCATAGATTATGGACAAAAGCGTGTAGGACTCGCAGTTACTGACATGCTTCACATTACTGCCAATGGATTGGATACGGTTTTGGTCCATGAAGTACTTGATTATTTGGATAAATACATTAGCAGAGAGCCTGTAGAAAAGTTCGTCATAGGATTACCTAAACAAATGAATGGACAAGAATCTGATTCAATGCAATATATACGTCCATTCGTGGTCGGACTGCAACGAAAATTCCCCAACATTGAACTTGTTTATGTTGATGAACGTTTTACCTCAGTTTTGGCGCATAAAGCCATGCTTGATGGTGGATTAAAGAAAAAAGACAGACAAAATAAAGCTTTGGTAGATAAAATTTCTGCCACAATCATTTTGCAAAGCTATCTTGAAACAATAAGAAATTTTTAAATTAAATGAAAGAACAGGTCTCGACTTGTCCTAACCAATAAAACAATAATGATTTTACCTATTTACACCTATGGCAGCACCGTTTTACGGAAACATGCAGAGCCAATTTCAGCCGATTATCCTGCTCTAAATGAATTGATAACCAACATGTATGATACGATGTACAAAGCCGAAGGTGTTGGCTTGGCTGCTCCTCAAGTTGGATTTCCAATCCGTTTGTTGGTCATTGATTTGGCAGTGTTCAAAGAAGAAAACCCTGAGTTAGGTGCTTTTAAAATTGTGATGATTAATCCAACATTGTTAGAACGTAGTGAAGAAGAAGTGTCAGGCGAAGAAGGTTGCCTGAGCATTCCGGGAATTCATGAAAACGTGCTTCGAGCAAACAAAATAAAGATGCATTATTTTGATGCCGAATTCAAAGAATACACAACCGAATTTGAAAGTTATAAAGCTCGCGTGGTTCAGCACGAGTATGACCATTTAGAGGGTAATTTATTTACCGACAAAGTCTCTCCAATTCGTCGTCAATTATTGAAATCACGATTAACAAATATAGTAAAAGGTAAAACTAATTGCGATTACAAAACAAAAAAAGCCTAGGAAATTTACATAAAAAATCCATGGCAAAAAAACAAGAAGGTCGGTTTTCTAATATGAAAACCGACCCTTCTTGTTATAAAGCATATTCAAATTATGCATCTGAGAGAAAATTGACTATTTTATTTACTTTAATATAATTGAGTGGCCAAGTTGCCTTTAATTATTGAAAGATTATTGATTTATAACTAGGTCAACAATCTAAAATTTCAATTTTTAAACGAGAACAAAATTGAAGATTCTTATGTTTTAAGTTTAGGAATTAGTAAGTTTTTGTAAATCAAAAAATATTATTTGATTGTAAATGATTTATTTATCAGAATCAAGAAAAAAAATATAAATTTGAACGAAAATAAATAAATTTGAAATATTTACTTAAATGTCTGTCTTTGAATAAGTTAAATGACTTGCTAAATTATCACAAAAAAAAATCTTTCGTTGTAACGAATAATAAAGTTAACAATGCTTGCTTTATTCAATTTTTTATGTTTACTTTGTGAAGTCTTAAAATTAAGTATCAATTATTATTTTTAAAAACGTCAAAGCTTTGGTAATACTTAGCCATATATTAACAGAATAAATCATTCTGCAATTTATAGATTTTTCAATTTTGATAAAAATTCAAAAACAGTCCACAAAAAATTCACTATCACTATACTAACACTAAAATTCAAAAAAAATGACAACTGAAAAAAACATGGTAAGCGAAGACAATGAAGATCTTAGCTTGTTACTGAAAGTTCCTTTTTACACTGTAGGTGCTTACACCATTGATGTACAAAAAAGATTACTTACTTTTGAAGGCGAAGCAAAAAAACTCACCACAAAAGAAGCTAATTTATTGATTATTCTTGCTGCTAATCCTAACGATTTGCTTAATCGCAAATATGTTTTGAAAACAGTTTGGAAAGATGATAACTATTACAATGCAAGAAGTATGGACGTTTACATTTGCAAATTACGCAAATTATTGAAAGCTGATCCTAATGTAATCATTATCAACATTCATGGTAAAGGTTATAAATTAATTGTACCTAACGCATAGTTTGTACAATTATTCATCTGTAGTCGAACTGCAAATTCGTATTTAAAATTCGCATTAGTTCTACTTCTAGGTGTTTAGTTTTTTAACTTTTCAGAATTCGTTTTAAATTGCAGTATTTCTGAATTTTTGAAAATAATATTACGAGTGCGTTACATTTTTTGTATCGCACTCGTTTTGTGTTATCATAAAATATAATTTTTCTCGGAATAACAATAAATATTACTGTTTGAACGCTTTAAAGTGTTACAAATCAGTCTGAAGTAAAGTTAAATTCCTAATTAACAAAGCACTTCAAATTAATATCACAACCGAAATAGATTAGTACAAGCTAATTGAAAAAACTGAAAAATGAGTCAAACCAATATAGGCCTTTATTTATCAAACATATCCAATAAAAACCAGATACTTGAACTTATCTTGAAGAATCACTTTTTGCATGAATATGTTGACTTGAGTTTATTACAAGGAGCCTTGTACTCAACAATTACAATCAACCGTTTGGTTGAAGAAGAATTACGTCATGATAAAATTACAATTCAAACTACAGACAATCCTAGTTTGGCAACTATGTCAAGCGGTCAGCAAAAAAAGGCACTCCTCTCCTACCTTATTGCTCAGAAACCTCAATATATCGTGCTTGACGACGTTTATAGCAATATTGACAAAACAACGCAGGCATCCATTACAAGTTCGTTGAGTATATTATCTGAAACTACCTTATTGATTCAAATATTTTTCAGAAAAAGAGACCTATTACCTTGTATAAATACAATTTATACAGTTGATGGGTTTAATAAAATTATAAAGGAAGAGGATATAACAACATTTCTTGCATCAAATTTAGAACATGAGCACCAACTTCATCGGTTTAAAATTCCAAAGCAATACGATGAAAATCACATAGATATAAATCCATTGATTCAGATGAATGATGTATCTGTAAAATATGGCGATAAGCGTGTATTGAACAAAGTGAATTGGACAATTCAGCAAGGTGAATTTTGGCAATTGGTTGGACCGAATGGTTCGGGAAAAAGTACGATTTTGTCATTAATTACTGGTGATAATCCACGCGGTTATGGTCAAAATATGATTCTTTTCGGTAAAAAGAAAGGTTCTGGTGAATCGATTTGGGACATCAAACGTCAGATTGGATATTTTACACCATCGATGATTGAGCAATTCAAACATGAAGATTCAGTCGAAAACATGATTATTTCCGGTCTGTTAGATTCTATTGGATTATATACAAAACCGACTGATATACAAAAAGATATTGCTAGAAATTGGATAGAAATGCTAGGTGAGGCGTACAGAAACAAAACATTTCAGCGACTTTCTATAGGACAACAACGCATGGTAATGGTAGCTAGGGCAATGGTAAAACACCCGCCACTGCTTATATTGGACGAACCAACTATTGAACTTGACGATGAAAATAGCAAATTATTTATTGAAATGGTGAATGCAATTGCGGCAGAGAAAAAAATAGCCATTCTTTATGTGTCTCATCGGGATGAACCAGAATTGAAACCTGATAAAATTTTTGAATTGATAACCGGAAAAGACGGATCTGTAGGTGTAGTAAAAGAATAATTGTTCAACGCTATTAAAGTTATAAACTTTAGAGTATTATCTTACAAATTTCAAAACGAAAAGGTTGAAAAGAATAATTCTTTTCAACCTTTTCGTTTTATTAGAAGCAATATTCAAAGCCTATTCCGATACTTCAATTTTTAAAATTTTATCTCCCTGACGAATCAAGTCAATTACATCCAAGCCTTCAACTACTTTTCCAAAACAAGTATGTTGACGGTCCAAATGAGAAGTGTTTTTACGTGAGTGACAGATAAAAAACTGAGAACCACCGGTATTACGTCCGGCATGTGCCATTGACAAAACGCCTCTGTCGTGATATTGATTGCCGCCATCCAACTCGCAAGGAATGTTATAACCAGGACCACCTGCACCTGTACCTTTTGGGCAACCACCTTGAATTACGAAATCAGGAAGAACACGGTGGAAAGTAAGTCCATCATAAAAACCACTTGAAGCCAATTTGATAAAGTTTGCTACTGCTAATGGAGCATCTTGTGCGAAAAACTCAACTTGCATTTCTCCTTTTTCAGTAATAATTTTTGCTGTTTGCATATTAATTTTTGATTACTATTAATTTTTGATTTTCAATTTGCAAAGTTCGTCATGTTTTTCGATATTTCCAAATATCATTGGTCTAATTCATTTTATTTAAATTACTATGAGTGAAAATCACAAGAATAATCTAAACTAAACATACAAAAAACACAATGAATGGCAAGGTAAGAAAGCAATTAAACAAACTAAAAGAGTCAGAGGGTTATTCATTCGTTTAAAAATACCGGAAGTATCCAGAGCGAGTTACAGGTCGAACTCCAAATACTTCCGACATTTTTATATTTAGTTTAGAAACAATTTCATATCTTCGTCTACACTACCAATTGGGGCAATTCCGAAAGCATTCACCAACACAGTGGCAACATTTGGCGAAAGGAAAGCAGGCAATGTTGGTCCGAGGTGAATGTTTTTTACACCTAAGCTAAGCAATGCCAGTAGCACGATAACAGCCTTTTGTTCGTACCAGGCAATGTTGTAAGCAATTGGCAATTCATTTACATCGCTTAACTCAAAAATTTCTTTCAGTTTCAAAGCAATCACTACCAACGAATAACTGTCGTTACATTGTCCGGCATCAAGCACGCGTGGGATACCACCAATATCACCCAATGGCAATTTGTTGTAACGATATTTGGCACAACCAGCAGTTAAAATAACAGTATCAGTTGGAAGTTTTTCGGCAAATTCAGTATAGTAATTACGGTCTTTCATGCGACCATCGCAACCCGCCATAACAAAGAATTTACGAATGGCACCCGATTTAACTGCATCCACTACTTTATCGGCCAAAGCAAAAACCTGAGCGTGAGCAAATCCGCCTACGATTTCTCCAGTTTCAATTTCAGTAGGTGCAGCAAAAGTTTTAGCATGTGCAATCATGGCCGAAAAATCTTTAGCTTGCCCATCTTCACGATCGGCAATATGTTTGAAAGCTGGATAACCAGATGCACCAGTTGTATAAACGCGATCGACATAAGTAGCCGATTTGCGAGGCGGTACAATACAGTTGGTAGTAAATAGAACCACGCCATTGAAAGTTTCGAAATCGGTAACCTGACTCCACCAAGCGCCACCGTAATTACCTACAAAATGTTTGTATTTTTTGAATGCCGGATAATAATTGGCAGGCAGCATTTCGCTATGTGTGTAAACATCTACGCCTGTTCCGTCGGTTTGTTTCAGCAATTCTTCCATGTCTTTCAAATCGTGACCGCTAATCAAGATTCCTGGATTGTTCTTTACGCCAAGGTTAACCGTAGTAATTTCAGGATTTCCGTAAGCAGTAGTGTTGGCTTTATCGAGCAAAGCCATTACTTGTACGCCCATTTTACCTGTTTCGAGCACCAAAGCAGTCAATTCGTCAGCTGTTAAAGTATCATCGGTAGTTGCAACCAATGCACGTTGCATAAAAGCATCAACATCAGCATCAACATAACCCAAATTGAAAGCATGCTCGCCGTAAGCAGCAATACCTTTCAGTCCGTAGATTGTCAATTCACGTAACGAACGAATATCTTCATTTTCAGTAGCTAATACGCCAATAGATTGTGCCTTGGCTTCCATTTCTTTGGCATCGGTAGTGCTCCAGGTCAAGCAATCGCAAGATGATGTAGGCACTTCGCCCCCATTTTCAATCAGTAGATTTTTTGCTTTATCACGTAATTCAAAACCTTCTTTTATTTTATCAACAAAACGGTCGTAGTCAAAATTGGCATTGGTAATGGTCATAAACAAACTATCGGTAACGAATTTGTTTACTTCCGGCATTTCAATATTCAATGCACGTAATCGAGTGCTAATGATCGAAATTCCTTTCAATTGATAAATAAGTAAATCCTGTAGACCTGAAACTTCCGGAGTTTTTCCACAAACACCTACAAGCGTACATCCCGTGCCTTTTGAGGCTTCCTGACATTGATAACAAAACATATTTGATTCCATATTCCTTAAAAAATTGATTGTATTGGTCAGCATTGACCATGATTAAATGATTGTTTGTTTTTAATTGGCAAAAATAAAAAATGGTTGTCCTAAAACGATAGAAAATCGTTTTAAAATCTAACATAATCAGCAATCTAAAATTGCTAATTGAGCATTTAAAATTATAAATTGTAAAATAAAATCGTCTCAGAAAAAATTTAAACTAAAGTATAACGACGATTTTAAATGGTAAATTGTACATGACTAAATAGTCAATTCATTACACCCACTCCTCCTTCAATACATCGCCTCTTGTACCAATAACGATAAGTTTCATTGGGATTTTACGACCCAATTCGGCCACGGCTTTGGTTGCCAGTTGCAATAAACCACCACAACAAGGAACTTCCATAATAATGACTGTTAGTGTATTGATAGCTGAACGTTGAATCATCACTTTCAACTTTTCAATGTATGATTCTTTGTTGCTGTCGAGTTTTGGACAAGCAATGGCAAGGATTTTTCCAGCAAAAAAACGATTATGGAAATCAGCAAAACTAAACGCTACACAGTCTGCTGCCAGCACCACATCAGCACCTTTAAAATAGGCAGCTTCTGGATTCAACAAATGCAATTGCACCGGCCACTGACGAAGTTGTGATGCATTTTCTGTAACTACAGGAGTTGGAGAAGCCATTCGGAAAGTTGCAGTTTTAGCAGCTGCAGGTGCAAACGACATTTCATTACTTCCAGGACAAGCACAAACAGTTGGTGCTTTTGGAGCAGGTGCTGGTGCGTTATGAACAGAAGCAAAATCAAGTTCAATGTTATTTTGTTTTAACCACATCACACCTTGTTTGAGAAGATCAAATTCGCCATGGTCTTTCAAATGTCTGAGGTGAGCCAAAATGGTTTTTTCACCTTTTGGCACCATGCGTTGAATAACTGCAATTTCGTCATAAGCTTCCGCTTCGCGCTCTTCAAGCGTAATTGCACCCACAGGACAATCGCCAATACAAGCGCCCAATCCGTCGCAATATAACTCGCTAATCATGCGCGCCTTTCCATCTATCATTTGCAAAGCTCCTTCGTGGCATCCGCTCACACAAGCTTCGCAACCGTTGCAGAGCGCTTCATCTATTTTAATTATTGTTCGTTTCATGTTTTTTTGTCTAATGTCCAAGGTCTAAAGTCAAATGTCTTTTGACTATTTTTTTTACTACCCATGTCTAAAGTCATTTGTCCTAGACTTTCGACTTTACTTTATCATTGTCAGTAACATTTTAAACCTCTCGGTGGCAATCACCGAATGTCTCACATTGGCAGGCATAATAATGCTTTCGCCAACTTCTAAATCAAATGATTTTCCATCGATAATCACTTCACCCTGTCCATCGAGCACTTGCAAAATTGCATCAAATGGTGCGGTATGTTCGCTCAAGAATTCGCCTTTGTCGAATGCAAAAAGCGTAAGATTTCCTCTTTCGTTGCGAATAATAATTTTGCTTACAACAGAACCCTCAGCATAAGCTACTTTTTCTGTTAGACTAAATTTCTCTGCAGTTGGAAATATTTTGTTTTCTTTGTTGAATGTGTAATCAGCCATGTTGTCGTATTGTTTATTAATTATACTGCAAAAGTACTATAGAAGAAACAATAAAAGTGTAACAACTGTTACACTATAGAATTTTGTTTGTAATTTTGTGTTACTAACAAAAAAATGGAAACTTAAGAGGTAATTATCAGAAAGGAAAATGGAAAAGGTAGATTTATCGGCATGTCCGATTTGTAGTAGTTTAAAAATTGAGGATAATGATGACTTTTTGCTGGATTTGAAATGTAGCATCAAAGCATATCCTAAAAATGAATTAATTATTCGTCAGGGTAATGTTTGCGATGCACTTTATATGCTCACACAAGGTTCTGTGAAGACAGAAATGATTACTGAAAACGGTAGCTTGTTGGGAATAGAAATTATCAAAGCCCCTCGCCCATTGGCTCCTGCATTTATATTTTCTGATAATAATCATTTTCCAGTTGATGTCACGTCCTTGGAAGAAGTGGAAATTATGCGCATTCCGAAAGAAGAAATTATTCGGTTGATGATGACAAATCCTGATTTTATGAAGCAATTTCTTACACATAATTCTAATAGAACTCAGTTTTTGACCAATCGTTTGCAATTACTTTCCATTAAAACAATAAAAGGAAAAATTTCTCATTTTTTATTGGAACAAATGATTGGAAATGAAAAATGTTTTACAATTAATCGAAATCAAACAGAGTTGGCTGATTTTTTTGGAGTGGCTCGTCCTTCCTTGGCAAGAAGTTTATCAGAAATGGTTCAGGAAGGAATTATCAGCATTAATAAAAAAGAATATACCATTTTGGACCTGAAACGATTGAGGGATCAGTTGGTATAAAAATATAGGTATGAATCAATAAAAAAAGCCTTTTCTGAAAACAGAAAAGGCTTTTTTATTAAAGGCTAGCAATTATCTCTACCTTCGTAATAATTTATGAAAGCAAGATTAACCATTCTAGTGCCACCAGGAGTTGGGTAATTTCCAGAAAAATACCAATCACCGGAATTATTTGGACAAGCCAGATGTAATCCTTCAATAGTTTGATAAACCAGTTCCACAGAACAATCCACTTCGGCGGGAGTCAGCATTTCAGCTATTTTTTTTGAAATCTCTTCTTGCGAAAACGGTTTATAAATTTCAGTAACATAATTGATAATTTCCTCTTTTGGCAAAAACTCTTGCGCTTTTGATTTTTGATAAACTTCATCAATAACACTCTGCTGACCAGTTTCTTTTAATAATTCTATAGCTGCCCGGAATGCACAAAACTCGTTCATTCTGGCCATATCAATTCCATAATAATCAGGATAACGAATTTGCGGTGAAGAAGATACGATAACAATCTTTTTAGGTTCCAGTCGATTCAGTATTTTTAAAATACTCTGTTTCAAGGTAGTTCCTCGAACAATTGAATCATCGATGGCTACCAAATTATCAACTTTTCCACGACGAATAGAACCATAAGTAACATCATAAACGTGCGTTGCCAAATCATTTCGTTCATCGTTGGTAGAAATGAAAGTCCGTAATTTTATGTCCTTAATCAATACTTTTTCAACACGTGTAGCTTGATTAGTGGCAGCTTTTATACCATCCATCATGCCATAAAATGCAACTTCAGCCGTATTTGGTATAAAAGAAAAAACCGTATTTTCAACATCATTCCCAATAGCTTTTAATATTGGTTGTGCCAAGGATGCGCCTAACTGCTTACGTTCCTTATAAATATCAACATCACTACCTCGCGAAAAATAAATACGTTCGAATGAACATTTAGTCAACTCGGCAGCTGCAGGACGAATAGTTTCAAACTTTACAGTTCCATTCTTTTTGATAATCATTGCCTCGCCAGGCAATAATTCTTTCACATCTTCCTCTTTCACATTCATGGCAGTCTGAATAACAGGACGCTCGGAAGCAGTTACTACAATTTCATCGCTTATATAATAAAATACAGGTCGAATACCTTTATGATCGCGAAAAACGAATGAATCACCATGCCCCAACATGCCACATATTGCATAACCACCATCCCATAATTTTTCTGATTTACGGATGAAAGAAGCAATATCGAGGTTTTCCTCAATCTTATGAGTAATGGCTAAATCGTTGGTATAACGTTGTTTGATTTGATTATACTCTTTCTGAACTTCCTGATCGAGTTGAAAACCAAGTGATTCCAACATCAAAAAGGTATCACCTTTGTCACGTGGATGTTGTCCTTTTAAAGTTAAGTGATTAAATAATTCATCAACATTTGTGAGGTTAAAATTCCCAGCAAGCACCAATGTTCTATTTTTCCAGTTGTGACGACGCAAAAACGGATGAACATAGGACAAACCACTCTTGCCTGTTGTGCTGTAGCGTAAATGTCCTAAATACAGTTCACCAGCAAACGGTAATTGTGATTTGGATTTTACAGGACATTTATATACATCTTCAGTCACTTTTGCCATCTTGTTATTGATAGTGGCAAAAATCTCTTGAATAGCATTCTTGCCTTCTACTCTTTCGCGCCAAATATATTCTTCACCCGGAGGCATGTCCAATTTTACGGTAGCAAGTCCAGCTCCTTCTTGGCCGCGATTGTGTTGCTTTTCCATAAGCAAATACATTTTTTGCAAACCATATTGCCATGTTCCATACTTCTCCTGATAAAAATCCAAAGGCTTTAAGAGCCTAATCATTGCTATTCCGCACATTTCTTTTAAAGTCTTACGTCAAAAGACAAAGGTCAAAAGTCGTTCGACAATTGACCTTTGACCTTTGACTTGTTTTATTCTACTGTTACCGATTTGGCCAAATTACGGGGTTGATCTACATCGCATCCTTTTACAACTGCTATATGGTAAGCCAATAATTGTAAGGGAATTGCGGCCAATAATGGGACGAGACATTCTTCTGTATCGGGAATACTTATGGAATAATCCGAAAGATTTTTCACCACTACATCACCTTCTGTTACGATAGAAATTATTTTTCCTTTTCGAGCTTTGATTTCTTGAATGTTGCTCACTACCTTTTCGTACATACCTGCACTTGGAGCAATAACTACTACAGGCATTTCTTGACTAATCAAGGCAATAGGTCCATGTTTCATTTCGGCAGCAGGATAACCTTCTGCATGTATATAAGAAATTTCCTTCAATTTCAATGCACCTTCCAGTGCTACAGGGAAATTGTATCCACGGCCTAAATAAATGAAGTTCTGTGCGTATGTAAAAGTCTTGGCAAATTCTGCAATACTTGCATCTTGTTTCAAAATTTCGGTAATTTTCGATGGAATTTTACCCAATTCTTTTACTATTTGCAAATAATTATCGTTATCCAAAGTTCCTTTTTCTTTTCCAATCATCAAAGCTAACATGGTAAGTACGGTTACTTGCGCAGTAAAGGCTTTTGTTGATGCAACACCAATTTCCGGTCCGGCATGTGTGTAACATCCTGAATGTGTGTTGCGTGGAATTGATGAACCAACTACATTGCAAATACCAAAAATAAATGCACCATGAGATTTGGCCAATTCTACAGCAGCTAATGTATCAGCAGTCTCACCTGATTGCGAAATGGCAATAACCAAATCTTCAGCTTCTATTACTGGTTTGCGATATCTAAATTCCGAAGAATATTCAACTTCCACAGGAATGCGTGCAAATTCTTCAATGGCGTATTTTCCAATTAACGCTGAATGCCAAGATGTTCCGCAAGCAATAATGATGATTCGTTTTGCATTCAGAAATTTTTCCTTGTTATCAATAAATCCAGCCAAAGTAATATTGTTAGCTTCAATATTCACACGGCCACGCATACTGTCACTCAACGTTTTAGGTTGTTCAAAAATTTCCTTGATCATGAAATGAGGATAACCACCTTTTTCCAATTGACTCAAAGTCATTTCGAGTTCCTTAACTTCGTGCGGTTTCTCAACATTTCCAATTGTTCTTACCTTCAACTCTTTTCCACGTTGTAAAGTAACAATTTCTTCTTCACCGATATAAACTACTTTATTGGTAAATTCAACGATAGGAGTTGCATCAGAAGCAAGAAAAAACTCATCTTCGCCAATTCCAACAACTAAAGGACTTCCTTTGCGGGCAGCTACTATCAAATCAGGTTGTCCTTTTTCAATAACTGCAATAGCGTAAGCTCCTACAACCTGATTTAATGCAAGTTGTACCGCTGTGGTTAAATCAACGTTGTTTGATTTTTTAATATATTCAATTAATTGAATTAAAACTTCAGTATCAGTTTCGCTTGAAAAAGTATATCCGTGTTTTTTCAATCCTTCTTTAAGCACTGCATAATTTTCAATTATACCATTATGAATTAATGCTAATTCTTCGGATTGGGAATAATGTGGGTGAGCATTTACTTGGTTTGGCTCGCCATGAGTGGCCCAACGCGTGTGTGCAATACCGATAGTACCTTGAATATCTTTCTGTTCGGCAAAATGAACCAGGTCGGAAACTTTACCTTTTGCTTTGTATACATTCAACTTGTCGTCATGAAGTAACGCAATTCCTGCACTATCATATCCTCTATATTCCAGTCTTTGAAGACCCTTAATTAATATCGGATAAGCTTGCTTATTACCGATATAACCTACAATTCCACACATAGTTAGTTATTTGTTTATGAGATAATTAAATATTTAAAATATATAGTTTTATTAAAAAAAGATTTCTCTTGTATTGTTTATTTGAAACTCATCTCCAATTTCCTTTTCGCAATCGATTTAATGCTTCAATTGTATCTTCCCGACTACTAAAACCAGTAAATCGCATATAACCTTCACCCGTTGATCCAAAAACAATACCGGGAGTTCCTATCACATTATATTCATACAATAATTGATGGAAAAACTTCCATGAAAGTTGATTATCAGGGATTTTAAACCAAACATAAGGCGAAGAAATACCACCATAAACTTCAAATCCAAAAGACAATAATTCTTGTCTAATAAGTGAAGCATTTGTTAGATAATAGTTTACCAACTCTTGTGTTTCAACTTTTCCTTTTCGTGAATAAATGGCCTCAGCTGCTCTTTGCACAACATATGAAACGCCATTTGTATAATTCGTAATTCTTCGACTCCACAATTTTATTAATGGTACTTCATCTCCAATCTTAGTATACACCATCAATTCTTGCGGAAAAATTGTGTAGCCACAACGTAAACCAGTAAAACCCGCAGTTTTTGAAAATGTTCGAATTTCTATTGCAACTTTTTTTGCACCTTTAATTTCGTAAATACTTCTAGGCACATTGGGCTCATTTACATAGGCCTGATAGGCACCATCATAAACAATAATACTTTGATGTTCAATGGCGTAATCTACCCAACGTTTCAATTCAGTTTTGGTCAAAACTGTTCCTGTAGGATTATTGGGATTGCACAAATATATTACATCAACTTTTTCAGTTGGCAATTCAGGAATAAAATCGGTTTCGGCAGTACATCGTAAATAAACGATATTACTCCATTTTTGATCGTCGATTAATACTCCTGCTCTTCCACTCATTATGGTAGCATTTTCATAAACAGGATATACTGGATCGGCAATTGCTATAATATTATCCCGCCCCAAAACATGGCCTATATTTCCAATGTCTGACTTTGCACCATCATTCACAAACACACTGTCTTTTTCCAAAACAACGCCCAACGTACGATAATCTTTAAGAATTTTATCAATTAAAAAATCATATCCCTGAGGTGGACTATAACCTCTAAATGTTTCAGGTTTACCCATTTCTTCAATCGCCTTGTGCATGGATTGAATAACTTCATTGGGTAAAGGGCGAGTGACATCGCCAACGCCTAAACGGATTATTTTTGTAGTAGGATGTGTGATTTTAAAGGCATTAACACGCTTCTCTATTTCGTCAAAACAATAGATTTCGGGAGTTTTTAAATAATTCTCGTTCGCTAATGCCATTCAGGAGAAGGGTTAATAATGGGTAGATTAGATTCAAAATTGAAATAAAGTGCAAAATTGCAATTTTTTTTTGATTTATGAAAATGATTTACTTTAAAAGATTTGAAAGACTTTGCGTTTCATGTTTCACATATTGAATTTCTTGTTACAAATCCTATTAATCGTCAACATATCATATTGACTATTGTTCGACCTTTGAGTTTTCCCAATAGAATTAAATCTATGGTACTTTTTATTTCATTTATGTCTATTTCAGTGTATAATTCCATAAGATTTTCGGGCTTCCATTCATTTGAAAGTTTATTCCACAAATCAATTCTTAGTTGTTTTGGGTAATTTTGAGTTGAAACACCAATAAGCGATATGCCTCGCAGAATAAACGGAAATACACTCATATTCAACTCAGTAGATGACACACTTCCACAAGTTGTAACCACTCCCAAAGGTTGAAGTGATTTGATGATATTCTCCAAAATAGAACCACCGACCGTATCAATTCCTCCTGCAAATTGGGACGAAAGTATGCGACGTTTATCAACTGTTTGAAATTCAGTTCGGGAAATGACTTCAGTTGCACCCAAACTGTATAAAAATGGATATTCTGCTTCTTTTCCTGAAACAGCAATAGTTTGATAACCAAGCTTATGAAGTATTGATAATGCGACTGAACCTACACCGCCAGTAGCTCCAGAAACTATGATTTTTCCATCGGTCGGTTTAATTTTCTCGGTCAATCTAGTCATCGAAATTCCAGCAGTAAAACCAGCAGTTCCAATTATCATGGCTTCTTTCAAAGTAAGTCCTTCCGGAAGTTTAACAACCCATTCGGCTGGTACACAAATATATTGACCAAAACCACCAGCAGAATTCATTCCTAAATCATAACCAGTTACTATAACTTTGTCACCAATTTTAAATTGATCATCATCAGATTGCTCCACTACACCAGCAGCATCAATTCCCGGAGTATGTGGATATTGTTTTGTAACCCCCTTATTTCCGGTTGCCGAAAGTGCATCTTTGTAATTAATCGACGAATAATGAACACGAATAAGTACCTCGCCCGAATGTAAGTTATTAGTTTCCAGAACTTTTATACTTTGTATATAGTTTCCATTCAGTTCTTCAACTACAAAAGCTTTATATTGAATACTTTTCACGATATTATTTTTTTATTTTGACGTTATTGAAATCAATAGTATTACTTAATAGAAATACAAAAACGTTGAAGTAACAATGTACTTCAACGCTTCATTATATTTAAAATTACAACTTTTGAAGTCGTATATTATTGTTTTACAGTACTTACCGGAATATCCCGCATAGAACAAGACCCATTAAACACAGCATTTGGCTCAACAATCAACACTTTTGTTTTCACATCTCCAGTAATAACGGCAGTTGCACGGAGAGATAATGTTTCTGCAACTACTATATCGCCATCTACGGTACCAATAATCTCAGCATTAACACATGAAATAGAACCTTTCAAAAAACCTTTTTGTCCAATTACCACTTTACCGTTACAACTAATAGTTCCTTCTACTTCGCCATCAATCCTAAAATCTGTATCTGCAAAAATTTTTCCTACAATCTTGCTTCCGTTTGTAAGTGCATTGTACATTGCACCAGCATTTGTTGCTACTTCTTTAGCCATAAATCTACGTGTTTAATTTTGAGAGTTCAAAATTACGATATTTTTTCTTATTAAAAAAATCTTACCTTCAAAAACTCAATTTAAGCTTAATAAATTTGAAATAGAACATTGTTAGGAAAAATACAAATTAAGGGTATTTCATGATGTAATGTAAAAAAAATCAATTACTTTTGTTTAAATAATTGTAAAAAAAAAATCACATGCAGATTAAGCATTTACAAAATAAATCAATCGATTATATACTTTGGGATAAATGTATCTCTGAGTCAATCAATCAATTGACTTATGCTTACAGTTGGTATTTGGATGTTGTATCGCCCAATTGGGAAGCATTGGTGAGCGAAAATTACGATTATATTATGCCCCTACCTCTCAAGCGAAAATATAAATTACCCTATATCGTTCAGCCAAGACTCACACAGCAATTGGGCGTTTTTTCAAACCAAGTTATCGATGAGAATATAATACAACTATTTATCAATGAGCTGCCTTCTTTCAGTTATGAGTTAAATTTGAATGAGAAAAACATCTTTCAAAATGCAGACATTTGGCCAAATTATGTTTTGGATTTAAACCAGCCATACCTTCAAATAGCAAGTAATTATTCAAAAAACACCAAGCGGAATATTGATAAAGCCACCAAAATGGATTTAAAAGTTCAGAACGAATTATCGCTTGATGCATTTATTACATTTTATTATTCAGCTAATAAAAAATACAAATCAGCTGAGCAATCATTTGTAAGAAATCTAATAGAAACAGGAATTTCAAATAATAAAATGAGTTTATATGCAGTACTTTCAACCAAAAATGAAATAATTGCTGCGTTGTGCTTGATGCATTCAACCAACCGGCTAACTTATTTATTGCCAGTTTCAAACGAAGAAGGTAAATCGGGTTCGGCAATGTTTCTACTTATTGATAAATTGATTCAAAATAATGCTGAAAAAAATTGCTTATTTGATTTTGAAGGTTCTCGTATTGAAGGTATTGCAAGATTTTACAAAGGTTTTGGAGCAATAAATCAACCATATTATATCATTAAACGATTTAGACCTGAATTTTTAATCGGTAAATTTAGCACAAAATGATAAAAGTCCTTTTCCTTTCGCATTGGTATCCAAATCGATACGACAATATGGTTGGTTTATTCGTCCAAAAACATGCTGAAGCTGTGAGTTTGTTTTGTAATGTAGCAACTCTTTATGTTCATCCAGATGGAAATTTGAAGAAACAAGAAATTGAAATTACAAATGAAAAGGGATTTACTGAAATAAAAATATATTTTCCGGCAAAAGGCAATTCTATTGTAGCTCAATTGACAAAACATTATAATTACCTAAAAGCTTATAGAACAGGGTTCAAATTATTGAAACAAACTTGGGGAATGCCAAACATCATCCAAGCAAATATATTTACCCGAACAGCTTTAATTGCGTCAATAATAAAAATTTGGTATAAAATTCCTTACGTGGTGATTGAACATTGGACACGTTATTTTAGAGAAATTACTTTTCATAATTTTTTGCATAAAATTTTATCTATTTATGCTGCCAAACAAGCTTCTGCCATTATGCCGGTAACCTCTCATCTAAAAACCTGTATGGAGTTACACGGGATGAAAAATAACAATTATCAAATTGTAAATAATGTGGTAGATAATATTTTCTTTGAAAATATTTCGAAACCAAATGTTGAGAAAATCCGTATTTTAAATGTTACCTGCTTTGATGATAATCATAAGAATCTTAGTGGATTAATAAACGTGATATACACACTATATCAAAAAAGGCAAGATTTTGAAATCTATTTAGTTGGAAACGGTAATGATTTCGATAAAATAAAAAAACAAGTCATTAAATTAGGACTTGAAAACAATGTAGTTCATTTTACTGGTAAACTTACTGGAAAACCTTTGGTAGAAATGTTTCAAAAAAGTCATTTTTCTGTTTTATTTTCTAATTACGAGAATATTCCTGTAGTTATTTCGGAAAGTCTAGTTTGTGGCATTCCCGTAGTTTCGACAAATGTTGGTGGTATTTCGGAACATATTGACAAAACTAACGGTATCTTAATTGATGCCAAAGACGAAAAAGCTCTTTTTGTGTCGCTAGACTATATGATTGACAACTATAAAGAATACAATGCACTATTAATGAAAGAAATAGCATATTCAAAATATAGTTATCATGCTGTAGGTAAGAGATTATTTTCAATTTATTCAAATATTTTACAAAAATGAAGTTTGATTCAGAAATTACCAAATACCTTACTGGAGAATTATTTTCGGCAGGACTCGACATCCCTTTTTTTCAAGAAAAATATCCAAATCAAAGTCGAATTGACAAAATTATTGAAATTACAAAAAACAAGAATGTGATTCACGTTGGATGTGCTGACCATCTGCCTCTTATTGAACAAAAAATAAAAGATAAAAAGTGGCTTCACGGACTACTTTTAGAAACCACAAATAAGTGTATTGGTGTAGATAATAACCTCGCAGCTGTAAATTTCATTAATAACGAATTAAAAATCCAAGATGTTTTATTTCTAGATATTACAAATGACAATGGAAGTTTCTTGGGTAATAATCATTGGGATTTTATGATTTTGGGAGAAATAATTGAACATATTGACAATCCTGTTGCTTTTCTGACGGAAATCAGAAAAAGATATAAAGGCAAAGTAGATAAGATATTAATTACTGCTCCTAACATATATAACATACTAACTATTATTGACATACACAAGAATGTTGAGAATATTAATACCGACCATCGTTATTGGTTTTCTCCATATACATTAACGAAAATACTTATAAATAGTGGATTCCAAAATTGCGAATTATCATTTGCCGACCGAGTAAAACTACCTATTCATAAAGCCATATTCAGACGATTAAAACTATTCTTTGGTGTTGAATCTTTTTTCCCTGCAAATTGTTTCTCTAATTTGATAATACTTGCCGACTTATAAATTTTGATAATTTAGGAAACTCCTGTTTCTCAATTCAACAAATGAAAATCAAACTAGACAATCAACTTTTTCAATTAAAAAATATCCGCGAAAAGGGATTTTTCCATTTATTGTCAGCCAATTTGTTGATTCAGGTTGTAGCATTTGGATCTCAACTTTTCGTTGCCGGCATTTTAATTCCCGATGACTTGGGGCGCATTAAAATTATCCAAACTTATTTATCATTTTTTTCAATAATTGCAGGGATGGGTTTTAATGCTTCGACATTAAAACTTTGTTCGGAAAATCGCTCCGCAAATGAACAAGCAGCTCTTTTTAAGTCTGCATTAATTTTCACCGTTATATCTACAGCTAGCACCTACGTTCTTATTTTAATATTAAATTTTTTCTCTGTATTTTCTACTGACGGACTAATACAATGGCTTATTCCGCTTGGTTTGTTACCTATTATTAGCAACTCACTTTTTATGGTTTTTGTAGCTTATTTTCAGGCAACAAAAAAAATCAAATTAATATCGAATCTAACGTTATCAAATAAAATTATTGCAATTATTGCGATTATTGTTCTTACATATTGGTTAGGCATAAAAGGGTATTATATTGCATATAACCTGAGTTTTGTGCTAATGTTATTTGTCTGTTTTAAAGTTTTTGATTGGAAATTCTCATTGAAATCTATTACCTCGAGAAGCTTTAATAGATTTTCTACTCATTGGAAATACGCAAAATCTTCCTTATTTGCAAATCTATTTTCTGAAATGTCTGCCTATATTGATATTATATTAATAAGTATTTTTGTACCTGACATGAAACAAATAGGGTTTTATAGTTTTGCACTTACAATAACTATCATCTTGAGATTATTTCCTAGCACCGTACAACAAATTACTGTACCCTATTTTTCATCATTAGCGTATAATAAAACTGAATTTGTAAAAACGTTTAAAAGTTACAATAAAATACTATATTCCGTAGTAACATTATCATTGTTTGTAGTTCTGTTAATCGTACCATTTGGAACTCACCTTGTTTTTTCGGGGAAATATGATGATTCAATGCAATATTTTCCGTTTTTAGCAGTAGGCTGGAGTTTACGTCAGCTTGTTCATCTTCAGAGTAGTGCCATCTTTGGATTAGGAAAAATTCATTACAATGCCTATATAAGCCTTATAACACTTATATTTAATATTTTAGTAATAAGTATTTTACTTTACTATTTCGGGATAATTGGAGCAGCCTACTCATCCATTTTAGGAGGTTTGGTATTTATGCTAAGCTCTAGATATTATTACAATAAAGCGGAAAGTGAAATGAGATAATTTTGATTCTAATTATTAAATAAAAAAAATCCAACTCGTCGAAAAACAAGTTGGATTTTTTTTGAAATAAATATATACTGTAAAAAAGCTGAATTGAATTACTCTATACTTATACTTGAAGCTCCGGCATCCTGTTTTTTTATACTTTTCGGACTTCCTTTGCAATCAATTTCACTTGCGCCATAAGCCTTGGCATCAACGCTTTCAGTTGCAAACAAATTTACCTGACTTGCTCCTGCTGCATATACTTCGGCAGATTTCGCAATCAACTCTGTAGCATTTATTTCACTAGCACCAAGTATATTGAGTTTGATGGTTTGACATGTTCCAGTAAAATTTGCTTCGGACGCACCTTTTACTTCAACATTAAATAAACCAGCAATTTTCAAATCCATATCAGCTTTGCTAGCACCCAAAAGTTGCAACGTAAATGTAGGAACTTCAAGCTGAGATTCTGTATTAATTGAACATGCACCTTTGGCAATCAGACTTTTAATGTCGTTTGTTGAAATGTCTACATTTACTGTTCTATTCAAGAATAACTGCTCTGTATAAATTTTCAAAGTGCCATTTTCAACCTTAGTAATTATTTTGGGCAAAGTTGATGACGAAGCAGATACTTTTACGGATTGAACGGAATCTTGCTTCAATAACAATTCGATATTTCCTGAAATTTCAATGGCAGTAAATGGTTCACAATCACGGATTTCATCTACTTTTGGCGTATCGTCGTCATTCAAGTTAATTGAAAATGGATGTCCATCAGCATTTTTCATATTTATAAATGACTTAGCACCAACGCTATAAAACATAAATAAACCTGCAAGCCAAAGAATAAACACAACCCAAGCTGCTGTTTTTGAACTATCTTTACGACCAGAAGCAAAACGTACTCCCCAATATACAAGCATGAAAATTGGACAACCTACTACCAGAATTAAAGAAATTACAAACAATACAGCATTTTCAGGTGAAAATACAGACCAATTGGACATGATTCCTGGAGCTAAACCAGTTAAGGAACTTGGTTCTATAATCAACAAGAAAAGTAAAAATACCAATACGGCCACCAATACTAATCCTACAAAACCAAGAATAGCACCCACAAATCCAAAAACAATCTTGAAACACCAACGCAAAACTTCGAAAATCCTTTCACCTACAGTGGTTGCCGATTGTTTGAATTTATCGCTTTCCATATAGTTTTTTACATTATTTATTTCCGTCTTAATGCTTTCTACCGTCACATCTTCCCCTTGCATTTCAAGGCGTTGAGAAGCAGTAATTGCAGCTGGGGCTACAAACCAAACCACAATGTAAATGGGAATTATAAAACCAATTCCAATAAACACCGACACTACCATAAGGATACGAATGAGTGTAACATCCCAACCAAAATAGGCGGCCAGCCCACCGGCTATACCACCGAGTATTGCATTCTCGGGATCTCGATAGAACCGACGACTTTTTTGTTGTTTCTTGTCCATTTTTGGTGCTGCTTTTTCTTCATCTTCGTCAGCATACTGGCTTGGTTTGCCCATTATTTCAATAATTTCCTGCACGTCTTCAAGCGTAACTACGTTTTTATTCTTTTGTAGTTTTTCGGTAAATAGCTCAGCAATACGTGCTTCAATATCATTCATAATTTCCTTTCTCTCCTCGTCCGATTCAAAATGTTTTGAAATTTCGGAAAGGTAGATCTGAAGCATATCATATGCATCGTCATCTATGTGAAAAACGATGCCATTCAAATTTACTGTTAATGTCTTTTTCATAATGCTATTTATTAGCCCCCTAACCCCCGAAGGGGGAATAAGAGAGAGTTTGTATTATTAATTATTTAATTTGACTCTTTAAGCCGCTCCTTCAGAGGAGTTGGGAGAATTTTTAATTTTTCTTACTACATTGTTTATTTCCTCCCAGGCATTTTCCAGTTCATCCAGAAAAGTTTGTCCCTGAGGAGTCATTTCGTAGTATTTACGTGGTGGCCCTTGGGTTGATTCTTCCCATTTATAGTCGAGCAGTTCACCGTTTTTAAGTCGGGTGAGCAATGGATAAAGTGTGCCCTCCACCACAATTAATTTGGCCTCTTTCAACTCCGAAATTATATCCGAAGTGTAGGCAGGTTTCTTCCTGAGAATAAGCAGAATGCAATATTCCAGGTAACCTTTTCGCATTTGCGATTTAATATTATCTGCATTCATGGTTGTTATGTGTTTTGAGCCCCCTAAATCCCCAGATGGGGACTTTAAGAAACCAAGTTTTATATTTTTAATAGAACTCTCTATTCCCCCTTCGGGGACTAGGGGGCTTTATTTCATTAATTCAAGTAATTTTAGTCTAAAAACATACTCGAATTTTGATTGAGCTTGTTCTGACAATACTTGAGATAGATTATTTTTTGCTTGGTACAATTCGTATGAATTGGCCTTACCAGCTTCAAATTTCTGATTGGCAAACCGATATGCTTCGCGACTGGCAATTTCGGATTTCTGTGCTGCTTCCCAACGAGATTTGGCAGCCAAAGCATTATAATAAGCTTGTTGAATGGATTTTTTGATTTCCAGTTTGGCATTGTCAATATTCAACTTGCTGCTCTCCACTCCTATTTGAGCGGTGCGAACATTATTTCGTACAGAAAACTTGTTGAAAATGGGAATGCGAAGGCTGAGCCCAATTCTACTACTCATATTCTCAGACAATTGTTGACTGAGCGTTTTATTAGTTATATTGCTCATATTATAATAGCCGTTACCATATTCGGCACCCAAATCTAATACTGGGTAATAATCTGACTTGGAAGCCAATACATTACTTTCGCTACTTTTCAATCTAAATTCAGCACCTTTAATCTCGGGACGGTGCGTGAGAGCACTTTCATAGACCGAAGTGGCCGAAAGCAGTTGCAGTTCTGATTCCAACAAATTTTCGGGAATCACTATATCCAAATTCTCAAAGTGATCAAGTTCGAGAATCTGTGCCAAGTCCAACAACGAAAGTTTAAGCGTGTTTTCAGCTTGTGTACGTGTCAGCTCTTCTTTCGATTCTTGCGCTAACAATTCATACATTTCACCTTCGGCCATTTTGCCACTTTCTACCAATGATTTACGTTGTTCAATTTTAGTTTTTGTCAAGCCAAGTTGCTCATTAGCAATCTGAAGTAACTCTTTATTCAGCAGTATTTGCAAAAACACACTTGAAACACTCACGGTAATATCTTGTTTTATTTTATTTAAATCGGCTTCTGAGGCATACATATCGGCTTTACGAGCATCGATATTGTACTTCATTTTCAATCCGTCGAACAAAGTCAAACTACTTGAGATACCAAAAGACGATTGCGAAGAATTGGATTTTTGAGAAACACTGTTTGCATCCATCGACCTTCCAAAAATCAAATATTGATTTGCCGAAGCATTCAAGTTTGGCAACAAATTCTGACGAGCCTGTTCATAAGCAATCGCTCTGGTTTGCTTGGTCAAGGTTTGTTGTTTTACGTTTCTGTTGTTCGCCAAAGCGGTATCCACGCATTGTTGTATCGTAAATGGTTGTTGTTGAGCAGAGATAAATTGAGTAGCTATAACGGCACTCAAAATCATAAATATTTTTGCTTTCATTTGTTTTATTCTAATAAATAAATATCTATTTTAAATTACTTATTTGATTGTCAATATCTTTCTTAATTTCTTTTTCGATTTGATCCTTTACACTTTTCATGATTAGCTTTCCAGCCTGTCTTCCAGAACAAAATCCTGTAATATTTGCTTGTCCTTCTAAATTAAGAATGCTTTGATTAGCCATCAACGATTTTTTATTGTTTCTCCAAACTTCTGCAGTCCATTGATAATGAATTTTTGAATGAACCAGAACCGGTTTATAATAAGGTAAAAAACGGGTCAATCCCAAAGAAGTATCATCAATGTATTTTAATTTTACATTAGATTTTAGTTCCGTAACTGACGAATCATTATCAGTTTTAATCTTCTTGGTTTGTGAAGTCGAATAACTCATGTAGTTCTGACTAGTTCCAAATGGACTTTTATCAAAGTCTTTTTGACGACCCTTTTCTGTAGAAGGTGTTATAGTAAAACTAGAGTCCATTCTAGTAATATTTATATTTATCGTTCCAAACAGGATGATTCCAATTACTATAATTGCCAAAAATATACTTCTGTTCTTTTTCATAAGAGTGATTTTATTGATTCAATAAGTTTGGAAAATTGTTGATTACTTTCTATTATTTAAGCAATTGGGAACTAGGAAACTAACATTGCAGGAATTAAGAGTAAAATTCTTTAATTTCTACATTTTTAAATTAGCAAATTAGCCCATTAGCTAATTAGCTCTTCACTTCCTTCTTCACTTCAGGTTTCTTTTCCAAGATTTCAGCTCCACGAATGCTGTCTTTTGCTTTCAAGCCACTTTTCACTTCAATCTTGATACCGTCAGACAAGCCAATTTTCACTTGTTTCTTTTTAAATGTCTGTGGATCCTTTTTGGTCATCACATACACAAATGCTGTGTCGCCACCAAATTCGATGCAACTTTCGGGAATTGTAACTACCTTGTCTTGTTTGGTCAATACTATTTGGGCGTTGGCACTGTAGCCCGCACGTATAAACACATTGGTAGGCACTTTCACAGCAGCTTTCATTTCGAACATTATCGCACCATTTTCTTCTTTTCCTTTTGGAGAAACATATTCCAGAGTAGCGGTCAGTTTTTGATCCTGCAATGCCCCAATGGTAATATCCATAGGCATTCCAACCTTTATTTTGCCCACTTCCGTTTCGTCAAGCTTACCTACAAAAAGCATATCGCCCATGTTGGCAACGGTGGCAATGGTAGTTCCATCATTGAAATTATTAGACTGAATAACCGAATTCCCAACTTTCACGGGTACATCCAAAATGGTTCCGGTAACCGTGGAGCGAACCAAGGTATTGCTGTACGCCTTGGTATTGGTAGTTATTCCATCACGTGTCAAACTCAAATTATCTTTGGCCGACTTCAATTCTTCTTTTCCATTGTTGAATTGCAATTCCGTTTTTTCAAATTCCTCTTTCGAAATCACTTTATTTGCAAACAGTTTGGCATCGCGTTCGTAGTTTTTGTTGGTTTGGTCAAAGCTAATCTTAGCCATCGAAACCCTCGATTCTGCGTTATTAAGACTCATCATGTCAGGAATCACCTTAATCTTTGCAATTACATCGCCAGCATTCACTTTGTCGCCTGCTTCTTTGTATACTTCGGCAATAATACCCGACATTTGTGGTTTAATCAAAATTTCGTTGCGTGGCTCCACTTTTCCAGTTGCTACGGTTCGTTTTTCGATGTTACCAACTTTCACAATTTCTACTTCGTATTTTTTAATTACTGGACGAGATTTTTGCCATAAAAACCAAAATGTCCAAACCACTGCACCGGCCAATAATGCCAGCATGACAAATTTTAAAATTTTCTTCATAATGTTACTTTTTTTGAGATAACCCCCAAAGGGAAAATTGATTAGTTATTTAATACGTTTATAATTTACTGTTCTTTTTTTTGAATGAAAAATCTTTTCTCTTTTATTATAATATCGTCCTATAAAAAATATGACAACAAACATAATCAGCATGACGGCTACTGTTATCACTAAACCCCTTATATCTTTTTCGAAAGCATTGGCACCTATCGAAACCCATATCAATGTACTTGGAACTCTCGATAAAGCATATACCAAAAACAATCTGGAAGCTTTTACGGGTGTTAGTCCGGCAATGTACATCATTATATCTTTGGGAATCAAAGGAATGCAACAAATAATAAACATTCCTATTGTTCCTCTGGTTGAATTGAGTATTCCACTTATTTTCTCAATTTTTTCTTCCGAAATCAACTTGGACATAATTTCATAACCAAATATCCGTGAAATGTAAAAAACAATTACAGATCCTATCATCAAACCAGTTAAAGAAAGTACAAACCCAAGCGGTATTCCGTAAACAAAACCACCGCAGATATTGAAAATATCACCTGGAATAACCACTATCATTACATGAATCGCTTGAATAAGCATATATATCAAAAAACCTGCATTTCCAAAGCCAGCCAAATAACTGCGGATATATTCCGGATCTCTGCCATGTTCAAATAACCATGGACCAATCTTTATGCCTACTATTGTTATCAAGGTAAAAATCAATACCAGATAGAGCAATTTTATAATTGAATGTTTATCTAATTTGCTGTTTGACATTTATATACCTCCACATCATTAAACCTACGATATAATTCACTATTACTCTTTTTATATGATGGAAAAAACACTAAAAATAATTTCTTCCATTCTTCCATCTTCCATTAACCCATTATCAAATTAACTAATTACCCCATTAACTTATTCCTCCCTAATCGCTTCAATCGGTTTAATGCTCATGGCTCTATTGGCAGGAATAAATCCGGCCAATGTGCCGATAACCAATAGAATGAACAAGGCTGCAATACCAACCGTGAAACTAATTTGTGGATCTTTGAAAAACTGATCGCCAGTGCTCAATGCCATTCCCACCAACGAAAGTAATCCAACGCCAACCATCAAACCCATAATTCCGGCAATTAGCGTGAGTATAATACTTTCACTCATAATTTGGGTAATTATGTTTCGGGGAGTTGCTCCCAAAGCCCTTCTTATTCCAATCTCTTTGGTACGTTCGCGCACGGTTACCAACATAATGTTACTCACTCCAATTCCTCCAGCCATTAAAGTTCCCAGTCCAACAATCCAGATAAGACTTGCAATTCCGATTCCCAGATAAAGAAACATGGTAAACTGGTCTTCGATATTCATTCCACCAACTGCTTTTTTGTCGTTTGATGCTATGCTGTGTTTGGCTTTCAACACTTCATGAATTCTGTCTTCTACCACTTTTACCTTTATGCCGGGCTGTGCTGTTACGGCTAAAAAATGAACAATATTTCCTTGATTAAAAGCCTGCTGCATGGTGCTAAACGGAAGTATAACTGTTTCCTCACTTTTTCCGCCAATGTTGACGTCGGAAGTCTGTTGCGCTACCCCAATTACCTGAAAATAAATACCATTTACTTGAATATTCTTTCCTATTGGCTCTTCATTTTTGGGGAATAACACTTCCAATACACGTTCACCAATCACACATACTTTTCGTTTTTCGGCAATGTCTATATCATTGATGTATCTGCCCTTCAGCATTTTACTTTCTTCAATTTTGTTGTAGGCAGGATAATTTCCTTTTACGTTGAAAGAACCCACTTTGTCGTTTCGGGTAACATTATTTGTTCCACCCTGACCAAAAAGAACAGGAGCTATATATTGTATTTCAGGTATTTTACTTTTCAAAATCGGAATATCTTCATTCAGCATATCCCATTTTCGACCCTTCTTAAATCCTTTGTACGGTTCGGAAGTCAATTCGGTCCACACGAAACATGAATTGGTTGCAAAACCTTCAATTTGAGAATTCATGCCTCGTTCCAGTGCCACACCTGCACCTACCATTACTACCAACATAAACATTCCCCAAAAAACCCCAAAAGCAGTCAATACGCTTCGTGATTTATTGTGCGTGATGGTAATCCATATTTCCTGCCAACGGTCGAGGTCGAAAAAGGCCCTTAACCCTCTGATGACGGAGTTTGAATTAGTATTGGAAGTGGCCCCCAACCTCCTAAAGGGGAGCTTAATATTAGTATTGGTTTCTATATCTTCTATTATTTTTTTCATATCTTCTTTCTTACATTCCTAAATACTTACATTTTCAATTCCTACATTCTTACATTAAAGTAACAAACTTGGTCTTATTCTCCGCCAGCTGGCGGATTAGGGGCTGTTTCTATTCTTCCCGCATTGCTTCTATCGGTTTAATTCTCACCGCCCTACGAGCTGGCATATACCCTGCAATCACTCCCGAAATAATAAGTATACCTGTTGAAATAAGCACATACGAAAGTGGCACTGTAGGGTCTTTAAATACCGACATACCTGTTTCAGAAGGATTTTGCGCTGCCGATTGTAATAAAAAGTAATTGACTAATTCCGTCAGCCCTACTCCCATTACCATGCCTATATAACCAAAAGTTGTTGTAATAATTATTGATTCTAAAATGATAGAACGCAATATGGCAGCTGGTGGAGCTCCTATGGCTTTTCTGATACCAATTTCGCGTGTTCTTTCTTTTACCGACACCAACATTATATTACTAACACCAACAATCCCGGCTATAAGAGTAAAAATTCCAATGATCGAAACGAAAATGGTAATGCCTGCAAATATCTTCATCGTTTCGATATAGTCACGCTGAGAGTTCCAAATCCACAGTGCCTGAGTATCTTTCGGGTCATATCTCAAGCTTTTTGACATGGTCTTTTTTAAATCTTCGTTGAATGTTTCGTTGGCCTCCTTGGTTTCCAATCCGCTCACCGACATGGCCATACTATGAAATCTCCTGTCGGGATTATAAATCAGTTGTGCCGTAGTAAATGGAATATAAACACTTCCATCGCCCCAACGTTCCTTCTTGGAATTTACGCCTACCACCTTGAACATCACTGCACCAACCTGAAGATATTGTCCGAGTGAGGATTTACCTTTGAACAAAACTTCCTCAACCTTTTTATCAATCACAACTACTTTGCTATTGTTTTTCAAATCCAAATCATTGATAAACCTGCCACCATTGGTCTCAAACTTCAGGTTGAATATGCCTTTATAAAGTGGATTCACACCTTTAAGACTGTATGAACCATATTCATTTTTATAGGTTATGGTGGATTGTTTCTCGATAATTCCAGTTTGGCCAGTCGATTCTTTCAAATTGTCATCAACCGCACCCAATTCTTTCTCAGAAAAATTGAGGGAACGTCCACTCTTCAAACCCTGATAAGGCAATGAAGTCATCCCCGACCATATTTGAACCGTGTTGGTGGCACGTTGGCTAAAATTGGAAGAAACTCCATTTTTTAAACCATTGCCGGCACCCAGCAAAACAATGAGGATAAATATGCCCCACGATACGGAAAGTCCAGTTAGAACAGTTCGTAATTTATTGTGATTGAGTGTAGCAAGTATCTCTTGTAATGTATTGATTGTAAACATTTTATTTAGTGTTTATCTGGTTGGTATTCTATTTGCCTTCTTATCTAAAATAATATAAGCTCGTGGTTAATTCCTTTTTTTTCGGGAAGGGGCAATAAAGAAATATATTATTGCTCCAAATGGAATAAAAACCACGATTAAAGCCATCAGTATATTATCATTACCTTCAAATTTGCTATTAAGAATGTCGATAATGGCAATTAATGGTAATAAAAAATAAAGTGCAATTAAAAGTAAAATTGGTAATGCTATTAATATTCCAAAGAGTTCCATATCTTGTTTATTTATATTGTTGTTATATTGTTATTTTTGACAGAATGCATTTCATACATGGCTAATCACATTTAACTACGTTGTGGTTGGCAATATTCAAATATTCAAATTTTCAAACTCTTCATTTTCTTTCTATCCGTTCAATCAATCCATCTTTGATATGAATGATTGATTTCGTTTCGTCGGCCACCGACTGCTCATGCGTTACAATAATGGTGGTTAGTCCGTTGGCATTCAATTCGCCCAGTACCTTCATCATTTCAACAGTGGTTACACTGTCCAATGCACCCGTTGGTTCATCGGCCAATAGAATTTTTGGTTGTGAAATAATGGCACGTGCAATGGCAACCCTTTGTTTCTGTCCACCCGACATTTCGCTGGGCATGTGGTTGGCCCAATCTTTCAAGCCCATACGGTCCAGGTATTCCATGGCAATGATATTACGCTTTTTGCGGTTAATATTCTTGTAATACAAGGGTAAAGCCACGTTTTCCAATGCGTTTTTAAAATTTATCAGGTTGAACGACTGAAAAACAAAACCTATCATTTCATTGCGATAGACGGCAGCTTGCTTTTCCGACAGATTTTTAATCAACGTACCATTCAATAAATATTCACCAGTATCGTAATCGTCCAATATGCCAAGTATATTCAGCAATGTAGATTTGCCTGAACCCGATGCCCCCATGATGGAAACATATTCACCCTGGGCAATGTGCAAATCAATTCCTTTCAGTACGTGCAACGAAGCCTGACCCATGTCGTACGTTTTGTTGATGTTTTTAAGTGTAATCATTTTTTGTTTCGTGTTATTTGTTTCACGTTATTTACTGCTTGTTATTTGCCTTCCGCGTTATTTGTTTCGAGTTTGATGTTTCACATTATTTTCTAAGTGATTCTAACTTCGCAACACATACAGCGAGATATTATATAGTGTCAGAAAGAAAACACCCTATTTTTTTCAACAATCTTATTGATCCAAAATGATTCAATTTCATTTCGGTCTTATTTTGATTTATTTCGTTGTGTTTTGTGAACAAATTATCAATCA
>Ga0247844_1000755_pt1 | contig 65781 bp, 42 predicted proteins | sample LaCtaG_FD_192421 | JGI IMG/M metagenome (GOLD analysis project Ga0247844, IMG submission 192421) | Freshwater microbial communities from meromictic Lake La Cruz, Castile-La Mancha, Spain - LaCruzMarch201714.5m_1 | ecosystem: Environmental > Aquatic > Freshwater > Lake | place: Spain: Castile-La... | reverse complement strand
TGGAACTCATCAGGCCAGGTAGAAAGTATACAAGAACCAAAACCATCCGACGATTAAAAGGAAAATATCAAACCTTCAAAAACTACCGAAGAGCCGCATGAAACCCTTAAGTCAACGACATTGCCCTGAAGGGGGGAGGTTCGCGTTTTGAGTGCATTAAACAACACCGCCGCCGCTGCCATGCCAGTCGCTGCGCTGACAAATTGAAGGAACATCAACCAAATCTGTCCGAGGTAACTCAGGCCAGACTCGCCGCTGTAGTGCTGCAAATTGCAGTTGACCACAAACGAAATGGTGGTATTGAAAGCCAGATCAGGACTCATGGACGGGTTGCCGTCCGGGTTGAGCGGTAGCCAGGCCATATTCATCAGGACAAACATGGAGACCAAAAACCAAACAAAGTTGATGGTCAGCAAGGCTTTGAGGTGCTCCACCCAGGTCATTTCACGGTTGGGGTCAATGCCACTGACGCGGAAGAATAAGCGCTCCATTGGGCCAAATACGGGGTCTGTCCAAGTACGTTCACCGCTATACACCCTTGCGATGTAACGGCCCATAGGCCATGCCACAGCGAGGGTAAGCAGAAAAATGGCTAAAACGCCGAGTAATTCAGTATTCATGATAAGTGTTGAGAATGTTGAAGGGTTGAGGGGTTGAGAGCGTTGAGGGGAACTGAGTGCTTATCTCAACATTATCAACCAACTAGAATTTTTCAGGTTTGACTAACACATAAACGAGATAGCCGAAAACCAGGAGTGATATGACAAAGAGGAAAATCATGGTGATGATGTCGTTAGATTTTTTCAAAAAAATCAATGGATTTAAAGAAGAGCGCGAAACATGCACATCCGAGCAGAAGTAAGAGGAAGGTCATCATGGTGAAAGTATTTGCAGACTCCTACCCAAAGCAAATGCCACAGGACGCGCGCGCATCCACCCAACTTTACAACTCCTTGAAAATGTATGCTTTAAAAACAAAAAACACTTCCAGGCAGAGTATGCCAATGTTGGAAAGTGTTTCAAAATGAGAGAGCGTGCGCATTAAAATGAGAGACACTATTCCCCGACTTACAATAAAAATATCCTGTAAATCCTGTCTAATCATGTAAATCCTGCCTCATCCTGTTAATCCTGCCTCATCTTGTAAATCCTGTCTAATCCTGTAAATCCTGTCTACATTCCCCATTCCCCCAATTTCCGATACAAGGTCGCCGGAGCTATGTTGAGCAGCCGGGCAGCTTCAGATTTATTCCCGCCCGTATGATTCAGCACCTTGAGAATGTGCAGTTTTTCAGCGCTCGCCAGATCGAAAGCAGAGAGGATAGGCGTTTCGCCCATGGCCTTATTCGGCGCAAGATGCTGTAATTCAAACGGGAGATTTTCCACCCGCAAAACACCCCCATCCATCAGAATCACGCTGCGTTCAATCACATTTTTTAATTCCCGGATATTGCCGGGCCAGCGGTGTTGTTTCAGGGCGGCGATAAAGTCCTCCTCAATCCGCTGAATTTTCTGATTGGTTTTATGGGCAAAAATTGCAGCAAAATGTTGCGCGAGGGTTTCAATGTCTCCAACCCGCTCCTGCAAGGAAGGCAATTTGATCTGAAAAACGGCAATCCGATAAAACAAGTCAGCCCGGAATTGCCCCAGCTCAATTTCTTTGGACAAATCCCGGTTGGTGGCCGCAAGCAAGCGCACATTGACTTTGGTGGTACTGCTCTCCCCTATTTTGATGAATTCGCCCGTTTCTAAAACCCGCAGCAATTTGACTTGCAAATCAAGCGGCATTTCGCCGATTTCATCGAGGAACAAGGTGCCCAGGTTGGCTTCTTCAAACAAACCTTTTTTGTCTTTTGTAGCCCCTGTAAACGCCCCGGCTTTGTGACCAAACATCTCACTTTCTAACAAATCATGACTAAAAGCGGCACAATTGACGGCCACGAAAGGGCGGTTCTGCCGTGGACTTGCCTGATGAATGGCTTGGGCAAAAACTTCTTTTCCAACCCCCGTTTCACCCGTTAGCAGCACGGTGGTATCGGTCGGCGCTACTTTGCGGGCGAGCTCAATGGCAGCCTGGATGCTTTTGGATTTGCCCAGAATACGGTCGAAGGAATGCCGCTCTCCCAATTGTTTTTCCAACTGTCGAACGCGCTTCGCAAGAGTCACTTTATCCACCGCGCGCTGTAGCAAAGGCAGAATTTTGTTGTTGTCGTCGCCTTTGGTGATGTAGTCAAACGCGCCGTTTTTAATGGCTTGCACCCCATCGGGGATGTTTCCATAAGCCGTCAGGAGGATAATTTCCACCCAGGGGTGGGCTGTTTTGATTTTTTGGACAAGATCCACGCCATTGCCATCCGGCAATTTTACATCGCAGAGCACTACGGCAATATCGCTATTTTGCTCCAGCTTTTTCAGGCCTGTTTTGCAGTCGCCCGCTTCCAAAACCTCAAAACCCTCCAGCCCGACAATTCTGGCCAGCAGAGAGCGGAGTTTTTCTTCGTCGTCTATAATGAGTATTTTGTCCATGAGCCAGTAAAATATCCAATATCCAACAAGGAATTTCCAATGTCCAATTATATACGACTCTTAGATGCTTGCGTTGGCAAATCCTATTAGAGGTGCAAAGAAACTAAGAATTAACGCTTACTTGAAAATTGGAAATTCCTTGTTGGAGATTGGATATTGACTTTATCGTACTTTGGCCGCTTCAAACCCAACCGATGCAGCATCACACTATATCAATCCAGCGGAGCGCCCATTATTACTCCCTGGGAACTCCCGGGCCGCATATCAAACAATTCTGGATCGTTTGCCACGGCTACGCGCAGTTGGCGGACGAGTTTCTGGAAAATTTCAGACTTTTGGAAAATGACCACACGCTGGTGGTGGCCCCCGAAGGACTGAACCATTTTTACCGAAAAGGTTTCGACGGACCCGTGGGCGCTAACTGGATGACGCGCCACCAACGCCGTTCTGAAATTGAAGACTACGCCAATTATCTCCAAAACCTTTACGACTACTATCTGCCGCAATTGCCTCCTGATGTGCGCATTGTATTATTAGGTTTCTCGCAAGGAACGGCCACTATTTGTCGCTGGATGCTGGAAAAACTGCCCAGATTTCACGATCTTTTACTCTGGGCAGGACTTCCCCCGGAAGACCTCAACTATGCTGCCCACAAAGATTATCTCGCGGAAAAAAAACTTTACCTGCTGTACGGAACCCACGACCCGTTTCTCACACCAGATCGAATGCATACCGTCCAGGAAATTGAAGACAAAAACGGAATTGACTTTGGAGAGCGCAGTTTTGAAGGTGGACACGAGATTTTACCGGATACGTTGCGAGAACTGCTCCTAAATTTAAACTGATTTCTACCTTCGCCGAATAATGTCATTAGGTCATTAAGGTCATTGGGTCATTAAGGTCATTGGGTCATTAAAGTCATTGGGTCATTAAGGTCATTGGGTCATTAAAGTCATTGGGGTCATTATCAAGGATTAAAACGACGAAATGACTTTAATGACGATCAATGACGAATGGCTCAATGACTTCAATGACGATCAATGACGAATGACCCAATGACCCAATGACGAATGACCCAATGACTTTAATGACGATCAATGACGAAATAACCTAATGACCATCAATGACTTTAATGACAAAATATGGACTTTAAAAAATTCCTTCCCCACCTTATCGCTGCCGGCGTGCTATTGGCTGTGTCGGCTGTTTTTTTTGCCCCTAACTTCTTTGGTGGCAAAGTGCTGCCCCAGCCCGACAATGACAAAGCGCGTGGAATGCAAGCTGAAATTCAGGACTATATAAAAAAGGGGGAGAAGGCTCCGCTGTGGACCAACTCGGCTTTCGGTGGGATGCCGGGCTACCAAATCTACTCGCCCATCAGTGGCAACCTGACCAAACCACTGGTCAAAGCGACGTTTTTTTGGACAGATGCGACCGGAGTGTGGGCACAGGTACTGGCCGCCATGCTGTTCATGTACCTCTTGGTGGTCACGCTGGGGGCTGATTGGAGGGTAGCACTGTTTGGCGCAACGGCCTACGGCATTAGCACCTACAACGTAGACATTCTTGAAGCCGGGCACTCCACCAAAATGGCGGCATTGGCTTTTGCACCAGGCATATTGGCGGCTACCATCATGCTTTTTAAAGGGCGTTTGCTCACGGGAGCAGGACTACTGGCCCTCCTCACGGCCATGCAGATTTACGTCAACCACGTCCAGATAACCTACTACACCTTAATGATTGCGGGGATCCTTGTTTTGGCGGAATTAGTGGAATCTGCTCGCCACAAAGCGCTCCTAAATTGGGGCAAACAGGTGGTTATCATGGGTTTGGCTGTAGCCATTGGTTTTGCCTGCAACCTTTCCAAACTCTGGCCGACGTATGAATACGGGCAGGAAACCATCCGTGGAAAATCCGAACTCAAAGCCAGTGCCGACAAAGGCGACGGCTTGAGCAAAGACTACCTGTTCGGCTGGAGTTATGGCGTGTGCGAAAGTATGACCCTGCTTGTGCCGCATTTTGCAGGCGGTGGCGCCGGCGAAACGTTTGGCGATACCAAACTGCTGAAAGCCGTGTCGCGCCAAATGCCGCCAAATACCACTAAAGCACAAATGCAGTCACAAATTGCCGCACTGTTTTACAATGGAGATCAGCCATTTGTGGGCACCGCCATTTATTTCGGCGCCATCGTTTGTTTCCTCTTTTTTCTGGGCGCATACCTGGTGCCAGGTACAACAAAATGGTGGCTGCTACTGAGCGGAATTTTTATGGTGACCTTAGCCTGGGGAAAGAACTTCTTCCTCAATGATATTTTGTACGATTACCTGCCGATGTTCAACAAGTTCCGAGCTGTCTCTATGGCTTTGGGGCCGGGGCATTTGTGTGTGGCGGCACTGGCGGCCATGGGGGTTCAAAAACTGGCAGACCCGGATATTTCCATAGACAAGAAAAAAATCGCGCTTTGGGTAGGATTGGGTGTAACCGTGGTAATGTGTCTCATAGGCATGGCTTGCGCCAGCGACACCGGCCCGAACGACAATGCCTTGGGAGAAAATGCCCAACTGCTGGCAGCGTTGAAGGAAGACCGCGCCAATTTGCTCCGAGGCGACTTGATACGTTCACTCGCATTTGTCGCTGCTGCGGCAGCACTTATTTTCCTGTACCTGCGCGGCAGCATGAAATCTGCCATGATGGTGGTGCTAGTGGCAATTCTTTCACTCGCTGACACCTGGCTCGTATGCCTTCGTTCCATCCCGGCTACCAAGTACGCAACTAAAAAAGCCGCCACCTCCCCACCCCAGCCGGAAGCATTTGACCTGCAAATCAAAGCCGACAAAGACCCACATTACCGGGTACTGGATCTCTCCCGTGGTGGTATTACGGGCAACGCGACCACCTCGTATTTTCATAAAAGCTTGAGCGGTTATCATGCTGCCAAACTTCAGCGTTTTCAGGAAGTGGTGGATAAATACCTGGGCAAAGACCTGAACCGCAACTTGCACATTGTAGGCATGATGAACGGGAAATACCTCATTGGAGATAAAGGTCAGGTGTTCCCCAACCCGGACGTGTGTGGCAATGCCTGGTTTGTCCAAAATTTTCAAACAGTTGCAAATGGGGACGACGAACTCAACGCCCTCGGTCCGCTCAATCCAAAAGACACGGCCGTCGTGCAGGAATCCTTTGCTGCCAGCTTGGAGGGCCTGAACTTAAAGCGTGACAGCAGTGACTACATCAAACTTACGAGTTATCACCCCGATCGGATGGAGTACGAGTACTCGGCCAAAACTGAACAACTCGCCGTATTCTCCGAAATGTGGTATCCGCCAGCCAAAGGCTGGAAATGTTACCTGAATGGTCAGCCAGCGTCGGATTTCATCAAAGCGGACTACATGCTTCGAGCCATGCGTTTGCCTGCAGGCGAGAAGCAAAAACTGGAAATGCGTTTTGAGCCACGCTCGTTTTATCTGGGCGAAAAAGTGGCTTATGTGGCCTCGGGTTTTACCCTACTGCTTTGTTTGGCAGCCTTGTTTTTCTGGTATAAAAAAGGCGGGCAAATTGGGGAGGCGGCGAATTTGGTGGACGTGGAGGAGAAGGTGGAGAAGCCGGTAAAGGCGGCGACGCCTAAAGCGTCTGGGAAGAAGAAATAGACATTTTTGAGATGATATTCATTGGCGGGCGCTTCCGGGGTACGGGAGCGCCCGTTTTTTATACCTCGTATAAGATTTGGTGTAAGGGTTGGATAATTGGCAAATGTAAAATTTTTAGTATAAATTCTTCTCCATTTTAAAATGAGGAATACCCACCTCCTCAAACCGATCCCCCACCACTTGGTAACCCAAACGCAAATAAAACGGCACAGCGCTTTCACGGGCGTGAAGCGTCATTTTCTTAAAATTCAAGGATTGTGCCTGTTCCTCCGAGGCGGCTACCAGGGCCGCCCCTAGGCCTTTGCCTTGTAGCTCGGGCGCGACGGCCACTTGCCGCATTTTTATTTCCTGCTCATTCACTGGAGTAAGTAGGAGAATACCCACTATTTTGCCCGACTCATCCAAAGCTGCCAAATGGGTATCCGACCATTCAGCCCCCAATTGTTCCGGCGTAAATTCCAAACCCAGTGGCTTGCGGAGCACTTCGTAGCGCAGGGCTACGGATTCGTCGTAATCGGGGGTGCCGAAGTTAATTTTATGGATGTTGGACATTGGACTGTGGGACTTTGGACTGTGGGACATTGGACTGTGGGACTTTGGACTGTGGGACTTTGGACTGTGGGACTTTGGGGAATAACTTAAGATCTTGACAATCAATTTCCAAACACCACGGTCTAAAGTCCAACTGTCCTATTGTCCAAAGTCCCAGAGTCCAAAGTCCCACGGTCCAAAGTCCCAAAGTCCTACTGTCCAAGCAACTCGGATAAAAAATCTGAATGTTCCGCCAGTGCGGGGCAATGGGCCTTCAAGGCAAGTTCTAGTGCCGTGCTGTCAGCGGGCTTAATCCCCAGCTTGGTGGCACAGGCCCGGGCTTTTTCAAATTCAGCAGCAATATTTCGGAAAGCCAGGCTGTCGGATGCTGATGCTGCCTGCTTGTTGAGGGCCAATAATTGTGCGGTGCAGCCACAGAGCGACTTCGCCAATTTGTCCTCCCTCGATTCAGGGGGACTTGGAGGCGCACAGGAGAAACAAACAAATGCAAACAAAAAAAGCAAATATCGCATAGTTAAGGCAGGCTTCAAATCCAATGTCTTATGTCCAGTGTCCAATTAACCAACGTCCAATTATCCAAAGTCTCACTGTCCAAAGTCCAACTGTCCAACGTCTCACTGTCCAACGTCCAATTGTCCAACGTCCCCTATTCCTTCTTCTTCTTAAAATCCCCATTTTTCCAGGCCTTGAAAAACTGTCCCCAAGCCAAGGGGCTAAAAATATTCATCGGAGGCGTTTGGCCGATGTAATAATATTCGCGGGCTTGTTTGCGCAGGTAAAAATTGGCGCTTTCCCGACCGCCATAAGGGACGATATCGGGATTTTTTCGGGCTTCTGCGAGATATTCATTGGCCAGGTTTTCGGTTGCGCGACGCTGGAGTTCGGGAGTCACATCCATCTTCAGGAATTCGATTTTGAAGTGCTCTTTAGACGGCCAGGGAAATATAACTGCCTCTGGCAGGAGGATGGTGTCCTGGCTCATCAGCTGCACGATGGCGTATCGGTCTTGCGTGAGCGTGTCCGGGATTGTAATGGTCACAGGTTCTAAACCAATACAATTGAAGCGCACTTTTTCACCTTTTTCCACCACGATGGTAAAAAATCCGCGATAGTCCGCGTAAGTGCCGCGCCGCTTTGAAGGCACTGAAATGGTGGCATAGGGCACGGGCACCAAACGTCCGTCGGCCTCCGTCATGATGAGGCCGGAGAACTGAATGAGGGACGGGTCGGTTTGCGCGTTGGCGCGTGTAAAGAGCGTGCAGAAAAAGAAAAGCGCGAGTAGTTTTTTCATGTCGTGAGCCAAAGGTACGGCAGCAAAACGTTTGCCCGCGCGGTTTCGTCCAATGTGTAAAGTGCAGCTTAACCGATTTTTAACAGATTCATTCGATTACCTTTGCGCCGTTTCTCGTTTCTGTGTACAAAAACATACTCATCAATGTTCAAAAAAACACCAATTATGCTCTTCGCGCTGTTATTGAGCGCAAGCCTCAGTGCCCAAACTGCGCCGAAATACGGCCACATGAATCTCGGAAATCTCCTTGAGCTCCTGCCTGACACCAAAAAGGCAGATGATGCAATCAAGGCTTTTGCCGGTACCCTCGGCGCCAAGGACGATTCGCTGGGCCGTGCCCTGCAGGCTGGCGCCGAATTGCTCCAAAAAGAATACGACTCAGGAGTGTTAACGCCCTTGCAAGCACAACAACGCCAGGCTGAACTACAAAAGCAACAAGAGTTCCTTCAAAAATTTGAGCAGGAAGCCAATCAAATGGTGACCGCTAAACGCGAAGAACTCCTTAAGCCCATTCTTACCAAAATAGACGAGGCCATCAAGGCCGTGGCCAAAGAAAACGGGTATTCGATGATTTTCGATACCAGCACTGGTGCCATGCTTTTCGCCAACGAAACCGACGATGTGACGGAACTGGTGAAAAAGAAATTGGGGCTTTAGGCTCCATGTTTCTTCCCTAAATTTTAAAGGAAATTTAAACCGCAAAATGTAAAACCGGAGAACAGGAAAATTTAAAACCGTGATATATGACGGCGAAGTAGGCAAACCTTGAACTTTCTCAGTCGTCATGCTTATTGGTTTTATATTTTCCTGTTCTCCGGTTTTACATTTTGCGGTTTAATTTATGTGCACGAGGAAATCCAGGTCTCCCCAAATTTTTCCTTTTGATCCCAATCTTTCTGGCTACTTTTGAGGTTCGCTTCCCTCAAAATGATACAAAAGCTTTCGCTCAAAGATTTTGAACACAATATAAGCCCCGCCACCTGGTACGCTGCCGACGATCTGGTGCAAGCAGGGCGTGTAAAAAACCTCCGGGAAATAGAACGACATTTCTGGGTGGCACTCGTGGAGACCGACGAAGGCAATTATGAGTCGGAGGTGATGATTACGCCCCACAAAATAAAAGCCTACGCCTGCGAGTGTTTTACGGAAGGCCGCCGGCTGATGTGCCCGCATATTGCGGCTACTCTGATAAAAATCAGGCAATTCTACGAACAACGTGAAGAAAGCCGCCGCGTCAAAGCGGAACAAAAACCCTCCACGGAACTTACCCGATTTACGGTGCAGACTGCCCTCGACAACGCCAGTGCCGAAGCCCTCGCCGATTTTGTGCGCGACTTCGCCCGCCGTGACCGCGATTTTGCCCTCGCCCTCAAAACCCGTTTCGCAGCCCATGTTACAGAATCTGAAAACCCTTTCGCGCTTGTGCTCGATTCGGTGCTGCCAAAACCCACTGCCAAGACCAAGATAAGTGAACCTGACTTCCGCCGACTGCGCAAGGCTTTGGACGGACTGGAAGAACAGCTCGACATAACGCAGGCGGCCTTGGATTATCGAGGTATGTTCCAAATAGCATCGGCTATTTTTTTGAGGATCAACCCGTTACACGCAAATGCAGAAGGAAATCGGCGGAGCGCCCTGCTGCATTTTTGCCAGAAATCCTTTGAGGCATTGGGGGCCATCTACAGTTCCGCACCTTCTCCTGAACTCCGGGAATCGGTATGGGAAACCCTTTTTACCATTGGCAACAAGAGCGTGTTCCCCCCAGAATTGGAGCGCGACGCGCTTCGTTTTTTAGGGGAATCTGCCAAAGATGAGGCAAAATTTGAAAAGTTGCGGGCCATGTTCGACCATACCCCCTACCCTGCCCCCGCTTTTATGTTGCAACTTTTTCTTTCCGCATTGGCGGTTCGAAACATGCCGCAAGCCGCTGTTCGGGTACTAGAAGATTATGTAGAAAAACCCGACATGGTGAAAGCCGCATTTCTGCAACTTTATTACCTGCATCATTGGGAGGCCGCAACGCTGGTGGGCGAATACTTTTTAGGCAAAAACATTTTTCTGGTTGGGCATAGCCGCGAATTGGAAAACGTGCTGCTTTTTATTGCCGAACAAACGGGCGACCAAGCGCGCCAAACCGTCCTGCTCCGTCATCGCTTCCTGCTTTCTGGCAGTTCTGACGTGTTTGAAAAACTCAAAACGGCTGCCGAAGATCGCTGGCCCGAAATACGAGACCAGCTCTTGGCTGAACTCCGCGACAAAGGTGATACCCCCAAAACGGCAGCACTCCTGGCCTCCGAAGGCGATTTGGAAAAATTAGCCGAACTCATTGAAAATCAGGGTGATTTAAACATGTTACAGCGGTACGAATCAGCGTTTTTGCTCGAAAAAAAGGACTTTGTGCAGGAACGTTACGTCGGGTTTTTAGGCCAGTATTTATCAGAGCATTTTGGTGCCCCTGCGGCTCAATTCGTCCGGCTTCGGCTGTCAGAATTGCTGCAAAAAGGAGAAGAAGAAATGGTGGTGAAGATCATCCGCGAACTCACAAAACTTTTTCCAGAACGCATCAGCCTGCCTGGAGAATTGGCGGAATTGTTTCCGAGATCGAAAAGGAAAATGATATGATTCAATTCATCTTCCGCTCCGATCAATTACCGTACTGCTCGCTTGCTGGGTTGCAAACAACTGCAAATCTTGAATATTGACATGCGCCGGGCGTGTTGCCATGAAATAAATAGCGTCGGCAACATCGCTTGATTTAAGCGGCTGAAAATCATTGTAAATCTTGGCACGATCAGCGTCCCCGTCGAAACGGGTCAGGGCAAATTCTGTTTCTTCTACGTGCCCTGGGCTGACCTGACTGACCCGGATATTGTGTACATGGAGATCGAATCGCATGGCCTTGGAGAGTGCGTCCACTGCAAATTTGGTGGCGCAATACACGTTGCCTTTTGGGTAAGTCTCCTTGCCTGCGCTGCTGCCAACATTGATGATATGCCCTTGGCGGCGGCGCACCATGCCAGGGGACACCTGCCTTGTGACGTAGAGTAAGCCCTTTACATTGGTATCAATCATGGTTTCCCAATGCTCCAGATTTCCCTCGTGGATGGGTGCGAGGCCCTTGGCCAAACCCGCGTTATTAACCAGAATATCAATGTCTTGAAACGACTCGGGGAGATTGGCCAAGGCTGCTTCCACTGCGCCGGAGTCGCGCACATCAAAGGGAAGCAATAGCACCTCAGTACCAAATTCAGCCTCGAATCGGTTTTTTAGTTCTACCAAGCGCTCTACACGTCTGCCCGTGAGGATCAAGCGGTAGCCATTACGCGCAAAAATCTCGGCAGTAGCCTTGCCTATCCCGGAGGTAGCACCGGTGATTAAAACGAGTGGAGAGGGTGGAGGGTGGAGCGGTGGAGCAGTTGAGGGATGAAGGGCCTCTAATTCCTGTTGACTTGTGGCCTCACTAGCCAAATCTAATGCATCAGCAGGCAAAACGCTCGCTGGGGTTTCATCCTCTGGAAGACTTTGGAGGGTATTATCCCTGCTTTCTACGATTGGCATCGGTGCTCCAAAACCTGTTATCTCTCCCAGCGCAGCCTTTACCGCCGGGTCATTTGCATTGGCTTCCAGGGATTTACGGAGATATATGGCCGCAGTTTCGCGATAATCCCGGAGGTGTTCTGCCGTCATGAGGCCTAGTTTGCGATATATATTTGGGATGGTTGGATCCATTTCCACCACACGGTCCCAGCAGTATTTAGCGAAGAGATAGTCACCGCGTTCGGCGGCCATATCGCCCATGAGCTCGTAGGATTTGGCTTCGTCTGTTTGGGTTGAGGGGCTGAGGGCAGGGTCCGGCGCCTCGATGGGTGTTGAGTGCGAGGGCGGTTGTGCTGCCCTTTCATATTCAGCCTTGAGCCATTCACTGTTGGGATATTGCTCTAAAGCCGAAAGAAAAAGCTCAAGCCCGCGTTCAGCATGCCCTTTTTCTATCCAAAACCAGGCATCACGGGCAGCTTGCTGCTCTTCCAAGGTTGTACTTCCTTTTTCTGCTTCAGCAAATTTAACCTCCACCTTACCCTTCTCGGTATCCATTAACGCTGTCAAATCTTCCATCGCAGAAAGGGTCGGCACGACTGGCTCCTGCATAGTTACGAGCGGCGCCAATTCAGGCTCTGGCATGGGTTCGGGTGTTAAAAGCCCCCCAAGCACTGGCACCTCGGGCAGGTGAGGCGAGTCTGCAAGTATATGACTTTCAGCGACTTGTGCTACATAATGCTTGTACTGCCCATGCCAATCCTGTAAGTTGAACTTTTGGAAAAACAATTCAAAGCCATTGGCCTCAAATTGTTGCCAGGTCAAATATCCCGCATCCCGCAAGGTGCTGATGATATCTCCTACTTCATTGGCGATCCCACGCATGGCATCCAGTTCAGGCGTGAGCGCTACCTTCTCTGCCGCTTCCATCTTTTGATGTTGGTCACTCAACGCAAGCCAGGCATCCTGCCAATGCTGCATGTAATGCAAGGCGTTGGCCATCCTGTCAATGTGGGTGGGCACCGCTTGTCCGCTCGCATTGACCCCATCTGCAAGGACGGCCACCAAACGTTTGTCTGCAGCCAGCCCTTTCAGCACAGGCAACAGCCCTTCTAAACAAGCGCGATTGATCAGAAAATTATCCGTAACAAGCAGTAGAACTGGCTCCGATGCCGCATTGATTTGCGCTGCAACGGATTGGTTTGCATGCTCAAATGGTATACCAATGCGGCTCAACTGCTGGTCAATAGTATTGGCCAAAGCTGCATTTTCGGGGGCGTAGGCGAGGATAATTCGATTCATGGACGGTTGACTGTTGACTTTTGACCGTTGACTTTTGACCGTTTACTGTTGACTTTTGACTTTTGACTTTGGATCACCTCAATTCGTGGATCAATTTTTCAAAATCGGTTTTAAACGAAGCGTACCGCGACGTTGCTGGGCCATCAAAGCCCGTATGAACACGACGGACTTGGTTTTGCTTGTCCAATATCATCATGGTTGGAAAAGCCATCACGTTGTCGAGTGCCGGGAAAAATTTGGCTGCTTCTTCCTTGCTGGCTTTTCCGGCGTATACCAATTCAAATGGTATGCCCATTTTTTTCTTATATTCTAAAAGGTGGGCATTGGCTTGGGCAGGGTCTTGGAAACGTTCGAATGAAAAACCTATTACGCTGATTTCCTGCGCGAGTTCCGGGTTTTCTTTCAGGAAATCCCGGAGGAAAATTTGTTCATCGCGGCAATTTGGACACCAGGTGCCCATGATGGTGAAGATTTTGATCTTGTTGTCGAATTGACTGGAAGGGAATGTAATTTCTTGACCAGCTGGATTTTTTACCGAAAAAGAAATCTTTGCGTTGGGTTTGACCTGCGTCAATGAATCTGCCGCACCGAGTTCAAAAGAAGGGTCCTTCCAACCCGTCCAGAGGGTTTGATATTGATGGCCGGATCGGAACTCGCCCTGCAAGCTATCCCCTCGAATACTGCCCGAAAACAGGTAAGCATGGGCGCCATCAAAACACGAGAGCCAAAACTTGCGCCCTTGCACGGTGCCTTCCAAGAAGCGATAATCGCCCGTTTCGGTACGGAAGGTACCTTCCAGGTGGTTGCCGTTTTGTTTGAACTCTCCAATGGCTTTTTCTTGGTCCCTGGCTTCTTTTTCAACGCCGAAGGCGGCAGCCCAATTGCCCGTAAGGTCGCGCAGGGGTTTTTCTGTGAGGTTCGTAAAGCGATACCCTCGCCCCGAATGGGCGTAAAACGGGATGCGGTAATTTTCTTTGGTGGTCACCACCCATTCGCCACGCATGACGCCGCCGCGAATCTCGGCATGTAGATAGCTGGCGTATTCCGGAAACCACACGTTCATCGTGTCGCGGGCTTGGGTACGGTCGCGGCCATACTGTACACTGTCAAGTCGGATGCGCTCTGAGCCATTGATGATTTCGAGGTAAAAATGGGTTTCGTCCACATATTTCACTTCAAAATTGAAGGGAAGTTCTCCTGGTTTGAACTGGTCATACACAATGACCACGGAGTCTTTTTTGCCCACGGGCATTTGGAATTTTTCAAGTTCCAAAATTCCGCGCCACATCCCTGGTGCGACGCGGGTGTAGGCGGTGTCTGTACGCAAGCATCGGTCGAAAACAAACAAACAGGTTATTGCTAAAAAACTGGCAGTCAATATTTTGCGCATAAAAGAGTTGAGTTGAAAAACTGGCCGACAAAGGTAGTTTTTGATACGGACTTAAAGTTATACATATAGGAGGTAGCAGCGCCTTACCTCAAAAAAACAAGTTGCCTGCACCTTAAAGGCGCAGGCAACTTGTGGTTAATCATTTTCATTCCCCACTTTTAACGCAACACTTCTATCGGTCGCTTCACATTTCCATTTGTTGTTTGTACGATCAGGTAGTAAAGACCAGAAGGCATCTCATCCACTTGAATTACAGCATTTTGGGTAAATTCTCCAGGTTCTCCACGTTGCATTACGGTTCCGAGGGTACTATACAGGGTCCAGGATTGAATATCACTGTCAGTAGTCAGGGTGAACTGGTCAACAGCTGGGTTTGGATAGACTTTGACGGCAGTTTCTTCGAGGATATTTTCAGTTCGCTCAGAAAAGGCTGAACCCATGAGCAGGATTTCTTCCAATTCAGATGGAATATCTGAAACCAATCCCGCGCCCCCGCTCGGAATCAATCCGGCACCCGTCGCTGGGCGAACATTAAAATCAACCAACCTCAAGCCTCTGTCTGAAACGTGACTCCAATAAGAATGGAAAGCGTTCCAGTTGTTCTGATACAGCGCGTAACCGTCGCTGCCCGCCAGGAAAGTACCTGTATACCTTGTGCTATTGCCCGTTCCATCCGTATCCAGATCAACCAAGCGATATCCCTGGCTGTTTAGTTCGCTCCATTTGGTGGTGAAACTATTCCAGTCATTGGCATGCCAGAGGGCATATCCGCCTGCACCCGCTTTGAAAACACCAGCATAATAAGTGGTAGCCCCCACTTTATAGACTTCTACATCTACCAGCCTAAAGCCCTGGCCACCCAATTCTGACCATTTTGTATTAAACGCTGCTTGCGTCAGTCCTGCTACCAGATGATGGCCCCAATTACCTGCGCCGTACACACCGGCATACTTTAGATTCCCATTGGCATCTGTGAATACTTCGAGGTCGAGCAATCGGTATCCCTGACCGGAGAGGTTGCTCCACTCCGCAGTGAAGGCTGCCCAAGTGGCGCCCGTTTGGAGTTTTGAAACCCCGGTGCCTGCCCGCCAAACACCCGAATATTCGAGATTGTTGCCCACTTTAGTCACGCTCAGGTCTGTCATGCGCAGGCCGTTGCCCTTGTAGGTGTTATCTTGCGCTGTCAGTGCGGCGGCTGTTGCGCCAGCCCACATAGCGTGAGCGTCTGTGCCTGCACGAAAAACGCCATTGTAGGTATGGGTACCGTAAGAAGGCTTGGCACCGCTAGGCCAGATGAAAGGACGGGTGCCCGCTAAACCCGGCAAACCATGTGCCGTAAGTTGCTTCCAATCCGCATTGGAGCTCAGGCTGGTAAAACTGGATTTTGAGATAACAAAGCCCGTATTGAACAATAACGGACGAAAAGGCCCACTTTCAATGGTGGTCTCTTTGCGCACATGGATGTGCAGGTGTGGTCCGCTGCTGCTGCCAGAATTGCCCGCCAATCCGAGCAAATCACCTGCTTTTACTACCGCGCCAACCTGCATCAAAGAAGCATTCAAAGACCCTTTTTGCATGTGGGCATAGAGTACAATGTTCTCACCGTGCTGAATATAGAAGTGATTGCCGCCACCGCCATTTTGGTAAATACCCCAGTTGGCTTCTTCGCCTGGTTTTGGGTTGTTGGGTACGATGTTGACAAACTCTTTCACCACTCCATCGGCCATGGCGTAAATTGGCTTGCCCCAAACTCTGGAGTGTGCGTTTTGAGTGCCATCCGTATTGGGTAGATTGTAGCTCCAAACACCATTCACCAAACCTTGCACAGACAAGTCATAGGCAAATACTTGCGTTCCGCCGCCGTGCGTGCTGCCACCTTGCCAAACTTCGTTGCTGGCGAGATCAAAAGCGCGGAATGGCATACCAAAGGTTTTGGTGTAGGGGGCCAATGATTTGGTAAACGTAACCGGGTCAGAATACCCAACAAAATAGATTTTTACCGTGAGAGAAGCGGGTAGCGGCGCGTCGAGGTACAGTACGTCCCCTATTTCATGATATTCGCGACCGTTTTGCCAGGCTTTCCATTCGGCAGGTTTGATGACGATGGAAGAAAAATTAAAGGTCTTGGACTTCGATACGCCCGACTGGACATATTCAAAAACAACCTTGTTCCAGGAGATGTTGGCCAGTTGGTTGTTTTTTGCCCAAATCCTTAAGGATATTTGAGCTTTGCCTGCCTGACTACCCGTCCAGGCTGCGACGGTCTCGTACAAGAATGCATTTCCTTCTTGTTGGTCAAAAACGATACTGACGTTGGGGGCATTGTCAGCAGCAGCTGGATTTTCAATTGCTCCCCAGGAAGGCGGGGTGTCAATGTCCAGTTTTGAAATTTTGGCACTGTGGGAGCAGCCGTATTCACTTTCTTCTAGTTCGTGCTCGTGGTCATGCTGTGCCAGTAGGCTTAAAGAGAAGCATAGTTGAAGCACCATAAGGAGGCAACAGGTTGGGGCGATTGAAAAAAAGATCTTTTTCATTAAAAACTTTAGATTGTTAAGGTGAGTGTTTTTTAAGTCTGCAATGGCTTGAGTTATTCGAGCCGATTGATGGAACAAAAGTATCGGCACCGCCAAGCCCTCGCCAAAGGGTTGAGCGAAAGGCAACATCCAATGAGTCAACGGTAAAAAGTACCTTTGTTTTAAATCGTAAATGCAATGAAACAAATCGGGTTGCTGGCTGGCCAGATTCAGATTTATTTGCTTTTGTGCTGCATCACACTGATTGTCTTTCCTTTTGAGTTGGATGCGCAAAAGCCTGAATTGGTGTCTATTTATGAAAAACAACTTCTGGAGGCGACTACAGATAGTGCGCGAGCCATGAACCTGCAATTCCTGTCGTTCAACCTGGCGCACAGCGACCCAAAGCGCAGTGTGGAATATGGCAACCAAGCCCTTCGGGTCGCTGAAGAATCAGGAGACCCTTGGCTTCTCTCCCAGTGTCAAAATGGCGTTGGTTGGGCTTTTTTTTCAAGTGGAAACTATGACCGGGCGAGAACCCTGCTTGATTCTTCGATCCAATATATGCGGGCGACCCAAGACTATTTCGACCTGGCGCCCGTCTGCAACAATCAGGGTTGGATCTGCCTCAAACAAGGCGACAACATCGGCGCCCTTCGTTATTTTATTGAGGGATTGAACGCCGCCGAAGCAAGCAAGGATAAAGGGCGGATTGCCTTTATGAATCGCAGTCTGGGTTCGTTTTACAATGCTCAGAAAGAATTCGACAAGTCCATCCTCCATATTCAGCGGGCCTTGGAGATCTTTGGTGTATTGAGAGATACGGGAGAAATCAGTAATTGTATGATTTCCCTTGGCAATGCATATAGTGGTATAAAACAGTATGAGACCGCCATTGAATACTATAAAAAGACTTTGCTGCTTTCCCAACAAGTGGGAGACGTGCTGGGGGAAGGGCTCATTTTAGAAAACTGGGGAGTGGCACTCAGCGAACTGGGACGGTTCAAAGAGGCATTTTCAAAATTGGAAGCGGCTCGCCTTTTGCTCATTCAATTGGACGAAAAAATCGAGCTGGCCTTCCTGGATCTTACCATTGGTTCTACCTACCTCAAAAAGGGCGACACCTTACAGGCCATTTTCTCCTTGGAGAAAGCACGGCTCGTGAGCTCCGAATTGCGGATCAACGACGTGCTTTTAGAGGTTTTGCCGGCCTTGCATCCGGCTTACGCAGCGGTGGGTGAACCAGATAAAGCTTACCACACGCTGTTGGCTTATCAAACTTTTCGTGATACCATCGCAGCCGAAACGGGCAAACTAGAATTACAACGCCTCAAGACTGAATTCGAGACCGAACGCAAGGAAAAAGACTTGCAAATCAAAACGCTGGAAAACACACGCCTCCAGTCCAGGTTTTGGCTGGCCTTGGCAGGATTTGGTCTTGCCATTATGGTCGGATTCGCCTTTTATTACCGGGCTAGACAACGGAGGAAAACCAATGCCGTGTTGAAGGCAAAAAACAGGGAAATTCTCGCTCAAAAAGCCGAAGCGGATCACCAGCGCGAACGAGCACAACACTCAGAAGCGGTAAAGGAAAAATTCCTGGCAGCCATGAGCCACGAAATCAGAACGCCCATGAATGCCATCGTCGGCCTCAGTCAATTGCTGGATGCAGAAAACCACACGCCTACCACAGCCCATAATATTTCAATCATCCGGCAATCGGGCGAGCACCTGATGACCATTCTCAACGATGTGCTTGACCTGGCCAAAATTGAGGCCGATAAAATAGAATTACGACCACAACCGCTCGCTTTATTGCCGCATTTGCAATTCGTGCGCGATACCTTCGCTGCACGGGCACGGGAGAAAGGGATCGCATTACGGCTTGAAACGGAGGAGGACTTACCACAAAACGTCCTCGCTGACCCTGTACGCTTCGCTCAGGTGCTGAACAATTTGGTGTCCAACGCGATAAAATTCACCGAGGTGGGCGAGGTTGTAATTTCAGCCAAAAAGGAGGCCACCTCCAAGTCTTCAGGCACCCATAGTCCAATCACATTTTCTGTGAAAGACACCGGGATCGGCATTCCACAAGAAAAACAAGCTGCTGTTTTTGAGGAGTTTACACAGGCTGATTCCGGCATTGCGGTTACTTATGGGGGTACGGGGTTGGGCTTGAGTATTGCGCGCGGCCTCGTTGCACAAATGGGTGGAGTGCTTCAATTGCGAAGCAAACCGGGTCAGGGTGCTGAGTTTTTCTTTACCCTGGACTTACCCGCAATCAGACCAGAAAACCTGGGAACTCAAAATGAAGCTAAAACCGTGATTCCGAAGATCTTCTGCAAAAGTCCAGTCCATCTATTATTGGTGGAAGACAATGCATTCAACCAGGAGGTAGCCAAACAAACGATTGCGGCCATTTGCCCGGAAATCGGCCTTGAAATAGTTGAAAGTGGAGAAATCGCCCTTGAACGGGTTAGAACCGAGGCGTTTGACCTGATTTTGACTGATTTACAGATGCCCGGTATTGACGGCTACGAAACAGCCCGGCGCTTGCGATTGTCCAATTTTGAAGGCCCCATTGTTGCGCTGACAGCAAGTGCTGTGCGAACCGAAGAACCCAAATGCATCGAAGCAGGGATGCAGGAAATGTGCCTCAAACCCATTGCTCCTTTGGAAATGGCAGCGCTTTTGCTTCGGTATATCCCGGAAAAACTGACCAAGGAAACTCAAGTTATAGAAACCAAAGAGAATTCCAGTCAGGAGGCTCCAATTCCAGCCTCGCTCTTGCATTTTGCAGGCGGCAACCCAATGGTAGCGCAACAACTTTTAAACGTCATGCAAAAAGAATTGAGCGAACACTTGCCGGCAATTCGACAACTTCGCATCCAATCAGATCATGCAGGGATCAAAAAAAGCATACACAAAATTCGGCCTCAGCTTATAGCGCTGGGCCTCTTGGAGCACAAACCTTTGCTGGATGCTATTGAGCAAAATACAATTATAGATGCGGAATACTGGGAGAATGTTCGCACATTAGAGGCTGTTTTGGAAAAGACATTGGAGGGGATTTCAAGTAATAGGATTTCACGCAACGGCGCAACGACGCAACGTTAAGCATTAAATTCAGCGCTGATTTCAGAGTCATCCTGGGATTTCACGCAACGGCGCAACGACGCAACGTTAATCCTGCACCATCTAGAAACGTTGCGCCGTTGCGCCGTTGCGTGAAACCTTCCGCCGTGCGTGAAACCATCCAACTTTAGACAATAATCTATGGAACCGATTCGCACACTCATCGTAGAAGACGACCCCTTTGCTGCCACACAATTGCGGCTGCTGTTGCAAGACCGACACCCGCGTCTGCACATCGTAGCCATTTGTGCGGATGGAATGGAAGGCTTGCAGGCCATTCAAAATCTAAAGCCGGATCTTGTTTTCACCGATGTGGAAATGCCGAATCTGGACGGGCTGGAGATGTTGCGCAGCTTGGAAAAACCAGACTTTGAGGTCGTTTTCATTACTTCTTTTAACAAATATGCCATCGGGGCCTTGCGGTTAAGTGCGCTGGACTACCTGCTCAAGCCCGTCAACCCGACAGAACTCGACGCTGCGGTGGCCCACTTCTTCAAAAAAAGATCGGCGAAACTCCGCAGCGAGGGTATCATCCAAAATTTCCTCCACAACATGAGTACGGGCGAAAACGCACAGCAGCGACTCGCCGTGGCCACCACCGAGGGCACTCATTTTGTTCCTTTGGCTGATTTGTTCCGGGTGGAAGCCATGTCCAACTACGCCCGGATTTTTGCCCGAAACAGCAAACCCATCATGGTCTCAAAAACCCTGAAAGACCTGGAGGAATCCTTGCCCTCCAATATTTTTCTGCGCATCCACAAATCGCACCTGGTCAATATTTTACACATCAAAAACCTGCTTCCCGAACAGCGGATTGGCCTGACTAATGGGGATGTGCTGGAGGTGTCGCGGCGGAGGTGGGCAGAGGTGCAAAGGGCGGTGGGGTAACATAAGGTTTCACACAAGGTCAGGACGGCAAGACGATGCTGGAAATAATGGTCGCGCCAATTCATAGGTCATTCGGCGGATGCAGCACTAGCCAGATCGAATACGTTTAAGTAAAAAGCGAATTCTTACAAAAATACACGAAAAACGTTTGAAAAATGTAAAATTTTCGCTTAATAGTTTGAATTTGTGAAGCAACCCAAAAATAAATTTGGCATGATGATTGACTAACTGAATCCGACCACATACTTTTGCCCGAGAATAACTGAACTTTAACAATTCCAACGGGCTCATGGGAATGAAAACAACCAAGATCACGATAGGTAGAGACCCTTACAACAACCTTGTATTATCTGACCCGCGTATCAGTAGTTACCACGCCGAAATAAAGTTTACTCCTGAAGGCGAAATCATATTGGTGGACAGGAGCACCAATGGTACCTGGGTAAATGGCAGGCTTGTCCCCAAAGGGAAGGACTTTTATTTAGAAAAAACAGATCAGGTTAATTTTGCTGGTGTAGCACCCTTGGATTGGCAAAGTGTAATCTCATCCAAAGAAGCCGTTGGTCGCACTAGATTTTCCATCATCCTCCAGACGAAGTTTTTTTCAGATCTCCGCAGAGTAGTGCGGGAAGCAAGTGAATTCAGTGAAATCGCCCCAACTATTCGCCTGTTTTGGGCCATTTTACAACCTGGCAGCAGCACTCAAATACTCGCTTGGGCCAACGATCTCAAAAGTGAAAGAGTCAATCCTTTGCGCTTTTTCTTGATTAGCGTTGGTTTTTTCATTTTCTGTGCTGTTAGTATTTCTATCCCTGAAGCGGTAGCAAAAGCAGAAGGAGGGCTAATAGAAATGTTGCAGCGTTTTAGCAGTGCCAGTAACCCTTTAGAGGTATTGATTTATATCCTTCTTGTACCAATCATCTACATTGGGGCGTATTTCTCCTATCAGATGTTTAAGTTGTTTGTTGGAGCAGGGCAGCATTGGGCACATTTTAACCGCATGTATATGTTGTGCGTGGGGTTCGGTTTTTTGGGGTTTGGTTTTTTTCTGACTTTGAGTTTGCCCGCAATATTTTTAGAAATGAACGGCGAATTTATTCTTCTGATGGTAAAATTCTCTTTGGGGTTATCGTTCCTTCATGCACTGCACGTTTATCTGTTAATATTCCAGACACACACAAAGTTTTGGAAAATCCCATTTATTACTACTGTGCTGATTGTACTCGCAAAGACCTTTGTTTTGTTGATGCTTTTGATGTTGGCGATCAAATTTTTTAGGAGTTGAACTTGAACAGGACGTTTGTTTTACGAAACTCAATCTTTTAGTCCATGACCTTCGATGATTTTACGGATATCCTTCGAGACTATATCGGAACTGATAATCCCGAAAAAGTGTTGGAAGTATTGAAAGTGTTGTTAAAACCACTGGAAAACCGCCATTTTCAAAACGCGACTATGATCGGTAGTCGTCTATCCAACTTGCGTCAAAGCATTTACATCGGTCAAATGGATGGCATCGGCATAGAACGGATGCGCATCTGTAATGCCTTGTATGAACTTTTAGATGCATTGGAAGATGATCGGTCGGTAGAATCCCACTTCGAACGAGACTGGATGACCATCATCAGATCGTGTGGTTTGGAAAAGGAACTGCCTACAATAAAGGGGGAGCGCAAATTGGGACTGCGCCTGCTATTACACTCCAATGATGAACGTGCACCAGGGCCGGTCACAGAACTGGAATGTGAAGCGCTCATAGGGCGCCGGTCCGATTGCCTGATACGATTGAACGATCAATGTATATCGAGGAGGCATGCGCGCATTTTTTTTGCAGAAGACCAACTATGGGTAGAAGATTTTGACAGTGACAACGGCACTTATGTCAACGACCAGCAAGTGATCGCCCCAACGCCTCTTGTGGATGGCTGCAGGCTACGCTTTTACGACATTGCTTTTTGGGTAAAAATCCATCAATAAGAAGGTGTTTATGCGCTTTTGATCCTTTAGTTCAAGCTGTTTTTACACGAAAACGAACCCATTGTCATAGATTTGCAATTTAACTCAACCTTTAACTTTGTAATGTTAGCAAACATTTGGTTCTTTACGGCTTAAACCATCTTAACACTTAAGCACCCTGCTGCTGCACGATTAAAGGGTTAAAACCTGTTGGCTCATTTTGCTCAGTAGTGTCTAATTTTTAACTTTCAAATCAGCTAATAACCAATGAGAAGATGCAATAATTGTGGTTGGACCAACGCCGATGAATTATCCAGTTGCGACAAATGCAACTCTCCGCTGACTTCAATTGCCAGCAGCAGCCCTCCAACGGTCCCAATTGCCACGCCATCCGGTTCCAGTCCTGCTTCCCCCAACGCCGGTAATCCTAACGTTGCTGCAACCAAAATGGGGAAGCGTGCCGCTGCCCCTGCGTGGGACAACAACCTTACACCACCACAAGCCCCCCCTATATCCAGCAATCCACAACAAGATGCTGTGCCCAAGCGCAAACACACGGATCCTATGCCCGACCGGGCAGACCGGAAAGCGAATAATTCAATAATTTGCCCAAACCCAAACTGTGGCTACCCTAATCCTATAAATTATACCGAGTGTGTAAAATGTGAAACGCCACTCCACGAGCCCGCAGAAACTGTTGTAAGCCCAAAAGGATTTGATGGCACCGGAGATTCCCCAAAAAAGGAGAGTAAAAAAGCGGCTGACCCTCGCCAAATTGACCGCAATGCTGCCGTAGATAAATCGCGGAAAGTACCCGAAAACAGTGGGGCTACCATGAACCCATGGAGTAAACCCAAATATGCAAGGTTTCACCTCCTGCCTGTTTCAAGGGAAGGAGAGGACCTGAATATCAGACTCGACTTTGAAGGCAATACGGTAGACTTGAATCGTGCCAACCTGGAGCCAACTAACATGACTATTACCAGCAAGGTTCAAGCTGTAGTGTCTTACCGGGATGGCCAGTGGTATCTCGCCAATGAAAGCGAAATGCAGACTACTTTCATTCGGGTGGACGGCGAGATAAGGTTACAAAAAGGCGACATTCTCCTCATGGGAGACCGAATGTTTGAATTCGACTGTTAAGGCTACCCCTCACCCCTTAATTTGATCAACTGAAATATTTGCAATCTATGTGTGATCCTAATATTATACCAGATCAGGTCCAACTCAACCCCGGAGACAGGATAGTGCGTTTCAAAGTGTTGGATAAATTGGGCGAAGGCGCATTTGGCATCGTCTACAAAATTGAGGATGTCCAAAGTCGCAAGGTAGGTGTCGTAAAAGTGCTGAAGTCTTGGTCATTTATGAACCGGGATCGAATCAATCTGATCAAGCGCTTTAAGTTGGAATTTGAAACAGGGCAGATTGACAGCGAATATCTTGTACGCAGCACTGAATATGGTTGTTTTCAAGGCAACCCCTTCATTATTATGGAGTTTTGCCCCAACAAAGACATTCGAAACCAGATCCGAAACGAAAATCTCAACGAACGCGCCATCCGCGATTTCTCCCACGACATTCTTCAGGGCCTCCATGCCTTGCATTCCAATGGCAAGACCCACCGCGATTTAAAACCGGAGAATATTCTTTTGTCAGAAAGTGGACGAGCCAAACTCACAGACTTTGGTATTGTAGGCCATGCTAACCTGGCCAGGCTGACCCACATGGATTGGCTGGGACGCCCGGCTGAAGTCTTCGGGACCCCGGCCTATATGCCCCCAGAACAGCTTGACCCCAGCAGTAAAAAACAAACCATCCTGCCGACCATTGATATTTTTGCACTGGGGGTGATTATGTACGAAATGTTCACTGGCGGTCATTATCCCTTCGGCAATCCGCCACAGGATGACCACGGCATGATGGCCTACAACCGTCGCTTGCGGACAGGCGTTTGGGACGATCCTCGTCTTTACAATAGTGCTATCTCTAATTTCTGGGTCGAAACCTTGGAACATTGCTTGTTCTCCGATTATAAGCGGCGCTATCAGACCGCTGACCAGTTGTTGGAGCGCCTGGGTCAAATGCCCGTACCAGCACCTACCTTAATTGCCCCACCAGCTACCGCACAGCGGATTGGCGACTTCTATCTTCAGATCATGCAGGGGGAGGAATTTGGCGAGACCTATAATCTTACCAGAATGATTGGGATGCGCACTTCTGGCATTCTCACCTTGGGCCGACTTGACCCTTCCAATCAAAGGGCCAATGACATAGCGATTCGGGAAGAAGAGTCTTCGTATATCTCGCGGGCTCACGCCACCATTGAAAAAAACAATAGGGGATGGCAGATCCGTGACGGGCAGTATACCCGCCGGGATGGCATGATGGGCTGGTTTCGTTCCACCAATGGCACCTACGTCAATGGTAAGGAAGTCACAGACCATACAGCACAACAGGTCAATCCCGAAGACATTATCACAGTGGGCAACACTACCCTCAAGGCGATACTGTTTGAATAAAATTGAAGAGAACCAACAACAGAAAATGCCATGGTCGACAGAAGGACGCAGCAATTAGATAAAAATCCCAGCCACAACTTCAACCAGTCGGTTGCTGCTGGCGTGAAGTCCCTGGTAGGTGGTTCGGGCCGAACTTTTTATGTCCTGAAACACCTTACAGCTTCCGCCGCCTATCCGATGGGAAAGGAGCAAGAAATCATCATCGAGTACATTGAATTGGGGCGGGATCCAAAATGTCAGATTCGGTATGATGCCGGGCAGGTTACGGTCAGTCGCCGCCATGCAGCCATTGCCAAAGGCCCCAATGGCTGGGTTTTGCGCAACCTTTCACAAAATAACCCAACGCTTATCAATGGTCGCCCAGTCAATTCCCAGTGGTTTTTGACCAGTGGCGACGAAATACAACTATCCATGGAAGGCCCGAAGCTTCGCTTCATAATGCCTACAAACAATTCCGTCAATACAATCCCACTTTCCCGCCGCCTGAGCTTGTTTAAACAACAGGCCATGCGTCCTTATCGCAATGCAATATTGGCACTCTCCACCTTATTAGTAGTGGCGATCGCTACTTTTTCATGGCTGGGCTGGCAGATGAAACGAGAAAATTTGATGTTGGGGACCAGATTATCCTCAGCAGTGACGCAAGGAAAGGTAGTACAAGGTAAAGTGGACTCTTTGACGAGTCGTCTGGATCTTACCAAGGCGCAAAGTGATGATATCAAGAAACGCAACGAATCTCTGGCAAAAGAAATGCGTTCGGTAAAAGGATTGCTCAAAAAAACCCAGCAGCAATATACCGAACGCTCCAATTCAGCCAAAGGCTCCAGTGCGATACCACCCGCCAATACCGATATGGCCCTGCTCGAAGCGATGCATCCCAGCGTTTATTTCCTGCGCATTGAAAGCATTAAATTAACCATGGATGATAAAACAGAAGAAATTTCAAATGTCAATATTACTGGAACGGGTTTTCTGTTGAGCGATGGGCGTTTTATCACTACGCGCCACATGGTGCAGCCCTGGACTTACCTGAACCGCAACAACCCCGATGCCGCCATGATTCTATTGAACATGGTTCAAAACAACAGCGGGGTTGTAATTGCTACTTTAAGAGCCTATTCCCCAGATGGAAGCTCTTTCACTTTTTCATCCCGCGATTTTAAATTCGATGCCACAGGCGATGAAACCATCTCGGTGGTGGACCCTAAAAGCAATACCAATGTTTTTGTAAAAATTGGCGTTCTGGACGATGGCAAAGACTGGGCAACCATTAAAACAGACCGTCGGGGACAGATATCTTTGGGATCCAGTGTGTGCGAGGCCCTCCCGGCAGGCGCCCGACTCTACACCTTGGGTTATCCTTATGGTCAAGGCGCTACCAGCAACACCGATATCAAACCACAATTCGGGCGCTCTGATGTGGCATCCAGCGGACTGATCAATGGCATGATCCGCATCACCGATCGCAATTTTGACCCTGGCAGCTCTGGAGGCCCTGCTTTTTACAGCGACGGCAACCGTCTGGTGGCGGTTGGAATCATTTCTACCAGTCTGGGCAATCAAGGTGGCCTGGTACCCGTGTCCCATATTCGTTGACGCTCACCATTCCTATTACACTATCCTCACCATGCAAAACTTAGCGATCACATTCACCAAAACACTGCTTACCCTCTCCCTTTTGCTGATTATTGCCGTCACCGACGGGCGCCTGAAAGCGCAAACCATTGCACCGGGCGGCGCCTACCTGAAACATCTTGAAGAAGTCCTTTTCATTGTGCGGGTAGATTACCTGCTGTATTTGAAAGACCCTGAAAATCCCGAAAGTTATGGACGGGAAGGCCGTAAATATTTTGGCCGGGCCGCCGGACTGGCTTTTGTTTCCGACGGAAGGTTGTGGTTTGACGAACGCTTGACCAAGCCCTGGCAATACTTCGACCAAGCCAACTACAACCGCTATAAAAGGGATACTTTGTTAGAGCCTCGCGTCAGCGAGGTGTCTATTCGTCGGGTCAGCGACAAAAAATTTATAAAGCTGAATGATAATTTTATAGGCGCAGAGCTTGGGCCAGTGTCCACCTGGGTGCTACCCGACTCGCTTGCGAAGCCCACCATGTTCTGTCTGCCGGATACAAAAGACACCAACGGCCTGCTCGTCATTGCCTCACTGGATAAGGGGGAAGACCTGAATAAAGAGAATTTCCAAATCACCCTGACTTCCACGCAGCCTAAGCGTGGTTGTAATCTGGAAGAAGGCAAAAATGAGTGGCGTTTTCCAGGCGCCCTCGATGGAGGATTATCCACCTTGGGCGGCATCTGGCTGGTGTACAAAGATTACCCCCAAGGCGAGGGAATACGCGGTGTTTATGCCCTGAAAGCAGCTGGTATTGGCAAACAGGCCGGACTCGACTGGCAAATTATGCCGCTGCCCAAACGATTTACGGAGGGTAAACGGGACGAACTAAATAGTGTGAAAAAGCCCACGCAATCGGAAACCGGCCCAGAAAAAAAAAAAAGAAACGCTGGTTCAGAAAAATCTTCGGCTAAGGGAAATACTAAATCAGGAAAACCAACCGTGAACCCCATTGAAAATCGAAGCAGTGACACAAAGCCCAAAAATTGATTGTAAAAAACTGCCCACCCATTACTAACTCTATCGCTTAACTGTAAAACACTGCATACCATGAGTGTCCTCACATTGCGCGTCGTTGCCAATATTCACCAAGGAGTAGAGCGCGACTATCAAGAAGATAATTTCATCATCGGTACCGATCCGGCCCAGGATGACTGGAAGGTTAACTCCGAAGTATATAGTCCCAGTGCCTGGGGCTCCATGCTCGTAGTGGCCGATGGTATGGGAGGACTCAATGCGGGTGAAGTGGCTTCCCAGCGAGCCGTAGAAGGCTTCCGGGAGCACATCGCTCAGATCGCGCAGCAACCCAACACCGCACCGCCGATTGCTCAGGCTCAAGATCTGTTGATCAAAGCCATCAAGGCTGCGAACACCAACATCCTAAATTACGCAGCCGGCCATCCAGAAACCCAGGGCATGGGCACCACCATTGTAGTTGCCTGGCTGGTGCAGGATAAAATGCATGTGGCCTGGAGCGGTGACAGTCGTTGCTACCATTACGCAAATGGGCGATTGAGACAGGTCAATTCTGATCATTCTTATGTGCAGGAACTGGTCAAAAAAGGCGATATTCAGCCCGAGGACGCCTTTTTTCACCCCAATAAGAACATTATCACCCAGAGTCTGGGGGATGTGGGCCGTGATCCCGCACCAGAATATGAGTACGCCCAGCTCAATGCTGGCGACCGCATCCTGCTTTGCTCCGACGGCCTGAATACCATGCTCACCGATGAGCAAATTGCGGTACACCTGACCATTCTCGACATACGAGAATGTGCCACCCAGTTGGTGAATGCAGCCAACGCCGCCGGTGGCTATGACAACATTACCGTGGTGCTGGCAGAGGTGCTGGCAGTAGACGATACGGCACCCGTGCCTGCACCCAAAGAGCCTGCTGCTATGGTGGAAGCGGGCGGACCGCCTCCGGCAACGCCGGGGGTAACCGGGAATACCATATTTAAGGTGACAAAAGGCACGGCGAAAATGGTCCTTTTAGGGGCAATTATAGTGCTTTTAATGGTCGCTATTTATTTTTTGAGTGAGGCCATTTTATCAAAGCCAGGTATTGAAATTACGAAACCAGGGAATGAAACACCTGTGGATTCAACAGATAGTAAGAAAGAAAAAAAAACAAACGATAAGACTCTAGATACTAGTAGTACCATTCAAAAAAAATTCAATGAGATCAAAAAAGATGAAGATCCGCCTAAAAACCAAGTTAATAATAAACATAAGGAGAAGGAGAAAGAGAAATTAGTAAAGGAACAAGACAGCAATATCATGAAAGTACAAGAAGACCCTTACCATGATTTCAAAAAATTACTTGAAGGAGCTATTGACAATACAACAGGTATAGAAAACAGGTATTTAAAGGAAATCAGGGGTAATATAAATAATTCTGCCCTAGTTTGCGAAAGAATTGACCTTCTCCGAAATAGCAATTTAACAGTGGTTTTAAACGTGATAAATTATGTCGATAAAAAACCGTGGTGTCAATCTAGACCTGATGGTCTTGGCGAAGTAAACAATGAAAAATTTGATCCCATACGAGAAGGAGCTATAAAGTCACAACATCAAAAAACCAGTCAAATTCAAAAAGGTTTCTGGGGGGTGCAGCTTATGGGTGGAATTAAAAAAAAAGATAATGCACTAGCACAAAGTGACAAAATAACCAGGGAAGAGGGCTATATAATAACCCCTCTTGAAATTATTGTGATTAAGAAAGTCAATGAATATGCCATAGTGGTTACTGGGTTCGCTAACCAAAATGATGTTGATAAACGAGTAGAGAAAATTAAAAAAAAAATGGATAGAAAAAAAGCCTATGTAATTTATTATACCCAGGACCAAATAGTGAACAACTAACTAATCAACCTTAACCCATGCTTACCTCATCTACCCTACTCAACGGACGATACCAACTCCAGCGCAAGCTGGGACTTGGTGGCTTTTCCGAGGTATGGTCAGCCCAGGACGTGCGGACGGGGCGTGAGGTAGCGATAAAGGCTTTCTTCCGGCAAGACGAGGAAGGTATAAGAATTTGTCGGCGGGAGTATGAGCGGGCCAATCAGATGTTTCACCCGCGTCTCATTCGCCTCCATGATTTCGACGTGTATCAGCAGATGCCTTATCTGGTGATGCCCTACTACAAGAACGGCAGCCTCGGCGAACAAGCTGGCGAACTGGATGAACAAACCCTCTGGATGGTGGTGCGTGATATCGGTTCTGCGCTGGAATACCTGCACGGGCTTAACCCGCCCATGATTCACAACGACCTCAAGCCCGACAACTTCCTCATCTCGAACGATGCATCGAAAAGTTACATTTTAAGTGACTTTGGCATCAGCGCCGAACTGACCGAGTACCAGAACCGCACCAACCCTGCAGGCGTAGCTCCCATGGCCTACCGGGCGCCTGAACTTTTTGACCAACCTCATCAGCAGGCACAGGCGGTGAAGGCCTCCGATATTTGGGCCTTTGGCGCCTGTCTGTACGAACTGGCCAGCGGAGAGACGCCCTTTGGAGAACAAGGCGGCCTTTTCCAACTGATCCACCACCGTGAAAAAGGCTCCGGGGTGCAGCAAAGCATTGTTGAATATTTACCAGGCCACTTTTCAACCCACTTCAGCGACCTGGTGTACCAATGTCTGCACCTGGAGCCATGGCAACGCCCTAGAGCCAAAGAATTGGTCGAAACCGCCCAAAAGGAATTGGAAAGGTTCCAGCCTGATTGGCAACCCGTGGAGCCGACCTGGGTGGCGGCTCCAGCCGTGGTGCCTGGGCCAATAACTGGACAAAGTACCGCATTCAGCCTTCAGTTGCGGGTAAAGCGGCGCTTTGTAACACTCGGTCTGCTAATAGTGATTGTGGCGATCTTAGGCATAGGCGCTTATGTGATGATGGATATGCTTTCCTCAAATCCGACTATAGAAGGAAAAGTTGTACCAATAGATTCGGCATACGAAAAGCCGCCTGTTGTAAATATATTGCCTTCGAATGACTCAACCATACAACAAAAGTTCAATAAGATCTATGAGCGTGAAGTGCCGCCTAAAAATCAAGGAGTTAATAACCCGCAAGGAAAATTAGTACCCACACAAAAAGACAATGGTCCTATGTTGCCAGAAGACCCTTACAAAGATTTCAAATCATTGCTAAATGGAGCTATTGAGAATACAACGGGTATAGAAAACAGATCTTTAAGAGAAATAAGGGATAATATAAATAGAGATAAAGTAGATTGTGAGGGTATTGAGGCAATTCGGACTAGTCGTTCTTTAATCGTTTTAAAAGTTGTAGACTATGTAGACAAAAAAAAGTGGTGCTCTTCGAAATCTGGTAGCGTAGGCTCTGTAGACAATAAAGAATTTGATGCCATACGGGAAGAAGCAATTAAGACACAAAATCAAAAAGTCAGTGGTTTTTGGGGTATACAACTTTTAGGCGCAATTAAATCAAAAGACAATGCTACTATTTTCAGAGACAAAACAATAAGAGAAGATGGCCATAGAATAAGACCCTATGAAATTACTATGATAAAGAAGAGGGATGGTTATGCTATCTTAGCTACTGGATTTGCTGACAGAAATGAAGCTACTGCGAAATTGTCGAAGATAAAAAGGGTTTTGGACAGGGATAAAATCTTCCCCATTTCTTATACCCAAGACCAAATTATCAACAACTAAAATAATTGGCGATAACCCATGCTAACCACCTCCACCATCATCAACGGACGATACCAACTCCAGCGCAAGCTGGGGCTCGGTGGCTTTTCCGAGGTATGGTCGGCCCTCGATATTCGAACAGGGCGTGAGGTAGCCATCAAGGCATTCTTTCGGCAAGACGAGGAGGGAATCAGAATCTGTCGGCGGGAGTATGAGCGTGCCAACCGGATGTTTCACCCGCGCCTCATCCGCCTTTTTGACTTCGACGTGTACGAGCGGATGCCCTATCTGGTGATGCCCTATTACAAGAACGGCAGCATGGGCGAACAAGTGGGCAATCTGGACGAGCAGACTCTCTGGAACGTGATCCGCGACATTGGTACTGCGCTGGAATACCTGCACAGCCTCCAGCCGCCCATGATCCACAATGACCTCAAACCAGACAACTTCCTCGTTTCAGACGATGCGGCCGAGGGCTATATCTTAACCGATTTTGGCATCAGCGCCGAGCTGACCGATTACCAGAACCGCACCAATCCTGCCGGAGTGGCCCCCATGGCCTACCGGGCGCCGGAACTTTTCGACCAACCCAACGAACAGGCTCAAGCAGTAAAAGCCTCTGATATATGGGCTTTGGGCGCCTGTCTGTACGAACTGGCCAGCGGGGAGACGCCCTTTGGAGAACAGGGCGGCCTTTTCCAATTGATTCATCATCGCGAATACGGTTCCGGTGTGCGCCAAAGTATTGCTGGCCCATTACCAGCCCAATACTCCAGCCGCCTGACCGAGCTTATCTACCAATGTCTGCACCTGGAGCCCTGGGAGCGTCCAAAAGCAAAAAAACTGTTGGAAATCGCCAACATGGAACCAGAAGTACTCCAGCATGGTTGGGACCCCACGGTGCCTGTATGGGAGGCTCCACCATCGGCGGCCCCCGAGCCATTGCCAGATCCCAACACCGCCTTTAGTTTTAATGTGCGTGTGCGGCGTCGTAATGCTCTGCTGGGCTTGGTTGGGGTGCTCGGCATTTTGATGGTACTCACCAGCTTATGGTTTTTTAAGGAGGAACAAACACCGGAATTCACTCAGGAGGAAATGGAACTTAAATCTGCTTCCTGGAGGGGCGACTCTGTGGAGTATGGGAGAATAGAAAAGTCTGTCGCGCCTGATGAACTAAAAAACATCCCATTAAAAAAGAATAATATGCCTACTTTGGCCGATGAAGACCGGTCATCACTCAAGAAGGCATTGGTTACGCTGGTGGACACGGCCTTGGCTAAAGTAGGCAAAAATAATATAGAAGGCAGGTATTTGTATGCGGTAAAGAACAACCTTGGATCCAATGAAATACTTTGTCAAAACATAACGAAACTAGAATCTAGTGTAAATCCAAGTGTCCGGGCAGTGGTGGAGTATTCAAGAATGAACCTATGTATGGATCCAGGCGCTTCAAAGTCAGGTATAGATGAATTGCGAGAAGAACTCAATGCTCAGGGAAAGAAAAATGACCCCTTGAAATGGGGAATTGTAACCGGCACCTTTTCTACTTTGTCGAGTGCCAAAAACTCAAAAAGAGACTTAGAATCGGCGGGGAATGAAATAATCGTTGTTAAATATCAGGACAATAAACAAGTCAACAACCTTGACTCTCTCTCTAACAAACCCCTTAAAAATACCTATCCTTTAAAAAACAAAGGAAGATATCAAGTGGTACTGGTATGCCCTTGCAGGTCTAAAGAAGACGCCAAAAGTTTTCTACAAAACCTAAGGGGCAGCAAGTCCGACTGGCGAGTCATTAATTACAATCCAAAAGATATTCTGTACTAGTCTCCCCCCTTTTTGTACTCGAGTACGCTTTAATCCGACCGCATAATTGCTTCCCATAACCCTGCGTAACAAATCAAACTTATCACCCATCATGATGAAACTCGACTCATCAACCATTTTGAACAATCGCTATCGCCTACAGCAGATGCTGGGCTATGGTGGTTTTTCTCAGGTATGGCATGCTTGGGATGAAAACGGCCAATACGAAGTGGCTATCAAAGTATTTCTAAGGCAAGATGAGGAGGGAATTCGTATGTGTCGGGAAGAATTTGACCGTACCAACCGGTTGCGGCACGATCGCCTGATTCGGCTGCTTGATTTCAATGTACACGAAGAAGCCCCTTATTTGGTGATGCCGTATTACCACCGCAAAACCCTGGAAGTCCGTATAGGGGATATGGACGAGGTGTCGCTCTGGCGGGTCATGCGGGACATCGCTTCCGGCTTGGAACATATCCACGGTCTCAACCCACCCATGGTGCACAATGACCTCAAGCCCGACAACTTTCTGATAGATGACCACGGAGGTTTTGTGCTCACTGATTTTGGCATCAGCACAGAACTGGCCGACAAGATGACTCGAAGCCGGGATTTTACCGGGGTTTCCGCCACAGATGAGGAGGAAGATGGAGACCCCAAAAATCGCCCGGCAGGCATTGCCCCACGTGCTTACCGTGCCCCTGAGCTGTTTCACTACCGCGATATTCTCAAAAACAAGGCGATAAAATCGTCCGATATCTGGGCTTTTGGGGCCTGCCTTCATGAACTGGCGGTTGGAGAGCCACCCTTTGGGGATCAAGGAGGGCTGTATCAATTGATGCACTATAGAGACTATGGCAAGTTGGTGCCAGAACTGGTCGTGGAGCGATTTCCTGAGCAATTCTCCACTCGATTAGTCGAAACAGTCTATAGTTGTCTTTCATTTCTGACCTGGGATAGGCCTGTAGCTCGAAAGCTCGTGGAGATTGCGAATCAAAACATGGTCCTGCTCGAAGGTCGCAGTACCGTTCACCTCGTCACCCCACCAGTACAAGCAAAGGCACCTGAGCCACCAGCAGAGCAACCCCGGGTTTATACACCTGAATACAAGCCCCCTGCACCGATAGTGCGGCGTAGCCTGCAGAACAAAATTCCGGCAAAAAACCGTGAAATGCCCGTCTGGTTATGGATTTTGTTGCTTATAGCACTGGCGGTGGGTGTGTTTTTTGCCTTGGAAAAGATTTTTGGAACTACGCCTAAAATACATGACCAAAATGGGAATACATTGGGGGTGCTGGATAAAAAGCCAGACAGTACAAATACAATTGCCCCAGGGCCTGCGATTGATTCGGGATTAATCACCGACTCTGGTCAAAAGACAAAAAGCGAAAAAAAAAAGCGAAGCAAAGAAAATCCAGTTCCTGACCAAGGATCTAATTTGAGTAGTAAAGGACCGGTAGGCCCGCCATTTTTTGAATCCATTGGCACGCCTTCAACCAAGCCGGGGTATCATATTGTCATAATGGGAGAGTTCTCAAGAGAGGATTCGAAAGAAACAATAAAAATATTAAAAGAGGCTTTCCCAGGGAAAAATGTTTGGGCAACGGATGCTGGTTGGGGCCGATTTAAAATAAAATTGGGCAGTTTTTCCTCCGAAAAAAAGGCCCAGGAATTTCAGGTCAATCTTTCCAACGAATTAGAGCAAAGTACTGCACTCACTATTTGTCGTAATTGATTTAGCTTTCACTCATGGCTTTTAAAGCAGGTGACATATTACTGAAAAAGTATCGCTTGGATACGTTCCTCGGTCTCGGGGGCTTCTCCGAAGTGTGGAAATGTCATGATTTGGAAGCAAAGCAGGATCTGGCCGTAAAGATCTTCCTGAAACAAGACCAAAAGGGTATTACACTCTGTGGGGAGGAATATGCAAAAATGTCCAAAATGAGGCATCCGCATATCCTTCGACCCTCCTTTTTTACGGCACAGGATGGCATTCCGTTTCTCTTCATGCCCTATTGTGAGCAAGGTACTGCCTTAGACCAAATGGGGAAACTTGATGAGCGCCACATAGCAAAGTTGATATTGCAGATTGGTTCGGCACTGGAATACATACACAACCGTCCACAACCCATCCTGCACAATGACCTCAAACCCGACAACTTCTTAATTGAAGAAACGGGCGACTACCTGTTGACCGATTTTGGGATTAGTGACCAACTTAATGAACGTCTGGCCAGGGAGCAGGACGAAGAACGCCGCACCCTTGTAAAAGCTGAGGAAGATCGGAAGGGCGTTACGCCTAAAGCCTATCGGGCCCCGGAACTTTTCAAGAAAAAGAATTCGCCAGAATTGCCCCCTGTGAAAGCCTCTGATATCTGGTCTTTCGGTGCCAGCATCTATCAGCTCATTACCGGAGAACCGCCCTTTGACAAAGACGGTGGCGGGCAACAGCGGGTCTATTATGATGTAAACCCTCAAACCAATATTAATGACATAGTCGAATCGCTTCCGGAGGGATATTCGCCTGTTCTGGAACAGTTGCTCCTGCGATGTCTGGCATTTCACCCCTGGGATCGTCCGGGAGCACAGGAATTGGTGAAGGCCGCCGCGCTTTTTTTGAAAGAAGGTGTTTGGGAGGATAAAAAAGAGGACCTATCAGAGTTTTACGTATCCAATACTGCGATTCATTTTGGAAATGTGCCTTTGCACGATAAGGCCGTGCGAACGCTGGATTTCACCACTGCCAACATGAGCGGGCGATTGAATATACAGGTGGGCCATCCTTTTTCTATTTCGCTCGACGGGCGCAATATCAGTTCTCGCCTAACAGTAGAACTCCGACCTGAGCGCGAACAACGTCCTTTGTATATCCATTTTTCTCCGCTGGATCCAGAAAAGGCAAAGGGGGCTGTTACATTTGATTGGAAGGAATTGCAAAAACAAAGCATCGAGTTATCGGGGCAGGGCCAAATACAGCGTCGGTTTCCACTTTGGATGAAGGTGGCTGGTGGGGTGGTAAGCATAGGAGCAGTTGCCTTGTTTGCCATTCCAGGAGAACCGGAAAAATCCGTGCCAGCGATTCAACCGAGCCCAGTCATTGAAACCACCCAACAGAAAAGCAACGCCGCTCCCAATACCCAACCAACGCTTGAGCAAAAGCCCAAACAGACCACTACTTCGAAGCCTTTAGACCCCACACCTGTAAAAGCCAATGAGCCTGCCATTACGCCCACCAAGCCCCCCAAAGGCAAGGGCAAGGCCAAAACATCCGGGGATTCCTTGATTGATAAATTGGAAAGAGAAAAAGCAGAACAATTCAAAAACAACTAAATTTTGACGGTATCCACAGGTGACAACACCTGCTTTTACCAAAACTAAATCGCATAAAATGAAACCAACTCTACCGTTATTATTCCTGCTTTTCCTAGTCTTAGGCCGCGTTGTCGCACAAAACGACGGTGATTGTGCTCGCCCCGAGGCCCTGGGAAACAATCTGTTCGCAGGCATAGACCTGGGTTCCACGGGCATGAAACCCGTGGTTTTCCAGCTTTCCAAAAAAGAGGATGGGCGGGTGATATTCCGAAAGGTATCGCAAGGGCTCAACCCGGATAATTCCATTGAATTCAGCAAGGACCGCTCCCCCCAAAACATGATTTGTTATGCCAAAAGGTTGGCAGAATACGTAACCATGTTTCAAAACCCGCTGTATCAGATTCCTTCTGAACGGATTTATTTTTTAATGAGCGCCGGGTTTATCCAAAACTTTAAAGATGACAGCCATGCATTCCAGGAGGTAAAGGAAATCATTCGGCAGTACAATCCAGATATCTCCCTGGCGCAGCTTACCAATGAACAAGAGTCTGAATATATTATCCGGGCCGTCACGATTGATGGGGTGCTGGATGAACCCAATATTAATATTATTGATATTGGCGGTCGAACCCTCAAAGGTGGCTATTTGAACAACAAGGGCAAGATCGAAGCTTTTAGTGTGGAAACAGGCCCTTCCGGGCTTGCCAAGGAGATTGAAAAAACGGTGGCGGAGAAAGCGTGGAAAGTGGACAATCCCGAACACCGTCGAATGATCGCGGAATATGCAAGTCAGTATTTTCGGGACAACTACCTGGCAAAAATCAAAATAAACAAAACCCGAGATAACCTGGTCGTGCTGAGCGGTGGCATCCCTTATGTCTATGCTTCCTGGAATCAGACCCAGGATGTCGCCAACCGAAATTTCATTAAAATCTTTGCCGACGATCAGGAAGCCGACGATTTTGTGGAGCAGGCCATCGCCAATCCCAACAATAAGGATCTTTTTAAAAATGGAAAGGGTGCATCTACTATTATAGACTACTTCGGACAAAAAATTTACGACAATTCGCAAACGATATACAAAGATGTAAAACTGCTGGCAGGGGCTGTCATTCTGCGTGATTTGTGCAAGGATTTGCGCGAAAACAAGGGCAGCAACTTATTCATGTTCAACAACGACATGATGTACTCCCACCTGTACTACCACATCTATCTTCAACAAAAGTAAATTGCGTATAAAAACGCTAAAGAATAGTTTCGTACCAATTTCTAACCAATTGTCAAAATTGATTTAACTTTGCCCCATGCCTTTTAAAGTTGGTGATATACTACTAAGAAAATACCGTTTGGATAAATTCCTGGGTCTTGGGGGCTTTTCCGAGGTTTGGAAATGTCATGACCAGGAAGCAAAACAATACCTGGCGGTAAAAATCTTCTTGAAACAGGATGAGCAGGGTGTCACACTCTGTCGTGAAGAATATGTAAAAATGTCAAAGCTCAGACATCCGCATATACTACGACCTTCTTTTTTCACAGCGGAAGATGGCATTCCTTATCTCTTCATGCCATTTTGTGAGCCGGGTACTGCGTTAACCCTGATGGGAAAACTCGATGAGTACGGTATTGCAAAGCTGATATATCAGATTGGGTCGGCATTGGAATACATACACAATCGCGAGCAACCCATTCTGCACAATGACCTCAAACCCGACAACTTTCTGATTGAAGACAATGGCGACTATCTATTGACCGATTTTGGGATCAGTGATCAATTAAATCAACGCCTGGCCCGTGAACAGGACGAGGAACGCCGTACCCTTGTAAAAGCCGAGGAGGAGCGCAAGGGCTTGACTCCCAAAGCCTACCGTGCCCCTGAACTTTTCAAGAAAAGGAATACACCAGAATTGCCTCCGGTGAAAGCCTCCGATATCTGGTCGTTTGGTGCCAGCGTCTATCAACTCATTACGGGTGAACCTCCTTTTGACAAAGACGGTGGTGGACAGCAGCGGGTCTATTACGAGGTGAATCCGCAGATCAAGATCAACGAAATCGTTGGATCGCTCCCACAAGGATATTCGCCTGTGTTGGAGCAATTGCTTTTAAGATGTTTGGCATTTCATCCCTGGGATCGTCCAACAGCGCAAGCGTTGGTGAAGGCCGCCGCGCTTTTTATGGAGAAGGGCATATGGGAAGACAAATCCGTTGATCCTGCTACATTTTATATATCCGATGCAGCGGTGCATTTTGGGAAAGTCCCGCTGCAACAACTCGCCGTGCAAAGCCTTACGTTCACTACCGCCAACATGAGCGGGCTGATGAACATCAACACCACGCCACCTTTTGCTATTTCGCTCGATGGGCAAAACTTTACCTCCAATATAGCCCTGGACCTGCCCTTGGAGCGCAAGCAACACCAAATGTATGTCCATTTCTCCCCGCCCGACCCTGGCCCGGAGCAAGGGGTGGTATCATTTAATTGGAATGGGGTACGTCAACACAGTATCGAAGTCTCTGGACGGGGACGGGGCGAAACTAAATTTCCGATTTGGTTGCTGGCAGTGGGTGGCGCGATAAGCTTGGCGGTTATTGTTTTTATGCTTACTCGGGGATCTTCAGATGACATAAAGGCCGAAACAGGTCCTACTACCCCTATAATAACGGATAAAGGCATTATTACTCCGCCACCTCCATCTATTGATACTTTTAAAGAGAAAAAAGAGCCTCCTCCGCCCATTAAAGAAAAAACTACAGAGAACATTCAAAAATCTGGTACCGGAAAAAAGAAGAAGGGAGGTACTATCACAGACCCTGCTGAGAATAAAATACAGGATGAAACCAAGCCTATCAAACAACCTACTGAATCTGATGATCTTTTCAATAAATTAAATGATGCCAGCAGTGAAAGATTTAAAAAGGCTGCCAAGAAAAAAGGCTCCGGTCAGGCTCCCAAATGACCTCATTTAAATAAAAACTAAATCCAATAACATGAAAAAAATCTTACTCCATTCCTTCTTGATTTGTGTCGTCAGTGTTTCGTTGTTTGCCCAAAGCGATGCAGATGCTCCACTACCAGAACCCTTGGGCAACAACCTGTATGCAGGAATAGAATTGACCACAACCAATATGAGGCCTGTAGTTTTTCAGATAGACACCCTGGCCAGTGGGAAAGTGTGTTTCAAGCGCGTCTCGATGGCCCTAAGTCCCGATGGTTCAATCAAATTCGATAAGATCCGTACCCCGCAGCAGATGATTTTTTATGCCAAGAGGATAGCGTCTTATGTAGAAATCTTTCAAAGCCCAATGTATCAAATCAAACCGGAGCGCATTTACGTTCTGATGAGCTCTACTTTTTTCACCCCCTTCAACAATGACAGCCATGCTATTGAGGAGCTGAAAGAAATCATCCGGCAATACAATCCAGACATCAATATCAGCCAATTTAAAAGCGAGGAAGAAGCGGATGATTGTATTCTGGGAATGACCAGTGACGGTGTGTTGAGCAAAGTTTTGGAGCAGGTTGGAAAGCGTCCCGTGATTAATATAATTGACGTTAATAATAGCAATTTTAAAGGCGGCTATCTGGGCAAAGCCGGTTCTCCTGTTAATTTCAACCTGGAAGGAGGGGTTTTTAAAATCACCAAATTGGCCGAGAAAGAAATCACTGATAATAATTGGAACCTGAACAACACAAGCCACCGTCGCGAAATAGCCAAATTTGCTGCAAGTCAATTTAGGGAGAAATACCTGCCAAATATCAAAATGAACAGTAGTGATGACAACGTAGTCGTGTTAGCGGGCGGTATTGTATTCACCTACAGCGTTTGGCTAAAAGCGCAAGAGATTCCTTCCAAAAGCTACCACAGGCTTTATGCGAAAGAAAACGACTCCGATGAGTTTTTAGAGGCGGTTATAGATAACCCTGACAATCAGGCCCTTTTTGAACAAGGTCCCGGCGGCGCAACGGTAAATAATTTTTATGGAGAACGAATTTTTGCCTCAGGAAAAAGAGCTTTGACCAATGTTCAAATCTTGACTGGAGCTGCTATTCTCAACGAATTGGTTCATGAGTTGCGGAACAAAAGAGGGACCAAAACATTCATTTTCAACACGGATCTGTGGTTCTCCGCACTATATTATCATATTTCTGAGGCTGCCCGGGAACGGCCCCGCCCATAGTTGCCCATTTTATTGTCTCAAAATCCTGCACCAAACATGACGAAAATCCAACAAGGCATCGAAATTGATGGTTATCGCCTGTCCGAAAAACTTGGCAGTGGCGGGTATGGGGAGGTATGGCGTGCCAAAGGCCCCAATGGCGGCGATTGGGCCGTGAAAATCTATGCGGCTCAAACTGGCCTGGACGATTTTACACGAAACACATTTCGGCAAGAATATGAAAAAACCGCCGGCCTCGACCACCCCAATGTGTTGCGTTGTGTGGCGTATGGCGAATATGATGGCCGACCTTATCTGATCATGCCCCTTGGGAAGGGTAGCCTGCTCGGCGAACTACGCCAGCGTATGGCCGATAGTCGCCACCATGGAACAGGGGTCAGCATCTTCTTTTCCGAAATGGAAATCGCACGCATCCTGGCGGATGTAGCCGATGGGCTGGTTTATCTGCAAGAACACGGAATTCTGCACCAGGATATAAAACCAGCCAACATCCTGATCATGGATATTGGCGGACAAACGCGATATGTGATTGCGGACTTTGGCGTCTCTATCCAATTGCGCAGCAATATTTTACGACAAACGGAGCCCATGTATCGCAGCGACCAGGGTTTTGCGCCAGGGTATGCTTCTCCAGAGCAATTGACTGGTCAGGTGGGCAAAAAAAGTGATGTCTTTTCGCTGGGTGTCATGCTTTACGAGTTGGCCACGGGCAAACTCCCCTTTGAGGATACTGGAATGAGTGCTGGCCAAGCGGTCAGCAGCAATTATCGCCCTGCGCCACTGCCCTCGGAATTCGCCCAGCGCTTTACCAATTTGGTGATGATGTGCCTTCAAAAAGATCCCAAATCGCGGCCGGACGTCATGCAATTGTTGGTGTGGGCGGATAGCTTTGTACGCGAGCAGTGGTGGTCCAACGAGTTGGGAAAAGGTGGCGTCAACAAGAAAATGCCGCGCCGTCAAATGGCAATGGCGGCAGGTGGTGTAGCTTTGGCCGCCATTGCCGGATTGGCTTTCTTTCTAATAAAAGCAAACCAAGGCCCGGATCCATCAAAAACCTATCAAAGTATGGGCGAATTTTACGAGAAAAGGGCCGCAGTACAAGATAAATCTGGAATGTGGGGCTTTATCAATGAAACAGGAAGAGAAGTAGTTAAGCCACAATTCGATGCTGTTATGCCATACAAAGATGGCTATGCGGTGGTGCAAAAGGGTTGCTGCTCCTGCGGCTATTTGAATAAGCAGGGAGACGTGGTAGGAACACTCGATCATAAAGTTTGTAATCAACCCATTCAGGGACAAGCCACAGTGACCGACCATGACGGCACCACCCGAACCCTTTCCTTGAAATAACCCCTCTTTTTAAAGACCAGTTTCATCCACCCGTCCTTACTATTTTTCCAAAAACATGACAAAACCCTCTAACATGCGTAAATTCATAACTCAAATAGGCTGTCTCACTGCGATTCTGTTATTGGCTTGTTGCAAGCCTGACAAGCCTGGTGAAGACTTTCTAATTAATGGCAAAAAGTTAGATAAATTTGGAGAAGATTACCTGGGAGATCCTGATAATAGTGATGCTGAGAAGGTCTATCCAACCAATACCAACACTGAACTCACCTTTACTTTTGTGAGCCTAAAGCCCACCCACCCCACTATTTCCTGGAATTTTGGTGACGGAAACACCGCGCAAGGCGACAAAGTAACCCATCAATACGCTGCCTCGGGCCGTTATAAAGTTGAGTGCCGTAACGACTCCGTGTATATCAGCAAGTTTGTATTTGCAGCAGCTGTGGAGCCCCCCCCACCGGCTCCTCCAACCACAGTGGAGGATCCAGTAGTAGAAAAACCAACTGAACCAACTAAATGCACAACTCCACCCGTTGCAAAGTGCAAGCCAAGCCTGAAAAAGACCCTGTCTTCTACTAGTTCGGTGGTGATTGTCAATGTACAGGATGTAGACAACGGCTCATCGTCTTATTGCAATGAACCGCTTGAGTTCAGTCTCTCCCAGAAATCCTTTCGTGCGAAAGGCAATTATCCAATTGTACTCACCGTAAAAGACAATCAAGGTAGTAGCACTTGCTCCACGACGCTGGAAGTGCTGCCACCGCCTAAACCCGATCCCACAAGGCTGCTCCCAGAAAAATGCCCACCGACCACCAACTCCAAAACTGTGGCCGTGAATCAAAAGCGGGATGAAAAATGTACAGACTGGCATGAAGGCAATGCTTCTATGACGATAAATGCCAAAAAGTGCCTCAGTCTGCGCTCGGCCATTGTATGGGCAGATGCCTGCGGCAGGTTAACGCTCACTATTAAAGGCCCTGGACTTAATACCGATGATGTAGTAATTTTAACCGAAGGACGCAATGAAATTCCGTTGCAGGAGCTGTACGCCGCCCTCAAACCAGGGGAGACCTATACCCTGACTTTTAAACCGCAAGCAGACGAGGCCTGCGGAAGCACAGTTCCCCGGCTCAAAAACTTTTCAAAATGCGAGTCAGGGCCTTACGCTGATGATTATCTCGGTATCCAGCAAACGGGTGCCGCCGTTTTGTTCACCCTTAAATATGCTTTTTAAAATCATGAAAAACCTACTAAAATCCCTGATTTTTGTTGCACTTCTGCTGGGTAACTGGTCTATTGCGAATGCTCAGACCTGTTCGATTAACGCTTCGCCGAATGACACTTTGACCTGTGATCTCGATTCAATTACGTTGAGTTATGTAGTCTCAGGAATGACTGCAACCGCATTTGAGTGGTCAAATGGTGAGACGATGATAGATGAAATTGTAGTCACTACGCCAAAGCTCTACTCTATAATACTTACAGATAATATACAAAGTCCACCGGTAACGTGTATTGCAACTATAACCATCGAACAGAATATAACGTCTCCAATGCCCACTATTTCACAGCCTATTGCACTTAATTGTAAAAACGATACTGCCAGGCTCCTTGCTACACCAATACAAGGAGTCGGCCCATTTACTTATAGTTGGGAAGCATCCATGGGAGGGCATATTGTATCCGGAGAAGATAATGCATTGGTTGAAATAGATTCAGCGGGCACATACACCGTAACAGTCACAAATTCAACCAATGGATGCTCAGATTCGGAGACAATTACAGTAACAGCGGATACCAACCCGCCTGACGTGAACATTGAAGACCCTGAAGAACTCACTTGCAGTGTGGAAAACATTACCCTGGAGGCTACTGTAACCGGGGCCGGAAATTTTGATTATAGTTGGGAGGCCTCCAGTGGTGGCAATATTGTGTCAGGAGCTGATAATTATAATCCTGTGGTTGATGCGGCTGGTACATATACCGTAACCGTCACAAACATGGATAACGGATGTACAAGTACTGACTTCACAAGTGTAACTATTGATACAATTTCTCCTACAGTAACCATTGCCATCCCGGGCACCATTAAGTGTAATATGCCTACAGTTATGCTTACCGCCCAAGGAAGTGGTAATCCGCCAAGCTACCTTTGGTCAACACAGGATGGCAATATTGTGTCTGGAGGCAATAGCCCTAATCCAACGGTAGATGCAGCAGGGACTTATGAAGTGACGGTTACCGGGAGCAATGGCTGCGAAGGCACCAATAGTACAAGCGTGGCTATTGACACCATTCATCCTACCGTAAACATAGACCAACCTGGCACCATAAAGTGTAATATGCCCAGTGTAACACTAAGCGCCCACGGAACAGGCGATAGTTATCTCTGGTCAACACAGGATGGCAATATTGTGTCAGGAAGCAATAGCCCTAATCCAACGGTAGATGCAGCAGGGACTTACGAAGTTATTGTAACGAATTTAAGCAATGGTTGTACCGGCACTGCTTCAGTGATGGTACAAAACGATTTAGCCCATCCCACTGCGATGGCTACTCCCAATCCTGTCAACTTGGATTGTACTAATTCCAGTGTTACCATTCATGCGAGTACCGCAGCCAATTATTCATACCGGTGGTTAACCCCTGCTCCAGATTCTGTCCAGATTGGAACGACCGACACCCTTGAAGTGAATTTAAGCAGTCCTGAAGGACTCTATACACTTATTGTAACTGACCAAGATAATGGATGTACCAGCACAGAACTAGTATATGTATTTATATCTGACACGGTTCCGATAGCCGATGCTGGAGACGGTGTTTCTATTTGCCTGGGACAAACTACTACTACCATTGGCAACGGTGCGCCTCAGTCGGGCGTGACCTATTCGTGGTTTCCTACAGCGGGTTTGGAATCCCCAAATGCATTGATGACCAATGCTAATCCTTCTATGACCACTACTTACACTTTGACTGCAACTAAAGGCTCGTGTCCCCCAGTAACCGATGCCGTCACTGTAACGGTCAATTTGCCGCCTGTTTTTACCATCACAGTTACTGAAAACTCGGGAGTCTCGATGATTGATAAATCGGTCTGTAAAGGTGATCAAGTTACATTAAGCGTACCTGTAGGTTATGATAGTCTCGTCTGGAGCGTTCCCAACCTTATAACGCCAACCATTTCAATAACGCCCAGCTCGAATCCCAGCACCTATTCTGTGACGGTATATGATGGAGGTTGTACAGTAACACAAACAACACCCGCTATAACTGTGCTGGAAAAGCCAACGCTTACCCTCACAACATTGGACAATTCAGGCCTGACAGATGACGATTTTATTATCTGTCAAGGAGATCCAGCTACCTTAAATGCAACAGTATCAGGTGGCTTGGGCCCCTATTCGTATAGTTGGTCTCCCAACCTTCAGACCACGCCCTCTGTTACTGTCATGCCGGATATTAAAACAACATACACTGTGTTTGTCACCGATGCAAACCAGTGCAAGGACACCGCTTTCCACTTGCTCAACGTGGATACACTACCCGTGCCTGTATTCATTGTAACCCCCGTAGTTTGTGAAGGTAAGACGGTGCAACTTACAGGTACTAGCCCGCTAAGTAATGATGCTATGTGGAAGTGGCAAAACGGTACCGTAATCTACTCAGGGCCCAGTTGGATTAGGCCTGATGCTATGACCACCATGCCCGAGATATACTTCGTCACGGTTACTGACAGCAAGCAGTGTAGCGCCGTAAGGAGCACCTCCGTAACTGTAGCTGAAACCCCGAGTCCTGAAATAGTTGGTCCTAGAACCGTATGTCAAAAGCAACTCAACGTGGGCTATGCAAATAGTAATCCTTCATCAGCACCCCACACCGCTGTTTGGACCTGGACCCCGATGAGTGCTGCGAATACGCAGGATACAACGAAGGACCACATCTTGTTTAATTTTTTAGAGATTCCAGGGACCTTCACATTGTCGTTAGAGGAAACTATTTCCGGCATCGGCCAGTGCTCCACCACCGTCAGCACAACCATTACCATCAGCCCCAACAAAGCCCCGGATCCAATTGATAGCCTGACTTTTTTCCCCGTCGGCAATATGCTGGTGGCGCCTGACAGCACAAAATGTTACCTCTGGGGGCGTACCAGATTATCGAATGGATACTCTGAACCGATGGAGGATGGCATCTACCAATCTTACATATTTGATTACAGTTCAAATAAGTACGAACCAAGCATATATGATTACTGGGCGGACTATTGGGAGCGTGATACGGTATCAGGGCAATGCAACCCCAATGCCTGCAAAAACCGGGCATTTCCTCGAGGCCATACTACATCTCTAGACTCCATCCTTTCTGATACACCCACACTAACCGTAATGCCCAACCCCAACAACGGCGTTTTCCAGGTTCAACTGGATTCGCCAGAACCTGGAACCTGGCGATTCACCCTCTGTGATGTGCTTGGCCGGGTGTTGAGCGACGAATCCATTGCTTTGTCCAGCGGTATTTATTATAAGGTGATTGATGGCTCCCAATGGTCCTGGAGTTCAGGGCTGTATTATCTAAAGGTGTCATCCCAAACAGTCCATGGAGGGACCTCCTTCATAAAGCCCATTGTCGTGCAGCATTAAACGGCACTGTCTACTGATTCTGTTACCCTCCATTTCTTCTAAAGCAATCAAAAAAGACACCTGGATATGAAATACCTCCTCTGCCTACTACTTTGCCTGAGTGCTGCCAACACCGCTTGGGCACAAAGTCAAAAACCCGTTAAATTAGAAACTGCTGGGGTTAAACTCCCCGCTGGCGTGCCTCTTGACACGATCAATAAAATTTTACGTGCTACCGAATTGCTGCTCGACCGCTATAATCTGCAGGCAAGCCTATTGGATCCTACCACAACGCCTCCAACGGTGACACGACAATCTGTAAGGGCCTTTAATTCACTCTTTATTGGCAACGCCAAACTTTTTAAAGATTATGCTGCCAATCCTACAGATATTCTTATGAATGCTGGAGACTACGCCGATGAGGTTTATTATTTTCTTCCGAATGAAGGTCTGGCGTATGAAATAAAAAGTGCGTTGCTGACTGAAATCGGCTACGATTCGGCTGGCTTTTATCAACCCAAAATTGTCTTAGAGAAAGTCATGTACAACTTTGTGAGTACCGATGGCATGACAAGGAACCTACCTAATGGCAAACTATATGAGCTTACTATGCTCATTGACATACCTATTGAGGACCTGACACGGGCGAAGATTGGGGAAATCAAAAACAATGATGACATAGGCGGTATCTTTGAGGACTATGAGCGCTACATGGGTATAGCAGCGCATGGGTCCTTCTTACAAGTCAGCGGAACGGCCAGTAGTTATTATTCCGACAATGCTGCTGCACTCGCCGCATTGGAAACACCCCGCTCCCCCGGCGATATCAGTCTCAGCGCCTCCCCTGCTTTTGGACTTGGGTTTTATTGGAAGTCCAATCGCCTGGCAAAAGCATCCAAAAAACACAAGCCACTTTTCCTGACCGCTGGCGCACAAGCCTCCTTCTTTACCATAAAAACACAATTGGACCAATATTCCATCAGCAACTTTGAGGCGCTTGCATGGGGTATTGGCAACGAAAAACAGGACTACACGCGGATCGTTGATGAAGTAAATACAACCCAGGAAGATGGACTGTTTTTGTTGGATATTCCCGTAGGCCTCAGCCTGCGTTTGAAAAAAACCGCCCATTCCGCGTATTTTCTCAACCTACAGTTTGTGCCACAGATAGCGGTGGTGACCAGTAGCAGCCTTTCCGGCACTGCTCGCTACGATGGTTATATCAGCAAAACGCACTATCGCTTTCTGGAAGAAATGGCCACGAATCCTCCATGGCTGAATACCCCCCCGAGTGACCCAAATAATCCAATCGGGGCTTACCATGTCGGGAATGAAGTACCCTTGAACTATAACAACACTTCCCTAAAGACGGGCCTGGGCTATTCCATACGCTTGTCTCCAGAAGCCTATTTCGACCGGGTCAACAGAAATCCATTGTGGGGTATTCTGGTTGGCCTTGACCTTTCTTTCAACCTGAAATCACCCATTCAACATGCTGAACCCGACGGCCAGCCCCTGGCTTTTGAAACCAATGCTGTGAAAAGTCATGAACAAGACGGTCTGACGGATAGTATCTTTCAGAGTATGTACAAGAGTTCTCGCTTTTCAAACATAGGGCTACGCTTCGGCATCTACCGCAAACTCTCTACAAAAGTTGACAGATAGGCTGTTAAACTGCACCACCTCAATCGCTTTTCTGCTTTATTTAAAAAAAAGACTCTTCTCTCTATGAAAATCAATCCAAACATTTTGGCAGGCCTATTTTTGCTTTTCTGCCTTTCACTCGTGAATATTGACCTGATTGCGCAAAGAAAGGTGTTGAGTGTTCCCGTAGCTTTCAAAGAACCCTTAGATCTGGGGATAGGCGTGATCCCCGACACGAGAGTAAAAGACAAGGAGACTCCCTGGTTGGTCGTCTCGGACCGCGATAATAACAAGGTCTACAGCGAGCCCTCGGAAAGTAGCACCGTTGCACGCACCATCAATTTTCGCGATCCGTATTATGTAATTGAAGAGAAAGGCGATTGGATTCAACTGGTTGATGCTGACGTGTTTGGGAGTCTGAAAATACCCGAATCAAAACCGGTTACTGTGATTGGTTGGGTACAGAAAAAAAACATGCTGCTTTGGACCTCCGGGCTGCTGAACCAATTTACCCGTATTCACCAAAAAGTATGTCTGCTCAACCGTGCGGATGCTGCCGATGAATTTGATGACCGAATGGAAAAAGTGGATGTTTACAGGGGGCCTACTGCTCCCAAAGATTCTAATTCTGCCGAAATCAAAATTTACAGTTTTTACTTTATTTTAAAAAAAGAGGGCGACCGCTACCTGTTGTGCGAAGAAGATGCTTTCAACAAACGCTACCTGGACAAAATAATTGGTTGGGTCAGAAGGACACGTTGTGCAGAATGGAACACACGTATTGCCTTGGAGCCAAACTTCGAAAAGGAAGCCGCAGAAGAGCGGCGACTCACCCCTTCCTTCCAACTGCATGGATATAATGATCGTGAGGCTGCCCGTATGTACGGGCAAACGGGCGACCCCAGCCCCATATCTGGCACTAAATTGCTCTGGGATCAAGACCCTGTTCGCCTGGATGCGAACGACAAGCTCCTCGCGCGCACCAACTCCCGCCGGTACATTGGACAGCGGCTGCGCTTCCCTATCCTGGCCCCCGAACAGTCCGCCCTCAATTTAGATGTTTTCCGAACGGGCGTATTAGGCTCTATTAAGGTCAAACGGGATGGATCTGGGATCTCATACGGCTCTTCGATCCCGGAAGATGTCTGGCTTCAAATAAAAAAGTATCGAGAAAAAGCAGACAAGGCTGCCAAGAACATCAACGTTTGTTTTGTGATTGAAGGCTCTGCTGGGATGGCCGCTTATAAAGATCGCATCATCGCTGCCATCAACAGCATCCATGACGAATATAAAGGCAAAGTAGACAATCTAAAATTTGCTGCAGTAGTCTATCGGGGTCCCTATGAAAAAGACGTGGTTATAGGCGGCCGAAAATTGGATAAACGCTTAGAATACACCCCGTTGACGCCCGATCAGGGACAGGTTGTCAATTGGATTAACCAACAAGAATTTGCCAGTTGGAACGACAACATGGATTACAAAGCGCTTTATTATGGAATCTCAAAAACGATTGAAAAAGTCAATTTTGACCATGATGCCACGAATATTATGATTGTCGTCGGCAATTCTGGCGATTATCGCGCAGACCAGTATATCGGTGAATCTTTGGCAAAAGACGAAACAAGGGTAAAAGCTTCGGATGTAGTCAATGCGCTTGCCAAGTACAAAACCCACCTCTATGCCTTACAATGTATCAACAATCAAAAGGAAGAGATGGTCTGGTTTGGTAAACACATGCGGTACTTGATGCTCGAATCTTCACGAACCGGCTATGTGAACTCCTACGGCAAAAAAGAGGACGATAAAGCAGCAAAAATCCGTGACATGACCAATCAGGATTCAGAACCACCCCTTATGTCTGACGACGATAAAGCCCTCAAAGTGGTGTTGGACAAAGGGCTGCTTTGGCCAGGTTGGCTTATCCGTGCCAAGGGCGCCCAACCTCCAGCTGAAGTACAAAACTTTCCCCTGCTTTTCACCAAAGCGTCCTTTGAACGGGTGAATAAATTCAATAACAAGTTGAAAAAAGTGATTGACGACGGTGAAGCCTTGAAAGATTCTGGTCCGGACGATTTTCCTGCTGACATGGCAGCATTTCTATACGACATGGCCAAGGGGGGCAAAGTGCCTTTTCAAAACGTCACCGATTTGATGGGCAAAAAGTTCCAGATCTTCACAGAAGAGTATTTTCCACAGAAGGTTTCCAATGCAAAATATCCCATGTTTTCTTATGTGTTATTTATGCCGCAGAGCGATCTCAATCGCTACCAACAGTTGATCCATAACTACATTAGGATTAACACACCCGTGTCTCAGATGCGGGAAAACCTGGAAAGTATCTATCGAGAATTGATAATACAGTTTACGGGTAATGATAAACTGTTGAAAGACTTCAAGAATATGTCTGTTTCAGATATTTCCGCTGTTGTACAAGGAGTGTATGGTGAAGGTCTGAAGCTCAGTGTTCCAATTGATGTGGTCATCAAGGATTTGAAAAACGAGCGCAAAACACCCGATGCCGTCATCATGCAACTCAATGATCGCTTCCAGGAAGTAGAGAAAAAAATCGGCGATATATTGCGACGTGATAACTATGAGTTCATGTACGACTCCGGTGTCCGAAAATATTACTGGATACCCGTCGAGGATATGTTTTAAAAGTGGCCCAACGCCACTATAGCCGACCATCATGGAATACATCTTTCAAATCGAAAACCTAAGCTGCGCTTATCAGGCAGACCAGCCTGTGCTGCGTATCCCCAAGCTGACCCTGCCACGAGGCCGCCTTATCTTCGTGGTAGGGCGCTCTGGAGTGGGCAAAAGCACTTTTATTGAGACGCTTGGACTCATGAACCGCACCATCGTGTCAGAGCCACAAACGTCTATCCGCTTTGCCGCCACGCCCTCTGAAAACGTGGAGCTGAAAAACCATTGGCAGCTTGGCAACGCAGCACTTTCTGCTTTTCGACGTCAGTACTTCAGTTTTGTTTTTCAGAACACCAATTTGATGCCCAATTTCAGTTCTGGAGAAAATATGATGGTCAGCCTTCTGCTTCAAGGCAGAGATATTGACACCGCTCGCAACCACGTAATGGACATGATGAAGCGGCTCGATCTTCCAGAGCGGATATTTGATGCCCCCATTGCAAAAGTATCCGGCGGTCAGCGTCAACGGCTTGCTTTTGTGCGTGCAATAACGGCAGATTTTCATGTACTCTTTGGTGACGAACCAACCGGCAACCTGGATGCTGCCACTGCCATTAACCTGATGGAGGCACTGAAAGCGCTGTTGCGCGAACGCGAACGTACTGGGATCGTGGTTTCCCACGACCTAAATCTGGCCTTTCGTTTCGCGGATGTAATCGTTCCACTACGCAAAATCATTGGCCCCAATGGTCAAGAAATGGGCGAAACAGACAATTCAATCCTGCTGCTTCGTGGGGCAGATCAGTCCACCTGGCATACCCTGGATGGCGTAAGCGTGGCAGACCCCGCCCAACAACTCGAGCTGTTACTTCGCCAACCCTCCACTGCACCATTTCTTGCATCATGAAAAAATTGTGGCACTCCCTGCTTGGCATTCGCACCGATGCAGAAAAACTTTTCTTTGAAAACGAATACCGGGCCTTGGCATGGCGTACTAAGGGCACCTTTTGGTGGCTGCTTCTGATTATCTTCATCATGTTGATGGCCCTTGGTTTTGCTTTTGGCAGCTGGCAAAACCTGGAGAAACGAATGCGCAACCCCTACACCAACTGGGTTAGCCATGATGTTAATGACAACTTGATTCAAAGGCAAATCCCCAACATGCAGCTCGCATTAGAAAACGATTCGGTGCGCAGAACCTACCATTTGAGGGACATGACCGTATATCATGAATTTTGGTTTGATGTCTGCCATCATGATTTCAACCCCTTTTTAACCTCGACCGACTCTTTGGTCTTTCGGTTTAAAGGGCGGACCGTGGAGCCAGACGAAGCAATTTTGAAGGCAATTCTGGATCCGAAATCAGGCAATGTGGTTATCAGTCATCTTCCAGTAGATGATCCTTACACCTTGGAAGGTTGCGGCATTATTGTCGAAGCAGACAAATTGAGCGCCTTAGGCTATGAGAACTTCTCTACGTTGACTTACTTGCCATTAATGTATGATTCGTTGCTGGTTTTGGTGAAAGTAGAGGCTGTTGTAAAAGACCTGCCTACCCAATATAACTTTGTGTGCACACCCCGTTTTTACAACCTCTGGAATGCGCGATCGGGCGATGAATCGAATGAAAATTTCGCTTGTAAACAACTTTTGCAGGGCAACCGCGATACTGGCAGCGTCTTTCAATGCCTGGTGCCCGATGCAGCAGCTACCCAGGTAGAAGCCGCTGCTCGCCAGGCTTTTGGTAAAAACATGGCAGATTTCGATCGTGGGCCTGAACAGGAATACCCTGGCCACCAAGCTGCCCTTTATCGCATCACTTTCAAAGCAGGAACTAAGCCCGCCCCTGGCAAGTGGCAGGAATTTCTGAACCAATCCCGGGAGCAAAAGCTGCCTTTGTCCGACTTCGCCACGATCGCCTGTGCGGAGCGCTGCAACCATATCGATGTGCCCAATTACATCGCTTTCAATTTCAATAATTTGGATCGTATCCGCGAATTTCGTGGCTACCTGAATACTAAATTTGCCGTTGAACTCAATATGGACCAGGTTGAGTCCAAAGACAACTTCGCCCAAGTGACCTGGCTGACCATTGTGGTTTGTGCTGTGCTACTATGTCTGGGTATATTTTGTGTGATGCTTTATGTCAACAACCTGCTCGAATCTCATTTGCAGGAAGTAAAGCCAAACCTGGGCACTTTCCAGGCCTTTGGGTTAAGTGAGCAATTTTTGTCCACACTTTATCGCAAAATCATCCTCGTGTTTCTATTGACCGCCTCCTTGGGGGCGTTGTGTTTGAGTATTGTCATAGATCGAGCTGAACAATGGCTCAACCCAGCCAATAGTTATTTCAATGTCTTTAGTTGGGTGATCCCTGGCGCATTGATCAGCATCCTGATTTTCAGTCTGGCCTGGACTTGGCTGACGATACGGCGAACCCTGAGTGACACCCCGGGCGACCTGATTTATGGAAGATAACCCACTTTTACTCACCTTAACTACCACATCAAACGTCATTTAATACCATGAAAATCCTTTTACCCTTCCTACAGACGCTGATTACCCTGACTGCTGCCTTACTGCTGAACTCCTGTGGCAACGGTACACCGGAAACCCCGCCCAATTTGATGCTGGCGGATACAACGGTTGCCAAAGCAGAGCAAATTATTGACTCCATGGAGAAAAAGGCGCCTCCTTCTGTCCAAGCGGTCAAGTGTGAAAAATTAAAAGAAAGCACTTTCTATTCCGTGGGATGTTGCAGCGAACTTTGTACCGACGGCCTACAACTGAAAGCTCAAGACTGTTGCTGCGACGGAGTACTGGAAGCCTACGAGAAGGCCTACCAAGAAAATTATACCACGCAAAAAGGACGCGCCAAAATTGGAAAACTGGAGAACGATCTCGTTTTTACAAAGTGTAAGCGCCGTTACCCGGATAAAGTGAAGGCTATTAAAGCCAAATATGTCCTAAAGCCCGAAACAGGGAAAGCAGTTTATAATCCTTATGATTGAGGGTTAATCCATTAAATTTCGCATCCCCTATCATCCCGCCTCCATCCCCTCCGTCTCCACCCGCGTATTCTTCCGACGGAACAACGAACCATCCACCTTGCCAAAACGATAAGTGAAGGTCAGGCGAGCCAACTGTGGGTCGCGTTTACGCCAGGTGTCTTGTATGAAAATGCCGTCGGACTCCGTGTGCGAACCCGTTTTGCGGGTACTGAATACATCCTGCATACTGAGCGTCAGACTACCAGTGCGCTTCCAAAAATCCTTGCGGATAGAGGCATCCATATACCAAACCGGGATGGTATAGCCTTGAGCAGTGCTGCTGGGGCCAATCCAGGGGTTGCCCCCTCCCGGGCGACCGGGAATGCCGCCACCACCACCTCCAGTGTCAAATGCGGTGCGACTTTGATAGGAGGCATTCAATTGTACTGTAAAGTTTTTAGGTAATTTGAGGGTCAGATTTTCTTTTACGAAATAGGTGAATTGCTCGTTTTGCAGGTCGGTCTCCACATTCTGGGCATTCATCACAGAATTATACAAATTGAGGTTCGACGTTAGCTCGAGTATTTTCCAGAAAGTATTTTTCAGGGTCAATTCCATGCCATACGCTTTGCTCGAATTCGTATTTGCGTAGGAAGATACAATCAAGGTGCGTTTAAGCACAGGATCGTACTCTTGAAAAGTATAGCGAGTTAGCAAATTTTCGCTCTGCTTGTAATAGGCTGAAAGAAGCAAATTATGGCCTTTAGAAATCACTTTTTGGTAGGTCATTTCAACGGAATGGGCAAATTCCGGTACCAAATTTGGGTTGCCGCGCTGCAAGATGAGCGAGTCCGTAAAATCAGTATAAGGTATGAGTTGGAAGTAGCTCGGACGGTTGATCCGGCGCGTAAAGCTAAGTTGGAGGTTATCTTGATCGTTCAGTTTATAGGTCAAAAATGCACTTGGGAACAGACTGATGGGGTACTCGTTGCCGAAACTGGTGTCCCGGTCTACCAGGGTGCCTGTATATTTGGAAGATTCGGCACGAAGTCCGATCTGATAGCCCCAATTTGTGAATTGCTGACTAAAAGTGCCGTATGCAGCCCCTACCAGATCATTGAATTCATAATTGTCGGCAAATGACGGGGTTATCACATAATCATTGAGCAGGCTGTCAAACTGGGAATTTTCGTTCTTGGAAAAAAAATCGCGCGTAGCAATGCGTGCGCCGAACTCAAGTTTTTTGGTCTTGCTGAGCGGGTTTACAAAATCAGTTTGTGCCGTAAAAAAAGTATTCCCGCTATTGCCTTCCTGGTGTTGAAATGACTCCCGCGAGCTGTCCGTGTATTCGGTGCGGAAGTCTCCTTTGTTGTTCGATTTTGCACCATTGAAATTTAGGTCAGCAGTCCACTCCTTACCTTCTTGTGGGAAAAGGTGCTTGAAAAGCAACTGGCTGCCGAAGTTCCGGAAGTGGCGCTCACTCTCCGCGATGCGCAAAGAATTGCTCGAGTTAAAATAACCCGTTGAAGAGAGCAGGGAATCGGTCAGGCTATAAATTTCGTCATTGTTGTAAAAGTCACCACCGTGATAGTTGCCTGCAATGGAAAGGGTGTTTCTATTATTTACGAACCAGTCAATTCCGCCCCGACCCGAAGCAATGAACCCCTTGTTTTCGGGGCTTTGAGACTGGAATACGTTGGTATAAGGACGGGAAGGGAATACTTGATCCGGGGAATTAAATCGGTCTGTTCCGCCCGTGCTGATGCTCCGCCGCTGGTTGATATTGCTGCTCAGAAATGCATTGACTTTGCCTTCCCGCGCATTGATGTCACCCCCAAAATTGAGGCGACCGCGCATGTCTATGCCTGTACGTAAATTGCCGTTGTAACCGATACGTCGTTCCTTTTTCAACACTATATTCACAATACCTCCATCGCCGCCCGAAGCGTCGTACTTGGCGGAGGGGTTGGTGATTACTTCTACGTTGTCAATAGCATCTGCAGGAATTTGGTCCAGTGTCAGGTTGCTTGGGCGACCATCCACAAAGACCTGCGGGGCAGCGTTTCGCATGGTCAGATTGCCATCTATATCCACATTGAGAGAGGGTACATTTTTTAAGGCATCTTCTGCCGTACCGCCTGCTGCCACGTTGTCTTTGTCTACCTTATAGATTTTTTTATCGAGTGCGAGGGTGACTTTGCTAGCTTCGCCAACGACCTCCACTTCTTTCAGTAGTTTGGTGGAGACCCCTATTTTTATATTGCCCAAATCCTTGTCCATAGCCGCCGCAGCCCCGCCTCCAGCCCATCCACCAGGGGCGCCTCCTGTGCCCACTGGCTTGCCACCGCCTGGAGCGCTGCCTGGTTTGCCACCTGGAACTCCAAAAGAAACTTTTTTCTCAAACGCATCGTAGCTCAAATATTTAATTTTCAGAGTAAATTCTCCTCGAGTCGGCAATTTCTCCAGACTGAACTCTCCGTTGGCAAGGGTCAATTGACCTGCAATCAGGGTCTCCTTCATTTTGCGGCTCACAGAGTCAAATTGCATTCCATACAATTGCACAGAAGAATAAGCCAGTGGTTCACCCGTGGTTTCATCTACTACTTTCCCATAGAAACGCCCGTTATTGGGTGCTGTCGTATAGGTTCCGGGAGGTTTACTCCCAGCTGGATTTGAAGGCGCATTATTGGCTCCGGCAGGTTTACTCCCGGCAGGGTCTTGAGCGGAAAGAGGAATCGAAATTAGCACCGCGAAAAACGTTACAAACAAGGGTGTCATTTGGTTGAATGTCATGATTTTTTGCATGGAAATTATCTGTTTAAATGGTTTACGTATTGGGAGAGCGACGTTAAGTTCGCCCCTTTTAGCATGCTACTTTTTCCGATTGCAAAGAAACGCAAGATATTTCTTGAAAGGTGCCGGATTAGATAAAATAATTGGCTAAAGTGTAGAAGAACACTTTTACATCTTCACACCGACCTCGCCAACCAAACCAACCCCACACAAGGCAACCCAATCCAAATCACCTCGCTCGCCAGCACTTCCAGCCCCCAGGGGCTGATAAAATCGCTCACTGACATCGGCGAAACCTGAATGGGTCGCCAAGGAAAAAATATCCGTTCCAGACTGAAAGGCCACCACAGCGCACAGCCGCGACCACCATTGGTCAGCATATCCAACAATGGATGGGAAGCCATGCTTATCACGAACCAGGCTGTAAGGCTCTTCCAAGTGGTCAGACGATTTGGAGACGTCAGACCATTAAAGATCAAACCAATCAATCCACCCACCACCAGCGCAAACAACAGCGAATGCGTCCAGCCCCGATGCCCCCATTCGCTGGCATAAGGAATTCCAAAACGGAACGAAAGCACATCTAAGTCGGGTGCAAATGCGCAAAAACCTGCCACTACCAGCGCAATCGGACGCACTTGTTTTGGGAAAAAAGCATAGCCAATGGCGGTAGAGACCGCGATGTGACCGAAGATGGAGGCCATATTTATGAAGTGATGAAGTGATGGAGTGATGGAGTGATGAAGTGATGAAGTGATGAAGTGATGAAGTGATGAAGTGATGAAGTAATTTGATTGGTAGTTTTTATATGATTTATTTGAATAATGAATTTATTTTGGGGTGGGTGTGCTCCCATCATTTCACTTAGCTAGCGGAATGCGAACGCGGCATCACTTCATAACTACATCACTCTATCACTTTATCCTAAAGGACCAGGTTATCCTTACCCGCGCCGCTTCGCGGCCGTCGGGTAAGGTGGCAATGGATTCTGCTTGAAAGGTTTGAGCTTCGCCAGTTTCAAGGGCTTTTTGGATAGCAGCTTGGAATTCGCTCCCGTCATTGCAAGTAAAAGTCAGGGTTTTGGAGGCTTTTTTCAAAAAATCTGCCTCGATATGGGTCACCAGCATCGAAACTGGGGGCTTTTCTTGCAAATGCGCCATGGCCAACAAGCCGGTGGAGAGTTCACCCGCCGCACACTGTGCTGCAAAATAGGTAGAGCGAAAGGGGTTTTGAGCGCGCCAACTGTAGGGCAATTCAACCATGCACTTTTCTAAATCACAAGATCGGACACCGATACCCATGAACCATGCGGAAGGAAGTTTCCAAAATAGAAAGAAGCGCATTTTCCAAGGAATATTGGCGCGGCGTAGGAAGTCAGTCTGGGACATTGGATGTTGGATATTGGATATTGGACATTGGACATTGGATTTACCTGGTTCCTTTCCGTTTTGAAAAAGATCGCCCAAAACCTTTCCACATATCCTCAAAAGTGGCGTAATCCTTTTGAAAACTGAGGCCCAAACCAAAGCGGAAACTTCTTTGTCCTGATACATCAGGTTCCGTCCGTTGATAGACTTTAAGACGCCATTGGCGATTTTCAGTGAGCGCGATTTGCACCGTCACGTCCTCCCCAAGGAACCCATCGGAAGTAGTGATGCCGGTACCGCCTACCCCAAATTGTGAGCCTACCTGGACCGTTACCCTGTCATTGATGAAGCCGCTGCTAAGACGTACGTTTACTTCCCGACCACCTAGGAGCGTGGGGTCTGACAGCACGTCGTTTTGGTAGTCGCTGTACACGATGTCAAAATCAAGGCTCGATACCGCCCCTCCAAACCATTCTGAAGCCAGCCCTCCTAAGTAATTGGAAAACTGATTGCTAATCATTTGTGTCAGTGTATTGAACGCGGTAGCTACCGCGTCGGAACTCTGGAAAATAGTACTCGAAGGCGGTAAAAACGAGCCAATTACCACCAATCCGAATACTTGACGCGAAAGTTCGGCATTGTCTTGCCGCACAAGCCGCAACTTATTGTCTGTCAATGATTTAAGCTCACTGGTAATGTTGGGAAAATTAAGACCAAACGTGATATTCGGTTTCATCAGATCGCCAGCGAGGTGCATGTTGACGATCACCTTCGTGGCTTTGGATGCTTCTGCCAGCAAGCGCGGTCGCGCCTCGCGAAGCAATTCCAGTTCTTCTTTCACGAAATTGTACACCGATGTGTTTATCTCATACGTCGCATCCAGGTTAATTTGTGCGCCGTAAGGGTCGCCATACCAATTTATGGTACCACCTTTCGTCACCACAAAAGGTTTGTTCACAAAGTTGAGGAGTGTAAAAAGGTACTCGCCGCGCACAATTTGGTAGCCGCCATGCATCGTAAATTCTCCCTCCCGGTTGATGCCCAGCCGTATGTTGCCCTCACCCCGGCCTTTGATGATGTCGCCCGTTTGCTCATCGAAAATGAGTTGGATTTCAGCCAGATCCGTCACCGTCAAATCGAGTTCAAAATTCAGACCCTTAAGATCTGCACTAACAAAACTTTTTTCCTTTCGGGTTTCTGTCTTGGGCCTGTTTCTATCAAAATTGATAAATTGAGTCTCCTTTGCATCAGCCGTGGAAGCAAGTGGGATAAAAAGCCGCGTCCCTGAACCTGTGGTGGCTTCAATGGCGATGTTCGTGCGACTAAAAGTGCCACTAAAATCGGCTATAAAACTCCCTTCTGCACGGCCGTAATAAAGATCACTGTCGGCGGCAGCGGTGTTGAGTACCAGGAAGTTTTGATCCCTAGACTGAACACGACAATTAACCCGCCACTTGTTAAAATACTCGTGTTCAAGCCCCCCGTATACCAGTGCAAAGTGCTGCCGAGTTGCATCAAAAATGGTGTCACCATCCGCAGAAATCTTGTTTCTTGTGAATTTTATGGGTTGGTTTTTTATATGAAAAAGGGTCTTGAGGTAATCAATTTGGAACGTACCGGCATTCACCATGAGCAAGCCTTCCACAACGGGGTAGCTTAGATCCCCTTTCGCCGAAAGGTTGGCATCGAAATCCCCGGCGGTTTGGGATATTTCCGGCACGATGGTCTCGATTACCTCAAAAGGGAAGTCATCCGCAGTTATTTTGGCTGAAAATTCGCCCGAATGAAGTAATATCTTAGTTTCTTCCAACATTACTTCAGCATCTTCTTCATCCTTGCCAATCAAATATGCCCCAGATACACGCAGTCGTTGTTTTTGGGTACCTTTTTCCAGCAAAAAGATCTTTCCTGTAAGTGGCTTGCTTAAATCAGCGAGGTCAAAATTGCACAATACCTCTCCGTAAGGCTTGTCGTTAATATACAACATCTCCGAGAGTAAGTCTACCCGAATGGTTTGCATTAGAAACACATCCTCGATCTTGACTTCAAAATCATACGCTTTACCACGCAGCCTGATTTGTTCTGTATCCAAAAAACGGTTGACCTCGCTCAAGTCAAAATTGGTCAATCCAAATTTAAGTCCCCGCCCATTGTTCAGGCTTTCCAAGGTAATCCGTTTGATGTCATTAAACAACTCCAAGTCTTTGGTCTCGAAGTAGTTAGATCCGAAACGAATGTAGTTGTCATCCTCGATCAGCCATTCCTGACTGAAGAGCTTGATCTTTGAAGCATTCAAACTCAATTGCCAAAGGGAATCCGCCACCGAGAGTTCACCGTTAAGGTAGACGCTTTCGACTATGCTGTTGGGGGTTTCGTCTTTTGCCTCTAGTTTGAGGTAGAAAACATCTCCCACCAAGGGCCCGCCGAGTGTAATGGCCGGGAGTTTGCTTTTTTTGTTCGCCCGGTTATCCGGCAGTCGAAGGTAAAGCCAGGCGGAGTCGCCTTCGCTGGTCCACCGGAGGCTTGGGTCTCTGAATTCGGCATTCCCGAACCGGATCAGTGGGGCTTCCATCACCAGATTTGAAGTACCTCGTCGGGCATCTACACTGGCAGTAGCCCGCACATTGCGTAAAGTATCCAGCCCTGGGACGAAGAGCTCGGCCAGATTGCGGGAGTTTCGGATTTGAAAACTGAGGTCGTAATGGTCCGACAGGGGCATAGAATCATTGGCGGGCAAGCCGAGTTTCTCGACAAATGCGGGATGGTATTTCCCAATGAGTCGCAGGAGATTTTTGGGCGCGCGGGCAATACTGAAATCGCCTGTCACCTGACCCGTTGCCACATCCGAATCGAAGCCAAAATAGCGGGTACCATCGGGTCGAAAATAGGAGTTAAAACGCAGATAATCAAGGCTATAATAAGTAGTCAGGTCTTCGAGTATTTTGAAATTCTGCAAGTTGGCAGACCCGACTATTTCATCAATGTTCCGGCCCCGAAGTTCAATTTTTTTCACTTCTCCAAACAACACCCAATCCTGTTTGACCAATTGCAAAATGCCCAAATCAAGCCGACGAATATTTGCCGAGAAGTCGAAAATAGGGATTGAATCCTTAAAATTAATGTTTCCATCAAACACAAAGTCCACGTTTGGGTCATCACTTTCCACCTTTCCATCGAACACATATTTTTCAAATTTTCCGTTCAGCTTGATGTCTCGGTAGGGGTATTTATTGTAAAAAAACGTGTCTATTTTACCACTTAACCGCGCGTTGATCGTCGGCAAGGTGAGGCCCGTGGATTTGTCGGCCACATTGACCTGAAAAGTACTTGGGCCAAAATTTCGGTCGCCCGTCCAGGTCGCCATATCAAATCCGCGCATTTTCAAATCGCCCCGATAAATGGCTTTTTCGGGCCCGTCCTTCAGATTCAACTGCATGTCCACTTGACCAGGGCCAAGGCTGGTGGCAAATTTTCCATAAAGCACGTGGTCAAAGCCGTCAAAAAGTTGGTAGCTACCCTTGAAAGAAATTTTGTCAAGTTTAAAAAACTGTTTGGGTGGCCTGAAGCCGGGCACCACCCGGGCAATGGTATTCATGTCGGTGAGGAGTTCCTCAAAATCAAAATTGAGTACCATCGGCTCGTCATTGTCACCCAGTCCCCTCCCATCGAATTCGCCGCGCAGCCGGGTAGAATTGCCCACCCGAATGTCAAAATCGTCGGCTTTTAATTTGCCGTTGACCTTGCCACTTACCCTGCCCGAAAGGTCTGCAATGAGGTCTTTGTTCGCCGTAAAAAATTCATTGTTAAAAACGGTTTGTTCAAAATGGCGGACATCTCCCAGTCGGATTTTTGACCCCGGGGAAAAGCGGATGTCCATCGTCACTTTATTGTTGAAATCAGCCAGCATATCCAGCCAGGGGTCATCGTCTCGTGTATCTTCATAGCGGAGTACGATCGTGTCACCTATGGAGGACCCCCCCGAGGTTTCGATTTTCGTACCATAGAGTGCGGTCAGCGAGTCGGTCATCAAAAGTCGCCGTGCTTCACCGTGCGACAATGCAAAGCCACACTGTTCCCGTGCGGTGATGTGTTTCATGGTGCCAAAAATATCAAACACATCCTCCGTAGTCGGCCTTCCTTCTGTATCTACAGCGGCTTTTTCACCGATATAAATCTCTAATTTTTCGGCCTGTGCATCAATGTCCTGAACATTCAAATGGTCGTAATCCATCACTTCCGATGGGGTCTGTTTGCCGGGCGAACCTCGGAAATTGTCAAAACGGAAACCACTGTTTTGCAATACCAATTGCCCGACGGTGATGCGTAGGAGCGGGGCTATTTTCAGCGAATCGGTCTTGAGCACTACTGGTTTGATATAGGGCACAAAGCCGGGTGGAGGATCGCTACTACCCTTTTCAAAGCCAAATTGAAAACCAATGAACGATAAGGAGCGAACGTCCACTAGATTTTCGCCGAGGTCAATATTGTTGATCTTTACGTTGCCCTCTTCGACACGATATGACATTATCTTGCTGCGAATCTCCCCTTCTCGGAAGGAGTAACGCTCTTCAAAAAAAGTGACGTCCAGTAAATTAAGGTTTTGAATTTTGACTGAGAACGGGGCTTGTTTCTTTTTTGTTCTTGACTTGTTTGTGCCAAATAATTTTCCGATTCGGTAGAGCAGTTCGTTGAGATTGCCCCTGCGTTGATCCGCCATTTTTCGGAGGTGGACGCGAGCATGGGTGAGACTTACTTCACTGAATTCCAATCTGTTCCAGAGGATCGAGAAGAAATTTCCAGTAAGTCCGGCACTGAATTTTTCGGCAACCAACATCGTATCCCCATTCAAGTCTTCGATGTAAAGCCCTTCCAGTACCACATTGTCGAAAAACTCGATGTCCACCCGCTTCAATTCCACCTTGGTGCCCAGCTCAGTGGAGAGATAAGTCGTGGTTTTGCGTACCAACCAGTTTTGCACGGAAGGGAGTTGGAGCACGAAATAAAGCGCGATGAACACAATCACAATACCGAAAAGGATGTTTTCGGCGCGGCGCAGCAAGTTTTTCAGCAGTCGCCAGATGAAGGCGGCAGGCTGTCGGGGCGGCAAAGGCTGCTCTTGTGGATTGGGAGATTCTGTCATGCGTGCTTTTGGAACTGCAAAGAAACGCAGTATTTACACCAAAAAGTGCAGCCGGACTGACAGCCTTGCTACTTTTGAGGCGAAATTGGTCATTACATCATTGGTCATTACGTCATTGGTCATTACGTCATTGGTCGCATTCATCAAATTGACAACATTCAGCTCATTTGCCACATTAATCATATTTGCCACATTAATTCCATGGAAATCGCATTTGGCTTACTCGTGCTCGTACTGATCGTGCTGGGGCTACGCAAGCGGAAAAAGGAAAAAACAGCATGGGTCAAGGAGGAGCGCTACGATGAAAGTGGCGCTTGGATTGACAAACGAACGGGTGAACGTGGCACTTACGGATCCCTCGATGAGGAGATGGAAGCAAATCGCCAAAACATTGCCAAACAAAGCAAAATCAGCGAATTAGCCCTGGCAATCCAAACCTTTTGCTTTGCACAACACCCTGACTATCCGAACCTGAGCGAGGGGCAGGTAAAAAGTCACCTGGCCTTCTGCAAATCAGAGGTTGCCGGACTTGTTGACCAAATCGAAAACCTTACAAAAGGTCGGGGGATTGCCGTTGCCGAAGCATCTTTTTCAACCGACGACCACAGGAAAGCCCTAAAAAAACAGGTTTTAGATTTTGCCTTCGAGCGCTTCCCCAAATTGCTGGATTTGGAAATTGAACAGATCCAAAAATTCGACCTGGCCACAGAACATCTTGCCCAAAAGGTACTTGTAGAATTCAAGCGCCTGAAGGGTTAAAAATTTTATTTCTCCTCTGTGAAGGCATACCCCCATTGAACAAAATTTATCGCAAGGCGTTTTAAATAATTATTCCTAAAAATTTTTCCGCCCAAATCTTTCAACTTTCACCTTGTTTGAAAAAAATAGGGCGCAAACGCTTTGGAAAATTTAACTTTGCGCCGAAAATAACACAGCAGTTCAATACATGAGGCAGTTAAAAATTACGAAGTCCATCACGAACCGGGAAAGCCAGTCCCTCGAAAAGTACCTTCAAGAGATTGGCAAGGTGGACCTCCTGACACCCGAAGAAGAAGTTGACCTCGCCAAACGCATCAAGCAAGGCGACCAAATAGCCCTGGAAAAACTGACAAAAGCCAACCTGCGCTTCGTCGTTTCCGTTGCAAAACAATATCAGAATCAAGGTCTTAGCCTTTCTGACCTTATCAACGAGGGTAACCTTGGCCTCATCAAAGCCGCTCAGCGCTTCGACGAAACCCGTGGCTTCAAATTCATTTCCTACGCCGTCTGGTGGATCCGTCAAAGCATTCTTCAGGCCTTGGCTGAACAGAGCCGTATCGTGCGACTTCCTTTGAACAAAGTCGGCTCGCTCAACAAAATCAACAAGGCTTTCAGCCAACTTGAACAGGAGTTCGAACGCGAACCCAGTGCCGAAGAGCTCGCCGAAATGCTGGAAATCACGACCGATGAAGTGGAAACCACCCTCGGTGTGGCCGCCCGTCACGTTTCGATGGACGCGCCGTTTGTTGAGGGTGAAGACAATTCGCTGCTGGACGTTTTGGAAAACAACACCATGCCCGGCACTGATTCGCACCTTGACTACGCCGATTCGCTGCGCCGTGAAATAGAGCGTTCGCTTGGAACGCTCACCGATCGTCAGGCGGATGTGATCAAACTTTACTTTGGCATCGGCGTAGAACACCCACTTTCATTGGAAGATATTGGCGACAAATTTGGCCTCACCCGTGAGCGCGTACGGCAGATTAAAGACAAGGCTATCAATAAGTTGCGCGCTACCAGCCGCAGCAAATTGCTGAAAACATACCTGGGAGCGTAATCCGACCGCGCCCTGTTTGTAACGGCGGTTCAACTTCAGGTCGAACCGCCGTTTTTATTTTGCGGCTATCTTTTCCCGAAGTTCAGCAAAATAACGGGGTGCTTGGAGCAAGCGGCTTCCATACCATGAAAATAGTTCACCGTCAACGAGTTGTATCGTTGCATCAGGGCAAATCTCCTGAAGTTCAGCGATGTGTTTTTCTGAAAATGGATATGGTTCGGAGGAAAGCAGGATTGCATCTGGCCGGGCCTCTTTAAATTGCTGATGCGAAATTTCAGGATAGCGCGCAAGGCTCGTAAACACATTGTCAAATCCCGCGCGACGCAACATATCATCAATAAAAGTACCACTCCCGGCGGCCATGTAGGGTTTACGCCAGATTAGATAGGCTACTTTTGGGGTTCCGCCTTCTTCTGGAAACCTCGTAGGTTTTAAAAACCTACGAGGTTTAAAGTGGTGAGCGAATTGATTTTCAACTTCGGCTATGATGGCGTTCGCTTTTTCGGTTTTGCCCGTCACTTGCCCTAATTTCCGCATCATATCGAGCGCATCCTCTAAGGTGTATATATCGCTCA
>Ga0247844_1000752_pt1 | contig 65841 bp, 51 predicted proteins | sample LaCtaG_FD_192421 | JGI IMG/M metagenome (GOLD analysis project Ga0247844, IMG submission 192421) | Freshwater microbial communities from meromictic Lake La Cruz, Castile-La Mancha, Spain - LaCruzMarch201714.5m_1 | ecosystem: Environmental > Aquatic > Freshwater > Lake | place: Spain: Castile-La... | reverse complement strand
GGTTTTCAACGTTACAGGCCGGTATTTTTCGTACCTATTATTGTTTCACCATATTTACCATTTTTACCTTCTTTGGTGCCCATGAAGTAGCCCGCGAAAACAATGCAGTGGGGGATTTGGCGGTACAAATAAACCAGGTCACTGGTCAAAATCAAAAGATACACCGGGAGGCCAAGAAAGTATTTGCCAAACAAGTTGCCAAAAGTGTGGGGCAGGCTCCTGATCTAGAAAATATTTATAAAGAGGTAGCCGCTTTAAAAGAAAAAGTAAACAAAAAGAAACCAGCCGGGGACGATCAAGCGCGCGAAAAAGCGGCCAATCAATACAATGCGGTATTGGCTAGTTTGTCCAGTTCGGCAAATTGGGAGAACATCTTAAACAATGGTATTTACCTGGATAATCTTGACCCAGACCATATAAATGTTACCCCACCACCTAATCCAAAGCCGCCTTCAGGCGGTAACGGGGCGGGTGGACCAACACCCCAAAGCCCGGAGACGGGTAATGTTGGTGCTAATAAAGCTCCAACAGACATCAACGGTGCAAATGGTTCGGCACCGGACAACAGGCCTTCCATCGAGCAAAAAGCATCGGTTTCTGAGGAGAATCCGAACGTTGAAGCTGTGTCGGAGGAAAATATTAAAGTGCCAGATGAACGTCCAATCGAGTCTTCCTTAAAACACGAAGATTATTTTCTGCCGAAAGAAAAGGGCCTGGATGGAGAAATGAGTGCGAAAAAGGCGGAAACGATATTGGATGATTTGGCAAAAGCAAATGAAGCCTTGGATGTGGAACTAAGCGCAAGCGAATCCGTCGCGCTGTCTGCCACCAAGAAAATTGCGAATGCGTTGGTTTTTGATATGTTTCATCAAATAAAAGCGGCTGTGGTAGCGGATCCGGTCCTTAGCGTCATAGCAGATGTTTTGTATTTGAAGGCTTTGAAGCCCCAATTGGATCAGTTTGTCCAGGATGTATTTAAAGGTGGGATCAAAATGGCGAGGAGTAACCTGGAGGGATCGGAATCGGATAAACGGGCATCTGTATCCTCGAAAATAAAGGAGAATCAGGATTTGAAGGATTTGCGTGCGCGTATGGTGGCGGCGGAAAAAACTACCGCAGCGGCAGAACTTAAATATGCAGAAAACATAAAAAATATTGAGCACGCGGAACAACTCGAACAAGAGAAGATTAGGCTGGCTGAAATTAAAGAACAAGAGGCAATAAGAGCAAAACAGGAATGGCAAGCATTTCTTGAAAGACAAGAGGAGGCAAAAATTGCGCAGGAGAATGATGCGTTAAGGGAAAAAATTAAAGAAAAGATTAATAATCTGAAGATTGAGGTAAACTCTACTGGAAATTTGGTTAAAGAGCTAAGGTTTCAATACCCTGGCGTCTCTGATTCCGAAATTGAGCAGGTTTTAAGAAAGTTTGACAATAGTTACTATTTAGGGAAAGGTATCGACAATTCAATTGTAAGATATCAGAAAGAACAATATGTTGCTCTTTTGACAACTGTAGGGGAATATAATGTTTACAGGGAAAACGCTGCCCTTAAAGGAAATTTATCAAAACTTAGTACAGTGAAATCCTGTACTGATTTGGCCGAGCGTATTCAAAATTCAGTATTTTCAATTAAGGGGCTTGGTCCAATTTGCCCTCGCTGCGGGTTGCCATTGTCTACACCGGTTTGTTTAGCGCGGTATTAAAAAATGGATTTCGAGCATTATGCTGTTTCGCAATCACGGAGGGTTTCGTTTGCAACTGCATGTCTTTGGCTTTTGCCTGCAACGGGATGGTGGTTATGGTTTGCCGAGGTTTTCGTTCAGCGTGAAGCGGTTATGCCCCGTAAGTGTGGGTGTCTTAGGTTTTATCCGCTGAAGTCATGACGTAGGCTTTATCCGCCGAAGTTTTAACGTAGGCGGATTATAATCTTGTCACCCCTTCGGGGTTTGGATTGGGAATGCGTGTGGTTACATTTTTAGCTATAATCATGTTACCCCTTCGGGGTTTTGGATTGGGGATACGCATGATTGCGTTTTTGTTTATCCGCCGAAGTTTTAACGTTTATCCGCCGAAGTTTTAACGTAGGCGGATTACCCCTTCGGGGTTTTGGATTGGGGATACGCATGATTGCGTTTTTGTTTATCCGCCGAAGTTTTAACGTTTATCCGCCGAAGTCTTGACGAAGGCGGATTACCCCTTCAGGGTTTTGGATTTGTTCATTGGTTTTAGATTTTGTGTAGGCTTGCTGTCCGGGGGGCTACGCTGGATTTATGTTTTATACGCCCCAAGCCGAAAAAAACGCACCAAAACCCCGAAGGGGTGTCAAGATTCTAGAAAATAGGCGATGATGGTTGTTCAGAACCCCGAAGGGGTGACAGGATTATGGATGATAAGGTCCAGCGGGTTAGGTGTTTCACCCCAGGCCAGATCCGCCGAAGTTTTAACGTAGGTGGACCGTCCGGTGCTTCCCCCTTTTACATGTCGCAAATATTTGATTTTCAAAGGGGAAGCACCGGCCCTCAGGATGACAACCCACGTTGGGTTTGGCTTTTCGGGGTTTTTCTTGGTCTGGTGCGTGCGTTGGGTTTGGTCCATTTGGATTTGTTCATTGGTTTTGGATTTTGTCTTGTCGTACGGGGTTTGTAACGCTGGATTTATGTTTTATACGCCCCAAGCCGAAAAAAACGCACCAAAACCCCGAAGGGGTGTCAAGATTCTAGAAAATAGGCGATGATGGTTGTTCAGAACCCCGAAGGGGTGACAGGATTATGGATCCGAACACGATAACCATTAACTACCGGGAACCATCCATCCTCCTTCCGGGTTAATCAGGCGACAATCCTTCATACCATGCAACACACGATCACCCAAATATCCAAAACCATCTCCCATGCCCTGCGTCATGCCCCGGCGGAGTATGGGCTCACGCTTGATCCACAGGGGTGGGTGTTGATCGCCGATTTGTTGGCTGCCCTGCAAGCAAGGGGTATGCAAGCCGATGAATCCATGGTGCACGCGATCCTGGCGCAATCGGAAAAAAAGCGCTTTGAAATGGTAGGGGGCAAAATCCGGGCTTATTACGGTCATTCCACAGAAGAGAAGATTGTAAAACAGGTGGTTGAACCGCCTGAAATCCTGTACCACGGCACGGTGGAAGGAAACCTCGAAAGCATCCTTGAAAAAGGCCTACTACCCATGGGCAGGCAGTATGTACATTTGTCGGCCGATGAAAAAACGGCTAAAATGGTGGGTAGCAGGCATGCGGGCAAGGTGGTGATCTTGCAGGTGCAAGCGCGGGCGGCCTATAATGCGGGTATTGCTTTTTACCAGGAAAATAACGGGGTTTGGTTGTCGGATGTGGTGCCGGGGGGGTATTTGGTTGGTGGGTAGGATGGGGGATTGAGCATATATAAAGGAGGCGATGGTGACGAAGATTAGAGATTGTTTTGGATGGTTGTCTCTGAATCAAAAAAAACAGAAGGATTATAAAATATAGTTAAGAATAGTATAATGTATGAATAAGATATTTGTAGATTTGCCAATGTTTGTTGGTACAGCAATTTAGTGCCAAAGTAATCAAAATAGAATAGGTAAACAAGATTGGTACCAATGGTAGTACCATCAAATATTTTTAACAGATAAAAATTAAAACAATTATGCTGAAAAAACTTAGCGTCATCTTGGTCGTATTGCTTCCATCCTTCGGATTTAGCCAATCAGGTCCCTATGCAAATTTTTGGAATCGACTTGACAGTATCGAGCACTTTGCCGAGGTTTTAGTTTCAAGCGAACCTACAGAAAGAAATATTACAACCATTGAAAATGAGATTAACTCTTTGTTAAGGAGTAAAGAAGTCGTATTTGGGAAAAATAAAAATGCATTTGTTGAAAAACTAATAAATGCAAGGGTTGCTCATGCAAGATGTAATCTTGAATTAGTAAGAAATTTAAAGAATACTAATACAAGAATAATAAGTAATACTACCTTTTATCATTTATCTAGTTTAATAAAAATTGTTCGCAGTAATTTCTCTTCGGATTCAAAATCATTTGATGAATTTACAAATACAAATCCAAGCAATAATGTTTTGGATTTGTTTGATATGGAATCCTCAAAATGGCCAAATTTTAAAGATCAGGTCTGGGATAAATATTGTGCCGGTTTTGAACCTGATATAGCAGATATTGAAGAGCAGTATTTTAAGTTTTTTACACCCAATAGAACGAGGTATGAATATTGGGAGTTTATAAGAAAATCTGTTTATTTAGACAATAAATACTACAATCATAAAGTGCTTGATGCTTTTAAGAATTTATTCTTGTTGTATACGAATACAGGTGAAAATTCATCTATAGCAGCATTTTCGACGTATATAAATATGAAGACGAGAAATACTTTTCCTTGGGATAAATTAATAACAAATCCTTCATTCATCAGTTTTAGGGATTCTTTAGGTTCAAAATACAGAATTTGGGAAAATGTGATTCTGGATTCAACGGCGAATGAGGCTGCTTTAGTAAAGGTTTTGAAAGAGGCAGCGCCCTGGGAAATTGGCTACCTAGCATTACAACGAATTATTAAGCCTCAGTTAATTAATCTAGATTTTAATGCCGCAGCAAAAACAATAGGAACATACAAAAAATATTTTGAAAATCAATTGTTCTGGTCAGAAACCAACGAAAAGGTTGAAGAATTATTGAACATGCTGAATAGTAATCGTAGCCAATGGAAATTCAACCCGCTTAAAGTGATAAATACGGATGATAATGAAATTAAATATATATTAAATAGTGATAACACAGGAATGGTTGTAGAAGGAGAAAATAGAGTAAACTCTAGGAAGTTCCTAATTGATAATAAAAATAATAAATTCACTAAAGAGTATGAAGAATTTACGCAATACACTACGCCAGATTTCTTATGGTTTGAAAAAAGAAATGATATCAAAAATAAGATAATTTATAAACAACAGGCAGACTATCACGTGAGTGGGTATCCTTATATGTCAGATGACTTTTTTATTTCAGACGACGGTAAAATTCTGTTTTTTGTTTCAACTGATACAATTGGGAGATTGAATCATGACAAAATAAAAAACGAATTTTCATCCCCAGGATTAATAAATAGCAAAAATAGTAGATTTCAGGAAAAAGATCAACGATATTCTTTCCATGGAAAGGTAAGTGGTAATCCTAATACAGACATTTATTACTGCGTGAAATTAGTAAGTGGGTGGACATCTCCAAGGATTTTAGAAGGTATAAATTCTGCCTATTGTGAGCGATCTCCTATTTATGATCAAAAAAATCAGTATTTATATTTTGCATCTGAGGGTTTTGGTGGGTTAGGAGGCTTTGATATTTATAAGGCAAATGTAAGTTTATTTGGCACGGAAGTGAAAATGCAAGGGCCAATAATCGTAAATGTATTTGAATCTAATTCTCCATACGACGATCTATATTTTAATCCTAATATTTCTCCGTATATTGTTTCAAGTAACAGAAACGGAAAAGATTTTGACTTGTATCAAATCAATTCAAAAGAGATTCAAAAAAAGGCATTTAATTCAGAACAAAAAAGTGAAACACCTATAAAAGAAACTAATAATAAAACGATTAAAAAAGAGGCAAAGCCCAATACAAGAATTTCAGGAGATTTACAACCTATATTTACATTTGATTGGGAATGTATAAATGATGCTAGAGCCAAAGATGATAAAACAGGTTTTATCATGGTTAAAGGTAAAATCTATTATTCAGATTCCAGCAATGTGAAAAAGGCTAAAATTAGTTTTTCAGATTCAGAAGGAAATTATTATTTTTTCAAAACAATCAATGGTGACAATAGATATAATACTGAAATACCCTATAAAGCAGAGTTTTATAAAGTGAAAGTTACAGTATATTATGAAAATGGTGACAGTATACAAAATGAAACCGAATCCTTTTTAAGGGTTTGTGACAATGAATTGAAAAATAAAAGAATTATTCAAGATTATGTTGTCCCTAAAAAGGGGCAACAGTCCTATTTTTCTACCTGTCCTTTTTTCTTTGATACAAAAGTTTCAAACAGGACAATTACGAATGAAAAACAAGCCAGGGTGTATTACAAACAAGACGCTGAGGACTATCGTTATGTATGTATAGGCTATGCTGATATGCGAGGTGATTTTGAATATAATAAACAATTGGCACTTAAGAGAGCGAATTTTGCCCGTGAATTCCTTTTAAATCTAAGTGGAGTTGAAATTAATTCATCGGATGTTACGGTTGAGTCAAGGGGTGCTACAGAGGAGTTTAGTAAACTGGATATTAGGAACTATGGAAACATTTTGAATTTTAGTGTTGGGACTAGAGCCTATTCACAACGCGATATTGAATTGTTGTTAAACAGGAGGGTTGAAATCCGAAAAGAAAAAAAATATATCCTTGAAGAAAATTAAAACAACATCTTATGCAAATAAAATTTGTCTTGCTGCTTTTTTCGGTATTGTTTGTATTTGGTTGTGGATCAACATCTACTGCTAAACAAACTATCAATTGTGAATGCCCTTTTACTGAGATTTATGCCTACACCAAGGGGAAAGTGAAATCTTACTCCGGAAATGCCAATATTGATGATTTTGAAAGGGATGATGTTGTGAAAATTGAAGGCAATGCTGAATTAACTATGGATGACATTTTGAAAAAAATTCCTTCCGGAAAGGCTGGTTTTAAAGTTGTTTATACAAAAAATGAAAATGAAGATAAGACACTTAAAATACTGGAAGTAGAACCTGGTACAGATGATAAGATCTCTAAATATTTTATTTTTTATTGCATAAAATATCATAATAATGTAGAAAAAGACTGTTTTGTGCCCGAAAATAAAAGAAAACAATTTGATATTGAGACAACGGAATATTTTTATAAACTAATGGGTACTTCCTCTGATGAATATACTCCAATAAAGGAACATCCTCGCGACGGCTATATTAAACGTGATCCATCAACCGAATCATCGCAAAATGAGGAAATTAATCTGAAGTCCGTTGGGACTGATTGTAATGGAAGCAATGTTCTTATCAATCGGGATTACCAAAAGATAATTAAAGCAATCCGGTTTGTGAATGCGAATGAGATGTCCTTTCAAAATGCAAAAATTAATTTACAATTAATTTGTAATGAATTAGATCATTCTGAAAAACAATCAAAAATGATAGATGCCTTGTATTATGTATATGTGTTGAAATATGGCTTGCAAAACAAAAGTGAGGGTGAAATTAGGGGTATGTTTAGGTGATAACTTGCATGTAACATATTCTAGTATTTATATCCATGCATCTAAAATCAGGAGGAACGTTCTAAGGAACCTTCCTCTTGCCTAATCGGCTAGCAAAGGCAAAAGCACACCCATTCAACCCAAACCCACCCGCCAACATCTGCACCCCACATTTGTCGGCATTTTTTTATCCCTCCTCCCCATACAGAATTCTATTCGGGCGCCAAGCGTTCACTACCCATCACATCTCATCTTTCCAAAAAGCCTGGATGGCTCACAACCCATCTGATAGGAAATACAGTTGCTTGTTTCTGCAAAGATGTTAGGTGATGGGAAAAATGAATATCGAACACCGAATATCGAACACCAAACACCAAAGTGAGGCGTTCCGCCAGTCGATACCACGAAATCCGCAACGCAACGCCCCACTTCAAAATTCGGTGATCGGTGTTCGATATTCGGTGTTTCCCATTGTTCATTTTCCCGGATACCAATAATCCCCCCTCCCCCCATGCAACCCTTTTCCCCAACCCTCCGTCCCTCCCAATAACAGCAACACAAAACCACTTTCGCTGTTGTTTCCAAAAAATGAACGGGATGAAACCATATCACCTCTTACTATTTGTCGCCCTGCTGGGTTGGGGCTGCGATAAAACCAGCGAAACACCCGCTTTACCTGCCATTCCGGATGCGGTGGTGCAGTCGATTGCTGGCAAATTCAACCAGCCGACCGACTTTATCATTACCAACTTGCAAACGGAGGGTTTGTATGCGGCTGATTTTCAAGCACAAAACAGCCATTATCGGTCAATTATTTCCGAAAATGGAACCCTGCTTACTTTAGAGCAGCAAATACCGGTTGCGGCTATGCCCCAGAATTCCGAGCGCCTTCTGGAGCATCAGTTTCCCAATTCTACGATTGCTTACTTGTATGCTCAACTTGACCCCACCAGCAATGCGACCATCGGATATTTTACAAAAACAATCTATGCAGGCAAAGGATACCTGCTTTCGTTTGATACATTAGGGGCCCGTATTGGGGTAGAGGAAGAACCAGATACGGTTTGGTGGCGTTATCCGGTGCGTAATGTGGATTATCTTCAGCAAAACATTCGTACTGAGATCAACGCTGCCCAGCCCCTTGGTACTTTTTTGTCAGCCGCTTTGCTGGTCGATGCTAATCAGCAAGTGCGCTGGAGGGTGACTACCGTTCATGATTCTTTCCTGAGTCACTTTGAATTTGATGCGGCTTCAAATTTGGTGCAGAATAAGTTGGAAGATTTATTCGGCCTGGATGTGCCCGGGGTTACCGCTGCGGATCTTTTGTTGCAAAATGCTTTGCCAATAGAATGTCAGAATTACTTAGATGTGTATTTTCAAGGGTGGGAATTTCAGCGTGGAATTATACGCTATGAAACAATCAATGGCGTTTCCAACGCACTTGGATTTGTAGTTAAAATCAACGTTGGTCAGGTGGTATATTATACACATTTCGACACGGATGGCATTTTCACAGGGGCAACGCGCGGATAAATGATTGCAAAGGACACCCTGATTCAATTGGTAAAGGCTTGCCAAAAAGGAGACGAAAAGGCCCAGGCCGCTTTTTATGAACATTATAAAAAGCGTATGATGGGTATTTGCCGCCGCTATGCCCGTACCACGTTTGAGGCGGAAGATATTTTTCAGGAAGCGTTTATCAAGGTGTTCCTCAAAATTGGAACAGTGCAGGATCTTGGCGCTATTGATTTTTGGATCAAATCGCTGGTGGCACGTACTGCCATTGATCATTATCGAAAAAATAGCCCGTTTTGGTTTGTGGAGGATGCGGCGAAACCAGGCATTTTGCCCGATGAATCTGATCCATTTGATATCCTGGGCTATCTGGAACGACAAGAAATTTTAGCCGTAATTTCGGAACTACCCGATGGCTACCGGATGATTGTCAACTTCTACCTGATCGACGGATACGAACACCATGAAATTGCGGAAATGCTCGGGATTTCTGTCGGCACTTCCAAATCACAACTAAGCCGGGCCAAAGCCCACTTGCGTAAAATACTTCAGGAATCAGGATTAACCACTGAAAATACCCATGAAAAAGGATGATGCACTGCGCCGCAAACTGGCGCAAACTTTTGAAGATTTTGAAGTCGAGCCCGGTGCGGAGGCCTGGGGAAATATCCGTGCGGCCATTCAACCCAAACGAAAGAAGCGGCGCTTTGCACTTTGGTTTTGGCTCGCAATGCTGAGTTTGCCCATTGGTGCCGGATTGCTGCGCCTGGGTGGCCAATCGCTGGAACAATCCTTGACGATGAACGTAGTCGTGCAACCGGAACAGCAGGGCCATGCCTTAACCCTCGTCACGCGGTCGAAAATATCGGCGTTAAAAGCGATGCTCCTACAGCGCCATTTGCCCGTAACCACACGGTCTGGCGCAAATACGGAGGGACAAGGTTATTTGAACGCTCCGGCAATGCAGCAACCCGCTGGTTCCAGTATCAACACTGGTTTGGTCCCTGCTATAATCGAACCCACTAAAAAAGCCGCATTGCCTGCTATTATTTCGGTCAACGAAACCCTGGTAAAAGCCATTGATCCACTCGAAATTGTGGTACAAGCGCTTGAAAGGGTGCCCTATTTTAACAAGGCACCATTCGACAACCCGGTTTCCTTTTTACCAGTTGATTCGTTACAGGCGCTTACGGAGCGACTTGATACAGAATGGGCTTTACCAGCACCTATTGTGCAACGTGCACGCAAGACCCACACCTTTACAGCAGCGTTTCAGGTGCTGTCGAGTTACCAAAACCTGGAAGCACAACCGCAACCACAAGTGGCAGCCAGGAATTTCCAAACGGTGGCGGCGTTGGATCCGCAGCGCCTTGGTACGGCATTATCGATTGGTTATCGGGTGTCTCGGTGGAAACATGCCGACCTGGGTGTCGCGCTCAATTGGACGAATCTACCGTATCGCGAACAATATACTTTGCAAAATCTCAATCAAGTGCAGGTGACGGTACAATCGGACAACCAGTACAAGATGGAAACTACGCTCATGCGCAAAGTAGATCAAACCAGCCGTTTGAATTTTGTGGGACTGCAATTGGAGTACGGCTATACCCTGCGGCTGTTGCACCGCCCGGTTCGATTGTTTGCTGGAGGACAAGGCACGTTGTTGGTCAATGCCCGGCAAGCGCAAGCCTGGGCGGTGGCTGGACTGGAGGTACCCATCGGTAGAAGTCGCTTCCTGCTGACGCCGAATATTCAATACCAACTTAATTCATCGGATTTGTCGGACCAATTGCTCAAAGCCCGGTTTTACACACTTGGATTGGGCCTGAAAACCAGGTTTTAATTCTAAAATTTCTTTTTTTATGCGAAGGATTTTTCTAATGGGAACATTCCTAATGGGATACGCATGTTCCGCGCAAACTTTTACCAAGGTTTATGCGCCCGACAATAGCTTGGCTCAGTTTGAAAATATTGCATTTTCCAGCCTTACGCCTGCACCGGGTGGTGGGATTTACATCGCTGGAGATGCGCGCTCCAGTTCCGATCAAGCGGTTTTCATTAGCCGCTGTGATCAGGATGGAGCGGTCGTATGGTCGAAACAACCCGAGGAGTCGCGTAATGCACGTGCTTTGGTTGCTTTAAATGACGGTAGTGTATTAGTTTTTAACAACAACATCGGTTTTCAAGACTATTTTGATGCTTCGGTATTGCATCTTGGTAGTGATGGCAGTTTTATCGAGGAAACAATTTGGGGGGAAGCGAACGATCAGGACGATTGGTATGATGCAAAAAAGATGGACAATGGCGAGGTCATTGCGATTGGAATGAGTCGGGCAAATACTGCTTTGTCGGGACGCTTGCTGCTGGTAAAATTTGATGCGAACGGACAGGTGCTTTGGGAGAAACTCTTTAATAATAGCCCGCTTAGTTTTTTTTCGATCATGGGTTTTAGGGAAGTAATACCCCTGCCTTCGGGCGAATTTTATGTGTTGGGGCAATCTTTTGATTTTAGTACGGGCCAGGCGCTCGGTTTGTTGGGGAAATTTAGTGCAGATGGCAGCTTTCAATGGATGAAATCGTACCAATATGGCACGGATGGGAGCTATTTTCAGAGTGGACAGGTATTATCGAATGGCGATTTATTTGTGGCGGTCTATCAGACATCGCTAGGCGTTGGCGATCCGAAACTGTTGCTTTTAAACTTTAGTCCGACCGGAGCCATCAACAGCCAAAAATCATTTGACAGTGCTTACGATCTTGCGCCGATTAAAGTGGGCAAAGGCAATAACAATTCCTTATATATTGCGGCGGTTTCCAGTGGCTCAACATTTCCGGTGGTCGACCTTGATCTGGTGATTTTGGAGGTTTCGCCGCAAGGAGATTTGCAGGGCCAAATCGGGTTTGGCACGGAAGGACAGGATTATGGAACGGACGCCTATTTTGTGGGCGATAAGGTGTTTATCAGTGGTTTTTCGGATACAAGTGCTATGGGAACCATGCGGCGTGGTTTTATCTCGAAATCAGCAGTAAACGTTTCCTGTTGTGAAAAACCGACCAATGTCATCGATATCGCCGCACCACCTTTGCCAATCATTGCGGATATTGATTTAACTTCCAATCCGGTGCCAATCCGGCAAAATCTCCTCGTAACGTTGAGCGATTTCCCATTGTCAAGCACGGTTTCCTGCCAGGGCATTGAGGGCGTACCAGTGCTTGCTGCGGATACTACCATTTGTGTGGGGGATACGATTAAAATCGGACTAAAAACAAAGGTGCCGGGCAATATTTTGTGGAGTACCGGACAAACGAGTGCCGAAATTGTCGTTGGCAATCCGGGTACGTATATCGTAAGTCTGGAGGGCGAATGTGGAACGACAAAAGACACCCTTGAAGTAGTTGCCATCGGCAACCGCGTAGATGCACAGGTGGTATCTACGGCCAGCGGTTGTCAGGGCACGGAGATCCAACTTTCGGCCAGCGGGGGCGTCAAATACAACTGGTATGATGCCAATGGAGCACAAGTAGCCGATATTGAAGATCCATCGGTAATGCCCAATCAATCAACACTTTATAAGGTGGTGGTTTCGGATGGACAATGCCGAGATTCTGCTACGGTTCAGGTCACAGTGTTGCCAGCGCCCAACGTAGAAGCCGGTTCAGATGCCACGATAAAATTGGGCAATCAGGTGCGCCTCAATGCTACGGGCGCGTTGGCTTATATATGGTTGCCAGATACTGGAATAAGTTGCGCCGATTGCCCGAACCCGGTAGCCAACCCGGAAACCGACCAAACGTATATCGTATTCGGTACGGATGCAAATGGCTGTTCCGAAACAGACACTTTAACCATAACGGTTCAACAGCCCTGTCCGTTTTACATTCCCAATGTGTTTAAGCCGGAAACCACGGAGGCCCTGGGGAATGGCGTCTTTGGTGTATTGGGGCAGGCCATCGCTACGGAGGCATTCCTGTTGCGTATTTATTCGCGCTGGGGCGAGTTGGTATTTCAATCGGATAATCCGGAGACACCGTGGAATGGCATTTTCAACGGCCAATCAGCGCCTGCGGGGGTGTACTTGTATCAATTGGAAATGACCAATTGCGATGGCCCACTGAAAACCACAGGCAATCTAACTTTAATTCGATAAATGATTCATCGTCAATGCAAAGTGGTTCTGAAAACGGCTTGCTTCTAATCCATTGAAAATCAATTTTTATCCATCCATCCTTTAAGTTCGTTTAAATCTTGGTCACACATGAATAAGCGCAGATTATTTGTCGCACTTTGCTGTTTTTACAGCCTGCTTGCACAAGCCCAAAAAGAAGGCAATGTTTGGCATTTCGGGCTTGGCGCGGCGGTCGATTTCAATTCAGGTATCGCCCAGGTCACTACACCCAGTTCGATGTCGACCTTTGAGGGTAGTGCCAGTATAGCAGATGCCAATGGCCAGTTGCTGTTTTATACCAATGGTGGTGGTCGCGACCCGATTATAACCGGAGGGCAGTCGACGGGTAAAATATGGAACCGCAACCATGAGGTGATGTACGACATGGGCTTTACCCAGGGTGGTGGCTTCAGTTCGGCGCAATCATCCGTGATTATCCCGCGCCCGGGCCAGCCTAACCAATATTTTCTTTTTACCATGGAGGAATTTGAATTTAATGTGGGTGGCAGCGTACCTGATCAGCCGCTCGGCCGTGGTTTGTCGTATTTTGAAATAGATATGACGCTCAACGGTGGATTAGGCGGGGTAAGTTCGTACAAACAGTCTATTTTAGTGCCTTCGTATGAAGGTTTGTGTGCGGTGCGGCATAGCAATGGCAGCGATTACTGGATTATTGTACACAATGGCTCCAGTGGTTTGGCGGTTTTTCCCGTAACTGCAGCGGGTGTGGGCAGTCCGATATTTTACAATACACCTAGTGGTACAAGCACCATCATAAAAGCGACGCCGGATGGGAAATGGCTTACTTGCTCGGTAGGAAATGCGCGTTTCTTGTTCCGGTTTGATGCTTCGAACGGACAAATTAGCCAGCCCTATAGTTTGAGCGCTAATATTATTAATTCGGTAGAATTTTCACCAAACAGCAAACGCCTTTTTTATATTACTTTGGAAAATTCACTGCGAATGCGGTATGTGGATTTAGAAAGCGCGGATATTAACGCAAGCGAAGTTCAGGTTGCTACCTTGCTACAATTAGGTGTCACCAATGGGCAGATGCAGATGGCCCCGGATGGCAAAATATACTTTGTGCAGGTAGATTTTTTCAGCAATCTGGTCTATTTATCTACGGTCGTATGCCCAAATACTTCACCCTTTTTGGAGTTGAATAAACTTTCATACGATATTAGTGGCACCAGTGGCTTTTTGGGTTTGCCCAATTTTGATAACGCTATTTTCCGCCGGGATGTAGATCCCCCGCTTCCTGTGGATTTGGGTGGTAATAAAACACTCTGTAATGCACAAAGCCTCGTATTGGATGCGGGCGCGATCAACGATGCTACCTATGCTTGGTCGAATGGTTCGGCTACCCAAAGCTTAAATGTAACCCAGCCGGGTACTTATACGGTTACAGTAACCGCACCCGGATGTGGTGTCGGGGTAGATAGTATTCGCATTGACCAAATTCAAGTGAATATTGATGCAGGGATGGACCAAAGTGGTTGTGCGGGTACTCCTTTTAGTTTAAACGGATCGGGAGATGGAACCTTGTCGTGGTCGCCAGCCAACCTGGTTTCCAATGCCAATATTGCCAATCCACAATTTACAGGCACGCAAAGTGCTACGTTGGTATTGACGTCAACCCAAAGTGGATGTACGGTTACAGATGCAGTGCAAGTAACGGTTTTGCCTACTCCAATGGTGAATATTGTAACGATGGATACGACCATTCAATCGGGTGCTTCGGTGCAAATAACAGCCATGGGTATGGGTATGGGCATGGTGAACTGGTCTCCCACTACCGGTTTAAGTTGTACGGACTGCTTGGATCCCATTGCAACGCCCACAGAAACAACGACCTATACCTTAACGATTTCCAATGCCAACAATTGCAGCGCTACCGAGACGGTTACGATTACGGTGGTGCCGCCCGATTGCAGGCTGCAATTACCCAACGTGTTTACACCCAATGAAGATACCGTGAACGACGATTTTAAGCCGATTGGTCCTTCCATTCAATCCTATGAATTGCGCGTGTACAACCGTTGGGGTAAAGAAGTGTATAACGGTAATCAGGCCTGGAATGGTAAGTACGACAACCAGGATGCGCCGAGCGATGTTTACGTTTATCGGGTGCGCGCACAGGTGTGCGGCGCGACGCGTGAGGTGTCGGGTGGGGTTAGTTTGGTGCGATGATATGGTTGGAAATAGTTAATTTTGATGATCCGATGAATACAACCGGCAACTTATAATCAACGCAAAGTGGTTATGAAAACGGCTGGTTTCTAATTCATTGAAAATTAATTTTTTATCCATGCATCCTTCAAATCCATTTAAATCTGGGTATGACTTTGATTCGATAAATCAATTACACAATGCATAAAAATAAATTATTTACCGCGTTTTTCTGTTTGTATAGCCTGTTTGCACAGGCTCAAAAGGAAGGAAACGTTTGGCATTTCGGTCAAGGCGCGGCAGTCGATTTTAATTCTGGTACCGCTCAGATTACCACGCCCAGTTCGATGTATACCTTTGAGGGCAGTGCCAGTATTGCCGATGCCAATGGTCAGTTGTTGTTTTACAGCAATGGTGGCGGCCGCGACCTTTCAAGCATGCAATCTGCCGGTTTAATCTGGAACCGCAACCATGAGGTTATGTACGATATGAGCTTTACCGAGGGCGGCGGCTTCAGTGCGGCCCAATCGGCGGTGATTATCCCGCGTCCGGGTGTCCCCAACCATTACTATTTGTTTACCATGGAGGAGGTTGAGTTTGATATTGGCGGTAGCGTACCCAGCCAGCCAGCAGGACGTGGACTTTCGTATTTTGAAATTGATATGACGCTTAATGGCGGACTAGGCGGGGTAATAAACTACACGCCAACTATTTTAGTACCTTCCTATGAAGGTTTATGCGCGGTGCGGCATAGTAATGGCAGCGATTATTGGATTATTGCGCATAATAACGAAAGCGGATTGGCTGTGTTTCAGGTGACCATCGCCGGTGCCGTTAATTCCTTGATTTACAACACGCCCAATGCGACAGGCGGTGTTATCAAAGGTTCTCCCGATGGGAAATGGCTCACTTGCTCGGCAGGAAATGGCGACCAGGTGCTGTATCAATTCGATTCCTCCAATGGAACCATCAGCCAGCCGTATACTTTAAGCGCTGCTGTAAATTCCGTCGAGTTTTCGCCCAACAGCAAACGCCTTTTTTACATTGCGGTGGACGGATCGGTGCGTTATGTGGATTTAACTAGTGCTGATATTAATGCAAGCATCGCATTGGTTGAAGATTTGCAAGCTTTGGGAATTATCAATGGACAAATGCAACTGGCGCCGGATGGCAAAATATATTTTGTTCAGAATTCCTTCGTAATTGATTCTGTATTTTTATCAACCATCGTTTGCCCAAATACCACGCCCTATGTGGAGTTGAATAAACTTGCGTTCAGTGGTAATAATGGCAGCGGCTTTTTTGGCTTGCCCAATTTTGACAACGCGATTTTCCGCCGGGATGTGGATCCGCTGCTACCGGTAGATTTGGGTGCTGACAAAACGTTGTGCAACGGTCAAAGTGCGATATTAGACGCTGGCAGCATCAACAATGCTACTTACGCCTGGTCGAATGGTACGCCGACCCAGACCTTAAATGTAAATCAGCAAGGTACCTATACCGTAACGGTAACGGCACCTGGTTGTGGCATTGGCGTGGATAGCATTCGCATTGATGCGGTTCAAGTGAATATCAATGCCGGGAGTGATCAAAGCATTTGCGCAGGCACGCCCATTTCCTTAAACGGATCGGGCGACGGAACCTTGTCTTGGTCGCCCGCTGACCTGGTTTCTAATGCCAATATTGCCAATCCACAATTTACAGGCACACAAAGCGCTACCTTGGTATTGACGGCAACACAGAGCGGTTGTACGGCCACGGATGCCGTGCAGGTAACGTTGTTGTCGGTTCCAATGGCTAACATTATCACGATGGACACTACGATACAGTCGGGCGCTTCCGTGCAACTAACAGGCATGGGCATGGGTATGGCCAACTGGTCGCCCACAACGGGTTTGAGTTGCACCGATTGTTTGGATCCAATTGCAACGCCCACAGAAACAACCACCTATACTTTGACCATTTTTAATGCGGATAGTTGCAGTGCGACCGAGACCGTCACGATTACCGTAACGCCGCCCGATTGCAGTTTGAGCGTTCCCAATGTCTTTACCCCAAACGATGATACCGTAAACGACGATTTTAAGCCGCTTGGCGCATCCATCGCATCTTTTGAATTGCGGGTGTACAACCGCTGGGGGGTGGAAGTGTACAAGGGCAACCAGGCCTGGAACGGAAAGCACGACAACCAGGATGCGCCGAGCGATGTGTATGTTTATCGGGTGCGTGCACAGGTATGTGGGGCGGAGCGTGCGGTGTCGGGTGGGGTTAGTTTGGTGCGGTAGGGGGGAGGTTAAGTTCGGAAACGCCCAAGTATTTACGCTAAACATGGTTAAATCAGTTCAATAAAATCAAAGCGGCCGCATCAAAAGAATCCTTTTGATACGGCCGCTTTTTTGATAAAATTGATTAATTTCTGATACAATCGCCTAGCTCTTCCAGGGTAACACTTACACCGGCGAAAGAAATTTCAACCCGGCTGGCACCGATGTCTGATCCTCCGGTATCACCATGAATGTTGTAATTCAAAACCGGACCACCGCCAGGCACTACTTCGGTAATATCGCCTACGCGGTCAATGTTTTGAAAATTATCGTTGGTAGCGCCTTTAATCCTTTTAATCCTCCAGCCTGCATCGACTGTAATCAATTTAACTTCCTTTGTTTTAACAGCGTAGGTATAATCAGATTTTACAAGACCGAGGTCATCCGGACATTCCCACATGGTGATTGTGGAGGTTGCCCACAATTCGGTACTGTTGTTGCGGGTAAAAATTGTGACAGATCCTGTCGTACAAGGACCATTTCCATAGAATTCCTTGTCGCCGCGTTTGTTATTGGCGGGGCAGTTGATTAATTCAGGATAAAGTACCATGCGTGGTAAATTCGTTAGTACCCTTTCAATCAAGCGGCAGGGTTCTGGTAGTCTTTGGGTAATTGGTATTTCAGTCACCACGATGTTATCCCAGCTCAGGATTAGTTTATCACTGTTTTGATCGAGTACAATTCCGTTGTTTCCCAAATTGATGATCAATTTAAAATCGGAACTGGTGCTGAGTTTACTGGTCTGGTTGGAAGTGCTGCCATTGGTTCTTCGTAAAACCAATTTGTATTTGCTAGCATCCTGGTTCAAGAAATAGCCTGTCACCATGACCGTATTTCTGTTATTGGCCGGTAGGTTCATATCGATTACGGAAGGAAGGTTGGTACACACGCGTGGACTTAGTGCCACTGGAGTAGTGTTGTTCAAACTGGCCTTCAGTGCCTGGATACGGCTGATGATGTAATCACCTGTAAATTGAATGTCGCAACGAATTTCTGTACTTGCCGTTACAATACCTTTATCGAGAATATCTTGTAATTGGGCTTTGATGGTCTGGCTGTTTACTTTTCCGATTGATTCTTGCAGGATGGACTGAAAATTACTCACATTACCATTTAACTTGTTCAGGGTTTCGTCGAGGATGACGTTCGTGTTGTTTCCAATGTTCGTAAATACATCAATTGCGTCTTTTGCTTTGTCAACAAGACCGCCGATTTTACAGGCGTTAAAATTTAGGAGCAAAAACACCAAAAGCAGGCTGCGGCCTGCTTTTTTGACATGGGTTGTTTGGGGGAAAGTGGTTTTCATTGTAAAAGATTTATTGGTGATTGGTTGGGTGAATAGGCACAAATGTAAGTAAATTGATATGTATAAAAAAGAGCGTTTTAGTTAAAGTTGCAGATAAAATAAATTATTAGTTGAAATTCCGATAAACATTCGGCGACACCCCAACCCGCTGCTTAAACAAGCGCGTAAAATGCTGCGGATATTACATTTACACCGGATGAATTGAACCGCCTTTCAACAACGATTGGGGAGATTAAAATTGTCGGGGCACGGTATCCGGCTCCAGCCAAAAAGTAGTTTTAAAAACACCAAATAACGGATGAAAAAGCGCAAATTAGGCAACAGTAACCTTGAAGTTTCGGCCCTTGGATTGGGTTGCATGGGCATGAGTTTTGCATACGGCCCGCCGCCCGACAAACAGGAAATGATTGCACTGCTTCACGAAGCCGTGGCGCAAGGCATTACTTTTTTCGATACGGCAGAAGTGTACGGGCCGTTTACCAATGAAACGCTGTTGGGGGAGGCACTTGCTCCGTTTAAAGGGAAAGTAGTCATTGCCACCAAATTCGGGTTCAAATTAGATCCCGACACCGGTGCCCAAACAGGGCTCAACAGTCGGCCCAAAAACATTAAGGCCGTTGCGGAGGCTTCCCTCAAACGCCTCAAGGTAGAAGTCATCGACCTGTTTTATCAGCACCGCGTAGATCCCGAAGTGCCGATTGAGGATGTTGCGGGTGCTGTGCAAGATTTGATCAAAGAAGGGAAAGTGTTGCATTTGGGCTTATCGGAAGCGGGTACACAAACCATTCGCAGGGCCCACGCAGTGCAGCCGGTAACTGCATTGCAAAGCGAATATTCCTTGTGGACCCGCGGTCCGGAAGCCGAAATATTACCTTTGTTGGAGGAACTGGGTATCGGGTTCGTGCCATTCAGTCCGCTGGGGCGAGGTTTTTTAACCGGTAAAATGCAGGCTGATACAAGTTTCGCTGCGGGCGATATGCGCAACACCTTGCCGCGTTTTACCCCGGAAGCGCGCGCGGCCAATCAAGCGTTGGTGGATGTTTTGCAACGTGTTGCAGCGCAAAAAGATGCTAGCCCCGCCCAAATTGCCTTGGCTTGGCTATTGGCCCAAAAGCCGTGGATTGTTCCGATTCCAGGTACCACAAAATCACACCGTTTACGTGAAAACAACGAGGCGGCGGCGCTGGAATTGAGTGCGGCCGAATTAGAGGAAATAGAAACCTTGGCTACGCAGGTAAATGTGTTGGGCGCGCGTTATCCGGAGCATGTGGAGCGGATGACGGGGTTGTAGTTAAATATAGCATTCAACCCTCACATGTATTTTAACCGAGCCAAAAGTGGGTAAAAAATAGTAGATTTGGCTCGGTTAAAATATATTTTGGGGTTTACTGTACGATCCGCGCTTATGCGATACTGAACCCAATGGCAGTAAAAACCATGAATTTAATTACCTAAAATGAACTGTGCTGAAAAAATGTAGACGCCTCGTTAAACTCAGCCTAATCGAACTCGTCTAATCTTTGAATACCACTTGTAGTACACAGTTCCTCTTTGTATTTGAGGCCCGCTGAAGCATGCTGTACCACAAATCCTAATTCCTTTCTACGCATCTAATTTCTGTGAATTATCCTATGAAAAAATTCGTTTTTTTACTATTAATTGGTTGTGCACTGTTCTTTTTCGTCCCAGAAGTAGCAGCACAGGCCCCATTCACAGGACATACAGGTTTATATTTATTAGGCTCTGAAAGCCAGGCGATTCCCGCAGCTGATTTTGCAAAAACCTATGTGGATGGTGCCACGGTACGTGTATTATGGAGTGCATTGGAAACGGCTCCGGGTGTTTTTTCCTGGACTTTTCTAGACGGTGAAGTGGCTAAAGCAACGGCCGCTAACAAAAAAATATCCTTGATTGTATTTGGTAATCCAAGTTGGCTGGCTGCACTTGGGGTACAGCAATATTTTTATATCGACACAAATCCAAGTCATCCAACTTATGGGGATACATTGCCCGATTTTGTGAGTTGGGACGCCATTTACGTCGAACGTGTGATTAAATTGAATCAGCAATTAGCCCAACACTTCGCTGCCAATCCAACAGTATCCTATTGCAATACGGTTGCTGGCTTTATTGCACGCAATTTGCCCAGTACCAATGTATTAACACCATCTGGCTGGAAACCAATCTGGCAATCTTTTGGGTATCATCCAGATACGCTGGTATTCAAAATGAAAAGAATTCTGGATGCTTATATGGCAGTGTTTCCCAATACCCCTTTGTGGAACTCCATGGATTATCAGATTTTTGAACCCGCAGCAACAGGGCATGCCAAAAATTATATAGCACAGCAATACGCCAATTATGGCTTAGCTACCTATCCGAACCGATTTGGGGTATGGCGCGAAGATCTGGCCGGCTGCAATCCTCCACCAAGCATTCAAACTACTTCACAATGGTATCCGGTTGTCCAGAATCCTTGCCGAAATGGTGCGCAAATGCTTTGGAATGTACAAGACGGGCCTACCCGTATGAACCAATGTGGTATTTTACCGAATAGCAAATCTGTTGTACTTGACAGTGCCATTAACAGGGGAATTGACTTAGGTATGCGCTACATGGAAGTTTATAAAGTGGATATGGAAGACGCTACTTTGGCAAATATGTTAACCAATGCCCATGCCCGATTACTGGCAAAGGTTCAGGCTAATTGTCCCAATCAGCCCAGCGTTTGTTCAAAATTTATTATTTCGGGAAACCCGGAAAATCAAACCAATGGTGCAACTTGGAAATACCAATCAACGGATAATGGTATTGTGTATGATTTACAGGGTATTTTGTTTAAGCCCTTGGGAAATGGGCCATTTCCGGTGGTGTTAATCAACCACGGCACAGGTGGAAATGTAGCCAGTTACAGCAAATCTATCGCCAAAGAAATGGTCCAATGGGGCTATGTTTGTATTGCCGTGAATTATACGCATTCTACGGGTGTTCCTTGCGGATTGCCAGGTACTTGCGCTGAAACCGAATGGGGGGCAAGATCTGCGAATTTATTACGGGGTAAAAAGTGCCTTGAATTGGTTGCTTGTTTATCTTATGCTGACACCAGTTGCTTCCTGGCATTTGGGCACAGCCGAGGTGCATTTGTTACCACTGGTTTGACTGCGGCATTTCCAGGTTTATTTAATGCGGTTGCACATACAGCCGGTGGCGTCAGTGATGATGCAGGCTCCTCAACAGCGACGATTGCTCAGGCTGGCCAAATAACCACCCCTTATCAAATGCATCATGGCGCGTCTGATGTAATAGTAGATTTGGCTTGGGATCAAACGCTGGCCAGTGTATTGACACAACATAATGTACCCAACCAATTATATACCTACCCGGGGTACAGCCACAGTGATGTGCGATTTGCTACCTTGATGTTTGCTCGAACCAAAGCTTGGTTTGCCCAATATGGATGTTCTGCTGATCCGGTCCTTGATTTTAGTCTGTCAAAATCAACTGGCTGCGCGCCACTAACTGTTCAGGTACAAAGTATAGGATTGGGTACAAATTTTACTTACCAATGGGCGTTTCCTGGTGGTAGCCCTGCCACTTCCAATGCAAGCCAGGCTGAAGTGACATTTAATCAAGCGGGTATTTATACGATTACCCTGACAGCCACTGAGAACAATGCTATGTATACGGTAACGAAAACGGTAATGGTGCAAAATGTAGCAAGTACCAGTGTGCAGGCAAGCATCTGTCAAGGAGAAACCATACTTTTTAATGGGCAAATGCTCCAAACAAGTGGTGTTTACACCGCTAATTTGACTGCTTCTAATGGCTGTGATAGTACCGTAATCTTAAATCTGAATGTTCTTCCTTTAGAAATTAGTAACATACAGGCTACGATTTGTCAGGGTGAAAGTTTTCAATATAATGGGCAAACATTAAGCTCCAGTGGTATTTATAATTTTACAGTTATTGGGGCAAATGGTTGTATTGCAACGGTAGTATTATCTTTGGATGTCTTGCCCGCTGTCAGTTCGGTTCAAGAAGCAAGCATTTGTGCAGGCGAAACGTACGCATTTAATGGGCAAACACTTGAAGTTGAGGGAACCTATCTTGCTAATTTAACGACGATCAGTGGCTGCGATAGCACGATTACGCTGCATTTGAACATTTTGCCTGCCGCCAGTTCGGTGCAGGAAGCGAGTATTTGTGCAGGCGAAACGTATCCATTCAACGGGCAAACGCTTGAGGAGGCAGGTATTTATAGTGCCAATTTAACGGCTGTAAATGGATGCGATAGTCTATTAACCCTTGTCCTACAAGTTCAACCGTTTCCGACAGCCCAATTTAATTTTATAGCAAATAACAGTGAAGTTACTTTTACGAATAATTCTACGAACGCAACGACTCATTTTTGGGATTTTGGAGATAATTTAAACTCCTTTGAATTGGCTCCAACGCATCAATATGCGGCAAATGGTATCTATACTGTGACGCTTTCAGAAAGCAATGTATGCGGTGTGAGTACGTTTCAGCAAACTGTGGTTATTATGGTTTCAAATACTTCAAACCAGCAAAAAAATATTGGATGGTCCGTTTTCCCCAATCCTACCAGTGGTACATTTATTGTGAAAAACGCAGGCGCCACGACAAGAATTGCTAAACTTGCCTTATTTGATCTTACAGGTCGACAAATTCAAATAGATCATCAAATGCTAAACCAAGTATACCTGGTTGATTGTTCGAGCATTTCAAATGGAACCTATTTGCTACAGCTTAGCGAAGAAAATAGTCCTGCTTTTTGGACAAGGGTAGTGATTTGTAATTAAAAACAGTTTTGGGCTACACGTTTAATTATTCGACTTGAAAAATCAACCCAAATAAACAGCCAATATACCAGCCATCCCGGCGCTCAAGGCAAATGTCGGCCCGGGCCCGGCAGCGTACCAAATAAAACCGGCCATACTGCTGGCACCCAAACTACCAATGCTTTGAAAAGCGGTATAAGTACCAATCGCAGTTGCAGTGCCTTTTTTATCACAGATATTGGTAATCCAGGCTTTCGCTACGCCCTCCGTGGCGGCGGCATATAGGCCATACAAGCAGAACAAAGCTAAAAAAACGGGTAAAGTAGTCGCAAAAGCCACCCCAGCATACACGATGGCAAACAAAAAAAAGCCGCTGACCAAAACGCGTCGCATACCCAGCCGATCAGCCCAATCACCGCACCCGTTGTATCCAGCGCGCGATGGAATCCAAATACCTGTCCTTTGGTGGCTGGGGTAGCCTCATCCGATAACAGGGCATCGCGTGCGCCAGTGCGAATGCCTTTGCCTAACCGATCCAGGGTACGCGCAAAAAATATCCACAACGGATATATAAAAACTGCCATCAATGGTATGGATAAAGCGCTCAACCCATATCCCACCTGCACAAAAGGCAGCCGCCGTCCAGTTCGGTCGCTCAATTGCCCAAAGTAGCCCTTGCTCAATCCGGCCGTAGCTTCCGCCAATCCTTCCAAAATGCAGATCAATACAATAAAAAACCGATACTTTTCAGGTAAACAGGCATGATCGGGTACAACATTTCACTGGCAACATCCGTAAACAGGCTTACCAGCGATAAAACCCAGACGTTTTGGGTGATGATGGTGTTTTTTGATTGGTTTTCCATACTGTTTCTATTGGTATTAGATCGGAATGGATGCGGGTTGTTGCGTGTAAAGGTCAGCATTTTTGGGCTACTTATCTGTCTAGATTAGTTTGTATTTGCAATCGTTTTATAATTAAATGCTATAAAAATATACAAAACATTTTGTTGTTATTTTTGCGAATATTATCTTTGCAGGCCTAACAAATTGTATCTATGCCTAGAAAGAAAGATCACGAACCGCACGACGCGGTATTTAAAGCCTTTTTCAGCGATGCGATCATTGCTCGGAACTACTTATTGCATTATACCGCCGAAGACATATACAGGCAAATTGATTTCAGTGTTTTCCAGAAAATTGATACCGCTTTCGTCAGTGGCCGTTTCGGGATTTCCTTTAGCGACGTGTTGTATGAGTCCCGGTTGTTAAGTGGCGCTCCGGCTAGATTGCTCTTTCTGTTCGAGCATAAAAGTTACGTGCCTAAATGGCCGATTCATTTACAACTACTGGATTATTTTTTACAAATCTGGGAAGATGACCTCAAAAACGGACGCCCACTTTCTTTTATCGTTCCAATTGTGGTGTACCATGGGGCGCGGAAATGGGAAACAAAAGCATTTTCCGATTATTTTGTAGGCTTGCCAAAAGACTGGGAGGCGTTTATTCCCAATTTTTATTATTGGCTGACAGACTTGCGTAAAATTCCATCAGCGGAAATTGAAGAAAAAGTGGAGTCTGAATATGTGAAAAATCTGTTTTTAGCGTTAAAATTTGCCCGTAATAAAAAATTTACCCTTGAAAACTGGCCCAATATCCTTACTTTTGGGAGGCCTTTCTATCGGAATACCCGCGAAGGCATACTGCTTCAAACGCTAACGTTGTACATTTTAAACTTTTACGATATGACTGAGTCTCAAGTGAAAGATCTCAACCAGCAATTACCGCCCGCAGAGCGTGATTGGATCGACGCGATTCCAGAAGTTTTTGGGAGAAAATGGAAGGAAGAAGGTCTTCGTACAGGATACAAAGAAGGCATGGAAAAAGGCATGGAAGAAGGCATGGAAAAAGGCATGGAAAAAGGCATGGAAAAAGGCATGGAAAAAGGCATGGAAAAAGGCATGGAAAAAGGTATGGAAAAAGGCATGGAAAAAGGCATGCAAAAAGGTATAGAAAAAGGTATAGAGAAAACGAGCCATGCCATCACCATCAAAACGATCAAAAAGTTTCCAGATTGGAGCGATGCGGAAATTGCCGAATTTGTGGGTGTTACAAATGAGTATGTCCAGCAACTACGCAAAAAATTAGCGGTGGGTTAAGTGGGTCGTTTTTCTTCTGTATTGCGTAAAATGTTATTAATTTTAATATGGCAAAAGCCTTCTCGTTAAACGATAGGACGAGTAGGCTTTTTTTATGGTTTAATGTTGATTGTTCCCGTACTTTTAAAAATTTTATTTTCGCATAGGCGAAATATCTGATTTTATATTTCTGTTTTTTGCAAATAGTCCTATCATTTCGGTAAAAAGTGCCATCCACGATGGTATGATCTGCTGCAATTTTGCAGTGTTATTTTTCTTCAACTTTTTACGGATTGTCATGCCACACCATCAAATTGTTATTATCGGAGGCGGAAACGCCGGTATTTCAACCGCTGCCCAATTGCTGCGTAAAAACAAGGCCCTGGATATCGCAATTGTTGATCCTGCCGACAAACATTACTACCAACCAGCCTGGACACTTGTTGGAGGTGGCGCATTCGATATTGCTAGAACTGAACGCACCGAAGCATCTGTGATGCCCAAAGGGGTGAAATGGATCAAACAAAAGGCACTCGGTTTTAATCCAGAACTAAACAGCGTAACATTAGATAACGGCCCACTCACCTACGATTACCTCATCGTTTGCCCAGGTATTCAACTCAATTGGGGCGACATTAAAGGTTTGCCCGAAACCCTTGGAAGGCACAATGTATGTAGCAATTATTCTTTTGAATCTGCGCCATACACTTTTGAATGTATCAAGCATTTTAAGGGTGGAAAGGCGCTTTTTCACAATCCTTCTACCCCGGTAAAGTGTGGCGGAGCGCCACATAAAATCATGTATTTGGCAACTGATTATTTCCGCAAACATGGGGTGCTGCCAAAAGCATCGGTACAATATTGGAGTGGTGCTGCCAAATTATTTGCTGTACCAGTATATGAAAAAACACTGTTGGAGGTTGTCAAACGCGGGAACATCCAGTTGAATTTCATGTACAACCTGACCGAAATAGATGGCCCGAACCAACGTGCTAAATTCGTCGGTTTTGGAGAAGATAATAAAGGAGAAGTGAAGGACGTCGAATTTGATATGATTCATGTAACGCCGCCACAAAGTGCGCCAGATTTCGTACGCAATAGTTCCTTGGTGAATAGCGCCGGCTGGGTAGATGTGGATAAAGGGACATTACAGCATGTGCGTTATGCGAATATTTTTTCATTAGGCGATGCTGCCGGCTTGCCAATTTCCAAAACGGGTGCCGCCATTCGAAAACAGGCGCCCGTTGTAGTAACGAATTTATTGGATGTCATAGCAGGACGTAAGCCCTCAGAAACTTACTTGGGCTACACATCCTGCCCACTTGTAACAGGTTACGGCAAATTAGTACTCGCTGAGTTCGATTACAACAATACCCCCATGGAAACCTTCCCTTTCGACCAGTCAAAGGAGCGCTGGTCAATGTATCAACTTAAAAGGGAAGTGCTTCCGCGCATGTATTGGGGCGCTATCCTGAAGGGTTTGGCTTAATAATACGCATTGCCTTTATGCAAAATTTCGAAAAAAAAAGTACAACAAATGGAAGATCCAATGCGCTTTTGGGAGCAACGATATGAAGACCCCGAATATACCTATGGGGTAAAACCCAACCGCTTTTTTCAACAGCAGTTGGACGCAGTCGAAAAACCCGGACGTCTGTTGTTGCTTGCCGAGGGCGAGGGACGCAATGCGGTGTATGCGGCCACCCAAGGCTGGCACGTTATGGCCGTTGATTTTAGTGAAAACGCACGCAAAAAAGCGCTGGCGCTGGCCAGGCAGGAAGGTGTTAAGATGGAGTATATTTTGGCCGATATCCAACAATTCGATATTTCAGCACACGGTAAGTGGGATATGATTGGCCTTATTTACGCCCACTTCCCACCGGATTGGCGGGCAACCATGCACCAAAAATGTGCCGAGGTGCTCGCGCCCGGCGGCAGCTTAATCCTGGAGGCCTTTAATCCCAAGCAATTGACCAGGCGATCTGGTGGTCCCAAAAACAGGGATTGGTTGTATGCCCAAAGTATGCTCTTGCAAGATTTTGAAGCCTTAGAACCAATTACTTGTATAGAGTCAACAGTGTTTTTACAGGAAGGTATCGGGCATGATGGCTTGGGGGAAGTGGTTCGAGGCCATTTCAGAAAAAATCAACCATAGTACTTGGAAGGCGGAACGGTTTCCTGTCAAGCTGCTTTTAAAATACAATAATCGTCATGTGTGCATTTTTGTGGTTAAATTCTTGTCAAACGTGACAAATATCACAGGATTTCCACTGTTCATGCCAGCATCTTTGTACCATCACTTTGATTATGCATCTTTAATCAGCCTCCTGGGCGGTACGGATGCAACAACCTAACATCTAAATCTTTCCGTCATGAAAATTGAACAAATTTATACCGGTTGTTTGGCACATGCCGCTTATTACCTCGAAAGTAATGGGGAAGCTGCCATTTTTGACCCACTCAGAGAGGTAGGGCCTTATTTGGAACGCGCTGCAAAAAGCAATGCGACCATTAAATATGTTTTTGAAACCCACTTCCATGCCGATTTTGTGAGCGGACATTTGGACCTGGCACAAAAAACGGGTGCCAAAATTGTTTTTGGTCCTACCGCCAAGCCTGGGTACGACGCCATCACAGCAGAAGATAATCAGATCTTTAAGGTGGGCGATTATACGGTAAAGGTGATCCATACGCCAGGACATACCATGGAAAGTACTACGTATTTGTTGATCGATGAAAATGGCAAGGAGCATGGTATTGTTTCGGGCGACACGTTGTTTATAGGGGATGTTGGACGACCAGATTTGGCACAACATGTTATCGCTGATTTGACAGAAGAGAAATTAGCCGGATACTTGTTTGACTCACTCCGCAACAAGATTATGCCGCTTAGTGATGATCTGATCGTTTATCCCAACCACGGCGCGGGAAGCGCGTGCGGAAAAAACATGAGCAAGGAAACCACAGATACTTTGGGACATCAGAAACAGGTGAACTATGCGCTCAATCCGAATTTGACCAAAGCCGAATTTATCAAAGAAATTTTGACCGGCCTTACTACACCGCCAGGCTATTTTCCGCAAAATGTGCTGATGAATATCAGGGGTTACGAAAGTTTTGATACCGTGATGAAACGCGGTATTCAGGCACTTTCTCCCAATGCTTTTGAAGCAGCGGCCAGCGAAACAGATGCCCTTGTACTCGACACACGCGATGCACAGGTGTTTTCGGAAGGTTTTATCCCAAATGCTATTAACATTGGCATAGATGGAAACTTTGCACAATGGGTAGGTGCGCTCATCCCCGATGTAAAACAGCAAATACTGGTGGTTGCGGATAAAGCACGGGAAGAAGAAGTGATCACCCGCCTGGCACGCGTAGGCTATGACCATTGCATTGGCTACCTCGAAGGTGGTTTTGAAGCCTGGAAAAACGAACAAAAAGAAGTCGACCGGATCGAACGGGTAACAGCCGAGCAATTGGCCGATATTCAAAAAGCCAACCCTCAAGTACCAATTTTTGATGTCCGTAAAAATAGTGAGTACACAAGCGAGCATATGTTGGATGTTGAAAATGCCCCACTGGACACCATCAATGCCTCCATGTTGCAGATGCCAAAAGATAAAACGGCTTACATTCACTGTGCCGGTGGATACCGTTCTATGATTTTTGCAAGTATCCTGCGCGCGCGTGGCTACGACAACCTAGTTGATGTGGTGGGTGGTTTTAAAGCAATAAAAGGAAGCGAACGTTTCAAGGTGACCGATTATGTGTGCCCAACAACGTTGTTGTAAATTTTAAAAACTGGATGGAAGTTGTTTTTTAAATAGATCAGGGTGCCTTGTGGAATAAACCGCGTAGGCAACTTGAAGAATGTACATTTGCAGAAAGGACTGCCGGACATTGTTTTCGGCAGCCCTTTTGATTTTAATATCACGTTTCAAATCGGGCGTAGCAGAACAATGGTGATGCACCAACGCTATCCAAATATATAAAATGATGCCCACCCATAAAGTTTACGGCCTGTTTTCGGTACTCATGTTGTTTCAAACCATCTCGCAATGTAGTATCCCCCCATCTGCAACCATCCGGGGCACAATTCAATTGACCCAGGAGTGGAAACCCATGGTATATCTGGTGCAATCCCGCAATTTTGCTGAAATCGCTTCTAATTTTGGTGGTATTGTACTGGATTCTGCCCACATTGCCAGCGATGGGACCTTTGTATTTTCGCCGCAGAAACTGAACAGCATACCCATGCTTTTTCAACTTTGTATCCAAAAAACAGGGAATCGTTTTCCCACGCAACTGCTGGATGACGCACCGTTGGCGGCCAATTACATGCCCATTGTCCTTCAAGAAAATACGACGCTCGATATCACTGCACAGGCCGACCAATTCCAGGCAACGTTTAACATCAAGAATCCTGCTGCAGAAAACCGCGCCCTGTTGCAATTGCGTAATATTCGACACAAGGCCTGGCAACAAGAACAATCCTGGCTGACTGCCGCAAATCATATAGATGAACATACCCTGCTTGAACACGAAGCGGCATTGCTCCGATTTCAAATTCCGATCATGGCCTTTGCCGATTCAAGTGCATATTACTGGCCAGCAATGGTCGCCGCGCGCTGGGTAAGTCCAACGGGCGACTATGAACGCGTGCCGGAATTTATGTGGAAACAATGTGAAAAATGGCGGAGCAAACCCGATTTAAGTACCTGGTCTGCCCAACTTTGTCAAGCGGCCAACCGAGAGAAATTGCCCGTTTTAATTGGAGATACCATTCCAGATATTCCACTTCCCATGCTGGCGGGCGATACCATGTTGTTGCATACCTTGTTGGGCAGCCGAATTACCGTGTTGGATATTTGGGCTTCCTGGTGCGCTCCTTGTCGCCGCGAAAATAGGGAGGTGTTAAATCCAATTTGGGCAAAACATAAAAATGCCACATTTCAAATCATCGGTTATTCAATTGACAGCAGCCCCAATGCCTGGAAATCTGCCATTGATAAAGATGGTGCCTCCTGGCCCCATGCCTCGCATTTGAGCGGCGATGCCACCCCATTTATGACAGCACTGCGCATCACCACCATACCTGCCAATTTCATCCTGGATGCGCAGGGAAAAGTGATTGCCAAAAACCTGCACGGGGAGGCATTGCGGATTTTTGTGGAGGATTATTTGAAGTGAATGTTTTAAAGGCCCCTTTTTTGAAATGGTCGGCTACTCCTGGACGATGGTTTTAATGGTCGCTTTCTCGTTACCAGTTTGAAGGGTAACCAAATATGTATTGCCAACGGCGATGTTTTTCAATTGCCGTTTGATGATGTTTTCGCCGGGAAAAAGATTGTTCAATACCTCCTGGTAAATGATTTTACCCTGAAAATCGGTGATGTGCATAGTGACCGGCGCTGCTTTTTGCAAATTGAATTTCAGGCCAAATACCCCGGCGTTTGGATTCGGAAACACTTGTAAGTGCAACGTCCCAGTGCTTTGACTATTTAGCGCATCGATTGCAGACGATGTGTTTTTCACGACAAAAACTTTAAAAATTTGGCTACTCGCACTACTTTCCGTGCCTGTATTAATCCAGAAAATATTTTGCGCAGAGCTGGCAATACCGCCATAGATATAACCCACCAACGTGGTGTCTCCAGCCAAATCATCTAATTTGATAACTTCATTGTCGAAATGGGGAAGTGTTTCCAATGGAATAAACTCCGAACTCGCGCCCAGTAAAGCCGGCATTTCAACCGGGAGTTTGTACTCCGCCATGCTACCATCAGTTTGTCGGGTTACCCGCGCAATGGTTTTTACAAAGGGGACATTGTTGTCCTGAACCAATATCCCAAGACTATCATAAAACTGCGCAATACCACCAAAGAAAACGGTGTGCATTTCATGGGCAGCAGCAGAATATAGCGGTAAAAAAGCACAATGATAATGGTTGTAGTATTGCGAAAATGCAGGATGAACAGCATACCCGGTACTATCAATATTTACACAATTGAGGTAAGGGAGATCAACCGTTTTTTGGAAAACCCCGGAAAAAGCAGTAACACCTTCCTGTCCATCTGGCATAATTTGGGGGACAACATTGTAATCCCGGCGGTGCAATTGTTCGGCATCTGTGAGCGTGGGTAAATGGGTTACGTTTAGTAAAATGCCATCGTCGTTTATCTTGAATTTTCGAATTTGATCCGTATATGCTTGCACAAATCCGGGACCATGTGTTGGCCCCATTGGATTGTATCGACCCAGGAACTTTTGTCCGCCAACCAAATAATACGTGTCGTATATTTTTGATAAATGCCCGCCCGTAACCTGAAATTGCGTATCGGTAATTTGCCTGAAAAAGGAAGCAAATGGCGCGGCGTTTATCACTGCATCTATCACGGCTGGTACCTGTACGGCAATCATCTTGTCGAAAGTCCAATGGTCGTTTTGCGTGGCACTATACCCGTAGCCTCCAACCAGATAGAGCAACGCGCCCGTTTGAATAAATTCCATGTTCGTGGAACTTAATTGTTCTTGCATCGCTATGGGCAAGCTCGTTAACGGAGCCGACCACTTTTGTTGGGTGCTTGGGTCAATAACAATAACTTGGTTGTTATGCCCTGCCAAATCAAATGTAGCAAAAGGCTGTCGGCGGTGCAAGCCATCCAATCGCCCACCGAAAATGAGCCACTTGCCGTTATGCTGCCCAAATGCGTACGCTTGTAATCCGCCTACATTGGGGATAGACATTGGTTCAAGGTAAATTTGGAACGGGCTGTTTTGTGCTTGCAACTGCAACATGAAGCACATAAAAAGCACTGAAAAAGAAATTGATTTCATTTTTGTAAAAAGGTTAGGATTGTCTCAAAAAAAATGATTTGCTCTTCGTTCTTTTGATACTGCAAAGTACCCTATTTGAAAAATTTACTTGAAAAGTATTAATTGGCTATCCTGCACGCCCGCCAGCCAATGCTTGACCATAGGCGCTATCTTGATGTAATCTCCATTGGTAAGGGTTTGCTTCAAACCTTTTTCATTTTCAAATAGAACTTCGCCTGTTATACAAATCAACAAAGCCTCTACCTTGGTAATGTGTTCTTTGAGTAATCCATTTTTTCGGATTTGCAAGGCTGTGACAGTGCTATCCAGGCCTTTGAAAAAGGGTTTTGTAGATACGTCCTGAGTCGCATCGTGCAATATGTTGATATTGTTCATTTTATGTTGTTTAAATTATTGATTTTCAGAAAAGAAATGCCCAGCCAAATAACCGAAATAGTCATTGCAATGGCACCAATCAGAACAAAAAAAGGCGGTAATCCCAAATAGACTTCGGACAAAATGCCAATTGGCATTAGTAAACCCACAAGTGCCAAAATAGAAATGGTTTTTACATTAGGCAATTGGGCTTGAAACCGTAATAGTAAATACCCAATCAGTATGTTCAAAAAAGCGAACAAATTGCCGTGTACGTGTGCCAAACGCGCTTCAAAGTGTTTTCCTATGGAATAACTATTGACCCATGCCTCCTTCCCCGGAGCGAAATCACGTAGGTAAATTAGTAGAAAACCATAAAACATGAACAAACCCATGGTGAGAAAGCCTATAGCGATGTTGTTTTTGCCGTTCATAATATGAAAGAATTTAAAAATGTTGATTTAGTTTATTGATATAATTGTGTCGGGCGGGTCTAAGAAAATAGACCTGCCCGGCACAATTATATCGCTCTATTAAATTGTTCTTCGCTATGGTATTGTTGTCGTTTCAATTTACGAGCCACAACAATCCTAATTTTTCGCACGGTTTTTGCCACCACCTTTACCAGCACCTTTGCCTTGTCGTAAGCCATTCCAGGTTGGATTCCCTTTTCCATCCCGCAGATTCAATACCTGATCTCCTTTTTGCACAGTCATAGCGATGATTGCAGGTGCATTCTGATACGTAATTTTCGAACCTTTTACTTCAAGGACATCTCCTACAATAAACTGTATATCCTGATTGTCTATATACCAGGAAGGGCCAAGGTGAATGGAAACATTTCCACTTTTTTCGCTTTTCAGCATCAAGTGAATGCCTGTTGACATACCTGTTTCAGGGGTAATCATTTCAACACTAACAACTGATCCCTTCAATGCTTCAACGGTGCCGGGATTAAATTGTCGACTGTAATTATTGTTAGAACACCAGCCGCCACTACCGCGTTGTGCGATGCTGGCAAAAGGAAGCAGGACAAACAAGGATGCCCAAAACATAATCTGGAAGGTTCTCATAATGGGAAATTTAATAACGGAATACTGTGTGAAAATTCACCTGCAAAGGTTTGCGCAATAACCGCACATTCCCCATGATGCAAGTCAACGGATTTAATGATAATCAACGTAATATCAGAATGTGTCGAATTGAGTCTTCTTTTTTAACCGAGCCAAAACAAGATTGGAATAGATGCGTGTTAAGGTCAGGATATTTGGATTGCCTGTAAGCCTAAATTAGTTTGCGCCCGCAGCCGTTATATAATTATTTGTTATAAAAATATACAAAACATTTTGTTGTTGTTTTGGCGCGTTGTATCTTTACATGCCTAACAAATTGTATCTATGCCAAGAAAGAAAGATCACGAACCCCACGACGCGGTATTTAAAGCGTTTTTCAGCGATGCGACCATTGCACGGAATTATTTATTGCATTACACCGCCGAAGACATATATGGGCAAATAGATTTCAATGTTTTCCAGAAAATCGACACCGCTTTCGTCAGTGGCCGTTTCGGAGTTTCCTTCAGCGACGTGCTGTATGAATCCCGGTTATTAAGTGGTGCGCCAGCCAGACTACTCTTTCTGTTTGAGCATAAAAGTTATGTGCCTAAATTGCCGATTCATCTACAATTACTGGATTACTTTTTACAAATATGGGAAGATGATCTCAAAAACGGTCGCCCACTCTCTTTTATCGTTCCGATTGTAGTGTACCATGGGGCGCAGAAGTGGAAAACAGAGGCATTTTCCGATTATTTTGTAGGCTTGCCAAAAGACTGGGAGGCGTTTATTCCCAATTTTTATTACTGGCTAACAGACTTGCGTAAAATTCCATCAGCGGAAATTGAAGAAAAAGTGGAGTCAGAATACGTGAAAAACCTGTTTTTAGCGTTAAAATTTGCGCGTAATAAAAAAATTACCCTCAAAAATTGGCCCAATATCCTTACTTTTGGGAGGCCATTCTATCAGAATACCCGCGAAGGCATACTGCTGCAAACGCTAACGCTGTACATTTTAAATTTCAACAATATGACAGAGTCTCAAGTGAAAGATCTCAACCAGCAATTACCGCCCGCAGAGCGCGATTGGATCGATGCGATTCCTGAAATTTTTGGGAGAAAATGGAAAGAAAAAGGGCTGAGAGAAGGTAGAAAGGAAGGGAAAGCGTTAGGTAAAATCGAAGGTAAAATTGAAGGTAAAATTGAAGGTAAAATTGAAGGTAAAATTGAAGGTCGAAAAGAAGGTATGGAAGAGACGAGCCATGCTATCACCATCAAATCAATCAAAAAATTTCCAGAATGGAGCGATGCGGAAATTGCTGAGTTTGTGGGTGTTACTGCCGAGTATGTTCAGCGAGTGCGAAATGAATTGGTTAAAAAGTAAACTAATTGAGTGATTTAGATTTTCCATCAACCTACCGCGTATCCAACAAATAAGACACATGCAACTCGTGCGACGAACCCAAGGGCAGGTCAAATGCTGAGATATTGTAATCAAATGCGTACCCAATTTTCAAGTTGCCATTTTCAGCCATAAAACCAGGCAGGTTGAAGCCCGTTTCCAAATGCACCAGACCATTGGGATTGAAACCTGCACCTACCCAAAACGTGCGCAAAGGCTGAAAGCGGCCCGTTAGATGGACATTTGGACGAGCGCCGGGTGCAAGCTTGCCCCACATACCAACCTCCAGAAAACTCTCTTCATTGAAAAAATGGTACCAGCCGCTCGTAACGTAAAAATGCGGAATACGTGTAATCGGTACACTGTTGCCACCACTTTCAACCGATACATGGGCGGCCCAGAGTTGTGGTACCGAGGCACCAGCGTAAAAATTATCGCCCGACAAACGCCCTCTTTTAATGCGTTTAAAATAATAAACGCCAGCGCCAATTTCTGGTCGGGTGGTCGAAATATCATTCAACGGGATGGTAGGGTCATCCAAGGTTTCCCAAACAATTCGATCGTGTAACAAGCGGTACTGGGTCATGCCAAAGCTAAAACCAACCGAAAATGCTCCAAAATAGGGGTCTTCTGCAAAAAGACTGGCAATACGCGCAGACACCCCTGTAAGGCTTAAGGGGCCTACACGGTCGCGCAAGAGCATGGCCCCGCCTGCCAGGTTAAAGCCCGCGCCATTTTGGTTTCTATTGTGAATATATTCGCCACCCACATAAAACGTACGAGGCGTTTGAGGCTGCGCTGCCCATTGCAAACGATAAGAGGCATTGATGGTGGTGTTGTACTCATACAAAAAATAATCGCTGCTAATAGAAGCAGGGTTGATGTAAGCATACAACTGGCGAAACTGGGTTTGATAGGGCAACTGTTGCGCCTCGGAAGGGATACATTGCCAAAAGAAAATCAAAAGACAGAGGGTATGTTTCAAATGTTGCATCGTTATTTTTCAAATAGAATGAGTGCCTTTTCGGGTGTGGCTAGGAACAGTTTGGGATGTTGCGATGTGGTGGTTTTGGGGCGTTTTTTATCCACCAATTTTGGAACTTCCTTTTCAATGTATGCAAACAATTCGGCTGCATCAAGGGCACCGTCTGTGTTGGTATCTAAGGTAACCGCTTGGCGCCCAAATTGCTCGATAGCACGTACAATCGTAGCCGTAAATGCGCCATTTTGCCAGGTGTCATCTTCATAGCTGAGTTCATTGGGTTGACAAGAAACCAACATATTCAGACCGTTTTTCCGGGCTGCAATACCCGCCAAACCCGTGCTTGAAGCCGTGCCGCTGTGGCAGGCATCTACAAAGAATAATTTTTGGCAGGGTAACGTTTGCAGGTAATTGACAATTTCCTGCTCAAAATCGAGGCTGGTTTCTTCCATAAATGGCCCGTCATAATCACTGGCTGCCAACCTAAATCGCCCATCGTAAGCGCCCAGCCCATGGCCTGAAACAAAAATCACCACCAGGTCTTTGGGCAATATTTGCAAGTCGGTATAGCGGTATTGCATCCGGCGCAAGGCCTTTAGGATTTCTGTTTTGGTTGTGCGGCCCTCTGTTAGCAGGGTGTCCATAAAAACTTTACCAAAAGCATTGTTGGGACTATTGGTAAAAGCGGTGGCAAAATTTCGCGCATCCTTAACGGTGTATTTCAAATCTGCCGCAGGAATCCCAATGCTGATAATGTGCAAATTGGGTTTGGCAGGCGCATACACAATTTTCAAAGCCTCACTTTGAACCTGCCCGGAGGCCGTTTGGATTTGCGCCATAATTTTATTTTCTCCTGGACGTAAACGCAGGGTCTGCGAAAAGGTCTTGCTGTTTTTGTCGCCCTTAATCTGTACCTCATCAAATTTGGCCCCCGTTTGGCAGGGCTGGCCATTGATTTCAAGGCAAAATTGTTGTCGCGTAACGGCCGTATTGGACACGATTTTTACCTGAACGGTAATTTCTTCCTGCGTCCACACCACAGCCGACTGGTCAAAATGATCGGGGTTCGGATATACCCAAACTGCTACGGTATAATTGGAAACAGGTGGCTTGGGCGGAATATTGCCCGCGCTTACGCCCACAACAGCTTGTGTGGTGGCGGTATGCTCCAGGTTTTCGTCCGTGACGCGCAGGGTAAGCCGAATGGCCTCGGGGCCTACTGCTACATTTTCGGGCAAAACAGGTAAGCGGTAGGTAATACTGGCACCTGCAGGAAGGTCGCCCAGTACCATATTGGCCGGTACCCTTGCCCCGAGTGGCGCGATGACCGATAAGGTAAGGTTTTTGGCAATTTGGTCGCCCGCATTGTGCACGACAAAGGGCAAAAAGCCTTCCTGGCCCAACGACAAACTACTATCAAGTGGCATAGCGGTCAGAACAAGGCGCGGGAGTGCCGTGGAGCCGAGCTTTACCTCAACCGTGTAAGGCTTACCCACCAAAGAATCACCCTGAAAAAACTGTACTTGGATCGGATAGGTGCCTGCGGGATTGCCTGCTGCAAACTGAATCGGCAGGCCCCATTCGAGGGACGTTTCGCCCGGAACAGGGGGTAAAAGAATCGAACGCCCGCCAGGTAACTTCAGCAACCGCGCAGCATCTGCATTGCGTGGGGTAAGTACTGCCCGTAGGTTGTACTGTGCTTTTTTACTGGTATTATTTAGTGAAAATGGTATAAACAGGCGCTCGTTTGCCTGCGCAATGCCTTGTTGTTGGTATCGGATCGGCAGCACATTTGGTACTAGGGATTGAGTGGAGGTTTTGTTATGTGCGCGCTCAGTGAGTTGAAAAAGCCAACCCTGCCGCATTTTGAGTACTTGCTTTGCGGTTGTACCCAAGGCAAAAAGCCGTCCATCGGGGTGCTCAATCGCTGCCGATACTTCGTCATCCAGTTTGCTGCCGTAATACACCTCTTGTTTCAGTTCTGCTTGATCATTCAAGATATTCATCCAGGCCGAAATACGCCTGCTGCCGCGCTCGAAGGAGGCGCTACTGCCCACAGCCAGTAGCCGACCATTGGAGAGCTGGCTTAAAAAGTTCAGGCGATCATATTCTCTGCCGCCCAAAGGCCGGTGCTGTAGTATAGTTCCCTTTTGATTGAGGATTGTAACGAAACCATTTTCCCGATTTTGAGGGTCATAGACAGTGCCACACAGGGCCAATGTTTGCGTATCCAAGAGGGCAATACCCGTGCCTTCTTCCGCTGCCAAAGTTGGAAATGTTTTATCCAACATTACATCACCCGCTGACGTTAAGCCGCCCAGCCAGAGTTGGGACTTGTTTGCCACGCTGGCACTACCCGTAAAATAGAGTTGCCCGTCTGTGGTCAACGCTACTGCATTTATACCGGAGGGGGCCCGTTTAAACCGTAAACGGCGTTCCCATACTACCTGAAATTGTGGATTTAAGTGTACAATCCAGGCATCTTCGCCAGCGTTACCTGCAGCCCATATACTGCCGTCGGAACCTACCGCAAGTGCTTTAAATACATCGTCCTCGCTCGATCCTAACAACAATTCCTGTTCCGTATCTCCATTTTCATCCAGGATCAAAATCCATCCATCTTTTTTTCCAATATACTTGGAACGTGCGGGTACGGCACCATCAGGTCGCGTAGAATATCCAACCACCACATACCGGCCATCGGGTAAAACAGCAATTTTACCAGCACCATCTTGTCCCGGCCGACCAATGTGCCGCACTTTGTCTTCATTCAACTGGGCATCAAAAGTGGCAAAAACGAGGTCTTGTCCACCTTGTGTTCCCCGGGTTGTATTGCCAATCGCAGCAAGGTCGCCCCGCCAGTTAACGGCAACCGCAACCAATTCATCCTGCCCAGCCGCTCCAATCAGCCGCTGCTGAATCGGATCTTCAGGCAAAACAAGCGATTGTCCGGCCAGGGAAGACGAAAAACATCCAATCAGGATATACAGAATCGTTTTTTGATAAATCATAAAGCTTTTTATCATGGATCGAAGTCATCGCAGCAGAATAACACTTCCAAACTGCGTGTACAATCGTTCAGGTGCTGAAATCCGCAAAACAAAATAATAAACGCCCGGTGGCAGGGCATCCCCATTGGCATTGGTGCCGCCCCAATCGTTGTTGTAAGGCGATGCCGAAAAAACAACATCTCCCCAACGATTGTAAACCATAATTTCACCACGTGCATAATTGACCTCACATTCTTCCAAACTTACAACCCGAAATACCAAAAAGTCATTAAAGCCGTCATCGTTGGGCGTAAGACCATTGGTCAAAATATTATTGGTATCGCTGGTGATCACGCACGGATTGTCGTTGTTAATGGCACGAAACAATACCGTTGCCGTGTCACAACTTTCCTCACAGTTGCTGTAACAAATTTCGTAAACAAGGGTATCCGGGCCGTCGGAACTCGAAAATGCCGTGTATTCAATCCGGTTTTGATTATTAATATTGACGCTGCCCAGTTTAGGTTGTCGAATAATCCGTGCATTAACGGGCAGTATGAAGTTATCGTTATTCAGCATATCAATGCTCACAGATGCACCATTATTGACATTAAAGGCGCCATCGTTGAGCGCTTGTGGCAAGGCAATTACTTGGATTTGGATGCTTTTAACATCATAATTGGGACATCCTGGTGCCGAAAGACTCCAACTTACCACAAAATTACCCGCAGCAGGTGGTGTCAGGTTCCATATCGGGTTATTCGGATTGTCGGGTACGAGGCTATTGCTGCTCCACATACCCGTTGTTCCTGGAGGCAAATTTCCTTTTAGGTTAAGATCATACCCCTCACAAAGCGTTAATGCACTGCTTTCGATCGTGGCTTTGGGCAAATTGGCACTAGCATCATTTAAGATTACATTTGTAGTGGCTTGACAACCCGCAGCATCGCGCACTTGCACGGTGTAACTGCCTGCAGCCAATCCTGAGAAAGTACCCGAACTTTGAAAAACACCGCCATTGATGCTGTATTGATAGGGTAGGGTACCCGCACTTCCATTGGCGGTAATGCTGCCGTTGCTTTGTCCACAATTCGGACTGACCTGGTTGGAAATTGCAATATTGGGTCCGCCCAGATTATTCAAACTGGTGCTCACCGTGGCCGTACAGCCCGCTGCGTCGCGCACTACGACGGTGTAGCTGCCCGCAGCCAATCCCGAGAAAGTACCCGAATTTTGGAAAACACCGCCATTGATGCTGTATTGATAGGGTGCGGTACCTGCGCTCCCGTTGGCGGTAATGCTGCCGTTGCTTTGTCCACAACTGGGGTTTACCTGGTTGGAAATCAAAATATTAGGTCCGCCCAAATTATTCAAATTGGTGCTCACACTGGCCGTACAGCCCGCTGCGTCGCGCACTACGACGGTGTAGCTGCCCGCAGCCAATCCCGAGAAAGTACCCGAATTTTGGAAAACACCGCCATTCAGGCTGTATTGGTAAGGTGCGGTACCTGCACTTCCGTTGGCGGTAATGCTGCCGTTGCTTTGTCCACAACTGGGATTTATTTGGTTGGAAATCAAAATATTAGGTCCCCCCAAATTATTCAAATTGGTGCTCACACTGGCCGTACAGCCCACGGCATCGCGCACAATGACGGTGTAGTTGCCCGCAGCCAATCCCGAAAAGGTGCCCGAATTTTGGAAAACACCGCCATTGATGCTGTATTGATAAGGTGCGGTGCCCGCGCTCCCGTTGGCGGTAATGCTGCCGTTGCTTTGTCCGCAACTGGGATTTACCTGGTTGGAAATCACAATATTAGGTCCGCCCAAATCATTCAAATTGGTGCTCACGGTGGCCGTACAGCCCGCTGCGTCGCGCACTACCACGGAGTAACTGCCCGCAGCCAATCCCGAAAAGGTGCCCGAATTTTGGAAAACACCGCCATTGATGCTGTATTGATAGGGTGTGGTACCCGTGCTCCCGTTGGCAGTAATGCTTCCGTTGCTTTGTCCACAACTGGGATTTACCTGGTTGGAAATTACAATATTTGGTCCGCCCAAATCATTCAAATTGGTGCTCACGGTGGCCGTACAGCCCGCTGCGTCGCGCACTTCTATCGTGTAGCTGCCTGCAGCCAATCCCGAGAAGGTGCCTGAATTTTGGAAAACACCGCCATTGATGCTATATTGGTAAGGTGCAGTGCCCGCGCTCCCGTTGGCGGTAATGCTTCCGTTGTTTTGTCCACAACTAGGGTCTACCTGGTTGGAAATGGAAATATTTGGTGCCGAAACGACAACCGGAACACTCTGGTTAAAATCAGTAAAACAGCCATCGTCGTCATCGTCATTATCAATTACTTGGATCAAAGTTGCAACGGTACTTGTACTTGCCACATATTCAACCGTATGCCCATTCAAAATGGCGGCCAATTGGAAAGTATTCCCACCAACACTGTAAGTAACATCAAAGCCGTCGCCGTTATCATCGGGTAATGAAAACGTGATAACAACGATACCGCCCGAACAAACCGGCCCAGAGGTCGCGATGGAGGCCGTCAAAGGTGGATCACAAGGGGTGGCTTGTCCTTGCACGATTTTAGGCATCAAAAGGATCAATAAGGGAATAAATCGTAAAAACCTCATTTTGATTGAATTGAGATGGTCGTAGAACCAATTTTTGCATTTAAAATATTGCCTTCTGGAGCCGCTACCACCAATAAATGATAATTGCCCGTCACCAAGTCGCTCGGCAAGGTCAAATTTTCGGACAAATTTCCTTTAAAGTTTGCTGGAAAACCGCTGTATGTCTTACGAAGTAATAATTTATCTTCAAAATCCCAAACAACATCGGAGGATAAATACACTTGCAGGTCGGTACGGGGCGCTGCTTCATCAAAAATATTTTGAAGCCCAATACGCAGCGATACATTAGCCCCAGCCTGTACAATACTGCTGGTGGGCGATACGTCTGCGACCAAAAGAAACACGGTTTTACCCGCCGCATACTTGTCGGGTACGGTAGCGCTAAGCGATTCGTCGATGGCCATTCCATCTGATTTTCGGATATATCCCTTATCAAAGGGACTTAAAGGTTCCGTTTTACTGCCGTCAGATTCCATGACCGCATAAAAATAAGCACGGCCAGGCTCTGCGCTATAATCACAAAACCAGGTGCTTTTTTGCCAACTTTTTGTCAACTCCGACATTGATGCCCCCTGGGGTGAAGTAGCGCGAAAAAGGCGGTAGGAATCACCTTTGTCTGAGGCCTCCCAGCGAATCAGGACAAACTTGTCGTACACGCCATCGCTGGCCTGAACGTTTTCGGCGATTACCATTCGTTCGGTTGAATTGCCTGCTCCCATCAGGATCAAGGTATCTTGGCCCGATACGAAAAATGGCAAGGCTGAAAAAAACAGGATAGATAGTTTTTGCATCATATAGATTGTGTGCTTTACTTTGTATCGCAGCACTAAAACAATGTTACCGAAAAAAAAGTATTATTTTTTTGGTAACTAAAATATCTGGCTGCGATATTCAAGCAACAATCAACAAATTTGCTGGAATGATGGTTTTGATTACAATCACATTAAGCGAAAACTGGAGCATCAAAAAAGGAATACGTGCATGGCCTTTACAAATTTGCAGATTAGAGACGGATTAAAAGAAAATGATGCTGAGATTTTTCGGTATCTGTACAAAACGTACGGCAGTATGATTGTTGGCTATGTTCGAAAAAACAGCGGCAGTGACCAGGAAGCCCGCGAAATGGTGCAAACGGTTTTGTTGGAATTTTGGACAGCGGTACGCGAAGATCGATATCAGGAAAGTGGTAAACTGGATCGGTACCTGTACATCCTTACTTCTAATACCTGGCGCGATGAACTGCGCCGACGAAAAGTACGCCGGACCGATGAACTGGACACCAATCAAATGCTGGTTGCCGATGACCATGAACAAAGTATCGCTATGGCGATCGTAAAAGACCGCCGGATTGAGGCAATGCACCACTGTTTGCAGCAACTTGAATCACCCTGTGACGATATTATCCGGCTGTATCACCTCGAGGAGGTAAACTTGCAGGACGTAGCCAAACAGATGAACTACGATTACAACAACCTTCGAAAACGCATTTTTGATTGCCGAAAAAAATTAAAAAAACTGGTGGATGACTTTTTGCAACAGACACCATTAACCATTGCAGATATCTAAATATCATGGAGCAAATAAATTATACCCTACAAATACAAATACAAGCGTTCGTCAATGGCGAATTGCAAGCGAATCGTCGTGCCGGATTGCTGGCCCAGGCTGCCGAAGATAGTACCATCGCGGATGAACTAGCATTCAGTCAAAGTTTGGCAAATGCCCTTAAAAATCGCGAACTGGCAGCAGCAAGTGCTATTTTGTCTGGCATCATTGCCGAGGAGGGCTTTCCGCCGCCGCCAGCACCAACTAATGATACTTGGTGGACGGCAGGGAAGGGCTGGTTGTTGGGCAGTATACTGATCGTAATGATGGGGGCGGGTACTTTTTACGGGCTCACGCAATACCAGACAGGACGTGCAGCGCGGGCATACAACCAACAATTGGTGCAAAATACCCTGCAACCACTTGAAAATGTATTGCTTTTGGCACCTGCTAATAGCGTGGCATCGGACTTGCTAAAACGCGGAATGGATGCATACGATGCTGCCCAATATACAAAGGCCGCCCAGGCATTATCAACATACTGCGAACAGATGCCAGATCCGGCAGCACGTGTTTACCTGGGTATCGCCTACCTGATGGATGGGCACGCAAAATTGGCCATTGGCCCCTTGTTGGAAGTCAGCCAAGCCGCCGAATTGCCGGTACGTGAAGCAGCAGGTTGGTATTTATCTTTGGCTTATCTGGCAGAAAATGAGGTAGCACTGGCTAAAAAAACAATAATGCAATTGCCGCCCGATGGACTATTTGGTCCAGCTGCCCTCGATTTGTTGGCTAAATTGCAAAAGAAATAGGTTTTTGATCCTTTATCAGAACAAAACCTTCAATCATTTTCAAATCCTGCACATTTTATTGCAGCCTTTCTTTTTATGTACACGATGCGGTTGATGATCAAAATAGGGGTTTTTATGTTGTGGGCCGTTGCTTTGCAAGCCCAAACAGGTAGCGGACTGCTCACTTCCGACGAACGCTATACGCGCATTCCACTGCTGCCAACATACAGTGGTGCTAAATACACCGAAATTCCGGTACGGGTAAGTTTGAAAAAATACTGCCCGGTACCGGGTGATCAGGGTAAAAATGGCGCTTGTGTCGGATGGGCAGTAGGTTACGGGGCACTTACCATTCAGCGCGCCATTCAAAGCCAACAAACTGATCAGGCACTCATTACACAACAAGCCAACTCAGCCGCTTTTTTGTACAATCAGGTGCGCAAAAACCCACAAGATTGTGCCGAAGGCGCTTACCTCGAAGATGGTTTGGTGCTGGTAAAAGAACGGGGTGATTGCCTCGAACAATCGTTCAATTACGAACGCTATGATTGCACCGTACAGCCAGAAGCACAACATCATGCAGAAGCAACGCGGTATCGAATTCAAGACTATGCCGCAGTATTTGAACTCAATGAAGATCCTAAAAGTAAAATAGGCAAAACCTGCAAAATTCTGGCTACCCAAACACCCTTGATTGTAGGAATTGGCGTAACCAAATCGTTCTTTGAAGTACTGCCCGGTGCCGACGTCTGGAACCCAGCGTCTTCAGAGCCTATTTCGAGTTATCACGCTATGGTTGTAGTGGGGTACAACAGTGTAGATAAATATGTAGAACTCCTCAATAGTTTTGGAACATCCTGGGGCAAAAATGGCTTCATTCGATTAAGTTTTGAAGATTATGAGCGGCTCTGTCGCTATGCCTATGTGATGATTCCCGGCATCAGTAATTCCGAAAATGAAAAAAAAGGGGCAGAACAAGCACTTCAAAATGTACAAACGTTGCCCACAACTGTGGTGCTGAGCGGTGCCTTTGTTTTCCGCCAACCAGCGGGGTTTGTAAGCAATGAAGCCGGGGAAGAGTTGATGTACTTTGAAGAAATTAGTACCCGCCGCGATACCCTGCACCCAGGTTTATACCATACCGTACAGCCAGGTTTTAAGGCAGGAGATGTATTTCAATTGGTGGCACGTGATATTCCGCGCGGCCGATATGTATATGTATTTAGTCAAGGCCCCGATGGACATCTTAACCTGCATTTTCCAAGAAAAAAAGAAGCAGTTACCTCCGCAGGGTTTGTCCTTGAAAAAACCGTAGAACTTGTTATTCCCAGTGAAGAAAGCTTGTTGCAATTGCCTGCTGCGGGTGAAGATCACTTGTGTATTCTATACAGCCAGGAACCCATCAGTGCTTTGGAACAACGACTCGCCCAAATTGAATCCATGTCGGCTCCTTTTGCCGAAAAAGTGCAAACAGCATTTAGCGATGTGCTCATTCAAGCACCAGATGTACAGTTCTCTCCCGAAAAAATGTCGTTTTCGGCGCTGGCAAAACCCGAAACTGGAAAAATTGCCGCTGCGATTATATTGCGGGTGCGTGCTTTGTAATCAAATCCTTCGCGCCACAATACCTATACTTTTATTGCTTTCTGCAAATTTATTGACCACACCCTGGTAACTTGTTGGGGGGCTTGCGATGTATTGGCAAACTATGTTGTTCAATCATCACTCCTTATGAAAAATTTCTTTTTTCTCGTGATACTCTGTTGCCTGCTCAAAAGCAACGTATCCGCACAACCAATCGGTATCAGTATAAGCGCTGGTATTCGCAAAACATTCCAGCTGACTAAAAAGTCTTCGATCGACTTGCGGCAGCAATTCCAGGTAAATCCTGAAATCAAAAAATACAACAACAAGTACGGGGATTTTTTCAACGAAGATGGTTTCTGGCCGGTTCCTGACCGTTATGAAGAGTTGGAAGATGGCGACGATGACGATTTGCCTCAGGGGGCCAATCCGGTGACGCCCAACAATCCGGGTGAACTGAGTGATTTACCATACCGCATCAAATTTGAATGGCGTAGTAATTCTGCCGTTCAGTATACTTACCGGTTTGCACCCTGGTTTCGCGGCAATACCGGCTATAGTCTTTTATATGATGGTGAAGAATTTCGACATACTTTTCGCGCAGAATTGGATTACAGGCCACTGAAACACAGCAAAACGAAGCGCAAGTTTGACTTGGGAGCCCGTGCTTTATATCAATATATCGGTGCGCCCGACGATGGGGTTTATGAATGGCAAAGCCTTGTAGTCCCCCGCATAGATGCAGATTGGAATTTCAAAAAAAACCATATCCTTCAGTTGAGCAATGCGCTAAATGGTGCCTGGGATGAAGGGAAATTTGAATTTGACCGATGGCGTGCCAATTTGAACCTGATATATGTTTACAAAAAATCAAACCGATTTACATTGAGTTATCAATTTCAACAACGCCTCGACAAACCGCGCCAATCGCATGGATGTAGTTTGGGTTATGAAATTCGTTTCTAGAATTATAATTCTTAAGATGTGAAGTGACGCGTTATTACCAGGTTTTATTGTAACACTATTTATCCCGAATTTTGGTGAAAACCAGCATTCGGGATTTTCACTTTAAATACGGTATTTATTCATCCATCATTCATCCAAATTCCCGGAGACCCAATCTAACGCGCTCTATACTGAATGCCGCATGAGAGGCAAGATCCGTTGTCATGCTGAGCACTGACTATCAATAATTTAGATAGAGGTTTATGCGCAAAACAAGCAGCGCGAAGTATAATTTACCGGCCTGTGGCTGTGCTCCGCCATCATTTTTTTCTATAAAGGTATGCCTCCGCTGGGGTTAGGTATATAAATGGGCATTTGTTGGGATTAAAGCGGTGTAGCATCTGCGCGAAAAATGTCCAGTAGTATGCTCAATTATTTATACTGAACGCCGCCTGAAAGGCTGCATTCTTTGTCATGCTGAGCGCTGATTTTCAATGATTTAGACCGAAGGCTATGCACAAAAGTAAGCAGCGCGAAGTATAATAAAAAACCACAGTCACTCGAAAGTAACTGTGGTGGAGAAAAAAAGCGTTGATCGTTTAGATGACGATTAACCTAAGCACGCTGTCTCAATTGCATGATTCGTGTATTCATCTCTTCTACTAGATCGGTATCATCCGCTTCTTCTGCTTGCGGAATAACTAAATCGGTTGCTTTGGACGTTACCAGATCACAGAGTCGGAGTACAGGTACCCGAATGCGATCCTGTACTTCCCGAATCAGCAGGTCACTGGCCGTAAATAAACCACTCACTGCAAATGGGCGAATACCCCATGCTTCCAGAATTTGTAAACCTGACAATACGCCAAGGCTGTCACCCGCAGAAAATAAAGTGGCATAAATAGTGGAGCGGAATGCCTTGTTTTCCAGCAGCATAGCCGTTTCGCGCTGCAACAAACCATCAGCGATTTCCATTACAATGTATTCAGCGCCACTTTCTTGGTATGCCTGATTTACCAAAGATTGGTACAAATTAAGCAGACTTGTTTTGTCAAGCAGATAGGTCGACGGGTATCCAAACTCGGAGAAATCAGTGGCATAATGTGCCCCGCGATCCATGTTAAGGGCTGCGTCTTTAGGAAATGCCGTGCCGGTGAGTTTAATATAGGCAACTCGTTTGCCCGCAGCCCGCAGCCCGCCACACAACCAGGCTGCTGAAGTTGTTTTTCCACTATCCATTGAAGAACCAACGGATAGAATAACCTTAGCGGGGATTTCAAATGGATTAAAGGTTTCGAGTGCGCGATATGCTGTTGTATTAATAACAGCCCCGTTCGAATGCACCGCATAGCCTACAAGTTCTAACTGGGCCGGAGTACCCCGGAATGTAGCGTTTTTACTGGTCATCAAACCGGCAACACCCCCTCTGCCCAATAATTGGCAATGCGTGGTAGGGCGACTTGGAATATAACCCTCATACTGATTGGTTGCATAACGTGCTCCAAAAGCCAGCATTACATGATCGTGCTCAAAAAGATAAGAAGCCACTTTCGCTGTATCCATAATGTAGCCGCCATTTGCCTGAACAACGCGAAAAATTGCTACATCGCCCATTTTTGGCGTATATGAATCAATGATAGATGCGTTAAGGATGTAATTGTCAACGCTTTTGCAAGTGAGTGCTTTTTTAATGTTCGGTTGCATCGGATAAAATTAATTTGTAGTGAAAGATGTCAGAATATCGCGGTACTCGAAAAATGTTACCAGCCGTTGAAAAAAAATTATTTTAATGGTTGAGTCGCCAATGGCGTTTGCGGATCGGAAGTGAGTAGCAACATGGCCGTATTTTTGCATTGTTCCAATAAATAATCTGCCAAACGCCTTGCAGTTTCGGTATCCAGGCCCGCAAATGGTTCGTCCAAGACCAACAAAGGCTTATTGGCCAAAATAGCCCGAAGGCATTCCAGCAATCGCTGCTGACTCGATGAAAGGTTGGTGTTCACCCCTTTTAATTTCAAATGAAAATCAAGGCCTTGTAAATGTTCGGGAAAAAGTGCCTGGAATTTCTGAATGGAAACTTCCGTATCGCGGAGTATTTCCGATTGTCCGCTTTTACTCAACGCATCCAAAAGGCTGGTGCCCACCAAAGGAAATGCATCCGAAACGAACGCTATTTGCTGGCGCAGACTACGCAGGGTGTATGCCTGAATGTTGGTTCCGTTCCAGGTAATGATCCCCGAATCAGGTTGATATTGTCCTGCCAGCAACTTCACAAGGGTGGTTTTGCCGCCCCCCCCCGGTAAAACAAGGTGTGTCAAACGCTGACCTTCAATGCGTACAGTATAGTGGTCAAAAATTTGTTTAGTACCCAGTCGGAGCGAAATATTGTGAAATTCAAGCACAAATTTGGGTTCCTTTTTTATTGCCAACGCCCCTTCCGATGCGCGCGGCATTTGCAGCAGTGCTTCAAATTTTTGCAGCGACAGAAGTCCTTTTTTCCACACCAACGACACCCGCAACAGGCGCATGAGTGGATTGCGCCACCACATCAAAATCATGATAATTATAAAAACCGGGGTGCCTGATAACCCCATGGCCAAGCCAGCCCACAAAACGATGGCCAACAGCATTTGAGCAAAAAATGGTGGAAGGGCTGCCTGGATAGCCGCAATTTTTTGGTATTCCAAACTGCGGGAACGAATCTGCTTTGCCTTTTTTTCAAATTGCTGGGTACTACGTGTGGTGCGATTGAGTGCCTGAACAGCCGCCAATTGCATTAACAAGGTATTAATGTACGCCAGCAGACCCGCTTTTTTGTTGCGCCGTTGTGCTTCCAAATGTTGCAACTGGCGGGTAAGGAGACGGTTGCCAAGCAACATACCCGCAACACTAACCAACACAAGGACCGCCAGGCGAAAATCAAGCGCAGCAATGCAAGCAATTCCGATGAGCAGCAGGCTGATATCGGCGGCACATTGCAGCATCCCTTTTGTTAGCAATTGTTGGATGCTGCCCAGGTCGCCCGCAAAACGCAACAGGCTACGGCCCGCATCCCGCGATTCATGCGTGCGCAAGTCGCTTTGCAGGTGGTGTTCTGCAGCAGCCATGCGCAGTGTATACGAAAAATCTTCACTCAATTGCCCCCGTAAGCCCAAACGCAAAGTATCCAATAAAAAACGCAGACAAACGATCCCCAAGAAAAGCCATAATAATTGGGGTTGTGTCCAATGGCCCGGATTGAGTATCTGGCCCCGCAAGGACTGAAACCCAAAAGTAGCGGCAACAACCTGCGCCAACAAGACAGAGCCTAAGATGAGAAAAAGGTTGGCTGTAAAATCAAAAAGAAAAGCCAGGGCTGTTTTTCGGCGGTTTTGTGCCAAAAAAGCCTGCAACCGATGGAGGTGTTTGAACGAGGAAATATACTGCATGGCAGTATATCGTACTAATTTATGAATGTTACCGAGATGGGAAAGAAAATCTTTGCGAAAAAAGAGCCATGAACCACACGATGCGGTGTTTAAAGCGTTTTTTAGTGATGCGATCATTGCTCGGAACTACCTTTTACATTATACCGCCGAAGATATATATGGGCAAATAGATTTTACTGTTTTCCAGAAGATCGATACCGCTTTCGTCAGTGGCCGTTTCGGGATTTCCTTTAGCGATGTGTTGTATGAGTCCCGGTTATTAAGTGGTGCGCCTGCCAGGTTGCTCTTTCTGTTCGAGCATAAAAGTTATGTGCCTAAATGGCCGATTCATCTACAATTACTGGATTACTTTTTACAAATCTGGGAAGACGATCTCAAAAACGGACGCCCACTTTCTTTTATCGTTCCGATTGTGGTGTACCCTCAAAAATTGGCCCAATATCCTTACTTTTGGGAGACCATTCTATCAGAATACCCGCGAAGGCATACTGCTGCAAACGCTAACGCTGTACATTTTAAATTTCAACAATATGACAGAGTCCCAAGTGAAAGATCTCAACCAGCAATTACCGCCCGCAGAGCGCGATTGGATCGATGCGATTCCTGAAATTTTTGGGAGAAAATGGAAAGAAAAGGGGCTGAGAGAAGGTAGAAAGGAAGGGAAAGAGTTAGGTAAAATTGAAGGTAAAATTGAAGGTAAAATCGAAGGTAAAATCGAAGGTAAAATCGAAGGTATCGAAGAGACGAATCATGCCATCACCGTCAAAACAATCAAAAAGTTTCCAGATTGGAGCGATGCCGAAATTGCTGAGTTTGTGGGTGTTACCCAGTTGTATATTCATCAAGTACGCAAAGAATTGGTGAAAAAGTAAGCAAATTGACCAGTTTTTCTTTTTTTGAATAAAAATCACAGAATGCGTTTTTTAAGCATCGATCCCATGTCGGTGGAGGTGTTTTTGTCAACACCTTTGACACAATATGGTAGTTATCTCGGCGGGCTTGTTTGGTTTGGTGTTGGGAAATTAGTTTGAAGATTTATCAATATAACAAATAATGGGAAAGTTCCACGATTCAATCAAACCAGCGCATCGGGAGTTTATTGAAAATCAGCATTTGTTTTTTGTCGCCACGGCGCCTCTAAGCGCGGATGGGCGCGTAAACCTGTCGCCCAAAGGGCTTGACAGTTTTCGGGTACTTTCCGACACTCAAGTCGGCTATCTCGACTTGGCCGGCAGTGGCAACGAAACCTCGGCGCATACACTCGAAAACGGGCGTATTACTTTTATGTTTTGCGCTTTTGAAGGTGCCCCAAACATCCTACGTTTGTATGGGAAAGGCCGCACGATATTGGTAAACAGCCCCGAATGGGAGCACTGGGCGTCATATTTCAATGTATTGCCCGGCGCCCGTCAAATTATCCTCGCCGATATTGACTTGGTGCAAACTTCCTGCGGATTCGGGGTGCCGTTTTTTGAATATAGCGGCGAACGCTCTATCTACGCCGAATGGGCGGAGAAAAAGGGCGCCGACGGTTTGCTGGAATATGTAAAAGAGAAAAACGCGGTGAGTATTGATGGGCTGAAGAGTGATGTGGGGGTGGAATACGGGGTTTGAGCACCAATTATTCAAAAAAAACGCCCTACTTACCGATAAAGGCCTAAAAAATACCCTGGGAGCAAGGGTAAATAAAAAAAGCGCTACAAACCTAAGTTCGTAACGCTTTATCATTTAAGTCGGGATGACAGGATTCGAACCTGCGACCACACGCCCCCCAGGCGTGTACTCTACCGGGCTGAGCTACATCCCGCAATGCAATATTGTTTGTTTATGATCGTCGGACCAACGGGATTCGAACCTGTGACCTCTACGATGTCAACGTAGCGCTCTAACCAACTGAGCTATGGACCGTGCTACTTTCCAAACGGGCGACAAAGGTAAGGGCTTGTTCCTTTAAATTACAAATCTTTCGCTTAATATGTAGACCTAAATTTTTTATTTCAACCGTTCCATCACCATTAATTTATGACTGCGGCCAATTGGCAAGGTGCGCCCTGCAATTTCTACTTCCGCTGCCGAAAAAGACTCAATTTTGTCGACCGCCACTAAAAAGGAGCGATGTATGCGCAGAAAATTGTCCGATTGCATCAAATCAACCAACTCGCCCAATTGATAATGGGTGTTGTATGACTTGGTTTTGGTGTGAATCGTCACCGAGTCTTTTAAGCTTTCCACATATAGAATTTCATCTAAAAAAATCTTCACCGAGCGCTTTTGCACCGTAAAAAAGTAAAACGGACGGGCAGGTGCATTGTTTTTTTCACGCATAGGCGGCTGTACATCCGCCAAGCGCTGAGGCACCAACAATTTTTGAACGGCCTTGGTAAACCGGCTAAACTCAATCGGCTTCAACAAATAATCCACTACCTGCAAATCAAAACCTTGCACCGCGTATTCATGGTGCGCCGAAGTAATAATCACCCGTGGCTGGTGCAACAATGTTTTTAAAAACTCCAACCCATTGAGTTTGGGCAAGTTAATATCTAAAAAAATCACATCCACAGGGTTCATGCGCACGACATCCAATGCGCGAATGGCATCATTGCAGACATGCGTAAGTTCCAAAAAAGAAGTCTGTTCTATATATTCTGTGAGTATTTCGGCGGCCAAAGGCTCGTCTTCCACAATAATGCAACGCAACACTTGCGCAAGCGGGATTTCACTACCTTGTTTGACTGGATTTATAACTGGCGTTTGCATGTCCGTTCTTTTTTGATTACCACAAAATTATATACTTCGCGCTGCACAGTTTTGTGCACGGCCTAAATCATTGACAATCAGCGCTCAGCATGACAATAAATGTTGCCTTTCAGGCTGCGCTTAGTAAATCTCAACTGGGCGTAAGGATATAGACAATACAATGTAGGTAAAAGTTGCCTCTCCCCCCAAATTTTAAAAAACAAGCGTTAAACCTCCAAAGAGACCTAACGCTTGTAGTAATTGATTATCAAACAATTGTATTAAAATTCATCATTCATCATTCATCATTCATCATTCATCATTCATCATTCATCATTCATCACTCCTCACTAAACCACCCCCAAAGCCTTTCCCACCTTAACAAACGCTGCAACCGCCGCCTCCAAATGTTCCTGCTCGTGGGCCGCGCTCAGTTGTACCCGAATCCGCGCTTTGCCTTGTGGCACCACTGGATAAAAGAATCCAACCACATAAATACCTTCCGCAAGCAAGGCTTTCGCAAAATCCTGGGCCAATTGGGCGTCATACAGCATGATCGGCACAATCGGATGTTCGCCTGGTAGAATATCAAAACCCGCTTCCGTCATCGCCTGGCGAAACCAACGGGTATTGTGTTCCAGTTTGTCGCGCAGGGTCGTGGAGCCGCTGAGCAATTCCAATACTTTAATGGAAGCCCCTACAATGCTGGGTGCCACCGTGTTCGAAAACAAATATGGCCGCGAACGTTGGCGCAACATGTCCACAATTTCCTTGCGTGCAGCCGTGAAACCACCCGATGCGCCACCCAACGCTTTCCCCAGGGTGCCGGTCACAATATCCACCCGGTCCATCACCTGGCGGTACTCGTGGGTGCCCCGTCCGGTTTTTCCCAAAAAGCCGGACGCGTGGCATTCGTCGATACCCACCATGGCGCCGTATTGATCGGCCAGGTCACATATTTTATCCAATTGGGCAATGGTTCCATCCATCGAAAAAGCACCATCGGTGAAGATTAAAATGCGGCCAGCCTTAGCAGCCGTAGCCTCTTTCAAGCAGTCCTCCAGGGATTCCATGTTGTTGTGCTTGTAGCGAAAACGCTTGGCTTTGCACAACCGAATACCATCAATAATGGAAGCATGGTTGAGTTCGTCGCTGATGATTGCATCATGTTCGCCCAACAAAGGCTCAAATAATCCGCCATTGGCATCGAAAGCTGCGGCATACAAAATGCAATCTTCCATGCCCAAAAATTCCGAGAGCGCTTTTTCCAGCTGCTTGTGGATGTCCTGGGTGCCGCAAATAAACCGCACCGATGAAAGTCCATACCCATGGCTGCGAATGGTCTCAATTGATGCTTCTACCACGGCCGGATCACTCGATAAACCAAGATAATTATTGGCGCAAAAATTCAGCACCTGCTGCTGGACCGTTGTATCAATCACCGGACCTTGTGGCGAGGTGATAATACGTTCTTCTTTGTATAAACCGGCTTCCCGGATGCCGTTTAGTTCCTGTTGTAAGGAAGACTGAATGTTGGAAAACATATGCGTACTGGTTTAAATATTCGGTTGAGCGTTGTTTTTATTCAAAAGTTGCGTGGGCGCAAAAAAACTATTTTCCCCGCACACTAAAGGAAATACGGCGGTTCATCGCCTTGTGTTCCGGGGTATCATTGGCAACGACCGGGTTACTTTCGCCATAGCCCTCTGCTTCCAATCGATCGGCTGGAATTCCATTGCCAATCAACCACGCCATGCAGGCTTTGGCACGCGCATCGCTGAGGGTCAAGTTCAGTTTGTCGTTGCCGTCGGTGTCGGTATAGCCGCCAATTTTTAATTTCAAAGCAGGGTAGGCGCGCAAAATGGCCATCACGGCCAACATTTTTGGTTCTGACTCAACTTTCATGGTAGCCTGGTTCACATCAAACATGATTTCAGGAAAATTAAACCATTTAGCTTTGTCAATTACCGCGTTCGGGTCCTGTACAAAAGCCAACATCGCTGCTTCCTCTGTACCAGCAGGAAAGGATAAAGCAGGCACGGGCGCTGGTGCAGTAGGGGCTTGTTCCACAATAGGTGGTGCAACCGCTACCTGATTATTGCAATTTTTGAGGTAAAACATGATGCCACCGCCCAAAACCAGCAACACCAGCAAAGGCCAAAACCAGTTCAATCCACCCGTAGGTACATCTGAATCGCCGCTGGTCAACTTACCTATACCCAATAAACCCGTCAAACCACCAGGCAAGGCACCCACGATATTTTCTTTTTGTCCGGTCAACAAATTGGTGAAACCCGTCACATTTAAATCACCGGTTTTGATTTCTTTATTCAAAATTCCCATCAACAGCGGACCAACCAAGCCCAATAGTGCCGAAGTAGAATCAGATTTGATGCCCGAAAACGCAGAAACAACGTTGCTGATCGCCGGAATTTTTGCGCCCAGGATACTGCCCAACAAGTGTCCAGAAGCATCTTTCGGGTCATTGTGCGCCAGATTGCCACCATCCAACAAACTGCCCAGGTTATCCAGTATCGCCGGATTAAAATCGGAAATGCTGTTAAAAATGCCATTCATGGCGTCTTTATCGTCGGTTTTACTCAAAAATCCGGCAAGAATAGAGGGCCCCCAGCCTACAATGGCTTTTAAAATGCCAGTTTCTTCTTCGCCCAAGGTAGCAGATGCTTTTGCAACCAATTCGGGGGTGATGTAGGATTTAAGCGTATCAAGTAAATTTGACATAGGTGTGTTGATTTTATTTTTGATCTGGCAAAATTACATTTTCCAGTATAACGCTTGTATTAAGTCGACTTAAAATGGATAACCTACTGCCAAGTTGTAAGCTAAGTTTTCTTTGCGCAGCCGCCAAGGCTCGGTAACCCAATACGAGCCATCTGTTTTGACCGGTTTTTTTAACTTTATACCTACATCAAAACGCAAAATGAAAAAACCAAAATCCGCCCGCACCCCAAATCCGGTTCCCAAGGCAATATTTTTATACGAATCCAGCCGCAACTCCGCATTGGGCCTGCTGGCTTCTTTTTTAATCGTCCACACGTTGCCCCCGTCCAAAAATACCGCGCCCTTGATCCATAAAAACATCGGAAAACGCAATTCGCCATTAAATTCAAACCGAAAATCGCCCGCCTGGTAAAAAGGGCGTTGGTTTTGGGCATCGGTGGAGGCATCTACATACGCACCCGGACCTAATTCGCGGATACGCCAGGCACGCAGACTCGACGGGCCACCTACAAAAAACTGTTTTACATAAGGCGCTACTTTCGAGTCACCATACGGCACCACAACGCCCGCACCAATCCGAATCGCCCCCACAAGATCTTTTCTAAACTCCCTTGAATATACCCCGTCCAGGTCCAAACGCAGGTACTTGGCAAAATCCAAATCGCCAATTGTCCAGGTTTGCTTCCCAAATGGTATTTCCCACAACTGATTCACCACATATTCCTCAAAACCCGATACGTCGGAGCCGATCCGCAACTGCCAACGCTCCCCAAAACGGTTCACATTGCTCGCATAAGAATACGAAAATGAACGCAAAATAAAACCGGTAAACAACTGATTATCAAAGCTGCGCCGCAAAAATTCACTCACGCGCGATTGAAACGCCGGGTCAAATTGCGGCCGCAAAATATCAATCCCGATATGGTTAAAACTGTACTGATGCTCCGGATCGGTTTGGATATCATACCCAAATGAAGCATTAAACAAGTTATATCGGTAAAAAGCCGTTTGGGATAAATAGTTGTAATGCAAGGCAATGCGCGATTTCCCTTCATTGCGCAAACGGTCGTACAAGGAGGCCGTCACAACTTGCCGATACCCACTGGGCCGCCTGCTAACGGTGCGCCAAAACCCGAAATAATCGAAAAAACGCGGCAAAACCAGGTCGTTCTGAAATTTAAACTCCTGCGAGAAGATCAATCGACTGGGCGTCGTAACGTCAAACTCTACATTGTACTGCAAACTGCTCTGCAACTGTTCGGCTCCCCGAAAAGCATTGCGGTTGAGTAAACCAGCCGAGGAAGAAACCCCCACCAAACCGCCCGTGATGGAATTGCGGTAATTGAAATCAAGCCCCATGCTGGGCACCAGTTTTTTTACCGGCGAAAAAGAAATGGCTACATTGATCTTGTCCGACTGGATAGAATCCTGCAAAGGCTTGATCGAAACAAACTTAAACACCCCAAGTGCATTCAAATTGCGGGCGGTTTTATCAAAATCGATTTGCCGATAAGGCCAGCGCTGTTGTAAGGAGATGTATTTGACCAACCGCTCCGGCCGAATGCTGAATTTGGGCTCCGAAGAAGCAAAATAAATACCGTTGTAGAGGGTGTCATTCCGAATAGACATCAATTCGGGCACCAAACTATAGTACACACCGATGTTATTGATGGTGTACACTTGATGCATCACACTATCGCTGGGGGTAAGCACCGTGACGGTTACCTTGGTCCGGTAATTGGTCGTATCACCACTAAATTCAACAAAATTTGGGGTAAAATAGGCATATCCCCGGTTTTTGAGTTCGGTGGTGATGCGCAGTTTTTCTGCCTCAAACAAATTCCCATCCAGGGCCGCATTGCGTTTGAGGGGCGACAAACCGGAGGTCATCTCCAAAATCTGCAGCACCAGACTGTCGCGGCTTTCGTATTTTACCGTATCTATTTGATAAAGGCGGTTGAGGGCGAGTACATATTTGACGGCCATTTTATGCACACTCACCGTATCAACCTGGTAGGTGCAGGCTGCCTGCAAATAACCGCGCTGCCGCATTTGATTTTCAAAATTGAGGGCCGTACGGGAAGTGAGCAACGCACTATAAATGGCGGGTGGTTCGGCAATTTTTTTCATAATCCACCGCGCATTCCGCGATTTGCGGTCTTTGTAGCGGTAATACAGCCAAAGTCGGGTATCAAAAAAGTAAAACGAACGTTTATTAGGTTGCTGTTTGAAAAAAGGCGCCAACTCATATTGTATAGGCGTACGTTCGCCCAATCCAAGCCGCTTCTCCGCTTTAATTTCCAAGGTATTCTTTACCAATAGGCGCTCTCCTTTGGCTTGATCAAGATGCTTCGTAACATTGCAGCTGCTAAGCAAACTGGCAAGGACGACCCCCCAACACAACAACAGCCGGATATTTAAAAGTTTGGACATAACATTCAAATCATCAAAATCAAAAGTAGGCCTTTGCAACGGGCTGCACCACGTAAATATGCTCTCTGCCAATCAACAAAAGTTTATCGCCAGCCTCTCCATCAAGAAATACCGGCAAAAGTATCGAAAGTTCGTGGTGGAAGGTGACAAAATCGCCATCGAACTCTTGCAAACACCGCAAATAGTTGTCGATTCGATCTTTGCTACGGAACGTTGGGCCGCACAAAATCCCGACCTCCTCCAACCACATTTGGATAACTTTAACGTTGTCCACGAAATTGAACTAAAAAAAATATCCAACCTAACAACACCAAACCAGGTATTGATTGTTGCCAACATGCCCGAAAAACAGTTGGATCCAGGCGAAATACGTCCCGATTTTTGCTTTTTCGCCGATGGTATTCAAGATCCTGGCAACCTGGGGGCCATCCTGCGCATTGCCGATTGGTTTGGTTTCCCGGCCCTGTTTTGTGCACCCGATACCGTGGATGTTTATAGTCCAAAAGTAATCCAGGCCAGTATGGGCGCATTTTTGCGGGTTGCCACAGCCGAACTGGAATTGGAAGCATTGTGCGCAGCATTGCCCGAATGGCCGGTTTTGGGCGCTGTATTAGGCGGGGAGTCGGTGTTTAAAATAGATTTGCCCCAGTTTGGCATCTTGGTGGTGGGCCGCGAAGGCCGCGGATTAAGCCCGGAAGCGGAAGCCTTGCTGCAGCACCGACTGACCATTCCCAAACATCCGCAAGGTGGCGCCGAATCGCTCAATGCGGGCATCGCAGCAGGCATTTTGGCGGCTGTCATCCGAGATCGGCAGATGATTGGATAAATCTGGACGATAAATCTCGGAAATCCTCCACAACTGCGGTTATCTTCGCCCTCGCATTTAAAATCAAAACGATACTCACAATTCAAACAACATGATGGACTTTCGTAAATACCTTCCTTTGATCATGATCGGCCTCGTGGTCGTATTGGTATTCAGCATGTGCGGTTCCTATAACGGTGCCGTGAGCAAAGAAGAAAATGTAAAAAAAGCATGGTCGCAGGTTGAAAATCAGTACCAGCGCCGCGCAGATCTGATCCCGAACCTGGTAAACACGGTAAAAGGGTATGCCAATTTTGAGCAACAAACCCTTACTGCAGTCGTACAGGCACGCGCATCCGCGACCCAGGTAAAAGTAGATCCGAATGAATTGACCCCTGAAAACATCCAACGCTTCGAACAAGCACAACAAGGTTTGTCGGGCGCGTTGGGTAAATTGTTGATGATCACCGAAAATTACCCGGATCTGAAAGCCAACCAGAGTTTCCTCGGCTTACAACAACAATTGGAAGGCACGGAAAACCGCATTTCGGTAGAGCGCAAAAACTTCAATGAAGCGGTAAATGACTACAATTCAAGTATCCGTCGTTTCCCAACCAATTTGCTGGTAGGCATGTTCGGCTTTACGCCAAAAGGTTATTTTCAGGCAACAGCCGGTTCTGATCGCGCACCGGAAGTAAAATTCTAACCATGCTATTTACAAAAGAAGAAGAAGCGCGCATCACCGATGCCATTCGCGCAGCAGAACAAAGCACCAGCGGCGAAATCCGGGTGTATGTAGAAGATTTTTGCTTGCGCGATCACCCGGTCGAACGGGCCGCGGAGTTGTTTCATCTTTTTGGTATGTTTAATACCCAGCAGCGCAATGCCGTGTTGATTTATCTGGCCGATAAATCCCGGCATTTCGCTTTCTGGGGCGATACAGGAATCAATGACGCCGTCGGGTTTCATTTTTGGACGGCTGAAAAACAACTGTTCAAAGAACACCTGCAACGCGATTTAGCCGCCGATGGCTTATGTGCCGTGATTCAGCAAATTGGCGAACGGCTTCAGGCTTTTTTTCCAGCCGATCCAAATAACAACGAAAATGAACTGCCCGATGAAATCATATATGGTTAAGCAACTTTCCGGCATGCATACCATCAGCAAAGCTTGTTTACGCGTATTTTGGGTCGCACTGGCTTTCCTGCCATCCTTTTTAGGGGCACAAACAGATGTATTTCCACCCAAACCAGAACCTGCGGTGTATGTGCACGACTTTTCCAACTGGCTCGATCGCAATCAGGTCGCCATGCTGGAGGAAAAGTTGCGCCGCTACCACGACTCCACCTCTACCCAGCTTGTCGTGATGATTCGCCCCGATTTGGGCGATTACGACAAATCTTCCTATGCCATTGAACTGGGCAACCGCTGGGGCATTGGCAAAAAAAGTAAAAACAACGGGGTGGTGATGCTCATCAAAAGTGAGCAGCCAGATCGCGGTATTTTTATCGCCACGGGGTATGGGACCGAAGGCGCGTTGCCCGATATTTTGGCCGGACAAATCATTCGCAATACCATGGGCCCGTTTTTTCGGGAAAAGAAATATTACGAAGGGATAGATGCCGGTACCAATGAAATCATCAAGGCCCTTTCCGGCGAGTTCAAAAACGACGGCGAACCGGGCGATGCAAAGGCCGGCATGGTGGTTTTGGTCATTTTTCTGATTATATTTTTCTTGATTCTCTTTTTTGTATTCCGTGCTGCCAAACGCGGCGCCCGCATGATTACGCATTCTGGCGCTGGCGGCAGCATGTGGGGTGCTGGCTGGGGCGCAGGCAGTGGTTGGGGCGGCGGCGGCAGTTCCGGCGGTAGTTCCTGGGGCGGCGGTTCCGATGGTGGTAGTTTTGGTGGCGGCAGTTTCGGCGGTGGCGGGGCTGGCGGCGACTGGTAAAATTGATTGACTATGAGTGTTCAACACGCAATGATTTATGTTGCACCTTCCGAATTACACGGTCAAGGTGTTTTTGCTGCACGCAATATTGAAGCAGGGGAAATTATAGAAATTTGTCCGATCCTGCTTTTCCCGCGCGCCGAACTGGATGCGATCCGCAAAACCATGCTCGACGATTATTATTTCGACTGGGGCGATGAAGGCGACTGGTATGCAGTATGCCTTGGTTATGGCTCCTTGTACAACCATTCCTACGCACCCAATGCGGAGTACGGCATGGATTTTGAGGCCAATACCATTGATTTTTATTGTATTAAAAATATAGAAGCAGGCGCCGAAATCCTGATTAATTACAACGGCGAAGCGGACAACCAGACCAAAGTATGGTTTGAAGATCCGGAACACCCGGTACACAAAACAAGGCCGCAATGAAAAAAACAGAGCTGACCTATAGCAGTGCTTATGAAGAATTGCAACAAATCGTTGCGGCCCTGCAAAACGAACAAGTAAGTATAGATGAACTGCCTGCTAAAATTGCCCGGGCCACTGAGCTGGTGCAGTTTTGTAAAAATCAATTGCGGAAGACCGAGGAAGCGGTGGCTGGGTTGATGGGTGGGGAGGTTGCTTAAAATAAAAGGGTTCCACGTAGAGTAGGGTTCCACGGAGGAGCTCGGAGGAACGGAGTTACACGGAGGAATAGTTTTATGGTAAATAATGCAATACACAATTCCCTTAGGATGTTAACTCTGTGCAACTCCGTACCTCCGAGCTCCTCCGTGGAACTACACCCTACGCGCCCCCCGCATATCGCTAAAATTTTAACAAAGCCAGCCCCGAGCAAAATACTTTAAGGCAGGCATATTTATTTTCCTATGAAAAAACTACTAATTGTACTTCTGTTTGGTGTTGTGCCCTGTTTGTTGTTGGCACAAAAACATGACTACATCTGGATCGCTGGCGATGATAATATATTGAATAACCAAAACGCAGGAGGAATCACTATTGATTTCAATCAAAATCCGGTAAATGCTTATTACAATTATAGAAATCTTAACATGTACGTTTGCAATGCAAGTATATGTGATACAGCAGGTAAACTAATAGCCTACACGAATGGATGTGCTATTAACGGAGGGGACGATCAAATGATTGAAAATGGGGAGAACATCAATCCAGGCTATTTGCATGATTTGAGGTGTATCCAATATAATCGAGGATATGCTTCTGGCTACCAAAGTGCCATTTTTTTACCGCTTCCAGAATCGGATAGTATTTATTGCCTGTTTCACAAACCGGTAAAGCAGGTAACCATGCCGGTTCAAGACGTTTATTCCGATAAACTGCTGCTAAGCACTGTTGACCTGCGCTTCAACAATGGTTTAGGAAAGGTTGTAAATAAAAATGTGGAATTAATAAATGATACGCTCTTCGGAGGTGAACTAGTCGCTGTAAAAAATGCAAATGGTAAAGATTGGTGGATTGTTACAACTCAAAGAACGAATAATATTTTTTATATCCTGAAACTTACAAAAGAGGGTGTTGTCGATACCATTACCCAGGCAATTGGCATTAAGCCAAGTATTGCTGGAGAAGGAGTTGGCCAAATGGTTTTCGCACCGGATGGTAAAACATTATACCGAACCAACCCATTCAATCCCATTATGGTGTATAGTTTTGATCGGGCACTTGGGTATTTTACAAAATTCGATACCATTCATTATGACTATGGCATACAACCGCTTGTTGGCGAAATTGGATGTGCAGTATCCCCCAACAGTAGATTTTTATACTTAGGGGCAAGGCAAAATCTATATCAATTAGATCTTTTAGCAGATGATATTAGTGCCTCACAGACCTTGGTAGCAGAATGGGATGGGTTTAAGGGAATATTTCCTACCCTTTTTTCACAATTCCAACTCGCGCCCGATTGCAAAATATACGGTCTGGCAGGCGGAGACACTCGGTATTTTCATATAATTCACAACCCGGATGCACCCGGTTTAGCTTGCAATGTGGAGCAGCATGGCTTTGTGATGCCTACGCCTTGCGGCGCCTCCATGCCCTCATTTCCCAATTTCCGCCTGGGGCCACCTGAAAACCCGGGCCTGCCCTGCACCAGCACGGTCAGCACTGGTGGTGGCCCGGTGAGTCCATTGCCTGCGGTGTCGGTATTCCCCAATCCTGCCACTACTTATATAAAACTGGTGGTCAATCAGGCACTTGAGCAAGGCGCTACCTGGCATCTTTTCGACCTGCATGGGCGTTTGGTCCGTTCGGCTCTGCTGGATACAGCGCAGGCGGGTATTGAAATTTCTTTGGCGGGTTTGCCAGCAGGTGCTTATTTTTGGAGCGTGGATGGTAAAGCGGGTGCGGTGTTGTTTCGCGGGAAGGTCCTGGTGTTGTAGGGGGGAGGGCGTAGAGCAGGGTTCCACGGAGGAGCTCGGAGGTATGGAGTTACACGGAGAAATGATTTTATAGTAAATAATACAATACACAATTCCCTTAGGATGTTACCTCTGTGAAACTCCATACCTCCGAGTTACTCCGTGGAACCTTACTCTACGCGCCCCCGCATATCGCTAAAATTTTAACAAAGCCAGCCCCGAGCAAAATACTTCAAGGCAGGCATATTTATTTTCCTATGAAAAAACTACTAATTGTACTTCTGTTTGGTGTTGTGCCCTATTTGTTGTTGGCACAAAAACATGACTACATCTGGATCGCTGGCGATGATAATATATTGAATAACCAAAACTCAGGAGGAATCACTATTGATTTCAATCAAAATCCGGTAAATGCCTATTACAATTATCGAAACTTAAATATGTTTGTTTGCAATGCAAGTATATGTGATACATCTGGTAAACTCATTGCTTATACGAATGGATGTGCTATAAACGGCGCAGATGATCAAATGATTGACAATGGCAATAATATTAATCCCGGTTATTTGCATAATTTGAGTTGTATTCAATATAATCGTGGATACGCATCGGGCATACAAAGTGCCGTTTTTTTACCGCTTCCAGAATCGGATAGTATTTATTGCCTGTTTCACAAACCGGTAAAGCAGGTAACCATGCCGGTTCAAGACGTTTATTCAGATAAACTGCTACTAAGTACCGTTGACCTGCGCTTCAACAATGGTTTAGGAAAGGTTGTAAATAAAAATGTGGAATTAATAAATGATACGCTCTTCGGAGGTGAACTAGTCGCTGTTAAAAATGCAAATGGAAAAGACTGGTGGGTTGTAACAACCCGAAGAACGAATAATGTTTTTTATATCCTGAAACTTACAAAGGAGGGTATTGTCGATACCTTTACCCAGGCAATTGGTATTAAACCAAGTATTACTGGAGAAGGATATGGACAAATGGTTTTCGCGCCGGATGGTAAAACAATATACCGAACAAACCCTTTCAATCCCATTATGGTGTACAGTTTTGATCGGGAACTTGGGTATTTTACAAAATTCGATACCATTCATTATGACTATGGCATACAACCACTTGTTGGCGAAATTGGATGTGCAGTATCCCCCAACGGAAGATTTTTATACTTAGGGGCAAGGAGAAATCTATATCAATTGGATCTTTTAGCAGACGACATTAGTGCATCGCAGACCTTGGTAGCAGAATGGGATGGGTTTAAAGATCTTTTGGCAACGCTTTTTTCCCAGTTGCAACTTGGGCCTGACTGCAAAATTTACGGCCTTGCTGGAGGTGATACTCATTTCTATCACGTAATTCATAATCCAGATGCGCCCGGCCTTAATTGTAATGTGGAGCAACATGGACAGGCTTTTCCAACTAGATGCGGCGCCTCCATGCCCTCATTTCCCAATTTCCGCCTGGGGCCACCCGAAAACCCGGGCCTGCCCTGCACCAGCACGGTCAGCACTGGCGGTGGCCCGATGAGTCCATTGCCTGCGTTGTCGGTGTTCCCCAATCCTGCCACTACTTATGTAAAACTGGTGGTCAATCAGGCACTTGAGCAAGGCGCTACCTGGCATCTTTTCGACCTGCATGGGCGTTTGGTACGTTCAGCGCTGCTGGATACAGCGCAGGCAGGTATTGAAATTTCTTTGGCGGGTTTGCCAGCAGGTGCTTATTTTTGGAGCGTGGATGGTAAAGCGGGTGCGGTGCTGTTGCGCGGGAAGGTCCTGGTGTTGTAGGGGGAGAGGGCGTAGAGTAGGGTTCCACGGAGAAGCTCCGAGGTATGGAGTTACACGGAGAAAATGTTTTATAGGAAAAAATAATACACAATTCTATTCGGAAGGTTTTTCATTTAAAGAAATCAAAAATGTACGATAAAGTTCAGAGCTAACTCTAAAGCCCGCATTTGTAATCAATTGATCTATAATGGAAAGGTAAATAATTGGTGAGGAGTCACTTACAACAATCATAAACCCAACCGTTGAATCGTCTGAAGGTCTTCTGTATAATCTGCTACATCGTAATGGATAGATATTCCACGGCTACCCAGCAGTTGCTGAAATTGAAACTGTGAAATACCTGCCAACATTGCAGATTGACCTAGCGTCAATTTTTCTTTTTGGAAAAGCACAACTGCCAATTCGATTAGAATTTCTACTTCAGTCATTCTTGCAGCATGTACCAATTCATTGGGTATTGTCATAAATTAAGTATTTTACTTGCAAAAATAAGTGAATTTTGAAGAATTCCCAAAGGCTTATGTAAATAACGGAATTTCATTAGTTCCACGTAGCAAAAGGGTTCCACGGAGGAGCTCGGAGGTGCTGTGTGCACAACCAAATTATTTCCAAAGATTTTTGTACTTTTGCTCTTCAAGCAAGTCCTTAGTTGACTATGCACTTTAGGCAGGGACACTTTGTTGTTCCTGCCTATTTTTATTAGGCAAATTGCTTTTGTTAGAGATCAATCCTTGTGGATCAAAACATTCATCTTTTCGG
>Ga0247844_1000749_pt1 | contig 66088 bp, 64 predicted proteins | sample LaCtaG_FD_192421 | JGI IMG/M metagenome (GOLD analysis project Ga0247844, IMG submission 192421) | Freshwater microbial communities from meromictic Lake La Cruz, Castile-La Mancha, Spain - LaCruzMarch201714.5m_1 | ecosystem: Environmental > Aquatic > Freshwater > Lake | place: Spain: Castile-La... | reverse complement strand
GGAAACCTCTCGATCCTCAAGGCGGGACGCCCGCCCCGTTACTGTATGTTCCTCAGTTGGTTAGCGCGGCCCTCGACACTCGCTCAGCCCTGCGCGCAGCGCCCTCCCGCGAGAGCGGGTTCGTTCCATGTCGTTAAGCTGACGTCTGACCAGCTTAAGCCCGGCCCACTTGCTGGGTTGTACCTGGAATAGCGTCCCATGATCACGTCAACGACCCTGCCGTTGTCAGCCGTTTTGACGACCGGAACCTTCACACCTGCCAAAGTCCAACGCGAATTCCAGTGGCAAACCCTCCAGGTGACGCGCCTGCTCGACGACCTCGTCGGTGCCTTCCAGCGCATGGGCTTGGACCCAGGCGAAGCCGAATTTGCTGCCCCCGTCGAGGCCGCAGGCGCAATCGTCGATCTCTTCCCGTTGCTGCGCGATAATGCCGAAGCGGTGATCTCCCCGCCTCCATTCGAAACAGGGCCTGACCCCGCGCCAGCTGTGCCCCGGATCAAGGAACCCGTGCGCCAAATCCCCGACGCCTATTACCTCGGCAGCCTCGTCCTGTTCACCACCAACGACACTGAGTTCGAGGTCTATGACGGCCTGCAACGCATGACGTCGCTGATTATCCTGCTGTGCGTCCTGCGCGATAGCTGGCCCCAAATCCCCCAGGACGACGCAGCAGCCCTCCAGACGTTGCTGAAACCAATCGGCACCAGAACTGAGCGACGTTTGAACTTCCCAACGAGCGGCGCAACCCTTGCCTACTTGATCGAGGGCCGCAAATTAATTCGCACCCCGCTCACCGAGGGCGATATGCGCATGCGCGACGCCATCAACCTGTTCCAAGATCAATTGAACGCGCGCTGGAATAGCGCCCGCCGCACGGCATTTCTAGCGTTCCTCCAAGACAAAATCCAACTGACCTTGACCCGGACCGACAATCACAGCGTCGCCTATCAGATGTTTGTCGGTGCCAACGCGCGCGGCCTCGACCTCCACATTGGCGACGTCTTGAAGGGATTGATGGCTGATCAGGTCCGCGCGAACGGCGGCACGGTAAAGCAGATCGCGCAATGCACGGCCGCATGGAAAGACGGGCAACAAACCTTGCGTCAAGGCTTTGACGATTTCCTCCATGCCTTCGAGGCCTACACCTTCCGACCCGACCTTGGCGAAGACGACGAGCCAGATGAAAAAACCGCGCCCCGTCCCAAAGGCCACCGCCGGCGGCGCCACCAGCCCCACACCACCGGCGAAAAGCTCCAGCTCGTCCTGTCGCAGCATGCAACCCCAGACGAAACGCATGCTTGGCTGACCAGCGACTATGCCGCCATGGTCAAGGTCTTTGAAAGATCGCGCGCCCATGTCGATAAAGACCAGGTCCAAGGCCTTGACCGAGCCTTTCTGCAATTGTCGTTTTTGAGCTGGCGCGAATGGCAACCGTTCTATCTCGCCCTCGGTCTCCGCTACCCCGATCAATCAAGACCTGCCTACGTGCGCCACATCGAACGCCTTGTCCGCGCCTGCTACCTCATCGAGCTTTTGGGGTGGTCTGAGGGCAAGCGGCGCGTGAAATTCATGCGTGCAATCGAACACCTGGAGGCTGGCCGCAATCCGTTTACCTATGTCGCCCCTAACGACGCCGGAGAACCCGGACACGACACCCGCAGCCTGTTGTTTTTCGCTAAGGACATCGCGCTGGCGCTCCGAGCCCTGCGCGCGCCACTGATGGCCAAGGAAAAACGAGGTGCCATCGTTCGCTGGATCGAAACCCTGCATTGGGGAGCCGTCGTTCCACGCTCGTGCAGCGATAACGCCAACGTCGAGCATGTTCTGCCCGTTAACGCGGAAGGGGAGTGGACCACGGCCTTGTTCAACGAACAAGAACGCGACGACTGGACCCATCGGCTGGGCAATCTGTGTATCATTTCCAAGCGCATGAACTCCGATCTGGGTCGCGCACAATGGGACCAGAAACGCCGCGCCTTCGAGGCGATCCCGGGCACGTTCAAAGGCGCACGACTCGTCCTTGAAACGAGTGCAGCCGAACTGCCCGATGGAGAGCAGCGTCCCTGGTGCGCAGCTCGCGTCCAGCAGTTAACCCAACAGCTCATTGAATTAGCCGAACAGGCATTGCGCGAAAAATAAAGTGCCCCAGATCGTCGGCAGCACTGTCGGTGAGACGTCTACGACGCCGTTATGATCGCCCGGCAGCCATGGCCTCGGTCTCGTTTCGCCCACCGGCTCCAGATGCGGGCGTCACCGGCTTCACGCGCAATGCCGTGATCTTGTTGCGCGATTTGCGCAACACCTCGAACCGGTAGCCATGGAACGTGAACGCCTGCCCGGGCTCGGGGATGGTCTGTGCCTCGTGAATGACAAGCCCGGCAATCGTCGTCGCTTCCTCGTCGGGCAAATCCCAATCCATCTGCCGGTTGAGGTCGCGGATCGCCACCGTACCGTCGACGTTAACCGTTCCGTCCGCCTGCGGCCGGATCGCCGTCTCGTTGCTGTCGTGCTCGTCGGCAATCTGCCCGACAATTTCTTCCAGAATGTCCTCAAGCGTGATGAGCCCTTGCACCTCGCCATACTCGTCCACAACGAGCGCCATCTGCTGCTTTTGCTTCAAGAACTGATTGAGTTGGTCCTTCACGCTAGAGGTATCGGGCACAAACCAGGGCTTTGCTGCAAAGCTCATCACGTCGAGCTTGCTGACATCCCACCCGTTTCGGCCCAGCGCGACGAGTAGATCCTTCGTGTGCAACACGCCGACGATGTTTTCCGGCTCGTCCTTCCAGATCGGCACGCGCGTGTATTGCGTCCGCAGCACCTCGTCGATGATCGCTTGCGGCGGTTCATCGGCATTGACCGTTTCCATCTTGGTCCGGTGCACCATGATATCGAGCACCTGCAAGTCTGACAGATCGAGCACCCCGCCCAGCATGTGGGCATCGCCGCGCGCAACCGCACCTTCCTTATGTCCAAGCTCGATTGTGCCGCGCAATTCCTCGTGCGCGGCCAGAATATTGGCCTCATCGTCTTTGGTCGACGGCGTCAGCGTCAGCAGAAAACGCACCACCACTTGCATCGCAATCGTCAGAGGCGCCAACAAAACAATCGTCAATCGCATGAACGGTGCCACGACAAGCGCCATCGTATCGGCATCCGCAAGCGCATACGTCTTAGGCAATACCGCCGCGAAAATGACGATCAGCACCGTCATGATCGCTGTGGCAAATACGACACCAACCTCGCCCACAAGCGTCACGGCGAGCGCCGACGCCAGCGCCGCCGCCAGAACATCCACCAGCGTATTGGCCAACAGAACCGATCCGATGACCTTTTCGGGATTGGCCATCAGCCGATTGACGAGCCGGGCGTTCTTGTCGCCCTCTTGTTCGAGCGCGTGCATCCGGGCCCGCGAACACGCCGTTAGCGCCGTTTCGCTCATGTTGAAAAAGGCCGACAAGCCGAGCAGAACAATAATTGCGACGACGATGATGATGATTTCAAAGGACATGAGCGGCTTCTAGCACATACTCGGTTAAAGTTCCGGTTCAGCGCGTAATTTCAGCGGCGAGGAACGCTTTGACCGTATCGGGCGCGATCTCGCGGGTGATGAACGCCTTCCCGATCCCGCGCACCATAATGAAGGTGAGCCGCCCGCCGACCACTTTCTTGTCTTGCCCCATCAGCACAAACAACTGGTCCGCAGTGGCGGTTCCACCGGGAATGTCGCCAATCCGCGTTGGCAACCCGACAGCCTTCAGGTGCGCCTCGACCCGCTGAGCAGCACCCGCCGCGCAAAACCCGAGTTGCTCCGACAAGCGGAACGCGAGAACCATCCCGATCGCCACACCTTCCCCATGCAGCAGCCGACTCGAATACCCCGTCCACGCCTCCAAGGCGTGTCCAAAGGTATGCCCCAGGTTGAGCAGCGCCCGGTCGCCCTTCTCGTGCTCGTCGCGCACGACGACATCCGCTTTTGCCTGAACGCTGGTTTCAATCGTTTTCGTCAACACACCCGCATTGTTGCCAAACACACCACGCCAGTTACCCTCCAGCCAATCGAAGAACGCCGCATCCCCCAGCAGGCCGTACTTGGCGACTTCCGCATAACCCGCCCGCATTTCCCGTTCCGGCAGCGTCGACAACACGTTGGTGTCGGCCAGAACCAGACTTGGCTGATGGAACGTCCCGATCAAATTCTTGCCATGCACGGTGTTGATGCCGGTCTTGCCGCCCACCGAACTGTCGACCTGCGCCAGCAGCGACGTGGGGATTTGCACGAACCGCACGCCCCGCCGCAGGATTGAGGCCGCAAACCCGGCCAGATCCCCGATCACCCCACCCCCGAATGGAATGACGAGATCTCCGCGCTCTAGATCCATCGACAAAAGTTGCTCGCACAACGGCTGGAGTTCGCGAAACGACTTCGTCGCCTCCCCCGCTGGCAACACAACCGTCCCCGCATGACATTTGTAAGCCCGCAGCGCGGCCTCCAGCGTCGACAGGTGATGCATTGCAACGTTCGTATCGGTAACGATTGCGCATTTGACTGCGCCGAACGTTTCGGTGATCCGCCGCCCCGCATCTGCCACTAGCCCCGCGCCAATGACGACGTCGTAGGCACGCCCCGGCAGCGGCACAGGCACGATCCGCGTCGCATCCTCCAGCTTGCCCATTGGATCGGCAGGCAAGGTTGCATTCCACAAGGCTTTCGTCACACCGCGCTCCACAAGATGGCCGTCGATTTTACCTTTTTGCCCGAACGGCCCAAGCCGCCCCGACCGCTTCAACGCCTCGATCACCTCCGTGACGATCTGGTCATGGGGCACATCCCGGCTTTCAATCGTCAGGTCGGCGCCTGCATACACCGGATGGCGCACGGCCATCAGATTGCGCATCGTCGCCTCCGGATCGGCCGTCCGCAGTAGGGGGCGGCAGTCACGCTTGCCCACGCGCTTCATCAAGATGTGCAACGGCGCTTTCAGCCAGATCGAAATCCCGTGTTGTCTGATGTTGTCGCGCGTCTCCGCATTCATGAACGCGCCGCCCCCGGTTGCCAGCACCTGCGGCCCGTTGGTCAGCAGCCGTGCAATGACCCGGCGTTCCCCGTCGCGAAAAAAGGCTTCCCCATGATCGGCAAAAATCTCGTTGATCGACTTTTGCGCAGACGCCTCGATTTCTTCGTCCACGTCAACGAACGGCAGCCCCAGACGCGCCGCCATCCGCCGACCGACCGACGACTTGCCGCACCCCATCAGCCCGACCATCACGATCGACCGCCGACCCAGCGCCTCGCGCAACCCGCTTACCGTTCCTGAACTCTGCATCGTCTCCGGCCTGTCACACTTTGATTTCCGTTGTACCCGCAGCTGTACGCTTTCGCGCCGACATGAGAAAAAGCCGGTATAAAATTCTCAGCCTCCCGCATTCACAAGACTTCCCAACGTCTTGCTGTGCCGTGCTGCACGCCCGCCGTCAACGTAGCGTGTACACGTCGTCGCCGAGGGCTTGATCTTCAGGCCATAATGACGCCAACAAGTGCCCTGACATATCATCTGGAAGCGAGTTCGACAAAATGCCGAGTCTAATGCGGTTCCTTTTCGTTGTAGGCACGCTGACGGCAATCGTGTCGGGCGGGCTGTATGTGCTTGCGACGCAATTTGAACCCGATCAACAGGAAGTCTCAAAACCTGTACCGAATGTCAAAATTCGCCGTCCCGCACCTTAACGCTTATGCCTTAACGCCAAACCTTGACGCTCAAGCCTGGACGTCCAGCCATCAACCAACCGGCAACATTGTCCCGGCAACAACGACATTGGTGCGATGCGACACACAACCCGCTTTAGAGCTCTCTGCCTCATTTTGGCTGGCGGCGTGCTGGCCCCCGGCGCAAGTTTCGCAGCCGACCCATGGGACCCGTTCAGTCAACTCGAAACGGCCAGACCGTCGCCGCGGAAAAAGCCGGTTGAACCACCCGTAGACGCAGCAGCCCCCGCCACAACAAACGCAGCCCCAGAGTACGGCACCGGCGTTCCCTACGGCGGCACAGCTAACGGTCCTTCGGGTGGAACATCCTATGGCGCACCTGCGCCGTTTGACGGCACAGGCCCCGTCGGCACGAACCCTACCGATGCCACGGTCGAAATCCCGGTTGAACCGGCCCGCAGCTTAGCCCCCCCGCTTCCAGCCGCTTACGCGGCGCCCACGACACAGACCCCACCGCCCCCCTTGGTTGATCGTGGCGGCGCAATCGAAAAAGGCGACCTCACGCCCGTCATCGCCAACGACGGCTCCGGCCTTCCTTACGAACTATGGACCGGCCTTGATGTCCCAGCCCTTGAGGCCCTGATCGCCCGCCTGGACATCCCACCGCGCTCGCCAGCCCTCCACAGCCTCTGGCATCGCCTGATCACATCCAACATCACCGCCCCCGGCGTCAGCACCGACGGCCGCTTCAACACCCTGCGTGCCGAAGCCTTGTATCGGTCTGGCCTGCTCGACGACGCCGCTACCGCCGTTAACGCCGACGGCTCGGCACTAGCAGCCAACCCGACGCTTGGCGCACTGGCCGCCAGAATCGAAATCGCTCGCGCCAACACCACCAAAGGCTGCGAACTCGTCAAAAGCTTCATCGCCCGCAAAGCCGATTTGCCCAAGAAGATCCAGGGCGAAGCCCTCCTGATGACCGGCATCTGTGCAGCCGCTGGCGGCAATCCCAACGGCGCTGGACTTGCCGCCGAATTCGCCCGCGAAGATAAATCCCTCGCAAACGGCCCCGACGACGCAGTCTCCCTGGCAGCCCTCGACGCCATCGCGTCGGGTCAAAAAACACCGGTCCGCAACCTGAAATCACTCTCGCTGCTGCAATACCGCGCATTCGCGTTTGCAGGCGGCGTCGATGCCAAGGACATTGGCGACAAAGGCGAGGCAGCCCTGCTATCGGCCATCGCAGCCGACCCCAAGGCCCCGCCCACCCTGCAATTGACCGCCGGCGAAGCGGCCGCCCGCATCAACGCCATCCCCCCAGCAAACCTCGCAGCCCTCTACCGCGCGCACGGTCCCCAGTCGGCGCCCGAAGCCCTGCTCGCAGCCAACGCCACCAAGGCCGACGGCCCGCTCCACCGCGCCGCTCTGTTCAAAGCCGCCGAGGTCGAACGCACACCGTTGAAAAAAGTCCGCATCATGCGGTCCCTGCTCGATGATGCCAAACGCGCTGGCCTCTACCTGCAAACCCTCGACATGCTCGCAAAAACCGCCGAGTCCCTTCAGCCAGTGTCTGAGATCGGCTGGTTTGCCGAAACCGGCATCGAAATCAGCCTCGCATCGGCAAATCCCGACCGAGCGCGCCAATGGTCCAATCTCGGCGGTTCCGTCCCCGGCGATGGCGGTCTGCGCCACTGGCAAGCCCTCATCGACATCGCCGACCCCGTCCTTAAAACAGAGCGCGGCCGCGCCTTGACGTCCGTCGAAGGCTTGGCATCCCGCGGCCGCCTGTCGTCGGATCTGCTCCACCGCCTCGCAACCGTGCTGGACGCCAACGACATCAACGTCCCGCTGCCGTTGTGGGACGCAGCCAACCGCGCGCCCCAGCCCACCGGCGGCTATCTCCCAGAAACCGGAATCCTCACGACCCTGCAAGACGCGTCGAAAAAGAAAGAATTCGGACGCACCGTCCTGCTCGTCATGCGCGCCCTGGGTCCTAATGGTGCGGAAGGCGCTCATCTGATCGCACTGGGAGACAGCATCCGTGCCCTGCGCCGCGCGGGTCTTGAAGCCGACGCCCGCCGACTGAGCTTTGAATCGCTGTTTGCCCTCTGGCCCCGCGCCGTCAGCAATTAAGGGAGTAGGATGCCCCTCACGGCATGATGACAAAGGCGCCCAAAATGACACGCCCCAAGACCGGCACCCAATCACCCACTCAAGACAATTTCGACGTTCGCCGCGCCTTCATCGACATGATCGCGTCTGAGCGCGGGGCATCCCACAACACGCTCTCGGCCTACACCCGCGACATCGAGGACTTCGAGCGCCACCTCGCCAAATCGTCGCTGGCTTTGTCGGAGGCTCAACCCGGCGACATCACCGCCTACCTCCAAACCCTATCGGAATTGGGCCTGGCCGCAGCCTCCCGAGCCCGCAAACTGTCAACTCTGCGCCAGCTCTACAAATTCCTGCTCGCCGAAGACCAGATCGAGGAGGACCCGACCCACGGTCTCGCGGGGCCCAAACAACAGCGCCCTTTACCGCGCACGTTATCCGTCGCCGAAGTCGACCGCCTGATCGAATCAGCCCGCGCCCGCATCCCCAATACCAAAGGCCGCGACCGCGTGCGCGCGCTCCGCCTCCACTGCCTGCTGGAACTGCTGTATGCGACTGGCCTGCGCGTGACTGAACTGGTCTCGCTCCCCCGCCAGGTCCTGGACGGCGACACCCGCGTGCTGACCATCAAAGGCAAAGGCGGCCGTGAACGCTTGGTCCCGCTCAACGCATCCGCCCGCACAGCCCTCGATCGCTATCTGGCGATCGGAACCGACCCGTCCGACGGCGTCGCCACCACGATCAGGACGCGATGGCTGTTCCCATCAAAAAGCGTGGAAGGCCATTTGACCCGCCAACGGTTCGCCCAAGACCTCAAGGACTTGGCCGATCAATCGGGCCTCGACCCTGAGCGCGTATCGCCCCACGTGCTGCGGCACGCTTTCGCCAGTCACCTGCTCGACCGGGGGGCCGATCTCCGCGCCGTCCAGCAGTTGCTGGGTCACGCCGATATCTCAACGACCGAAATCTACACGCACGTTCTTCAAGAACGGCTCAAACAGCTGGTGAATGACCACCACCCGTTGGCAACGCGGGATAAGAAATAGCGGCCCTGCGGCGTTTTCCACGACGCAAATAAAAAAATGGCCGGGACTTGCCCGGCCATCTTGCGTATCTGACAACGCCAGATCAGCGCTTTCCGTTCATCACCACATAGGGGATCTCGCCCCGGGTGATACCAATGTCGGCCAACGCGTCGTCATCCAACCGCGTGAGTTGGTCCAAGGCCGCTTGCGCCTGAGTGCGCTTGGCTGCGTCCCGGCGGTAGTCCACCCAAACGGATTTGACAGAATCGAAGAGGCCGGACGGATGGCCTGAAGGGATCGGCATAGTATGAGCCGCTGGCATAGTCGTGTCTCCAGTTTCTACAGCGCGTGGGTCGGCGTCATCTGCCAAACCATTAACCCTGAGTTAAGCTCATCATTGAGCCACCGCGTCTGAACGTTAAATGGCTTGCAAACACTGAGATGACAAACGATGTTATTTCACATCTGGCATGAGCTTTTCTCATGCCTTAGATCAGCCACAACGAGCGCGACGTGCCGCCAACTCTCCCGCCATTGAATGCCCTGCGCGCCTTCGAGGCCGTCGCACGCCACCTGAGCTTCACCAAAGCCGCAGCTGAACTCCACGTCACACCGGCAGCCCTCAGCCACCAGTTGCGCACGCTGGAAGACCATTTGGGCGTCGCCCTGTTCCATCGCCGCGCCCGCAGCATCAGCCTCACCCTGTCGGGCCGCCAGTTATACCCCGGCGTTCAAGGCGGCTTCGACCAGATCAGAGCGGCGGTCGAGCGGTTGTCCTCGCGCGAAACCAATCGCATCCTTGTCGTAAGCGCCGGTCCAGGCTTCACCGCCAAGTGGCTCGCCCCGAGGCTTTACCGCTTCGTCGAAGCCCATCCCGACATCGACACCCGCATATCCGCTGGGTCTCTCCCCATCGACTTCGCAACCGCCGACGTCGATATTGCCATCCGCGTCTCGAATGGCGAGCATCCAGGCCTTCACGTCGAACGCCTTATGGAAGAACGCATCCTCCCGCTGTGCAGCCCGCGCCTGATCGAAGGCGAAGGCGGCCTCAAGACCGCAGCCGACTTGGCGCGATTTCCCTTGATCCACATCGACTTACCACCGCCAGCACCCCAAGGGGCGAACTGGGCCTATTGGTTCGAGCAGGCTGGCATCACCGGCGTGGATTGCGAGCGCGGTCTGCGCTTTAACGTCGTCGACCACGCCCACGATGCAGCCATTGCAGGCGCCGGCGTCGTCATGGCTCATAAGGTCATCGCCTCAAACGACATGGCCGCTGGTCGGCTGGTCGCCCCGTTTGGCCCCGAACTCCCGATGTTTGGCCGCCACTATCACCTGCTCTGCGCCAAAGGCCAGAACACAAGCCCCAAAATCCGTGCCTTCCGCGACTGGATGTTCGCCGAAATCGCCGCCAGCATCCGTCCTGCTGGAACCGGGATTTCACTCCCACTTGTGGGGAGGGTTTAGGGGGTCAGGTCGGGCCAGCGATTGGCCCACTCTCCAGCGCCACCACGTCGTCGTGCGGCACCCGCTCAAGCCACGCCGCCACCGGCTCGCCCTTGATCACCAGTCCCGGCGCGACATCCATCAACGGTCGCAACACGAAAGCGCGGACGGTGATGTGGGGATGGGGCAGAACGAGATCGGGATCGTCCGACACCCGGTCGCGATACACGAGAATATCCAGATCAATAACCCGCGGCCCCCATTTGATGGTCCGCTCGCGGCCAAGCTCACGCTCCACCCGCTGGCACCGCGCCAGCAGTTCATAAACTGGCAAATCGGTCGCAACCGACACCGCCGCGTTCACGAACCAGTCCTGATCCGTCACGCCCCAAGGGGCAGTCCGATAATTTGCCGAACGCTGCACAACCCGAACCCGCCCATCCGCGCACAGCGCCTCTATCGCTGCCGCGATGTGCCCCGCCTTGTCGCCGATATTCGAGCCCAGCGCGATAATCGCATCGAACCGGTCCGTTCCCGGCACTGAACCCACGCTCATTTATCGTACTTGATATAGGCAAAACGCGGATCGCCCGTCGGCGTTCCTTCCAGCGCCGACCCGGCGTCTCGTGTGGGATGCCACCCGACGACATCCTCGATTTTGCGTGCCAGTTCGAGATCCATCATTGTGATCCCCTTCGCCGAATGCGTTACCAGCCGCACCTCGACCCAGGCATACGAAGCGGTAATGTCGGGATGATGCCACGCCGCTTCCGCCAGATGGCCGACGGTGTTGATCACCATCAACGTACTTTTCCAAGACGCCGTCTTATACGTCCGGCGGATAAAGCCATCCTCCAGCCGCCATGTCGGCAGATGGGCGTCGAGCCAAGCGGTCACGTCCAGTTCAGCCATCGGCACGTCACGGGTTGCCATTCGCGTTGTCCTCTGCTCTGGTCGGTGGCGTATTCACCGGCACAGTTCTCGCCGCAAGCCTGTTCCTCGCACCCAGACAAAGACATGTCCAACATCAATCCGACTTTGGCCGACGTAACGGGCAAATCGCCCGACGATGCGATGCACATCAAGTTACCGGAGGATACAAAGCCCCGGACATTTCGCAAGGTCCTGGTTCGTGCGCCAGCCCGCCTTCATCTCGGCTTCCTCGACCCGACCGGATCTCTGGGCCGCCGCTATGGCAGCATCGGCCTCGCCATCGACGAGCCCAAAACCAAACTCTCGATCTCGATCGCCTCGTCCTTTTCCGCCCACGGCCCCGAAGCCGAACGCGCCCTGCTTGCAGCCCACCGCTTCGGGGCAGCTTTCGCCCCGGACTTGAAGTTCTGCGTCGAAGTCGAACGCGCCATCCCCCCTCACGCGGGTCTGGGCTCCGGCACCCAGTTGGCCCTCGCAGTCGGCACCGGCCTGCTGAAACTCACCGGACAAACCCGTTCCGTAAGCGCCGTCGGCGAAATGGCCGAACGCGGGGCTCGCTCCGCCATCGGCATCGGTGCCTTCGAGACGGGCGGCTTCATCGTCGATGCGGGCAAGCGCGTGGTCCCTGGCCGCAGCAGCCTCCCCCCGCCCATCCTCATGCGCGCCCACTTCCCCGACCAGTGGCGCTGCATCCTGATCCTCGACGACCGCGCGCAAGGCGTCCACGGCGATCGCGAGACCGCAGCCTTCGCAAGCCTCCCCGCGTTCCCCGTGACGTCGGCAGCCCACATCAGCCATCTCGTCATGATGCAACTCGCGCCAGCTTTGCACGAACAAGACATCACAGCCTTTGGCGCTGCCTTGACCCAAATCCAAGAGATCGTCGGCGCGCATTTCGCTGCAGCCCAGGGCGGATCGGCGTGGTCGAGCCACGCGGTTGGCCGCATCGCTTCCAAGCTGCGCGACGCAGGCGCTGCCGGAATCGGCCAAAGTTCCTGGGGCCCTACCGGCTTTGCCTTCACCCGCGATGAGACCCTGGCAAAAAGTCTCTATCATTCTTTCGTCCAAGAGGCTAAGGGCGAAGGACTGAAGCTGCTGATCGTGCGCGGGCGCAACACCGGGGCCAGCGTCGAGAGCATCTTCAGCTGACACACGATTTCGTCGCTGACGATCTGCCGGAGCCCCCCTATGAGTGACGCTACCCCTATCCTGCATATGCTCACGCCTCAAAAGCACATGAGCCCGTTCGACGTGAACATGGCAGCCGACGCCGGCTACAAAGTCATCGTCCCCTACATCAATGTCACGCCGGAAGAAGTGACCGGCCTCGTCCAGGACGCAATCTTCTCGCGCCCCCCGCAGGACGGCGTTCGTACAGGCTTTTTCATCGGCGGCAAGGATGCGATCCTCGCCCTCGACATGCTGGACATTGCGCGCAAGGCCATGGTGCCGCCGTTCCATGTCTCCGTGTTCGCCGACCCCGCCGGCTCCTTCACGACCGCCGCCGCGATGGTCGCCTGCGTCGAGCGTGTGCTCAAGCAAAAGCACAACCGCACCATGAAGGGCGCCCGCATTGCCGTGTTCGGCGCAACCGGCGTCGTCGGCTTTGCCGCCTCCATCATCGCAGCCCTTGAAGGGGCACATGTCCAACTCGTCGCCCATCGCGGCGTCGACCGCGTCATCAAAAACGCCGCCATCTCCAAGGAACGTTTCGGCGTCGACCTTGAACCGGTGAACGGCGAAACCGACGAACAGCGCCGCGACGTCATCGCCAACGCGGAAATCATCTTCGCCGCCGCCGCAGCAGGCGTCCGCGTCGTGTCCGCCGAGCACAAAGCCCTCGCCAAGAACCTGCTCGTTGCCGCCGATGTCAACGCCGTCCCACCCGCAGGCGTCGATGGCATGGAACTGTTCATGGATGGCGCACCGCTGCCGGGCAGCACCGCCCTTGGCGTCGGCCCGCTCGCCATCGGCGACATCAAGTACAAGACCGAATCCGGCTTGTTCAAACGGATGCTCGCCTCAAACGAGCCACTGATGCTCGATTTCCGCGACGCCTTCCATCTAGCCCGGGGCCTCGTTGCCTCGACCTGATGAGACACACGTCCGGCCAGGCAGCGTCATTGCCTCCTGGCCGTCTGCCACCCCGACCAGCCCGTACTGAAGGTCCGCCATGATCGCAGCCCAGCTCCTGCCCAGCGTCAACGCCCGCGCCGCCAAAATCGTCGACACCATCGTCGCTGACGCCGCAGCCCTGCGCTGTACGGTGGCGACCGGCCCGGCTGGCGAACGCATCATCGACATGGGCGCAAACACCCCCGGCGGTCTCGAAGCTGGCCGCCGCTTGGGCGAAGTCTGCATGGGCGGCCTCGGCACCGTCCAATTGTCGACCTCCGCCGGCAATGCCAACTGGCCACTCGGCGTAGTCGTCCACTCGTCCAATCCCGTCCTCGCCTGCCTCGGCAGCCAATACGCAGGCTGGACCATCCAGGATTCCGACACCGGTTTTTTTGCCCTCGGTTCCGGTCCAGCCCGCGCCCTCTCGCGCGTCGAAGACCTCTACAAGGAACTCGCCTACGCTGATCACAACGATCGCGGCGCACTCGTCATCGAAGGCGACAAATCCCCACCCGAGGCTGTCATCCGCAGTGTCGCGGCTGCTTGCGGGATAAGCATCCCCGACTTGACCGTCTTGTTTGCCCCCACTGGATCGCTGGCAGGCACCGTCCAGATCGCCGCCCGCGTTCTCGAAGTCGCCCTCCATAAGGCCCACACCCTCCACTTCCCGCTGGAGCACATCGTCGATGGCGTCGGCACCGCACCGATCGCGCCGCCCATCCCCGATTTCATCCAAGCCATGGGCCGTACCAACGACGCCATCATCTACGGCGGTCGCGTTCAACTCTACGTTCGCGGCACCGATGAAGCCGCCGCAAAGCTCGCCGCCGAATTACCAAGTCGCGGCTCGTCCGCCTATGGCCGCCCGTTCGCCGAGATTTTCGCAGCCGTCAACGGCGACTTCTATAAGATCGACCCGATGCTGTTCTCGCCCGCCATGGTCACGGTCTCAAACCTCGACACCGGCCGCTCCTTCCACGGCGGCGGCCTCGCGCCCGAAATCGTCGAAGCCAGCTTCCGTTGACCAGCCCTCGTTCTGCGTTCATGAAAGCCGCCGTCATGCGCCAATCCTCGATGCGCCAAGCCTCGGATTTCCGGTCCGCCCGCGCCCTCGTCCTGTGCGTCCTGACGGTGGCCCTGATGTTGCTTTGGGCCATACCAACGAAAGCTGCCGAACCGCTTGGCGGCCTTGACTGGAACGGCGACCAGATCACCTGGCACGACTACGCTTCTGGCCTCGCCAAGGCCAAGGACACTGGCAAACCCGCCATCGTCGTCATCCACACCACCTGGTGCCCCTACTGCGCCAAGTATCAGCCGATATTCCATGACCCCAAGATCGTGACCGCCGCGCAAAACTACATCATGATCCTGATCGACCGCGACCGCGAAAAAGAGCTGAACAAGCGCCTCGGCCCGAACGGTCAAACCGGCATCCCGCGCACCATTTTCCTTAAAAGCGACGGCACCGTCCGCCCCGAGATTGCAGGCGCCAACAAGGAATTCCCCAACCTCATCGACTATTCATCGCCGGATGAACTTCTACGTCTGATGACCAGCGCAACCCCCTAACGGCAGCCAATCACTGTCATCCCGGCCAACCCCGGACACTTGATCCGGGGGCCGAGCCGGGACCCAGCGGATGAGCGCCGAAGGCACATTTTATTCGGACGGCCTCATGAATTCGCGGATTACCTTGAGCTTGGACGCCAACAACAAGCTAGAGCTATGGCTTAACAAAGAGGGCCGCGATCAATTGGTGCGCGAACTGCAAGCACTTGATGAGAACAACGACCACTTTCACATGATGTTGCCCGATTACGCGCCGTCCGATCTCCCACTTATGCCCATCCCATATCGCACCACTGACACCGTTATCAGTGCAGCTAAGGTTATGTTTCGCCCCGATGACTGGGACCAATTACACTACCCGCATGTCCTCACCGATGCGAAATAGGCCCCGCACGGTGAACCGTTCACCCGACACACACCCATGAAAATCGCCCTCTTCATCGACGAAGGCAACGGCGACTGGCATTCCCGCCGCCTCGCCAAAGCCTTCGCCGCACGCGGCGTCGAAGTCGTCGTCACGACCCTGAAGCGATGCGCCTTCGACACCACGAGCCCCACCGGCCTCCGCATCCCCGGCTTCGATGACGGCACCCTGCCCGATGGCGTCTTCGTCCGCTCGATTTCCCACGGCACCCTCGAACAGATCACCTTCCGGCTCGGCATTCTCCACGCCTTGCGCGAATTGGGCGTCCGCGTCTGGAATGACGCCCGCGCCATCGAACGCTGCGTTGATAAATCGACCGCAACCTTCCTGTTCCATCGCGCAGGCCTCCCGACCCCGGCCACGATCACCGTCGAAAGCGCCGCCGCCGCACTCGAAAACTTCCCAACCCTTTGCGCGCCCGTCGTCGTCAAACCCCTGTTTGGCGCGCAAGGCGTCGGCATCACCCGCTCGGCCTCCCCCGCCGATCTCCCCACCGGCGACGACGTCGGCCACGTCTTCCACATGCAAAGCTTCATCCCGCCACGAAAAATCGACCTCCACGAAGACTGGCGCGTTTTCGTCTCCCGTGGCCGCGTCCTCGCAGCCATGACCCGGCGCTCAAAGTCCTGGATCACCAACGTCGCCCAGGGAGCCGACCCCATCGCCCACGAGCCGGACGAGGGAATGTGCACCCTGGCAACGACGGCCACCCGCGCGCTCGGCGCCGACTACGCCGGCGTTGATTTGATCCGCCACCAGGACGGCCGCCTCCTTGTGCTTGAAGTTAATTCCAATCCGGCGTGGCGCGGTCTACAAAGCGTCACGCCTATCGACATTGCCAGCCGTCTCGTCGACGATTTTCTGGCCGTGCTCGAAGCTGGAACGGACCCATGACCCCATCCCTCGACGCGACCGCCATCGCCGACGCCTTCATCCACGCTTGCCGCGCCGAATTGGCCAGCCTGAAACCCGGCAACGTCCACGACTTCGCCGACGGCCACCGCATGGACACGGCGATGTTTATCGCCAGCGCCGAAGCGGCCGCCCCCTTCATCGCAGACCCGGCGCTCACCATCGGCGCTCGCATCGAGCAGGCCGTCAGCGCCAGCTTGGCCGCTGCTGGCTGCAATACAAATCTCGGCATCATTTTGTTATGTGCCCCGCTGGCGTGTGCAGCACAGAGCGGCAACGGCCCCTTGCGTGTCCATCTCGACGACTGTCTCGACCACACGACGGTCGCAGATGCCCAGGCCGTCTACCGCGCCATTCAAACAGCCAACCCGGCTGGCCTCGGCACAGCGCCGGCCCACGATGTCGCAGGCATCCCCACCGTCACATTGCTCGCCGCCATGACCGCTGCCCGCGACCATGACCGGATCGCCAACGCCTATGCCAACGACTTCGCCGACCTGTTCGACTTAGCTCTCCCCGCCCTGCATACGGCGCGCATTTCAGCCCTCACGCCCGACCGCGCGATCACGACCCTTCACATGTGCCTGCTCGATCAGTTCCCCGATACGCACATTGCACGAAAATACGGCCCCCAGATCGCGGCAGAAGTGCAACGCGAAGCCCATCGTCTGCGCCCTTTTTATCTGCCCGCTGTCGATGACGCCGGATTTGCCAAATTGCTGGAATTCGATGCAGATTTGAAGCGGCGCGGCCTCAATCCCGGAACAACGGCCGATTTCGTCGTCGCAACTTTGTTTGCAGATCAGCTTTCGCCACGAAATCGCGCCGCAAAATCTGCGTAAGCCCCCTTGCTTCCAAGTCACAGCTTGGCGTACGACAGGTGCGGCGTAACTGCCGCTATCTGGCCAACCAACTCGCCGGGCCCGCGTTCGCGCGCGGATCGGGGGAGGCCTGCCAACTGGGATAGCCTGTCACGAGCGCATACCAACATCGCAGGGGTTATCCTGTGGTGTAAGGAAGCTCATGTATATTAGACCTTGGGAGAGAACGTAATGGCCTCGATTAACAAAGTAATGGTCGGCGAATCGCTCGTTGGCGACGGCAACGAAGTTGCCCACATCGACCTCATCATCGGACCCCGCGGCAGCGCCGCCGAAGTTGCATTCTGCAACAGCCTCACGAACAACAAGGACGGCTTCACGTCGCTCCTCGCCGTGATCGCACCAAACTTGGCCTGCAAGCCCAACACGATTTTGTACAACAAGGTCACCATCAAGAACGCCACCCAGGCCGTTCAGATGTTCGGCCCCGCCCAGTACGGCGTTGCCAAGGCCGTTCAGGATTCGGTTGCTGAAGGCGTGATCCCAGCTGCTGAAGCCGATGACCTCTACATCTGCGTTGGCGTGTTCATCCACTGGGATGCCACCGACGACGCCAAGATCCAAGACTTCAACTACCGCGCCACGAAGGAAGCGCTCGCACGCGCCATCCAGGGCAAGCCAACCGCAGCTGAAGCGACCGCTGCCCGCAACACCGCGTCGCACCCCTTCGCTGCCAAGTCGTGACTGGCTAGTCGGCCAATCCCGCCCATCGACAACAGGCCTCCGCTCAGCGCGGCAGAAATGAAGATGATGGCCCTGCAAATGTCAGGGAAATGGCAGGGTTAGCCGACAAGACACGCGACGACGCGCCATTCGTGCCCCGAATGGCCAACTAATCGGTCGGCGATCTTCCTTGAAGATCGTCGGCCGTTATCGTTTCGGCGTGAAGCGCACTCGAAACCAGCGCCCCCGCCACGCCCATCGCGGCCAACGCCCGCAGATCGTCCCGATTGCGCACGCCGCCCGCCGCATAAAGTCTCGTCCCCGCTCTTGCCCGCTTGGCAATGGCGGCAATCGTCTCGAGGTCGGGACCTTGCGCGCGACCGACCCGCCCAAGCGTCATCGCAATCACCCGCGCGGGCCAGCACGACGGATCATCCAACAACGCCGGTTTCCCCACAAACCCCTCGGCGCGAAAATCGAGCGATAGGATAACCCGGTCGCCGAAAGCATCCCGCAGGTCCCCAATCTCGTCCGCCCCGATCCCCGTCTCCGATCCAACGACCGCTGACACGCCTTCAAACACCAGCAGCGCCCTCACGTCCTCCGGTTTGCGCGCGCCGCAATCCACCCACAGACCGACGCCGGGATGCGCCGCTGCCAATTCCCCCGCCAGTTCCAAATTCGCCCCCCGCCCCTCGATCCCGTCAAGGTCTGCGATATAGATGACGGCAAACGGATGCAGTGCCATAAGACCGGCAACCGCCGCGCGCGGATCACAACCCTCAAACAGCCGTGTCTGGATCGGCTGGTAACTCGCCCGGTTCCCCGCAACGGCCCGCACAACCAAGCCGTGTCGAATATCGATCACAGGTACGACTTTCACGCGCATTCACTCCCAGGAAACATCGGCCAACCTCATGCAATACCGCAAACTCGGACGCACCGGCATCGACATCTCGCTGATCGGCCTCGGCACCATGACCTACGGCCAGCAGAACACCCAAGCCGAAGGCTTTGAACAGATGGACTACGCCCTCGATCAGGGCATCAACTTCTTCGACAGCTCCGAGTTGTACTCGATCCCCCCAACGCCTGAGACCGCAGGCTCGACCGAACGCATCATCGGCGCATGGTTCAAGGAGCGCGGCAACCGCGACAAGGTCATCCTTGCAACCAAAGCCGTCGGCCGTTCAACGATGACCTGGTTCCGCGCCGACGGCCAGCCCGCCCGCATTACGCGCGCGCAACTGACCGAAGCCATTGACGGCAGCCTCCTGCGTCTCCAGACGGACTACATCGACCTGTACCAGCTCCACTGGCCCGACCGCGCGGCCCCCTTTGGCGCAAACCCGACCCGCTACATCCCCGCCGAGTTCGACGGCGACGGCGCGCCCATGCATGAAACCCTCGCGATCCTTCAAGATTTCGTCACCGCCGGCAAAATCCGCCACGTCGGCGTGTCAAACGAAAGCGCCTGGGGTGTCATGCGCTTCATCGGCGAAAGCAACGCCCGCAAGTTGCCCCGCATCGCCTCCATCCAGAACGCGTACAATCTCCTGAACCGGACGTTCGATACGGCCCTTGCCGAAGTCAGCCAGCGCGAACGCGTCAGCCTCGTCGCCTATTCGCCGCTCGCCCAAGGCTTCCTGACCGGCAAATACCTCGACGGTGCCCGCCCGCCGGGTGCACGCTCCACCCTGTTTGATCGCGGCCAGCGCTATGAACGGCCCGGCGCCAACGACGCAGTCCGCGACTACCTAACCATCGCCGCCAAGTTCGGCCTCGACCCGTCTCAGATGGCTATCGCCTTCGTCAACGCGCAGCCGTTCGTCGCAACCAACCTGATCGGCGCAACCACCATGGCCCAACTCAAAGCCAACATTTCAGCCATCGAACTCACCCTCGCCCCCGAAGTCCTGACAGCCCTGGACGCCGTCCATCAACTGCGCGGCAACCCCGCTCCATGAAACTCACTTTCTCTAGACTGGCGGGTCCAGGGCGCGCCGCGTCCTGGCTGGGAGCACGAGGGCAAGCAGCCCTCGTATCACCCCCATGACGCTGACCGCTGGCTACGACATCGGCGGCGCGCACCTCAAAGTCGCGCTCCTGCGTGACGGCGTCCTGGTCCACGCCGAGCAAATCCCCTGCCCGCTATGGCGCGGCATCGCCGAACTCGACACAGCCCTTGCTCACGCCCTGCGCATCACGCACAGCGCCCAGCGCCACGCCGTGACCATGACCGGCGAACTGGCCGACGTCTTCCCCGACCGCTACACGGGCGTCGCCATGATCGTCGAACGCGCCGTGACAGCACTCGGCCCAAATGCACTCATTTGGATGGGCCAGCGAGGCCTGGGGTCGCCAGCCCAAGCGATTGCCTACGACACCGATACGGCGTCGGCCAATTTTCTAGCGACCGCCACGCTTGCAGCCCACCTGATCGGCGACGGCCTCCTCATCGATATGGGCTCCACCACCACCGACCTGATCGCCTTGCAGAGCGGCCGCCCCCGTCCAGTCGGCCTCACCGACGCCGACCGCCTCCGCACCGGCGAACTCGTCTACACCGGCCTCACCCGAACCCCAGTAATGGCCATCACCACCCGCGCAAGCTTCCAGGGCCAACCCCAAGGCCTCGCGCGCGATCTGTTCGCCACCATGGCCGACGTCCGCCGCGTCTTAGGCGACTTGCCTGACGGCGTCGATCAGCACGCCACCTGCGACGGGCGAGGCAAAACCGTCCCCGAAAGCCGCGCCCGCTTGGCCCGCTGCTTTGGCCGCGATGTCCAGCCCGGCGAGGACGGCGACTGGCTCACAGCCGCCCGGGAAATCGCCGCCACCCAAATGGCGTCCGTCCGCGAAGGCATGGAAAACGTCTCGTCAAACCCAGCGCGGATTGTTTCCGCTGGTATCGGCGCAGGCATAATAGCAACTCTCGCAGCCGAGCGCGCAATCCCCCACATCACCTTTGGCGAACTGATCGACGCCGCACCTCATTGGCGCGACTGGGCCACCCGCTGCGCCCCCGCCGTCAGCGTCGCACGGCTTGCGGCCAACGCTACCTCATCCGTTCCGGCGTCTTCCCCCACGGATATGCAATCACCGCACACGCAATCGCCAGAATGAGGATAGCGCCGCTCTCATAGAGCAGATTGATCGGCGGCAAATCCTTGCCCTGCAAGATGACCAACCGCGCAAGTGCCGTGATGGCAATGAACAAAGGCAACGTGATCGGGATCCGCTTGCTCGCGTAGTACGCCCCGACCATGCCGAGAACCTCGACATAGATGAACATCAAAAGCAGGTCTTTCAGCGCGACCACTTGGCTTTTAACGATAGCAGCGATTTCCTGACCCATCGCAACGACGGTCATGATCGCAATCACCAGCAGGGAGATGTTCTCCACCTGATGAATGCCATCGCGGATCATCCGGTCGATGGTTCGCGCTGGTCCGCTTGGCATCGCCTGCGATATTTTCTCGTCGATCATAAACACTCCGTCCGTTCAAATTCGGCGTTTTCTTATGATCCGACTATGACGGCGATTTGCGCCAGCTGTCGATGCGTTGCATCAGCCATCCCCAAGCCTCAAGCTCATGCGGCCCAGCCGTCTTCGAGATCGCAATATCGAGGTACGCCAACTCCGCCTCGATCTTCTCGGCTGGCAACATATGCAGCCGCGACACCAGCACCGCGCACTCGATCACCGCCGCCTGCGCCCGGTTGTATCCGTCCCAGGCCTCGTGACTGACGGCCTCGACCATCCGGCAAACAAATCGCGGTCGCAACTCGTCCTCGATCACCCGCTCAACTGCCATCTCCCAATGTGACACGCACTGCGCCAACCGCGCCCCCGGCACCTTAAGCGCCGGGACCACTGGCCAGACCTTGCGCCCCGTGATGCACCCGGCAAATACCCGCACGTCCTGGGTATGGCTCGCGCACGCAAACGGCACCGCGCGCAAGTTCTCCAGCGTTCGCGACGGTGCGAACGGCGCGATGATCCAATGCGGCCCATCCGCAATCAGCCCCAACGGCGCAATATGCACCACGCCGTCCGCCGATTGAGTGGTAATGATGGTCTCGACGATCTTGGGCATAGTGTCCTCCGTTCAGCGCGCACGTAACCCCATGCGGCTCGCGCAATCCAGCCAGATCTGCCGCAATCCCCTCAACTCACCGGTGACGCCGCCCCATCATCGCCGCGATGTTTCTGAATGGTCAGCATAACTGTTAATCCAGCGTGCATGGGGGAAACCTGCAATGACAATGCCCGACCCGAGCTTGGCCCCAGGCTTGACGAGTTTCCCCAATCTGGCCCGCCTCGCCTCGCGCGGAAACCGTCTCGCGACCATCGTGTCCGCGTTCGCCTTCGCCTTTTCCGGCGTCAGCTTCTACGAAACCGTCATGAAGCAGCCACAGCTGACGGCTTATGTCCCCCCAGTCCTGCACTACGCCCAAGACAGCGGCGGCGACATCGAGTTGTTCGCCATACCCGTCACAATCGCCAACGATGGCGCGCGAACCGGAACCGTCCTGTCGTTATCGCTAACCGCCACCAACACCAAAACCCAGGTCCGCCAGCAATTTTACGGCGCCTATTTCGGCGACCATCCCAAAACCGCCGATGCAACGCCGCGCGCCTTTGCCCCGCTCAGCGTCCAGGGCCGCCAGACCTTCTCCGACACCGTCCGCTTTTATCCTGTCGGCAAGGTCCGCCCGTTCGTCCTCGACGACGCCGGCACCGTCGATTTCGTCCTTACCCTCGAAACCGTCAAACCATCCAACAGCGACATCCTGTCCTGGCTTTGGCGCACCGATCCAAAACCGCTGGTCTTCACCCGCCAGCTACCCTGGTATTCCCAACAGCAGTTAGGCTTCCGCCGCTTAGCCATCGCCATGAAAGACCCCGGCTGGACGCCCATACCGGCTGCCGAACCCGATGCGGCTGCAAAATGACCCTGGCCTGAACGGCAGATGAAGCGCCGGGTCAGCCACCGTTAAGCCCCCCGATGCTACCTTGGGTTCCATAATCTCACTGGTTCCTCAAGGAGTGGCACCATGGCCAACGTTCTTCGCTCTGCCGCCGTCGTCGTCATGTCGCTGACCGTCGTGATGGCCAGCGTCTTCGTCGCGTTTTACGGCTGATCGGGCACAGTGCCGCACCTCGCCGTCGCGCCAGCCTTGCGTTGGCCACGCCCCTCCCCTAACTAGGCCGGGCCCGCGATGGAGCGCTCCCCATACTCTGACGGTGAGCCGCCCCCTTGCACGTTTCCCGGACGCCCGAACGGATCGAGCGTGGGCCCACTTTGGAGAGCCCAGTGCGCGCAGCCGACCTGTTCCCCGATGCAGCCGTGAGCCTGCGCGCCGCCAATGCCTACGTGGCCGACCTGTTGACCCCGACCATCCGCTTAGGGGTCACCGGTCTCGCCCGCTCCGGCAAAACCGTATTCATCACCGCCCTCGTTCGCAATCTGACCGGCGGCGGCCGCCTGCCCCATTTGGCAGCCGACGCCGAGGGGCGCATCGTTCGCGCCTATCTCGAACCCCAACCCGACGATGCGATCCCCCGCTTTGACTATGAAGGCCACCTCGCGTGTCTGACCGCTCCCGTGCCCACGTGGCCCGACAGCACGCGCCGCATCTCGCAGTTGCGCCTGACGATCGAATACGAGCCCAAATCCGTCATGTGGAGCTGGATGGGTAGCTCTAAGTTGCATGTCGACATTGTCGATTACCCCGGCGAATGGCTGCTCGACCTTGGCTTGATCGACCAATCCTACGAGCACTGGGCAACCGAGGCGCTCAATCTCGCCCGCGCGCCCCAGCGGGCTGAAGCCGCCGCAGCCTTTCTGGATTTCCTAGCCCTCCACCCCCCCGGCGAACCCGCCAACGAACAAACCGCAATCGAAGGTGCCAAACTCTACACCGCCTACATCGAAGCCGACCGCTCCTGCGACCAAGCCCAGGCAACACTGGGTCCTGGCCGTTTCCTGATGCCCGGCGAATTGGAAGGCTCGCCGTTGCTGACGTTTTTCCCCCTGCCAGCCCCCCAACCCGGTGCCGTTGCCAAATCCGGCAACCTGTATACCCTCATGGCCCGCCGCTTCGACAGCTATAAATCCCACGTCGTCCAGCCCTTTTTCCGCGATCATTTCAGCCGTCTCGACCGCCAGATCGTCCTGATCGACGTGTTGGGTGCCATCAATCGCGGTGGCAACGCCATGGCCGACCTCGAACGCGCCCTCACCAGTGTCATGCGCGCTTTCCGCCCCGGTGCTGGTAGCTGGCTGTCGTTTCTCACCGGTGCCCGCGTCGGGAAGCTCTTGTTCTGCGCCACCAAAGCCGACCACCTCCATCACCTCAGCCATGCGCCGCTCGAAGCCATTCTGCGCCTGGCAACAGACCGGGCAGCAGCCCGGGCCAGCACCGCTGGCGCAGACGTCAGCGTCCTGGCGATCGCAGCCGTTCGCGCCACCCGTGAAGCCCAAGTCCGCGAGGACCGCGACACCTTCCACGTCATCATGGGTACGCCCCTCCCCGGCGAACGCCTCGATGACCAGGTCTTTGATGGCACCACCGAAGCTGGCATCTTTCCCGGCGACCTGCCCACCGATCCAGCCGACGCCTTCTCGGCCAGTGCCACCCGCGCTGGCGAGCAGGCGTTCATCCGCTTCCGCCCGCCCCTCCTAACCGCCATGCCCGGCACCACCGGCGCCGTCTTGCCCCACATCCGCCTGGACCGCGCCATCGACTTCCTGATCGGGGACAAACTCGCATGACAGCGCCCAGCCCCCCGCGTCGACCGCGCGTCTTTTCACCCACCGATCCCCATTTGGTCGTCCCGCCCGAGCCATCAGGCCCGCCCCCCTCGGCACGCGGCCAGAACGCCGCCGACGACGAAGCCGCCGCCCCTCCGCCCCGGCCACGCGGCAAGCCCCCGCGCGTGTCCATGCCGACCGCCGCCGGCGTGTCTCGCGGCGTCCGGTTCGGCGCAATCTTTGTATCCGCCCTCGTCGGCTTGGCAACGATCGCCGCATCCATCTCCTTCATGCAGTTCGTTTCAATCGCCCTTGCGCGCGACGATTGGATCGGCTGGACGTCGGTCGGCCTGCTGGCCATCGCAGCGCTATCGGGTCTGGTCCTGATCGGTCGCGAAATCGTGGGGTTATTCAGCTTGGCACGCCTCGGCCGTCTGCGCCGCGACATGGACGCAGCGCTTGCCGCCAAAAACCCAGCGGAGGAACGCGACGGGCTCACCCGCATTAAAGCCCTCTACGCAGGCCGCCCGGATATGCGCTGGCCGTTGGCCCGCCTCGCCGAACACGAGCGCGACATCCACGACCCCGGCAGCCTGCTGGCCTTGGCCGACCGGGAGTTGATGGCCCCCCTCGATGCGCAGGCACGTCAACTCGTCTTACGCTCGGCAAAACGCGTATCGACGGTGACGGCGCTTTCACCGTTGGCCCTGATCGCTGTCGGCTATGTTCTCGTTGAAAATGTCGGATTGCTACGCCGCTTGGCAGCGCTCTACGGCGGCAGACCCGGCATCATCGGATCGCTGCGCCTCGCCCGTCTCGTCGTCACCCACATTGTCGGCACCGGTGGCGTCGCCCTCACCGACGACCTCATCGGTCAGTTTTTCGGCCAAGACATTCTGCGTCGGCTGTCCCGTCGCTTGGGCGAAGGCGCGTTCAACGGCGCGTTGACGGTGCGCCTGGGGGCCGCCGCTCTCGACGTCATCCGGCCCATTCCATTTATCGACGCCCCACCCATCCGGGCCCGTGACATCGTCAAGGACTTGTTCGTCGGCGAGCCAGCGGAGCCTTCGCCTAAAACGGCATCGTAACGCTTACAGCAGCGTTACGATGCCGACGCCTGTCAGCGCGAACCCAGCCAGAAGCGTCAGCAGTCTTAAGTACCGCTCCGAGCTGTCGAGAAAAAACTGCGCGTCGTGTTTGCGCGGCCCTTCAAAGCGGTCCTCATTCCATTCGGGTCGTGCCAGCATCGCGCTCTCCCACGTCCAACACCGCCGCAGCAAATAACGGGACGGATTGCGTCCATAAACGCCCGGAAAGCCAAATGGTTGCCCCCGCCGCAACGCATCCGCGCCGCCAACCGGAACCAAATCTGCAGCCAAGGCGTTGATGCGCCACCATGAGTATGCTGAGCGCACCCGCTGCATCAGCCTCTGGCACTCAGCCATCGAAAGGTCTGTTGGATGCAAAAGCCAAAGTCGAAAAAAGAAGCCTCCGCCAACGAGGCGGTCGCCCCGGCGCTACAGACCCCGTCAGATTTGAAAATGACCGACCGCGAAAAGGTAGCCGAGGCAATCAACGGCCTCCTAGCGAATGCCTTCGTTCTTTATGTCAAAACGAAAAACTTCCACTGGCACATCTCCGGTCCCAATTTCCGCGACTATCACCTGATGCTGGATGAGCAGGCAGGCCAGATCTTCGCAACCATTGACCCGCTGGCCGAGCGCGTCCGAAAACTCGGCCTCCCAACGGTGAGCTCGCTCGCCCACATCCTAAAGCTGACCGCAATCGACGAAAACGACGACGCCTTCGTCTCCCCCGCCACAATGCTGGAAGAACTGTGCAACGATAACGTCGCCTCGGCAAAAGCCATGCGGGAAGCCCACAAGATCTGCGACGATGCCGATGATGTCGCAACCGCCAGCCTCCTGGAAACCTACATCGACGACACCGAAAAGCGGATTTGGTTCTTGTTTGAATCAGCCCGTAATGCCGGCAGCGGTGGTCACTGACGAATCGGAACTGATCGGCATCCGCGCGCACTTTGGCCAGCGTGCCGCAGGTCCTCTTGACCGAACGCAACGCGCACGCGCCAGGAAAGTCTACCTTTCGTTGCGAGACAAATTTTACAAATCCGCAATCGAAGGGATGACCTCATGCCGACTTGGCAACTGACAGTACTACTCTGGATCATCATCGGCTCAACAGTCGCAGGCCTCGGCGTACTTGTTGTTGTGGCAACCCCGCAGCTGAATGCGAACGCCATGAGCCTCATTCCCGCAGCAGCGATCGGCGGCTACTTGGTCGCGCTGATCCCGAGTTGGATCATCGCCGTCCGCTTGAGAGCGCCGAGACCTGCTTGAAGAAAAAAGACAAGCCTGACGTGGAGCGGACCGGTCGAGAACATCTAGACTTGACCGGTCCCGCTCAGTCCTCGTTTTGCATGTGCATCGCAAGCTTCTGCACAGGCACCCACACCTGCTTCCGGATCGCCTCGTCGGCCACCGTATCGGCTAACGCCTGCTCAAAGCACACCAGCCATTCGTCCCGCTCGATAGCCCCGATGCGCGCCGACATATGCCGCCGCCGCAGCATCGGCGGCCCATGCTTATCCGTGAACAGGGGCGGCCCGCCCAGCCATCCGCTGAGGTATTCAAACAGCTTTTGCTCGCTCCCCTCAAGACTTGGGGGATGAATGGCACGACACGCCGCGGCCTCCGGCAGCGTGTCCATCAGCACATAAAATCGCCGAGTCAGCGCCCGCACACCCGCCTCACCGCCAATGGCGTGATACAACGTCCCGTTATAGGCAGCAGGTTCGGTCATCAAAGTCCTGTCCTCGTCAATCATCTACCAAGCCCCGCGCGACATGAAATACGCGCTCGGAACGCTCAACTGCCCGCCGGGCCAAAGCGTTTCATCGACCTTCCTCATCAGGCATACTAAAACGACTTTCGCGCGTTACACGGTTGCATCATAAAGCGCTTAGTTATTTCCGGGCCAGTCGACTGAGGATACTGATCATGACCCTCGATGCGCCGCCGTGCCCACAGCTGTTCCCCATCGACCCAGCGCCCGGACCCATCGGTCACGACGCAGCCAACCCGACTGTCCGGCATTTCCGCCAGATTGTGCTGTGGCCGCTTCAGATTATGCGCGACACCGGTTCCAAAGCCGCCCGACCCGAACGCCTGCTGCAAACCCTCGCACCCGGACGCTGGCAACGCGTCGAGGACGAGTTCGGCACGAATGAGCCGCTCAACGAACGCCACTACCGCGAGTTCGTGAGCTTCCTACCCCATGTCCAGCGCTTTTTGTATGGCGAATCGAATGCCAGCAACGCGGCGACCCAGGGCAACGCCCTCAACGGCGATGCGCCGATGCGCACCTACCGCCGCAACGACGTGGCCGCCGTCTCCATCACCCTCCAGCCAGGTGCTGCCCCGATCGTTTGCACCATCGCCCACATCGACCTTCACTTTTTCCACGATGTCGACGCCGTCGTCCTGGCCTGCGAGATCGAAACCGCCAACATCCCGCTCTCGATCGCCAAAGAGATCATGTACCGCTTCGGTCGCGCCTATCCACCGGGCTGGTCGCAAGCGGGCGAGCCTCTGCATTGCCCCGAGCGCGTCGAATGGCTGGACGCAGTCGGCGCTGTCCTTTCGGCCTCCGACTATGCCGACCGCGACGGCTACCTGTCCTTTGTTGGTAAGCAACGGTCGCCGCGCATCTCGCAGCATTGGGAATTCCTGCTGGACCCGTTCGTGTCCCATGCAGCCCACCCCCAAAGCCCGCTGCGCTTCCGCCAGATCGAATACTACCGCATGCCGGCCATGACCTATCTCGTGATGGACAATCTCGATGGCCTCACGCGAGCCGACTACATGCGGCTGGCCTTCGCAACCGGCCCCGGCGTCAAGGATCAGACGCCCTACTCCCAGCAGACACTCCACGACTTCGAGGCCCGCCATTGCTATGACCGGTTCTTTAATTCGGCCGAAAAGCGCGTTGCCTCCAGCACCCGTTTCCTCACCTGCGGCCACGCCTTCACCGTCGTGGCTGGCGGCCAAGACCCCTGGCTGCTCGACCCCGAGCGCGGCCTGCTCGGCCAGTTTCGCCATCAGTATTTTCTGCTGTTCCTCATTTGCCACTTCCACAAAGCATCCATGCTGATGCTCAAAGACCGCCTAGTCGCAACCATCACCCGCCTCGACGCTGACAGCCCCCAGTCCATCTCTCTGTTTCGCCGCAACGTCTACGACCTGCAGGAAGCGTTCATGCGCTTTACCCAGCGCTACTGGTTCACCGAAGTCTCCGATCAGGTCCAGGCCCGCGACCTGTTTCGCATGCAGATCGCCCACCTTGGCAACGATGCCGTCTACCGCGACCTGCGCACAGAACTTTTCGACACCGTCCAATACCTCGACTCCGACATGCTCCGCCGCCAGTCCAGCTCCATGCACCGCCTGACCACCGTCACCATTCTCGGTCTGATCGGCACCACCGTGACGGGCTTTCTCGGCATGAACCTGATCGCAGAGGCCGAAGCACCGATGCAGATGAAAGTAGTATATTTCGCCCTCGTCGCGTCAGCCACCGTCGCCCTCACCGTCGCGACCCTTACCCTTTCGGGCAAACTCACTCGCCTCTTCGACAAGTTGTCCGGCGAGCGCTGAAAACCACCGAAATCACAAAAGACTGAGGGTCCAGGAGCTGTGCTCCCGGCAGGGTGTGGGACTGGTCACGCCGCTCGTAACGCAAGCGACCCCAACGCAAAAAAAGCCGCCCGGTAAGGGGCGGCTTTCTTATTGATTTGCTCGAACGTTCGCGCTCGCGGATCAGAAGTTGATCAGCGCGCCAACCTTGAACAGGTCAGCTTCGTCGAAGCTGAACTTGCCGATGCGGGTTGCGCAGAAGCTGGTATTTCCAGCGACAGCCGCGTTCGTGCCGCACGTCACGTTGCCTTCGTAGTGGCGATAGTTGGCGAACAAGGCCATTGCGGCTGCATCGATTTCCTGCACGAAGCCGATGCCCCACTGGGTCAGGTTCGAACCGGAAGCGCTGCTGAGGAACAGGTCGTTCGACATCTTGTCGTTGTTCTCGCCGTATTCACCGTACACGACCGAGTGACCCAGCGCATTCCACTTCTGGCGCAGACCAGCCTTCAGATACCAGTTGTCGGCATCCTTCTGCTGCTGGCCAAGCGAGTTCAGGCCGCCCGTGCGATCGTTGTAGTCTTTGCCGTAGGCACCGTAGACGAACAGTCCGGTCGCGACGTGCTGGATGTAGGCACCGGCCTGCAATGCAGATGCCTGACGGCCACCGCGCGCCTGAACAAGAACGTCGCCGTTGTCGTTGGTGGTCTCAAAGAAACCGACGGCTGCAGCAAGCTTGAAGCCCGAGTGCTCACCAGCATAACGGCCAGAAACGGCCCAGATGTCGTCTTCACCCCAAGAGGCGCTGGCCGAGAAGCCGGCGAACACTGGCGTGTCGTAGCGGATGTTGTTGTTGGGCACGCCATCGCAGTCCATGCCGAGGCCGAGTGCGCCCGGACCAAACGACTGGCAGCTCGCCAAACCGCCCCAGGTCACGCCCGTCAGCCCGCCGTTGAGCCGCGTGCTGAAGCTGTTGATGTCATACATGATGTAGTTTGCGAACGCGAGCGAGCCCGAGCCGTCTGGCAGAAGCGCCGCGTTATCGGCAGCCGACGACTGCAAGCCGACAGAGACCTTGCCGAGCGAGTCGCTCTTCAAGAACCAGAACGACTGAATGACTGCGAGGCCACGCGACGTCGAAACGCTCTGGCTAAGGGCCAGGTTTTCGTTGCCGACGACTTCGACCTGCATCAGGTAACCAGCGGTCAAGCCGGATGCGATCTGGGCCGAACCCGACAGCTTGAAGTGCGAGTTCAGCGTCGAGCCGATGTCGGACACGTAGGCGTTGGTTTCAACGCCGTCATCCCAGACCGAGATCTGCTGGGAAACCCAGCCCGAAACGGTCAGCGAAACCTTACGGTTGCCCTTGCGGACAGTCGTGGCTTCGAGTTCGGCGATGCGCTCTTCGAGATCGGCGCAGCAGTTGCCGCCAAGGTCAGCTGCGTTGGCCGTGGACATGCCACCTGCCAGAACGCCAACCGCCGCCAGGGCGATAAGGCTAAGTTTTTTCATGGGAGTCTCTCCGTCTGCATTGTTTGATCGTGCTGCGGGAAGCAAAACAGACGCGCGACTTGAAGAACCGCAAGATACGTACAGCGACGAGGACACTGCGCCGCCGCTCAGTTACCGACCCTCTGTGATTCGATGACCCACAACAATTCAGACGTTATCTCGCGTTATCAACCGACCCCGTCGTGTTGCTCAATTAACACGCAACCTGCCCTGATAATCCCCACGCGATGCCAAATCCCCGATGCCGGAAAAGCCGAAACGGACAGCCCGCAATCCCGCGCAATCCCCCGCAATCCAAACGACGCCCACTCCGTCGGCCCAATCCTTCGCCGCAAACAAACACAAAAAAGCCGCCCGGCGAGGGGCGGCTTTTCCGTTTGATGTCGTTAGGCCGTGAGCAGCGATCAGAAGTTGATGATCGCGCCTGCCTTCACGAGCTGTGCGTCGTCGAAGCTGTTGCTGCCAGCAAGAGTTCCTGTGCCAGCACAACCAGCAAAACCAGCGCGGCAGGTCGCATCGGCCGAGTAGTGGCGATAGTTGAGGAACAGAGACATCGCAGCTGCGTCGATTTCCTGAACGAAGCCAACACCCCACTGAGTGAGCTGTGTCGAGCTGACACCGTTGACCCACATTGCGTTGGTCATCTTGTCGTCATTCACGCCGTACTCGCCATACAGCACCGACGCACCGAGCGGGGTCCATTTCTGACGGATACCAGCCTTGACGTAGTAGTTGCTACCGTCGATCTGCTGAGCGCCCCCGAAAGTGGCTCCCGTCACATCATTGTAGTCCTGACCGTAGGCACCGTAAACGAACAGACCTGTTGGCACGTGCTGGATGTAAGCGCCAGCCTGAAGTGCAGCGGCCTGAAGACCACCGCGAGCACGCGACGAAGCAGCAAACGAAGGCGCTGCACCGTTGTCATCGGTCGAGTCCATGTAACCGACTGCAGCAGCGAGCTTGAAGCCGCTGAATTCGCCAGCATAACGACCGGACACGCCCCAGATGTCGTCTTCACCCCAAGACGCGCTGGCCGAGAAGCCTGCGAACGTCGGCGTGTCGTAACGGATGACGTTGTTAGGCACGCCATCGCAGTCCATGCCAAGCGATGCACCGTTGCTGATGCCGCAGGTTGCGAAAGCGCCAAACGTCGGCTGGCCGGTGTTCTTCACGCCGTTGAGACGGGCAGTGAAACCACCGATGTCAAACATGATGTAGTTTGCGAAAATCAGCGAGCCAGAGCCATCTGGCAAAAGCGCTGCGTTATCGACGGCTGACGACTGCAGACCGACGCTGACTTTTCCGAGCGTTTCGCTCTTCAAGAACCAGAACGACTGAAGAACCTTAACACCGGACCCGGCCCTCGACGTGTCAGCATTATAGGCGATGCTGCTGTTGCTTTCAGCTTCAATGTGCAGCAGGTAACCAGCCGAAAGATCTGGAGTGATCTTGGCCGAACCCGACATCTTGAAGTTCGAGTTCAGGGTGACGCCAATGTCCGAAATATAGGCGTTGCGCTCTGTACCGTCGTCCCAAACCGAAACCTGCTGCGAAACCCAACCGGAAATGGTCAGCGAGACCTTGCGGTTGCCCTTACGAGCCGTTGTCGCTTCGAGTTCTGCAATCCGCTCTTCGAGGTCGGCGCAGCAGTTACCGCCGAGGTCGGCAGCGTTCGCACCGGTGATCCCGGCGAGAACACCAACAGCCGCCAGGGCGCTGAGGCTCAATTTCTTCATTCTTAACTCTCCCGTCTGCTTCACTAGATAAGGCGGACGCCACAAATGCAGCCGCCGTTATTCCCATCGTCTATTCAGTTCACGCGTCCTGCCGACGTCTCAATCCATGCGATACGCTCGCCGTCGGATGCGACTTCAGCCGTCTGCAAAAAACTGCACCGTCACGATTGACTATAAGCAGGACCAGGATGCCTACGAAATAGGCTTGACGGTCGGCGCGCACGAATCAAATCCCGATGTGGCCAATGTGACACGACCGGCAAATGACAACCTAATATATTGAAATTGCACATTATATCGACAAACGCATGACCGCAAAATTGCCACTTTAACGAAAATACCACAAGCGTTCAGCCATGAACCAAAATGCAGACGCCAGCAGATGACTGCAGTTTCGTCCCCCGTGCTCCCGTTTAGCGACCCCTTCGGACACCCACCCGCACTAGACTTCCGTATGGTATCGCTCCAGATGTTGATGTTGCAGCGCAGCAACACTCCGCTGCCGTGCAAAAAAAGCTCATCTTGGACGTGCACCGCGTCTTGAAATCTGCGAAAAGTGATTGATATTCGCAAAGCGGTCCATCCGGTCACCCATCAGCCAGCAAGGACTGACGGCGTCACCGAATGGGTTCGCGTGCGCAAGCCCGAGATTGCGGCACTCATCACGGACGACCCCAGGGGCGGAACACTGAAATGACCGACGACAAGCCGACAAACGCACCCGATGCCCGCGACGCAACCCCGCTCAACCGCCGCGACCTGCTGCAAATGACAGCTGGATGGGGTGCACTTGCCGCCGTGATAGAACTTTGTTCAGCGCTCCCGGCTATGGCGCAGGCCCCGGCCGACACGTACGAAAACATCGCCCCCGATCACGTTAAAAAGCTGGCCGAGCGTCTGTCTGCGCGCGAATTCACGGCCCCTAAAGTCGATGTTCCAGAGCCGTTCAACAATCTCAGTTACGATCAGTATCGCGATATACGCTTCCGGCCCGAGCAATCGGCATGGCGCGGTGAAAAGCTCGACTACGAGTTACAGTTTCTGCCCCTCGGCTATCTTTATAATGTGCCGATCGAGATTTGGATCGTCGAGGGCGGCAAGGCTCGCGCATTGAAGGCCGACGGTCGCCTGTTTTCGCTCGGCTCGCTGATTGGCAAAGTCCCGGAAGCTGCACCCTACGGTTTTTCCGGCGTCCGCATCCATGGCCCGATCAATCGCGCCGATACCTACGATGAATATGTCGTATTCCAAGGTGCGAGTTATTTCCGCGCCACCGGACGCGGCCAGGCCTACGGCATTTTCGCGCGCGGTCTCGCTATCAATACCGCTCGCCCCGGCGGTGAAGAGTTCCCGCTCTTTCGTGGGTTCTGGATCGAAAAACCCCGCGCGGGCGCAAACGAAATCATCGTCAATGCCCTGCTCGACAGCCCCTCGACCACGGGCGCATACCGTTTCGCCATCCAGCCCGGTGTGTCTACCGTCATGGATGTCGAAGTCACGCTCTATCCTCGCAAACCGCTCCAGCACGTCGGCGTCGCCCCGCTCACCAGCATGTTCCTGCTTGGTCCCGCCAACCGCCGCATCCAGGGCGACTTCCGCCCCGCGATCCACGACAGCGAAGGCTTGGCAATCCTGAACGGCCTGGGCGAACGCATCTGGCGTCCGCTGACCAATCCCAAAAAACTCCAGGCCAGCGCCTTCCTAGATAAGGACCCCAAAGGTTTTGGCCTCAGCCAGCGCGACCGTTCGTTCACCAACTTCGAAGACCTCGAAGCCCGATACGAGCGCCGCCCAACTCTTTGGATCGAACCCAAAGGCGGCTGGGGTGAAGGCTACATCGAACTGATCGAAATCCCCGCCGACGAAGAGATCCACGACAATATTGTTGCCTATTGGAAGCCCGCCAAGGAACTCGAAGCTGGCAAGCCGTATTCTTATGCATATCGCATGTTCTGGGCCGATGCGGTTCCAGTCGCTTGGTCGGGCGCGCGCGTGGCCAAAACCCGGATCGGCACGAGCAAAAAGCCTGAAACCAAGCTGTTCGTAATCGATTTTGAAGGGCCCGCTGTCAAAGATATGCGCGAACTCCCCGCAGCCGTCGTCTCGGCAAGCGCCGGCACGATTTCCAACGTCGTGACCCAGCGAAACCCCGAAATTGGCGGACTGCGCGTGACCTACGAACTCAACACGGCCGGATCGGAAGTAATCGAATTGCGGCTGGGACTGAAAGCCAACGACCAGATGATTTCGGAAACGTGGATTTACAGGTGGACGAAAGCATGAAGGACGGCGCGACGACTGAACCCTCGAGCGTCGAGGCAGCTCCCGGCAGCACCGCCGTTGACGAGCAGCCGTCTCACACGCTGGTGCCGTCGGCCATGAACGGTTCGCTCAATGACTTGGCGACGACTGTTAGCGAACCCGTGCCGCTGACACGGACTGTGCCTGCCTCGCCCGCGCTGCATTTGGAACCAGCGGTTCACGCCGACGTCACGCACAACCAACCGACACCCAAACCCGACAGCCGCGATGTCAGCGACCCGGCACTCCTGCGACCGCAGGCCCCACTCGCCATGCCAGCCCAGAACTTCGACGAGATCGTCGCGAGTACACGCCCGAAGGAAGGTGCCGTTGCCTGGGGCCCGCGCCTTGTGGTGTTCATTGGCACGGCCGTCGTCACCTTAGCTTTTGCCTATGAGCTATATTCCGTCCTCTCTTTCGTCCGCCTGACGCCGATTCAGTTCATCTTCTGGATCTTGTCGACCATTTCATTCGGCTGGATCGCACTTGGCTCGTTGAGCGCAGCCATGGGCTTCTTGCCGATGTTTGCCGGCGACAAAGCCGATAACCTCACCCTCCCCGAATTGGGCCGCCAGCCAAGCGTCAGAACGGCCCTCCTCGTCCCGGTGTACAACGAGGCCCCCGCCCGCATCGCTGGCACCATTGATGCCATGACGGAAGAGCTTGAAAAGCTCGGCGCGGCCAAATCGTTCGACGTCTTCATTCTGTCAGACACTCGCGATCCGGTCGCTGGAGCAACTGAGGAACGCGTCTACGCGACGCTTGCCAAGTCTATCGGCCAGCGCATCGCCATCTATTATCGCCGCCGCCGCCACAACACCGAGCGCAAGGCTGGCAACATCCGCGACTGGATCGAACGTTTCGGTGCCGACTACCCCCATTTCCTGATCCTGGATGCCGACAGCATCATGACCGGCGACGCGCTGGTCCGCCTGTCGCTCGCCATGGAGGACAACCCGCGCGCCGGCCTCATCCAGACCGTCCCCCGCCTCACCGGAGGCACGACCCTGCTCCAGCGCCTCCAGCAGTTTGCCTGTAACATCTATGGCCCGGCCGTTGCCTCAGGGATCGCGGTCTGGCACCGCGACCAGGGCAACTACTGGGGTCATAACGCCATGATCCGCACCCGCGCCTTCGCCGACTGCGCAGGCTTGCCAGCCCTTCCCGGTGCCCCCCCGTTTGGCGGCCACATCATGAGCCACGATTTCGTCGAAGCCGTGCTGTTGCAGCGAGCCGGCTGGGGCGTTCACATGGTGCCAAGCCTCGAAGGCTCCTACGAAGGCCTACCGCCCGGCCTCGTCGAACTCGTGGTTCGTGACCGCCGTTGGGCCCAGGGCAACCTCCAGCATCTGGCCATTCTGACAGCGCCGGGCATTACCCCGATGGGCCGCGTCCACCTCACCATGGGTGCTTTCGCCTACCTGGTCTCCGCCGTATGGGCTGCGTCGCTGGCCGTCGGCCTTGTCCTGTTGCTCCAGGGCCAGCAGCTGATCCCAAGCTATTTCCAGGACAGCAAAACGCTGTTCCCCGTTTGGCCGGTCATTGATCCGGGTGCCGCCTTGCGGTTGTTCTTGGCAACCATGGCCGTCGTCCTGCTGCCCAAAGGATTGGGCCTGCTGCTTGAACTCCAGCGCATCTATGCCAACCGCGAATGGGGCGGCTCCTTCCGCGCCGTCGTCGCTGTTGCAACCGAAACCGTCTGGTCGATGCTGATCGCCCCAATTCTGATGATGACCCAGACGACCGCCTGCGCTCAAATCCTCATGGGCCGCGATGCCGGCTGGAAACCCCAAAGCCGCGACGAGTCCGGCATCCCGATCGGCGACGCTCTGCGTTTCCATGCCGTCCACATTCTGGTCGGAGTATTCCTTGCGCTCCTGTGCTATTGGACGACACCGGCACTCGCAATCTGGATGGCCCCGGTCATCCTCGGCCTCCTGCTGTCCCCCATCGTCAACTGGCTGACCGCTCGCCCGGCAGGCTTCATCATGCGCTGGCTGCTCTCGACCCCGCAAGACCGCGCGCCAGCCCCCATCCTCGCCCGCGCCGACGACTTGGCCCTCCGCTGGGCCGAACGCATGAACGCCCAGCCCGCCGCCTAACGAGGTGCTGAAAAAGGGCGCGGGTCCAGGGGCGAGCCCCTGGCACGGGAGTTCGAGGGGCGCGCAGGCCCTCGACTAATCCTTCAGCGCCATCCCGAGCCGGCCTGCCAAATCCTGAATGTACTGGCTCGCAACCCGCCCCGACCGCCCACCGCGCGTCATGGCCCATTCGAGCGCATCGCGCTGGAGTTCAGCGTCATCGATCGCCAGCCCGTGATAGGCCACATACCCGCGCACCATCGCCAGATACTGGTCCTGCGAGCAGCCGTGGAACCCGAGCCACAACCCGAACCGGTCAGACAGCGACACCTTCTCCTCGACCGCCTCACCCGGATTGATCGCCGTCGCCTTTTCGTTATCCACCATGTCGCGCGGCATCAGATGCCGCCGGTTCGATGTCGCATAAAAAATCACATTCTCCGGCCGCCCCTCGATCCCGCCTTCGAGCACGGCCTTCAGCGACTTGTAGCTGGTATCGTCGCGATCGAACGACAGGTCGTCGCAAAACACGATGAACCGGTGGCGTGAAACACGGATATGATTGAGCGCACGCGGCAGCGCCGCAATGTCTTCGCGGTGAATTTCAACGAGCTTCAGATCGGCCTGACCGGCCGCCCCCAACCCCAGAGCCTGCCGCACTTGCGCGTGCGCCGCCTTGACGAGGCTCGACTTCCCCATGCCGCGCGCGCCCCACAACAAGGCGTTGTTGGCGGGCAATCCACGCGCAAACCGTTCCGTGTTGTCGAGCAACTGCGCACTCACCCGCTCGATCCCTTCCAGCAGCGCCAGCGGCACCCGGTTCACCTTCGCCACGGGCTCGAACCCTTCTGGATGCGACGCCCACACGAACGCATCGGTAGCGTCGAAATCGGGCGCAGCAGGAAGCGGCGGCGCCATCCGCTCCAAGGCGTCCGCAATCCGGCGCACCAGCGCCAGCAAGTCAGTCTGCTCGGCATTCTTTGTCATCAACAATCTCAACCTCACCGCATCGAATTCAAAAGGCGCGGGTCCAGGGGCGAGCCCCTGGCAGGGGAGTTCGAGGGGCGAGCAGCCCCTCGACTTCGTTCACCCCGTGCACACCGCGCTGATCGCATCCCGCAACTGCGCGAAATGATCTACAATCCGGTCCGCGCCCATCCCCGCAACAGGCTCCCCGCTCGAATAACCATGCGTGAACAGCACGACCGGCAGTCCCGCAGCACGCCCTGCCGCTAAGTCTGCCTTGCTGTCGCCGATCATCACGGCATTGCGGGCAGGTGCTGCCAGATCGGCAAGCACCTTGAGGACCATGTCGCCCGCAGGCTTCAGCGGAACGCCATCGCGCCCGCCGACCACCGACCCAAACAGAGCCCTAATCTGGAGTGCATCAACGACGAGGTCCGCCGTCGACTGCGGCTTGTTGGTGCAGATGCCGAGGTCCCACCCCTCCGCACGCATCGCCTCGATGATTTCGCGCGCCCCCGGATACAGACGCGTATGAACACACGGCGCGGCATCGTAATTGACCACGAACCGGCAGAACGTCTCCGTAAGCAGCGCATCGTCCACAGCCACCTTACGCGCAGCCAGCGCCCGCGACAAAAGTCGTCGCGCCCCGGCCCCGACCATCACTGACGCCTCGCCGACGGCAAACGGCGCAACCCCCATTTGACCGAGCGTCACGTTCAACGCCCCCACAATATCGGGCAAGCTATCCGCAATCGTCCCGTCCAGATCAAAGATCGCGGCGCGCATCGTTTCTCACTTCTGTCAAATATCCGGGTCCAGGGACTAAGTCCCTGGTCGGGGTGTCTGAGGGGCGAAGAGCCCCTCAGCTTCGTCCCACAAACTCAGCCCTTGGTGAGCGCGACAACGCCCGGCAACTCGACGCCTTCGAGCCATTCGAGGAACGCCCCGCCAGCACCCGAAACGTAAGTGAAATCGCCCGTCACGCCCGCCGCATTGAGCGCCGCCACCGTATCGCCACCGCCCGCCACCGAAACGAGCGTTCCCGCTTTGGTCATCGCCGCCGCCTGACGAGCGAGCGCAAACGTCCCCGTCCCGAACGGCTCGATCTCGAACGCGCCCATCGGCCCGTTCCACAGCAGCGTCTTGCATTGCGCCAGCGCCGCCGAAACCTTAGCCACCGTTTCCGGCCCCACATCGAGCATCATCTGATCGAGCGGGATCTTGTGGACGCTGACCACCTTGTTGGGCGCACCCGCGCAGAATTCCATCGACACCACGCCGTCGGTCGGCAACACGATTTCGCAGCCGTGTTCCTTGGCCTCCGCCATGATCTGGCGCGCCGTTGAATGAAACTCGGGTTCCGCCAACGATTGTCCAACCAGCACCCCTTGGGCCTGCAGGAACGTATTCGCCATCCCGCCGCCGATGATCAGCTTATCGACCTTAGGCAGCAAGTTCATGAGCACCGGGATCTTGGTCGAGACCTTGGCACCACCGACCACCGCCGCGACCGGACGCTCCGGCTTTTCCAGCGCCGTACGCAGCGCATTGATCTCTTCCATCATCAGCGGCCCGGCAAACGACGGCAGCAGATGCGTAATGCCTTCGGTTGAGGCATGCGCGCGATGCGCGCACGAGAACGCATCGCCCACGAAAACATCACCCGACGCCGCCAGCGCTCTAGCAAACGCGGGATCGTTGCTTTCTTCGCCCTTGTGGAAGCGCAGGTTTTCCAACACGGCAATATCGCCCGGCTTCAAGCTGGCAATCCCAGCTGCTGTGACATCGCCAATGCAATCGCCCACAAAATGCACCGGCTGCCCGACCAGTTCGCCCAGCTTCCTGGCCACCGGTGCCAGCGAGAACTCCGCAGACGGCCCGCCCTTGGGCCGACCAAAATGCGACATCACAATCACGATCGCGCCCCGTTTGGACAAGTCGCGCAACCCGTCCACGATCCGCTCCAGCCGTGTCGCATCCGTCACCACGCCGTCTTTGGCTGGCACGTTCAAATCGCAGCGGATCAACACCCGCTTGCCGCTGACATCAACGCCAGCCGTCGTCTTGAGCTTATCGAGATTCATCGTCGTGTCCCTGATCGCTACCCACTTCGCACGCCGCTAAGGCATGGGGTCCAGGGGACAAGTCCCCTGGCCTTCACTTCACTTCACTGATGTCTTAGCCGCAGCCACAATAGCGTCCACGGTAATTCCGAAATGTTTGTAAAGCTCAGGTGCAGGCGCCGACGCCCCAAACCCGCTCATGCCGATAAACTGATCGTCTTCGCGCAGCCATTCATACCAGCACGCCTTGACGCCAGCCTCGATGGCGATCCGAGGGGCGCCCCCTAAAACCTCGTCGCGATACGCATTGTCCTGCGCCCGGAACGCTTCAAAGCATGGCATCGAAACCACCGCCGCCGCCACGCCCTGCTTGGCCAGCACGTCGCGCGCTTCCAGCGCAAGGCCCACTTCCGATCCCGTAGCAATCAGCGTCACATCGCGCTTGGCTGGCGCGCCCGACACGACATAAGCGCCCTTCGCCGAGAGGTTCGCTCCAGCATCCGCTGCCGTCCGCACCGTCGCCACGCTATCCCGTGTCAACGCGAGCACCGATGGCGTCCCCGTCGCCGTAAGCGCCATCTCCCAGCATTCCGCCGTCTCGATGGCATCCGCCGGACGCAGCACGAGCAGGTTCGGCATCGCGCGCAAAGCCGCCAGATGCTCAACCGGCTGATGCGTCGGTCCATCTTCACCCACCCCGATACTGTCATGGGAGAAGATGTAGATGACCTGCTTCCCCATCAGCGCCGACAGCCGGACCGATGGGCGGCAATAATCCGAAAACACCAGGAATGTGCCGCCATACGGCACGAACGGGCCATGCAGCGACAGCCCGTTCATCACCGCCGCCATGCCGTGTTCACGCACACCGTAATGAATGTAATTGCCCGCGAACTGCCCCCGGTTGATCGGCACGTGGCTCTTGATCTTGGTCCCATTCGACCCGGTCAAGTCAGCCGACCCGCCGAGCAGTTGCGGCACGAGCGGCACCAGATGCTCCAGCGTCATCTGCGACCAGACCCGCGTGGCGCGCTTGGCCGTATCGACCAGGAACGCGGCCTTCGCAGCCTTGATCCCCTTGGCAACCGCCTCTCCATCCATGCCCGCAAGTGCGGCTTTCACCTCAGGTGAGGCCTCAGCAAACTTGGATTGCCATGTAGAATTGGCAGCCCGCCCCCGCTCGCCCGTCTTGCGCCAGGCCGCGAGCACAGCGTCGGGGATCACGAAAGCCGGTGACGTCCAGCCGAGCGTCTCGCGCGCACCGGCAATTTCCGCTGCACCCAATGCCCCACCATGGGCACCCGACGTCCCAGCCTTCGTTGGCGCACCAAATCCGATCACTGTGTTGCAGGCAATCAGCCACGGCTTCGTCGTGTCCGCCCGTGCCTCAGCCAGCACGGCCGATACAGCCCCCATATCGTGGCCATCGACCCGCATGGTGTTCCAGCCCGATGCCGCCGCCCGCGCGAGTTGATCGTCGGAGACCGACAGTCCGGTTTTCCCGTCGATCGTGATGTCGTTATCGTCAAACAACACAATCAACCGGCCAAGCTGCAAATGCCCCGCCAGCGAAATCGCCTCATGCGAGATGCCCTCCATCAGGCACCCGTCACCGGCGATGCAATAGGTGTGGTGATCGACCAGACCGCCGGTCCGGGCCGCCAGCAGCCGCTCCGCCAGCGCCATCCCGACCGCATTGGCGATCCCCTGGCCCAGCGGCCCCGTCGTCGTCTCGATGCCCGGCGCATGACCATATTCAGGATGGCCCGCCGTCGGCGACCCCAGTTTACGGAAATTCTTGATGTCCTCAATCGTCATCCCGGGATACCCGGTCAGATACAGCAACGCGTACAGCAGCATGGAGCCGTGACCAGCCGACAGCACGAACCGGTCCCGATTGATCCACTCGGGATCGGCTGGATCAAACGACAGGCCTTCGGAAAACAAAACGGTCGCCACATCCGCCATGCCCATCGGCATTCCCGGATGGCCCGACTTGGCGGCCTCCACGGCATCCATCGATAAAACACGAATGGCATTTGCCATCTCGCGCCGCGATGTGGCCGTTCCCTGCTCGCCTGCTGCCATGACCCTGTCCTTAATATTCGCGCCTGCCGACGCCAACCCTCATCAAGCGGCGACGTTTACCCGTGCACGGCCACCACGTCCAGCACGCCCGCAAAAATCGCCGCATGGCCCCTCAGGAAACATCACCCCGGCAAGCGCCCTGTGATGGGCCAGCATCGCCTTGAAATGAGCTCTACCGCACCGCTGCCCCACCCGATGCTGCACCCCCTTCAAGACGGGACGACACGCTCCTTTTTGCCGGGCTTGCCAGACTTCGCAGCCTTCGCATCGTCACCAACCATCACCGACGCGGCCGCAGCCTCTGCCGCGTCTTCTTCAAACAGCTTCTCCAACCGCGCCGCATCCGACCGCGCCCGCTCCACCAGCTTTTCCTGATCCGTATAGTGTTTGTAGTCCTCGATCAGCCGCTTCTCGTCTTGAGCGGTGAACGTCGCAATCATGCGCTCACCTTCACGGTCCCCGATGCCAAGCCCCGCAAGAACCCTGCGCGTCATCACCAGCGAGGAATGAAACGTTTCGCGATGCACCTGCGTGATCCCCAAGTCGAGCAACCGGTGCGCATGAGTTCGGTTGCGCGCCCGGGCGTAAATAGGCAACTCCGGGTAATTCTGGCGCACGATGGCCGCCGTCCGCATCGACGCCTCGACGTCATCGATGGCGAGCACGAACGCCCGTGCCTTGCCCGCCTGCGCCGCCTCCAGAATATCGATCCGGCTCGCATCGCCATAAAATGCAGCCGACCCGAACTTGCGCACGAACTCGATCTGCTCGGCTGAAATATCGAGCGCGGTGAACGGAATTTTTTTAGCCCGCAGCACGCGGGCAACCACCTGCCCCACGCGCCCGAAGCCCGCGATGATCACATGCCCCTCGTTCTCCAGCGGCTTCTCATACACCGGCTGGTCGGCCTTCTTGCCATAGCCGGTAAGCCACGCATCCGCGATCAGCAGCGGCGGCGTCGCCACCATCGACAGCGTCACGACCACATTCAGTAAATCCGCCTGATCCTTGGCAAATACGCCAGCCGTCACCCCGACCGCTGCCAGCAGGAACGCAAACTCGCCCCCCTGGCTCAACGACAACCCCAGCCGCCGCGCAGATCTAGCTGGCAACCCCTCGCGCCAAACCCCCAGCCCGCCCAGTACCCCTGCCTTCACGAACACAAGTCCGGCTACCAAGCCAAACACCACAATGGGATGCGAGACGATCAAAGCGAGGTTGAGCGACATGCCGATGGCCGTAAAAAACAGCCCCAGCAGCAGCCCCTCGAATGGCGCGATGTCGGCCTCCAACTCATGCCGGTAGCTGCTTTCAGCCAATAGCGCGCCCGCCAGAAACGCCCCCAACGCGGCCGACAACCCCGCAGCCTGCATCACAATCGTCACCACGACCACCAGCAGCAGCGCCGCAGCCGTCATCGCTTCTTTCACCTTGGCGCGGGCGACGAGACGCAACACCGGATCGAGCACAAACCGCCCGACCACCACAACCGCCCCAATGGTCGCCAGGGCCTTGGCTGCCGCAAACAGATCCATGCCCGACGCAGCAGCCCCCGCCGAGACGGCAAACAAAGGTGCCAACGCAATCAGCGGGATTGCCGCCAAATCCTGAAACAGCAGCACCGCAAACCCAAGCCGCCCATGCCGGGCTGCCAATTCCCCGTTTTCCTCCAGAACCTGCAGCGCGAACGCCGTTGACGACAGCGCAAGAACCAACCCCGTGAAAGCAGCACTCCGCCAGTCCATGCCCAGCGCCATCGCGCAAATGCTGAGGACTGCCGCCGTCAGCCCGACCTGCGCCCCGCCCAGCCCAAAGATCGACGACCGCATCGACCATAGCCGCTTAGGCTTCAGCTCCAGCCCGATCAGGAACAGCAGCAGCACCACGCCGAATTCCGACAGATGCAGCAACTCCTTGGCTTCCGTCGCGGAAAAACTGCGCTGCACCCCATACGGCCCAAGCAGAACGCCTGCCGCCAGATATCCCAGCACCGTCCCCATGCCGAGCCATTTCGCCAGCGGCGCAGCAATCGCCAGCGCGGCCAGCAGAACGGCGATGTCATTCAGCGTCACGTCGTACACGTGGTCTTCCCATTTCTCGTCGAAAACGGCCTTCGAATGCCGTGATGGTAACCCCGCATACCGTCAATCCCAACCTCTTACTGACAACGATCCCATCGTTGCGATATGCTGTCGCCATGAGAGTGGCGTGACGGTCCGGTCATGACCCCCAACCCGATGAGTGTCCAAACCGATGGCTGATCTCCTTCAGCAGGTGGCAGAGCACCGCGACGTTGACGCTTTCCGTCAATTGTTTCAGTCCTATGCACCCCGCGTTAAGTCCTACATGATCCGCCAAGGGGCTGATCCCAACACGGCCGAAGAGCTGGCGCAGGAAACCCTGCTGACCGTCTGGCGCAAGGCCGCGTTGTATTCCGGCGACAAAGGAAGCGCGACGACCTGGATTTTTACAATCGCGCGCAATCTGAGAATTGACCGCCTCCGTAGAGAGTTCCCGTGGCAGGAACTACCCGAAGGCCACGCCGAGACTGCTTCGAGCGATTTACCGCCCGATGAAATCGTATCGGAGGCCGAAAGAAAGCTGCGGGTGCAGGCCGCGCTGGAAACGTTGCCAGCCGACCAGCACGAAGTGGTGTCGCTCTCCTACATCGAAGGCCTGTCTCACGCCGAAATCGCCGAGCGGCTGAACGTGCCACTGGGAACTGTAAAATCGCGTATGCGGCTCGCCTACCAGAAAATCCGCGAAGCGGTCGAGGACTTGAAATAAATGCCGATTTGCCGCCACGCCGATACCGCAACCTTGATGAGCTACTCCTCCGGCACGCTCGGCGAAGCCCTCGGCGCCGTGATCGCAAGCCACGTGGCCATGTGCCCGCACTGCGCGGCTGAACTCGCCCGCATGGACGCGATCGGCGGCGCCCTGATGAGCGCACTCCCAAGTGCGGCAATGATCGCAATCCCACCACGGCCCAGCGCCGAACGGGCCGACTCCGTCACCACCCAAACCGTCGAAGCACCATCGGGTGATCGGTCCATGCCAGCCCCGCTCATCCGGCTGGCCGGCCCCGATCTCGACTCCGTCGCCTGGAAGCGCCTCGCATTGGGCGTCTGGCACGCCCGACTACCCCTGTCTCCAGGCGCAAACGGCGATCTCCGCCTGATCAAAATCGCCCCCGGCCAGGTGATGCCAGATCACGGTCACGGCGGCCAGGAAATGACCCTGGTGCTTGATGGCAGCTACACCGACGGCATGGGTCGCTTCAGCCGAGGCGACCTCGCCGACCTCGATGAAACCACCGAGCATCAGCCCATCGCCGACCACGAAACAGGTTGCATCTGCTTGATCGCCAGCGAGGAAAAAGCCCGCTTCAAGAGCCTGCTGGCCCGCATCGTCCAACCCTTCGTCGGCATGTGATCGGCGATCTCGCCAGGTCAGGGAAGCGTGGACGACGCTGAACGACGGTTGGCCCAACGCAGGCGGCGCGACCCAACGACGACGGGAACCAATACGCGCGGCAGCGATCATAGCCGTGCGCCACCAACCCGATGCACACCGCAGGAAACGCCTTCATGCAACAGTCGTATAGCCTTCCCCCTGCCTGGAAAGTCATCTGGATCACCGGCGCGAGCACGGGCATCGGGCGCGAACTCGCACTCGGACTTGCAGCATCGGGCGCAAAAGTCGCCGTTTCTGCGCGATCTGCCGAAAAACTCGCCGAACTCGAAAGCGCCTCCCCAAACATCAAGGCCTACCCCCTCGACGTCACCAGCCCGGAGCAGACCGCCGCCACAGCGTCCGCGATCGCCCGCGACCTCGGGCCCATCGACTTGGCCATCCTCGGCGCGGGCCTCTGGATCCCCATGGCCGGCGACGACTTCGATGCAGCAGACGTTATCCGGTCCATGACCGTCAACTACATGGGCGCAGCGAATGTCCTTGGCCCACTCATTCCCGCCATGATCGCCCGAAAAGCGGGCCACATCGCCGTCATCGCTTCGGTCGCGGGCTATCGCGGCCTGCCGCAGGCCACCGCCTACGCACCCACCAAAGCAGCCCTCATCTGCCTGTGCGAGACACTCTATCTCGACCTCAAACGCCATAACGTGGCCGTCACCGTCATCAACCCCGGCTTCGTCGACACGCCCATGACCAAGGTGAACGACTTCCCCATGCCGTTCCTGATGGGCCCTCAGGAGGCAGCCGACATCATCATCAAAGGTCTGATCGGCGGCGGCTTCGAGATCGTGTTCCCTTGGCGCATGAAAATGCTCACCAAGTTCACCCGCATCCTGCCCTACCGGTTATTCTTCGCTCTCACGAAGCTCATCACGCCAAAGCGCGCAACCTAACGGCCCGACACCCGCATCAGCCCAATCCGGTCCCGCGTGGCGTCCCAGCCCCTCAGCCCCGCGCGGCCTCGGCAGCTTTAACCACCCTGTCGATGGCCATCAACTCGGCCAGCAGCCCCTCGAACTGATCGAGCGGCACCATATTCGGCCCGTCGGATGGCGCCGTGTCCGGCTTCTCGTGCGTCTCGATGAACAACCCCGAGATGCCCACGGCGACCGCCGCCCGCGCAAGCACCGGCACGAACCGCCGGTCCCCGCCCGAACTCGTCCCCTGACCACCGGGCTGTTGCACCGAATGCGTGGCATCGAAAATCACCGGGCACCCGGTCTCCGCCATGATCGGCAACGCGCGCATGTCCGTCACCAGCGTATTATATCCAAACGACACCCCACGTTCCGTCAGCAGCACATTGGGATTGCCCGACTGAACGACCTTGGCCACGACATTCTTCATGTCCCAAGGAGCCAGAAACTGCCCTTTTTTGATCTTGATCACGCACCCCGTCTTTGCCGCGGCAATCAGCAGGTCCGTCTGGCGGCACAAAAAAGCTGGGATTTGCAGCACATCCACGACCGGCGCCAGCACGGCACACTGTCCCGCCTCATGCACATCGGTCACGACCGGCAACCCCAGCGTCTCGCGTATTTCGGCGAACACGGCCAGCGCCGCATCAAGCCCGATCCCGCGCTTGCCCGTAAGCGAGGTCCGGTTCGCCTTATCGAACGAGCTTTTGTAGACAAGCCCGATCCCCAGCCGCCCGGCGATCTCCTTGAGCGCGTGGGCCATTTCCAGAGCATGCGCCCGGCTTTCCATCTGGCACGGTCCAGCAAACACGGCGATCGGCGCACGATTGGAAAACGCCACGTTACCGACGGTCACTGTGGTCTTAGGCTGAAGCACATCAGTCACTGCGAGCACCTGATCTTAAAAGGCATGGGTCCAGGGGCGAGCCCCTGGTCGGGGAGCGCGAGGGGCGGACAGCCCCTCGCAAGCCACAAACTCAGACCAACCGGCTCTGCTCGATCGCCGCTGCAATAAAGCTCGCAAACAGCGGATGAGGCTCGAACGGCCGCGACTTGAGTTCAGGATGGAACTGGACCCCGATAAACCACGGATGCCCCGCGAACTCCACGATTTCCGGCAGCAGCCCATCCGGCGACAACCCCGAAAAGATCAGCCCCGCCGCCTCAAGCCGCTCGCGATACCGCAAGTTGACTTCATACCGGTGCCGATGCCGCTCGCTGATCTGGGCCTGCCCATAGATCTCCGCGACACGACTACCTTTGCGCAACGCCGCCGGAAACGCCCCTAGCCGCATCGTCCCGCCAAGATCGCCATTCGCCCGCCGGCTTTCCAGTTCGTTGCCGCGCATCCACTCGGTCATCAATCCGACGACAGGCTCCGCGCACCCGCCAAACTCCGTCGACCCGGCCGCGATGATGCCGCTGGCCCGCGCGACCTCGATGGTCGCCATCTGCATGCCAAAGCAAATGCCGAAATACGGAACATTGCGCGTCCGAGCAAAGCGTGCGGCCAAAATCTTACCTTCCGAACCGCGCTCGCCAAATCCACCCGGCACCAAAATCCCATCGACACCTTGCAGGTGAATGGCGGGGTCCTCGCGCTCGAACACCTCGCTCTCGATCCATTCCAGATTGACGCGCACCCGATTGGCAATCCCGCCGTGAACCAGGGCTTCGTTGAGCGACTTATAGGCGTCCTTCAATCCCGTATACTTGCCAACGATCGCAATCGTGACTTCGCCTTCCGGATTGGCCACATTGCGCGAGATCGCCGTCCACCGCGCCAGAGCGGGGCTCGGCGCGCTGGTGATCCCAAACGCCGTCAGCACCTCCGTGTCGAGCCCCTCGCGATGATAGGCGAGCGGCACATCGTAGATCGACGCCACGTCGAGTGCCTGAATGACCGCCTCTTCGCGCACGTTGCAAAACAGCGCGATTTTGCGTCGCTCGCTGGCTGGAATGTCCCGATCGGCCCGGCACAGCAAAATGTCGGGCTGGATGCCGATCGAACGCAGTTCCTTGACCGAATGCTGTGTCGGCTTGGTCTTCAATTCGCCCGCACTGGGAATGTAGGGCACCAGCGTCAGATGAATATAGATCGAGTTCCCGCGCGGCAGATCGTTGCCCAGTTGTCGGATCGCCTCGAAAAACGGCAGTCCCTCGATGTCGCCCACCGTCCCGCCGATTTCCGTCAGCACGAAGTCGACACCGTCGTTCCCGCTCGTCACAAACGCTTTGATCGCATCCGTCACATGGGGAATGACCTGCACCGTGCCGCCCAGATAATCCCCGCGCCGTTCGCGCGCCAGAATGTCCTGATAGATCCGCCCGGTGGTGACGTTATCTGATTTCTTGGCCGGAACGCCTGTAAAGCGTTCGTAGTGACCAAGATCGAGATCGGTTTCAGCGCCATCATCGGTGACGAACACCTCACCATGTTGATACGGGCTCATCGTGCCCGGATCGACGTTGAGATAGGGATCGAGCTTCTTGAGCCGAACCGAATACCCGCGTGCTTGTAACAGCGCACCGAGTGCGGCTGAAGCGAGACCCTTGCCAAGCGAGGAGACCACGCCGCCAGTAATGAAAATATAGCGTTGCATGGGATTTGGTTCTGACACGAAGCAGCCCGGATCAGAAGCGATTTCTCCGCGCTTTCCACTGAGAAAAAGCGCGCATCCAGCCGGACTTTAGGGCTGAATGCTCATTTGCCGCACGGACTTTACACACTCTAGTAGCGTTGGCCACACCGTCGGCGTGTCTAGACCCCATCGACAGCAAGGCCGACAGGGTCGACGATCCCAAGTCTCAGCGTGGCAGCGGCTCAAGCTTGTCGAGAACGCCGCCACGGCCCGCTGGCTTCGTCGCATCGCCCGGAACGACCCCATTGGCAGGCGCCGCCGGAGTGCCGGGAACGGCTGGTGCCGAAGCCGCCGGTCCCGCGCGATCCAATACCGACCCCGTCGGTGCCGAATGCTGCGCCAGCAGGGTCAGACCCAGGCTTGAAGCAAAGAAGGCAGCGCCCAGAACCGCCGTTGTGCGGGTCAACAGGTTCGCCTGCCCGCGCCCCGTCAGGAAACCGCCGCCACCGCCTCCGCCAATCCCAAGCGCTCCGCCTTCGGACTTCTGCATCAAAACCACGCCAACCAGCGCGGCAGCAATCATCATGTGAACTACGAGCAAAACCAATTGCATGTGCGGGTCGTTTCCTGGTGTGTCTGGTGCGCAAGTCCCGCACAACTGCGGGCGCGCACAGGTCCGTTAAAACCAATTTGGTCGCGTCTGTTACACCACTCAGGCGCAGCCCGCCAGAGCACGCGTGAGCGCAGTCCAACATTTCCAGCGCCAAGCGGCCTCAAACGGAGCGTAATCTATAGAGCAGGCGGCTACTAATTCCCGGCCGCAGCCCCGCCATTGGCTGGCGGAACATAAGCATCGGCGGGCTTTGCAGCCTTTTTCTTCGGCGGGGGCGATGCTGCCCCACCTTCAGCAGGCGGGTCGGCCGCATCCACTGATTCGCTCTTGGGCTTGGGTTTTGGCTTGGGCTTGGCAACTTTCGGCTTCCCCGCCTCATCAGCTCCAGCCTGAGTTGCAGCACCCCCGGCAGCAGCGGCCGCCGCCGCTTGTTTGGCCGCCTCTTTTGCAGCAGCCGCTGCTTCCGTCGCTGCAATCGACGCGTCTTTGGCAGCCGCAGCCGCATCTTTTGCGGCTACTTCTTTAACAGCCGCTTCTTTTGCGGCTCCGTCTTTACCAGCCGCATCCTTAGCGGCCCCGTCCTTGATGGCACCGTTGTTCACCACAACAGGCACCTTCGGTGGCGGAGGCGGCGGATTTTCAAGCAATTCGGCAGCCGCTGCCGCCCGTTGCGCGTCGACCGTCACCCGGCCTCTCCCGCATCGAAACGACAGCATCTCCTGCAGCTCGATCCACCTCGCGACCCGCTTGAGCGCTTTGGGCGTCGCATTGGCGCGACCCCATTCCGGCCCGCGCTCGATCAGGGCCGGCACCTCGCTCATTTGCGATTGCTCGGCCATCGCCGCATCGCACGCCGCCGCATCCAGCGGGGCCGCTTGCAACGGCTGTGCTGACAGCGTGACAAGCATCAGGACTGCCATAAATTTTTGAGCCGACGTCATAATCAACCCGCAACTCCAAAACGTTGATGTTTGCAAAAAACCGGTCCGCCTCACTCCGCCTTGCGATATGCCGCCAGTATCCCCAGGAAATCGGCAGCCTTGAGGCTTGCACCGCCCACCAGAGCGCCGTGCACATTGGGCAGCGACATCAATTCCTGCGCGTTGCTCGGCTTCACCGACCCGCCATAAAGCACCCGAACGCCTTCCGCTGCAGCCCCATGCCGCGCGGCCAATGCCGCCACGATATCGGCATGAACATCTCCGACATCATCCGCCGTCGGCGTCAGACCGGTTCCGATCGCCCACACCGGCTCGTACGCAACAATCGTGTTAACAGCCGTCGTCTCATCCGGCAGCGACCCCGCCAACTGCCGACGCACCACAGCTTTAGTCAGGCCTGCTGCCCGCTCTCCAGCCGTTTCGCCCACACACACGATTGCCACAAGCCCTGCCGCATGAGCCGCCATCACCTTCGCCCGCACATCACGGTCGCGCTCGCCGTGCATGGCCCGCCGCTCCGAGTGCCCCAAGATGACCGCGATCGCCCCGCCATCCTTTAACATCGCAGCGCTGACATCGCCTGTAAACGCGCCCGTCGTTGCCGCGTGGCAATCCTGCCCGCCCACCGCCACCGCCGACCCCTTCAAAACTTCGGCCAGCAGCATGATCAGCGTCGAGGGCGGACAAATCATCGTATCCGCGCCAGCACCCGCCAGCCCATCCTTGATCTTGATTGCCTCGGTCAAAGACGCCTTCACGCCATTCATTTTCCAATTGCCGATGATAATCGGGCGAACAAATGCGGACGATGGCGATGCAGAGCGGCTCACGTGGCATTCCCCTTCGAGACGAGCGCGTCGAAGACGCGCAAGGTGCAGCTTTTGGACAAAAACCGTGTCAAACAAACGTTTCGACTGATTACCCCCAGGGCAACCCCAACGCAAAGCCTTGCTTTCGGAGGCAGCCTGCGCTTCATATCACGCTGATCGCGCCCGTCATCAACGGGATTGGAACCATTTAAGTGCTTGGGGCCTGAGATCAGCGCGAGACAACGCTGCAGCCCGGCTGCCAGCATCCCTCGTTCTGATCCCCTCCAGCCACGCTAGGGCTGTAATCTAGAATGCTCGACACTCTCCGCAACTCCGCGAATTCGTGGCTCGCCAAGATCCTGCTCGGCCTTGTCGCTGTCAGCTTCGTCTATTGGGGTGCAGACACCCGCAGCGGTCCAACCGGGCAGGGCTCGCTGGCCAAGGTCGGCACCACGTCGATCACCCAGAACGATTTCCAGCGCGCCTACGAAAACGAAATCGCCCAGATTTCGCAGCGCGCGCGCCGCCGGATCACCACCGATGAAGCCCGCGCATTCGGCCTCGACCGCCGCGTGATGTCCCGCCTGATCGGCACGGCAGCCCTCGACAATCAGGTCTCGTCCCTCGGCCTGGCACTGTCCGACGATGCAATCGTCGCCAGCCTCAAGAACGACCCGAACTTTAAGGGTATCGACGGCAAGTTCGACCGCGCCGGCTTTGACAACCTGTTGCGCAGTCTCAGCATGTCGGAGCGCGCCTTCCTCGACCTCAAACGTAAAGAAGACGAACGCGCACAGCTAACCAGCACGCTCTTGGCGGCCATCGTCACGCCAAAGCCGGTTGTGGCAGCCCTCCACGACTGGAAGCAGGAAACGCGCATCCTCGACTATGTGACCATTGATGCCGACAAAGCCGTCACCGTTGCCGAGCCCGATGCCGCCAAGCTCAAAGAAACCTACGAGGCCAACAAAGTCCAGTTCATGGCACCCGAATACCGCAAGCTGCAGATCCTGTTACTGTCGGTCGAAGAACTAAAGTCCCAGATCACCATCACCGACGCTGAACTCACGGCCGCCTATGAGCAGACCAAGGAAGACTACGCCACGCCCGAGACGCGCCGCGTCCAGCAGATTGCCTTTAAGGACAAAGCCGCAGCAGACGCGGCCAAAGCCGCAATCGACGGCGGCAAGAACTTCATGACCGTCGCCACCGAAGCCGGTCTTAAGGAAAAAGACGTTGAACTCGGCCTCGTCACTCAAAAGGCGATGATCGACTCAAAAATCGCAGCGGCAGCTTTCGCGCTGCCCCGCGATACGGTCTCCGCCGTCATCGAAGGCAAGTTTGCAACCGTTTTGATCCGCGTGCCCGAAATCAATCCCGGCAAGCAACCGTCGTTGGACGACGTCAAGAGCACCATCAAAGACAACCTTGCCCGTGCCAAAGCCAAAGATGAACTCCAAAAGCTGCGCGACTCAGCCGACGACCTGCGCAACGCCGCCAAATCCGACAAGGAAATCGCCGACGCCTTGAAGCTCAAACTGCTTGAAGTCGCCCAAACCGACAACGCCAACAAAACCGCCGACGGCAAAACGGCCTTGGACCATCCCGATGCGCGCGCGTTGATCGCGTCGGGCTTCGACGAACGCACCGGCGGCGACCGCGACCCCGTCGAACTGACCGATGGCGGCTATGCCTGGGTGACCACGCTCGCCACCACGCCGACGCGCCAGAAGCCCTACGAAGATGTCGAAGCGGACGTCAAAACACTCTACATGTCGAACGAGCGTCGGCGTCTCGTCCAGGAACTCGCCACAAAACTCGTCGAACGCGCCAGCAAGGGCGAAGCCTTTGCCGAACTCGCCAAAGACGCCCACGGCGAGGCTGCCAAAACCGATGCCATCACCCGCCTGACAACCCCGCAGGGCCTCGCCGAAACAGCGGTCACCCAAGCCTTCAGCTTGGTCGCTGGCCGCGCGGGATCTGCGGAAACGCCTGACAAGAAAACCCGTACTGTCTTCCGCGTCGCCGAAATCAAACCGGCTCCTGCTCCGACCAAAGACGAGACCGACAACCTCACCCGCGAAGTGGGCCAGTCGCTCCAGGCCGACATCCTCGACAGCTACGTCACAGCCTTGCAAGACAGCGCCGGGGTGAAGATCAACGAAACTGAATTCCGCCGCATGGTGGGTTCGACCCAGGCGCAGTGAGGCAAATGTGGCAACCAAGCCTCCACGGCGCGATAAATCCAAACAGACCGCTGCGTCCCAAAACCCATCTCACGCCGCATCTGCAGCCAACGCCGCCGCAACGCTCGTGGTCGAGCCAGCCCTCAATGCCTTCACCACGGTCTATGGTGGGGGCCACGCACAGGTCGTCTACACCCGCCTGATCGCCGACCTTGAAACGCCCGTCTCAGCCTACCTGAAGCTGGCCCAAACCGGTGCCATGAGCTTCCTGTTTGAGAGCGTCGAAGGCGGCGAAGTCCGTGGCCGCTACTCTATGATCGGCCTCAACCCCGACCTCATCTGGCGCGCCCACGGATCCAAAGCCGAAATCAACACCACACCGGCGGCCAACCCCGAAGCCTTTTCAGCCGACAGCCGTCCCGCTCTGGCCTCGTTGCGCGCCCTTATCGCCAAGTCCAAAATCGACCTGCCAGCCATCCTGCCGCCGATGGCAGCTGGCGTGTTCGGCTACATGGGCTACGACACCATTCGCCTCGTCGAGCACCTGCCCAACGCCAACCCCGACGACCTCGGCGTCCCCGACGCCATCCTCGTCCGGCCCACCGTGATGGTCATCTTCGATGCCGTCAAAGATGAAATGACCCTCGTCACCCCGGTGCGCCCGCACGACGGCGTCCCCGCCGATGCAGCCTACGCCGCCGCCCGCACGCGCCTTGCAGATGCGGTCGCCCGCCTCGAAGCCCCGCTCACGCACACGTCAAAACAGCCCGTCGCGAACCTCGCGGCCCACGAACCCGTCTCCAACACCACCCCCGCACAATTCCTCGGCATGGTGGCCAAAGCCAAAGACTACATTGCCGCTGGCGACATCTTCCAGGTCGTGCTGTCTCAGCGCTTTTCGGCAGCCTTCTCGCTGCCCCCGTTCGCGCTCTACCGCGCCCTGCGCCGCACCAACCCCAGCCCTTTCCTGTTCCACCTCGACTTCGGCACGTTCGCGCTCGTCGGCTCAAGCCCCGAAATTCTCGTCCGCGTCCGCCAAGGCACCGTCACCATCCGCCCGATCGCCGGCACCGCACGGCGCGGCCACGACGAAGCCGAAGACCGCGCGTTGGCAGCTTCACTTCTCGCCGATCCCAAGGAGCGTGCGGAACACCTGATGCTGCTCGATCTGGGCCGCAACGATGTTGGCCGGGTCGCAACCCCCGGCACTATTGCTGTCACCGACCAGTTCGTGATCGAGCGCTACAGCCACGTCATGCACATCGTCTCCAACGTCGAAGGCCGCCTCGACCCGGCCCACGACCCCGTCGACGCCCTCATGGCGGGCTTTCCCGCTGGCACCGTTTCAGGTGCCCCCAAAGTCCGCGCCATGGAAGTCATCGACGAACTGGAGCGCTCAAAGCGTGGCCCATATGCCGGATGCGTCGGCTACTTCTCGGCTGACGGCGAAATGGACACCGCCATCGTCCTGCGCACGGCGCTCGTCAAAGACGGCCAGATGCACATCCAGTCGGGTGCCGGTGTCGTCTACGATTCGGTACCCGAAAACGAACAACAAGAGTGCATCAATAAAGCCAAAGCGCTCGTTCGTGCAGCAGAGGAAGCGGTGCGTTTTGCCTGCGGCGCGCTGGCCCGCAAACCCATCCCCGGCAACGGCGGAACCTTTGACTAAATTCTATGAAACTTGATTAACTTTTCGCTGGATTAACCCCGTCCAGTGGGCGATACGACAGGTGTGCTGGGGGAGGCGGCTGCGTATCGGCTGTCCGGCACGACTGGGGTAACTATCGTGATGATCTACGTCTTGTTCACCGTTATGAGTATCGTCAGCCTATTGATTATCGGCCATGCCTTCGACGAAGGCGAATAAACCGGCCCTCTGGGCCGATGCCGCAAATCTTCACCAGGAACAACACCACACCAAGACGCTTCATGCGCTGCAGCGGGCTTGACAGCTTTCTGCATCGCGGCAAAGTGCGGCTATGTTGACCCTGTCCTTACTGCGGCACGCCAAGTCAAGCTGGGACCCCCCCGGCACGGATGATTTCGATCGTCCGCTTGCCGAGCGCGGCTTAAAAGCAGCCCCCGTGATTGGCGCTTACATCGCCAGTCACGAACTCCGGCCCGAGCTCATCTTATGCTCAGCCGCCGTCCGCACTCGCGCGACGCTTGATCTGGTCATGCCGTTTTTCGATCCAGCCCCACCGGCCCTCGCCTATGAGGAAGGCCTTTATCTGGCCACCGCCTCACAGCTTCTCGCGCGCTTGCGCAACATCTCGACGCGCTGGTCCAAAGTCATGCTGATCGGCCACAATCCGGGCTTTCACGACCTTGCAATGGCCCTCACCGCCGACACGAGCAGCCCCATGGCGATTGCGCTGGCACAGAAGTACCCAACGGCGACCCTCGCGGTCTTGACCTTCGACACACAAGACTGGTCCAAAATCGCCCCGGCAACCGGCCACCTCACCCGGTTCATCACCCCAGCATCCCTGCAAAAATCCCCGTGAATTTTCAAAAAAGCAGGGGGCTTGGAGAATGCCAATCCTCCAAGCCGGCAACGGCACGGCCGAACCGACAGATATGCGGCAGCCCGGCACTCACTCCGGCAACGGAATAAACTCCTCAGCATCGCCCGGCACCGTATCGAATTTGCCCGCCCGCCATTCTGCCTTGGCCTGCTCGATGCGCTCTTTCGATGACGACACGAAATTCCACCAGATATGCCGTGGCCCGTCCATGCTGTCCCCACCCAGCATCATCAGCCGCGATTGCGACAGCGCCAGAATGGAAATCCGGTCCCCGGGACGGAACACCAGCAACCGCCCCGCATCAAACCTCTGCCCGGCAATATCGACCGCACCGCTGGCGATGTAAACCGCCCGCTCCTCGTGCTCCGCGTCGAACGGTAAGATCGCCCCCGGCGCGAGCACGGCCTCCGCATACAAGCTCTCGTGCGGAAACGACACCGGCGAGGTCTGACCAAACATCGACCCCATGATGAGTTGAACCCGCTTGCCCTCGCCCACGATGCGCGGCAGCGCCTCCCTGTCGAAATGCGCAAACCCGGGGGCACTTTCCTCATGCGATTGGGGCAATGCCACCCACGCCTGAATCCCAAACATATTGCGTGTTGAAAGCGTCGCTGCGGGATCTTCGCGTTCCGAATGCACGATCCCCCGCCCAGCCGTCATCAGGTTGACCTCACCGGGCCGGATCGCCAGCGCGTTGCCGAGGCTGTCGCGATGGAACATTTCGCCCTGGAACAGATACGTCACCGTCGCCAGCCCGATGTGGGGATGGGGCCGCACGTCGATCCCCTTCCCGGCGATGAATTCCACCGGTCCCATCTGATCGAAAAAAATGAACGGCCCGACCATCTGTCGCGCCGCCGCAGGCAACGCCCGGCGCACCTCGAACCCACCCAAATCCCGCGCCCTAGGCACGATCACCTGTTCGATCTGATCGCACGACGCGCCGTTCCCGCAAATCGGGTCCTGATCTGGCTGCCAACTCATCAATTCCTCCGCGCCCGCTGCCTGTTCACATGACGCACAAGATAGTGTCTCGAGAGACCGGACGCAGTCACATTTCCTTGACGCCCGTCATCCAAGCGGCCCCTTAAAAATGAAAAATGCACCAGCAGCGATCAACAAAAACCCAACCGCATGGTTCAACGTCAGCGCCTGCTTGAGCACGAACACCGAAAACCCAGCAAACACGATGAGCGTGATGATCTCTTGAATGGTCTTGAGTTCAGCCGCTGAATAGACCTGCGCGCCCCACCGATTGGCTGGCACCGCAAAGCAATACTCGACGAACGCGATGGCCCAACTCACGCCGATGACCACCCACAGCGGCTTGTCGGTAAACTTCAAATGCCCATACCAAGCCAACGCCATGAACACATTTGAGATCGCCAGCAGCACAATCGGCAAAATCTGCGGTGATAGTGACATCGCCCCTCCAACACTCAATCCAAGCTCGCCGCAATCCAGCCAAAGCGCGCCGACCCCAGCCGTGCCTTAAGCAGTGCCTCGACACCAGACCCAAAATGTATCACCACTACCCCCCAAACCTGCCGGAACCCCATCCCCCATGCTCCTCCTCATCGATAACTACGACAGCTTCACCTACAATCTCGTCCACTACATCGGCGAGTTGGGCGTCGCCTGCGACGTGCGCCGCAACGACAAGCTGACGGTCGCCGAGGCCATCGCTGCAAAACCCAAGGCGATCGTCCTGTCACCGGGTCCCTGCACGCCCAACGAAGCCGGCATCTGCCTCGACCTCATCAAGCAGGCAGGCCCCACCATCCCCATTCTCGGCGTCTGCCTTGGCCATCAGGCAATCGGCCAGGCCTACGGCGGCAAGGTCATTCGCGCGCCAGCCCCCATGCACGGCAAGCTCTCGACCATCACCCACACCGACACCCGCAGCGTCTTCAAAGGCCTGCCGTCCTCGTTCCAGGTTACGCGCTATCATTCCCTGATCGTCGAGCGCCAATCCCTGCCCGATTGCCTTGAAATCACCGCCGAGACCGCCGACGGCCTCATCATGGGCCTCGCCCACAAAACCCACCCCGTCCACGGCGTTCAGTTCCACCCCGAAAGCATCGCCTCCGAACAGGGCCACGCCTTGTTGGCCAACTTCCTGACGCTGGCAGGCTTCCAGCCAAAGCGCCTCCCAGCCCCAATCCGCAACCGCGCCGTCGCGTAACGCCCAGATCCGAGCGCACCCATGATTCAGGCCTCTATCAAGGACATCCTCCGCAGGCTCGCAGCAGGCACCCCGCTGGACCAGGAGGGGTGCCGCGAGGCCTTGTCCCTGCTCTCGTCCGACGCAGCCCTGCCCACCCAGCAGGCCGCGTTCTTAGCCCTCCTGCGCGCACGCGGCGAAACCGTCGACGAGATCACCGGCGCAGCAGCCCTCCTGCGCGGCACCATGCTGACCGTCGACGCCCCGCCTGATGCGATCGACATCGTCGGCACCGGCGGCGACGGCCACGGCACGTACAATGTCTCCACCTGCGCCGCCTTCGTCGCGGCGGGGTGCGGCCTGTCCGTCGCCAAGCACGGCAACCGCGCGGTCTCCTCCAAGTCCGGCGCATCCGACGTACTCGCAGCACTCGGCGTCAAACTCGACAACCCCCGCGAAATTGTTTCACGCGCCATCCAGGACGCCGGGGTCGGTTTCCTCTGGGCGCCGCTCTATCATCCGTTGATGAAAGCCTGGGCCCCGGTGCGCGCCGACATCGGCTTCCGCTCCATGTTCAACCTGCTCGGGCCGATCTGCAATCCAGCTGGCGTCACGCATCAGGTGGTCGGCGTGTTCGCCCAAACTTGGGTAAGCCCCATTGCCCAAACGTTGCGCAACCTTGGCTCCAAACGCGCGTGGGTCGTCCACGGCGCAGACGGCCTCGATGAGTTGACCACCACCGGCATCACCTACGTCGCCGAATTGCGCGACGGCCAGGTCCGCGCCCGAAATGTTACGCCCGAGGACGCAGGTCTCCCGCGCGCCACACTGGCCGACCTGACGGGTGGCGACGCGGCCCACAACGCCACTGCCTTGCGCGACGTGCTGGCTGGAAAACCCAGCGCCTACCGCGACATCGTCCTGCTCAACACCGCCGCCGCCCTGATCGTCGCTGGCCGCACCGACACCCTGAAGGACGGCGTGACCCTCGCCGCCGAAGCCATTACATCCGGCGCCGCCGAACGCAGCCTCGACCGCCTAATCGAAATCACCAATGCTTAACTCCACTTATATTCGTCATGGCCGCGAAGGCGGCCACCCACGACAAACCTCAACGTACTCGTTGTATCTGAAACTGACTACAGTTCGACAAGCTGCATCGCCCGCAACCCAACCTCATCCAGCCGTGGGTGGTCGCCTGCGCGGCCATGACGCGAGTTAGTATGTCCTAAAGAAAGGGAGGGTTTGGGAGGTTCTCCTCCCAAGCGGGTCCCGAGGCGAAGCCGAACCTGCCCTAAGAGCAGCGGCAGCCCTGCGATATCCATCAAAGGACTGTTCCCTCTCCCCGAGAACCCGATTACAACCGATCCCATGACCGACATCCTTGCCAAAATCACCCGATACAAGCGCGACGAGATCGCAGCCGCCAAGGCAAGCCGCCCCTTGCGCGTCATCGCCGAATACGCCCGCTCGGCCCCGCGCGTCCGCCCGTTCGCCGACGCGATCAAAGCCAAGCTCGCGCAAGGCAAACCGGCGCTCATTGCAGAGATCAAAAAGGCCTCACCATCCAAGGGCCTGATCCGCGCCGATTTCGACCCACCAGCGCTGGCCAAAGCCTATGAAGCGGGCGGCGCGGCCTGCCTGTCGATCTTGACCGATGAACCCTCGTTCCAAGGCGCACCCGATTACCTCATCAAAGCCCGCGCGGCCTGCACACTCCCAGTCCTACGTAAAGACTTCATGCTCGACCCCTATCAGGTCGTCGAAGCCCGCGCCTGGGGGGCCGATTGCATCCTCGTCATCCTCGCTCAAGTCGATGACGTAATCGCAGCCAGCCTGATCGCTGCCGCCAAAGACTGGGGCATGGACGCCCTGATCGAAGTCCACGACGACGCCGAACTCGACCGCGCCCTGAAACTCGATGCCCACCTCATCGGCATCAACAACCGCAACCTGAAAACCTTCGACGTGACGCTTGCCACCACCGAGCGCTTGGCCCCGCGCATCCCCGGCGACAAAATCATCGTCGGCGAAAGCGGCATTTTCACCCCCGCCGACATCGCGCGTCTGCAGAAAGTCAACGTCCACACCTTCCTCGTTGGCGAAAGCCTGATGCGCCAACACGACGTCACCGCTGCCACCCGCGCTCTGCTCGGCATTGCCCCATGACCAAGCTCTCCCACCTTAACGAGCGCGGCGAAGCACACATGGTCGACGTCTCGGACAAGTCCGTGACAAGTCGCACCGCCATCGCCGAAGGCTTCGTCACTATGGAAGCCACAACGCTGGCCCTGATCGAATCCGGCACCGCCCAAAAGGGCGATGTGCTGGCAACCGCCCGCATCGCCGGCATCATGGCCGCCAAGAAAACCAGCGACCTGATCCCGCTCTGTCACCCTCTGGCCATCACCAAAGTCACCGTCGACTTCACCCCCTCGCAAAATCCCCCCGGCCTGCATGTCGAAGCCCAAGTACGCGTCGCAGGCCAGACGGGCGTCGAAATGGAAGCCCTGACGGCGGTGTCCGTGGCCTGCCTCACGATTTACGACATGCTCAAGGCCGCCGACAAAGCCATGACCTTTGAGGGCATCCGCCTCGTGGAAAAAACCGGCGGCAGGTCTGGCACCTACCGGGCTGCGGCAAAGCCCACCTCGGACCACTGACATGGCGACCCTGACCGTCAAACAGGCCATTGATCTCCTCGTCGCAGGCATCGAGCCATTACCAAGCGAGACCCTACCGCTCGCCGCCGCGCGCACACGAACGCTGGCCGAACCCATCATCGCCCACCTGACCCAACCCCCATTTACCGCTTCCGCAATGGACGGCTACGCAGTCCACCTGAGCGACCTCGCAACCCTGCCAACAACCCTAACCATCGTTGGCGAATCAGCTGCTGGTGCCCGCTTTCACGGCACACTTGCCCGCAGCCAGGCCGTCCGCATTCTGACCGGGGCTCCCGTCCCCGACGGCGCTGACGCCATCGTCATCCAGGAAAACACCCGCCGCGACGGTACAACCCTTACGATCCGCAACGGCGCACCAGACCCAGCTCATATCCGCCCGCTCGGTGGCGATTTCCGTCAGGGCCAACGGCTCCTTGAAGCAGGCCAAACCCTCGACGCCCGAACGTTAACGCTCGCGGCCGCTAGCGGCCATGCGACTGTCTCCGTCCGCCGCCGTCCGCGCGTCGCCATCCTGGCAACTGGCAGCGAACTCGTCCCACCCGGCACCACGCCCGGCCCGGACCAGATCGTGTCGTCCAACCCCATCGGCATCGCAGCCCTGATCGAAGCCTTCGGCGGCGAACCCGTCCTCCTCGGCATCGCCCCCGACAACCTCAGCGCGATCGCAACCCTGATCGAACAGGCCCGCGACTGGGACCTCCTCATCACCAGCGGCGGCGCATCCGTCGGCGACCACGATCTTGTCCGGCCCGCCCTCGAATCGCTCGGCGTCGCGCTCGACTTCTGGCGGATCGCGATGCGCCCTGGAAACCCTGTCCTGTTCGGACGCCTCGGCCCGCTCCGCGTCCTCGGCGTCCCGGGCAACCCGGTGTCCGCACTGCTGTGCACCCGAATTTTTGCCTGCCCCATGATCGGCGCGATGCTGGGCCGTCCGGCTGGCCAGGCCGCGCCCCGCCAGATTGTCTTAGGCAGTGCGCTCAGCCTCAACGGCCCGCGCCAGCACTATATGCGCGCCGTCATCGAAACCCGCGATGGCCGCGAAACCGTGAGCGCCGTCCCCAATCAAGACAGCTCCCTGCTGACGCCGCTCACCCGCGCCAATGGCCTGATCGTCCGCAAACCGAACGCCCCGCCTGAACCGGCAGGCACGCCCGTCCCCGTCATCCTCATTGATTTTTAAGTCCAGCACCACTTTTTGCTTGCGGAACACAAAAGGAACGCGTAGCCAACATTCATGTTTTGTGCCGACTGGGGTCCGCACACGATCGTTGGAGGCCACGATGCTCACGCAAAAACAAAAAGATCTGCTGCTGTTTATCCACGACCGGATGCAGGACGGCGGTGTGCCACCGTCATTTGATGAAATGAAGGATGCGCTTGATCTCAAATCGAAATCCGGCATTCACCGCCTGATCATGGCGTTGGTGGAGCGCGGGTTTATCCGCCGCCTGCCAAACCGCGCCCGCGCGATTGAGGTCATCAAACTTCCAGAAAGCAGCTCAGAAGCACTCAATGCTCCTAAGCGGCCCGGCTTCCAGCCCAGCGTTATCGAAGGCAGCAAGCCAAAACCGTCTGAATTCCACACCCCGCCGTCGATCAACCTCGACAGCCGCACCGTCTCCGTCCCCATGATGGGCCGCATCGCCGCTGGCACGCCGATCAGCGCCATTCAAACCCACACGCACGACATCCCCTGCCCACCCGACCTGCTCGGCAACGGCGAACACTTCGCCCTCGAAGTGCGCGGCGACTCGATGATCGAGGCCGGCATCCACGACGGCGACACGGTCATCATCCGCCGCTGCGAACAGGCCGAAAACGGCGACATCGTCGTCGCCTTGGTCGAGAAGGAGGAGGCAACGCTCAAGCGTCTGCGCAAGAAGGGCAGCACCATCGCCCTCGAAGCGGCCAACCCCGAGTTCAAGACCCGCATTTTCGGCCCAGATCAGGTCGACATCCAAGGCCGCCTTGTTGGCCTCATCCGCCGCTATTGACGCCGCGCCTTATCCGTCATGAGTCTAGGGGTGAGCCCCCGAGACGCTAAGATAAGGCAACGAGCATTTTTCAATGACCTTATGCGCCCCACTTTCGTCATGGCCGCGAAGGCGGCCACCCACGACAACCATCAGCTGGTGAGTTCGTACAACGGGTCCCGACGCATTGTAGCGCGTATGGGTCCAGTAGCGAGCCCCTGGTCCAAGCAAAGCGCACGTCACTAAACCTGATGTCGCGTCAGGCTTTCGGCGGCAGTCCGCTTGCTTTCTCATCGCCGGGCAGATTGTACGTCGTGCCTTCCCAAGGGCTTTCGAAATCGAACGTACGGAAGTCCTGGGTGAGTTTCACAGGCTCATAAACGACGCGCTTCTTTTCATCGTCATAGCGCACCTCGACATACCCCGTCAGCGGGAAGTCTTTCCGCAGCGGATGGCCCTGGAAGCCGTAGTCTGTCAACAAGCGGCGCAAATCCGGGTGCCCGGAAAACAAAATCCCAAACATGTCGTAGGCTTCGCGCTCATACCAGTCCGCATTCGGAAACACCGGGATCGCGCTCGGCACCTGGGTGGCCTCATCCGCCGTAATTTTGACCCGCAGACGCAAGTTGAGCCGCGGCGAAAGCAAATGATAGACGACATCGAACCGCTGCGCCCGCTGCGGATAATCGACTCCGCACAAATCGATCAGGATCTCGAACTGGCACCGTTCATCGTCACGAAGTTTGCGCAGCACCTCGACGATCTTATCGGTCGCAACCGTGATTGTGGTCTCGCCGAACGCCTCGCTTGCTGTCCCAAGCAATGGGCCCAAAACGTCGCCAGCCGTAGCCGATGGCAAATATTGCATAGTCATAATCCTAAGCTGGCGGATTGCGGACACGATCTTCAAGATCGGCGCGGATTTTATCGGGTGGAGCCATCATGCGGTGGCATCGTTCGGCAGCGTACGTCCCGGCGAGATAGATCAATCCCGCCACGAACAGCGCCACGGTCTTGTTTTCGATCAGCAGCCAAGCCCCGATAGCCAGGACGCCCCCCGCCAAACCGATCAAGAGCCGCACCAACGATGCCTTTGACATACCCTGTCCTTAACGCGCGATCGTCCCGGTCCGCCGGATTTTACGCTGGAGCAGCAGCACGCCATAAAGCAGCGCCTCTGCCGTCGGCGGGCAGCCTGGCACGTAGATATCAACCGGCACAATCCGGTCGCAGCCCCGCACCACAGCATAGGAGTAATGATAATACCCGCCCCCGTTGGCGCAGCTGCCCATCGAGATCACATACCGCGGCTCCGGCATCTGATCGTAGACTTTGCGCAGAGCAGGCGCCATCTTGTTCGTCAGCGTGCCAGCAACAATCATAACGTCCGACTGACGCGGCGACGCGCGCGGCGCAAACCCGAACCGCTCCATGTCGTAACGCGGCATCGACGCCTGCATCATTTCGACTGCGCAGCACGCCAAACCGAACGTCATCCACATCAGCGAGCCGGTGCGCGCCCAGTTGATCAGGTCGTCGGTTGTGGTGACAAGAAAGCCTTTGTCAGCCAATTGATTGTTGACGTCGGCGAGGAACGGGTCGGGCGCCTTGGCTACGCTGCCGGGTCCACCCGCACCCGCTCCCTCACGCATCTTGTCCCACAAAATTGGGTCCGAGAGCACAGGGCTTCCATCGGGTCGCAAGATCAATCCCATTCGAGCGCGCCTTTCTTCCATTCGTAGATGAAACCGATGGTCAACACGGCCAAGAAGATCATCATCGACCAGAACCCGAACAGCCCGATCTCTTTGAAGGCCGCCGCCCACGGGAACAGAAACGCGATCTCAAGATCGAAGATGATGAAAAGGATCGACACGAGATAGAACCGCACGTCAAAGCGCATCCGGCTGTCATCGAACGCGGCGAATCCGCACTCGTAGGCCGAAACCTTCTCGCTGTCGGGATTACGGACCGCGATAAGGAAAGGCACGATCAACAAAACCGTAGCAAACGCCAACGCGACGACGAGAAAGATCGCGAGCGGAAGGTAGTCCGAAAACAGGTTCGCCATGAGGTCCCCGAATGAGCGACGCGTCGAGCAGCACTTGGTCGTATCGCAGCCCGCCTCAACGTGCAACGCCTACCTCAGACGGACATCGACACAGGCCCGAATGCATCAAGCCCGACGCAGTGCGCCGGGCCTTGAAGCGATCAACTTGTCAAAAATTTGGATTGGCGCGAGAGACGGGACTTGAACCCGCGGCCTCCGCCGTGACAGGGCGGCGCTCTAACCAACTGAGCTACTCCCGCAATCCAATACGTCGCGAACTCGTCCTCGCGGTCACTCGGTGTCGATACGGGCATCGGTCGGGGAAGTCAAGCGACACGCGACAGGTTTGTGAAAACAATCCCTCGCGTATCGCCCCAATCCTTCGCCTATTGTCCCTAGACCAAGGCCGCTCCTTGCAGCGCTGCGATCCGCGCTCAGGTGCGACGGCTCAGCCACGCGCCAGCCCGCCAATTACGCTGTAGGCCGCTTCACTCCCAGAAAGTCCATTTTGCCCAGATCGACCCCGTTGGCCCGCAGGATCGCATACGCTGCTGTCGCATGAAAATAGAAGTTCGGCAGCGAGAACGAGATCAGATAAGGGAGCCCCTTGAAGTGCATCTCCTGCGGCCCGACTTTCAGCGAAATATCGCGCCCCTCGCTCCCATCGACCTGTGCCGGCGTAATGGTCGCCAAAAACGCCACCGTCTTCGCAATGCGTTCCTTGAGCTCAGGAATGGTCTTCTCGGTATCTGGATAGCTCGGGATCTCGACGCCCGCGAGCCGGGCAGCAGTCCCCTTGGCAAAGTCACACGCGATCTGCACCTGCCGTGACAGCGGGAACATGTCGGGACACAGGCGCGTCGCAGGCAGTATCGCCGGGTCCAGCTTCTTGGCGGCGGCATGCGCTTCGGCCTTATCGAGAACGCCTGAAAGCGACGTCAGCATATGCGTAAAGACCGGCACCGAGGCTTGATACATGGTGATCGTCATGGGGGCTCCTTGCATTGGCAAACGCAAAACCATTAGTTCCGATTTACAGAACTAAAGCGGCATAGCATGCCTAGGAAAACAGCGAAACTGAAATAGTAGTGATGACTGACTGCCAGCATGCAGGCGGCTTCTGCGCACAAGGCTCAAACCGAATCAACAACCGCTGCGAAGTTCGGCACTGGTGGGCAGTGAGGGGATCGAAC
>Ga0247844_1000745_pt1 | contig 66265 bp, 65 predicted proteins | sample LaCtaG_FD_192421 | JGI IMG/M metagenome (GOLD analysis project Ga0247844, IMG submission 192421) | Freshwater microbial communities from meromictic Lake La Cruz, Castile-La Mancha, Spain - LaCruzMarch201714.5m_1 | ecosystem: Environmental > Aquatic > Freshwater > Lake | place: Spain: Castile-La... | reverse complement strand
AATCGAATTTATCTCAGACAAACAGCGCCCAAAAACGGTTGACCTCGAAAGTAGAACTCCGAACAATCTTTTTTCTTTGGAAATTCGCAAAATTTACAAATTTCCATCATTTATGAAAAATTCCGGCCTCGGCCGAATGGCGGGGAATCAAATATCCCGCATTGAGACCCGACACCGTGAGGGCCTGTTCTCTAGCCCCTAAACTGCGCTCCACCGAGAGGCCTGTACAAGTGACAGTGCACTACACCGGAGCCAAGGCCAAACCTGAAAATAATATTTCGGGAAAACTGCGTTCACTTTACAATTTTTCGACACGACAGCGGACTAAGTTCAAACGAAATCTCTGGACTGATGTACCTTACCATTATTATTTAGATGCCAAAGGCCTGGTTGCCGGCGGTCGCGACACTCGCTACCAGCCAGATTCAAACACCAAGTACGATACTGATGGCCATATCAGTATCGTCGTTGAGGGTAACGACAAAGACCACATCTCTGCTGAACAGCAGGAAAAGCTGAAACGCATGCTCGATGCCGCAGTTATCCAGTACAATATCAAATCAATCTCTCAAATCGGTGTGCATTCTGATTTTGCTTCGACAACTTGCCCCGGGCCAGAACTGCGTGCCCTCGTCGAAGCCTACAAACGCAGTCGGTCTGATTTGCAACCGGGAGTCCTACAAACCGCCAAGGATGTGCTGCCAGTCGGTCAGAAGAACTACCTTTGCCCAATGGCAAAGCCCTCTGCTCCTGCAAAAGGAATTGAGTAAACCCACGCCTCCCCACCAAGCTTCAAACTGGGATAACACTCAGGTTCCATCTATTTTTTCGATGGATAACTTCTAATAAATCTTCTTTCGGCATGCATGAAAAAGGGGTAATGACTCATTCATGCAAAGCTGCTCTTTAAGATGGGAGCTGGCCAGCGAACTAACCATCCAACCGATTGAGGTACAAATGAAACAATTAATGATCCTATCATTGTTCACAATTTTCCTAGCTTCAGCTCAGGCATCCAGTGACTCTTTGGCTGAAAAATCCTTTCCTGATCAATTCGATCTTACGCCGTCGAAAACGATAGCACAGCTTGTAAAAACAGAAGTGGCCAATAAAAAGTCTCGCTTGTCTGAAGTTTTAGCTGTCTTAGAGAAAGAGAATTGTGATGATGACTGCTTAAGTATCAGCACAAAAGAAACAACTATGGTTTACACTGGAAAATCAGGAGCTCAGTACTACGGACAAGCCTACCTTGTGCCAGTATGGGCTAATCATCCGGGTTCTGGACTCATCAGCGAAGTTCTTGGTCATTTGCTGGTATCTTTCGATGTAGATATGAGCCAAGGCACCACGGTAAGAATCAAAAAGTTCATTCCCCTCTCGATCAACTAAACTTCCCTTCACCAAAAGAAAAAGGCACATTAAATATGAAACAAATACTCTTCCTAATAATTGGAATGTTAATAGCCACCACTTCCCATGCTGAGATCTCTGCTTGGAATTGTCCTGCAGAAATCGATGGCCAGCCGGAGCTCATTGAAAAGCAAATTGAAAAGGCACTGAAAGAAAATCAACTTGAAGTAGCCGCTCAGTTTGCTTCAAATTGCGCTACTTTTGGTTCCCTCATTGATGTTTCATTGTTATCTGGAATCAATGAGGCTTTTTACGCCAAACTTAAAAAGAAATTGCAGAAGGCAGAGATGCAGGTCATGAATAAATTTTTAAGTAATTGCGCAAAACGCGGAAACAAAAGCGGAGGTACCTTGGGTCGATCCGAAGGCGCTCACTGCATGCTCAAGGTTTATGAAGGTTTTTACGCCGGATCATTATAGATCCCAGAGCCATAAATAAAAAACCGTGGGGACGCGGTGATCCGAGCGTCCCATCCCAACCTCTGAAGCCTCGAGGTCAATTCTTGAGGCTCATAAAAACGTTTAATAATATCAAATTCACCACCATCATTGAGCTTTCTTTTCACAATATCTGATTTCGGATCCAGCGAGTGATCAATTGCGCGGGAAAACTCATCCGGGCGCGAGTCCACAAAGTACCACCGGCTGTTCGGCTTGAGTGAGGACTTCACCAAATTCCAAAATTGCTCGAATTTTTCTTCTGGGACATGTGAGAGCCAGAAGCTGAAAAAAACAAAATCATATTTTTTGGCTGGCAACCAATTGAAAATGTCCGCAGTCTCATATTGAATATTGGACTGACCATTTCGCTGAGAATTCAAAACGAGGACTTCGGGCGAAAAATCCACTGCCAAGATTTGCTTTGCGGACTGTTTGAGAATACTGGTCCAGAGCCCTGTACCCGCTGCAAGTTCCAAAACATCGCCATAGGGTGAATTGCTATCCAAATCTTTTTTTACTATCTCGATTTCCCTGAACCAATCGGTGTTGTTTTTGTCTCCGCGATCGTAGCGTCCGGTCCTAAAAAACCATTCATCATATTCGCTGGCTCTTTGCTTATAATAGCTCTTTTGATCTTCGAGAATTTTATTAATATCGCGATTCATTCGGGGCTCCTTCCTATCGAATACTAATAAAGTAGTATCGCTGCTTGAAGTGACTCTAGCGAGCTAAGATTTCGAAAAACCGGGGATTAAAAGCTGCACAAATCTTTCTGTTTTCATCCCGCGAGATCCCTTTACGAAAACCAAATCGCTTTCATGAAGCTCGTCCACAACTGATTGCGCAATATTTAAATCAAAGTCTTCGGAAGTTATAAGAGCCAGCGCTGATCCACCTGCCGAAAGAAAGGCTTCGCGAAAAGCCGCGTGAGAAGGACCGTAGAACCAAATTTTTTCAAAGGCTTTGCCGGTCATCGCCGCGGCTTGACGCCCAAGCGCTGCATGCTCTGCCGCTGCGGCTACACCGAGCTCCTTCATTTCGGCAAAAACACCAAAGATTTTTTCGGCTTTCAATGAATCTGCAACTGAGGGGCCGTTTTCAAGAAGAACCCGATAACTATCGGGACTCGCATTGTAACCATCAAACAACACAGTCGCAGCCTGAGGCGACAATGCATGTGTCGCAGCTGCTTTTAAAAGCTGCATTCGACCCCAAGCGCTTCTGCAATGAGGAAGTGCCTGCCAAATTTCAAGGGGCGTGAGGCCTACGGCCAAAGCCATTGCGGCTGCAGCCATGGCATTGATCGCGTGATGCGCGCCAAGCACCGGAAGGATTGCCGTTCCTGCCTGACCATCAATTTGACCTTCGATTTTGACTCCTTCCCCAGACTGGCCAGTAAAACGAAAAGAGACTCGAACCTCGGGCAATGCGCCAGACCCACCGCCTGACAATTTTTCTGAAAATCCAAAGATCGATTTGGCCTGAGGATAATCTGCAAGGGCACTCGCGGCCATTGCTAAAGTCCACGGATTATCCAAATTATAAATTCGCGTCGCCTCGGCAGGCGAATCTAAATAAATCTCATTTTTAGCAGCAGCAATCTTGTCGACACTGCCGAAATGTTCCATGTGAGTTTTGCCAACCAAAGTGCAGGCGACAACATCGGGAAAGGCGATTCGGCAAAGATCTCGCAGCTCGCCTTCATGATTCATTCCCATTTCAAGAATGATCACTTCAGAATCTAGCGGAGCCGAAAGAAGGCTCACCGGTACTCCCCAATGATTGTTGAAACTTCCTAGACTCCAATGAACTTTTCTATAGGGACTCATCATTGCGGCCAAAAACTCTTTGGTGCTGGTCTTGCCGTTAGAGCCAGTGACTCCTATCACAGGGCCCTGCAACTGCTTACGATGGCTGCGTGCCAAATCTTGCAAAGCCACTAAAGTATCCGGAACCAGAAAGACCGCAACTTTTTCAGCAAGACCTTCAACTATCGGATCTATTTTGTGAACCACTAAGCCCGCGGCACCTTGATCCACAGCCATTTTAAGAAACTCGTGACCGTCATGAGTCTCGCCCGCAAGGGCCCAAAAAAGCGCGCCCCGCAGATCTTTACGTGAATCTGTGCCTATTTTAGAAAACTCCAACTGCCTAGCGATACTGCTTGAACTGAGAAACCGGGCGCAGGTTGCCTGAAGCAGTTCGCTACTTGTCGTTCTTCGATCGATCATCACGGCAAAAGTTCCTTTACGACCGCTTGGTCTCGGAACGTGTATTTATGTCCGGCGATTTCTTGATAGTCCTCGTGGCCCTTGCCCGCAATCAGCACAACATCGCCTGGTGAGGCGCTCTCGAGAGCTTTTTGAATCGCGGCTCGCCGATCCGCGATCAAAATAGGCTTTAGTTTTCCGTCGCCCATTTTCATTCCCTCTGCAATTTCTTGTAGAATTTTTTCTGGATCTTCTGATCTTGGATTGTCAGAAGTCACAATCGCCGCATCGGAAAGCCTTTGTGCGATCTCACCCATAATGGGTCGTTTGCCTTGATCACGTTCACCGCCACAGCCGAAAACTGTAATGATGCGGCTTTTCAGATTTGCCTGAGTGCGAATTTTTATCAGTGACTGGAGCACATTTTCTAAAGCATCAGGTGAATGAGCATAATCCACAAAAACATGTACAGCCTTAGAATTTTTTACGCGTTCAAGTCTTCCTGGTACACCTTCGAAATCTTCCAAATAGCTCACCAGATTACGCAAACTCAAGCGACGGGCACCCATGCGTTCATGAAGTGAAAAAATGGAGGCCATTACTCCGACTGCGTTGGCCACTTGATGGTCTCCCACCATTGGTAAAGAAACTTTAACTTCTTCGGAAGCATAGCGCAGGCGAAACTCAATTTGCGCAAAGTCCCTTTGATCGATTTGATAAACCCAATCAGCATCAGCCGCTGTGCCATAAGTCACAAGCCGAGCTTTTTGCGCAACCCGCAGTTTTCGCCCCCAGGGATCATCCAGATTCACAACAGCCAAAGGCTGAGGCTTTTGGGATTCCCACAAAAGATCTGTGAAAAGCCTTTGTTTTGCAGAAAAATAATCTTCCATCCTTAAGTGATAGTCCAAATGATCACGGGTCAGGTTGGTAAATAGTGCCAAATCAAAATGGACTTGATCGACTCGGTGCTGATGAAGCGCATGACTGGAAACTTCCATTGCAACAGCTTCTGCGCCCTGAATCTTCATTTCTCGAAGACGGGATTGAAGCTCCAAAGGACCAGGTGTTGTTGCGGAAGTCTTCCAAACTTTGGAATTCAAATGATGATCGATGGTGCCAATCACTCCGCAGGCAAGACCCAATCGATTCAGAAGATGTTCAAAAATATAGGTGCAAGAGGTTTTCCCGTTGGTCCCAGTAATTCCAAGGGTCAAAAATTCTTTCGTCGGTTGATTAAACTCCTGAGCTGCAAGAACTGCCCAAGCACGCCGGGTATTTTGAACTTCTAAAACCACTCCGGAAAACTGTGTTGGAACATCCAAACGAGATTGCACCACCAGAAGTGCAGGTTCTTTTTCACAAACTGCCTTTAGGAACTGATGCCCATCATTTTGACCACCCTGAATTGCTATGAAGCAGCCACCTTTTTGGACCCGGCGAGAATCCGTGGTGAGGTCACCTATGTGAAGAGCCAGCAGGTCTTGAGATGGCAATTTAGATTCGAAACGAATTGGGTTTTCAGAGTCACTGCGGAGGGCTTGGAAAGCTTCTTCAAGTCTCATTCTGTGTATTTTTGATTCACAGCGACCGGGAAATCAAGGCCAAAAGGCCACTCGACAAAATCGAGGCAGAAAGGTAGATTTCAGGCCATGAGAAAAATAGCCTCCCTTTCATGCATTGAAGTGACCCAGTCTTTGGGCGGATCGAAAAAACTTAATATGGCCGAGACCTCGCCCTTGCACGTGATTTTATTCCACGGCTTTGGAGCTGATGCCTATGACCTTCAGTCCTTGGCAGAAGCGATGAAGGCTCCAACAAACGAAAGTGTTTGGCTTTTTCCTCAAGGAATTTTACAAGTCCCCATTGGGCCGGGGTGGACGGGTCGCGCTTGGTGGCCCATCAATATGGCACGGCTTGAAGCCGCTGCTCGCACAGGCGACTACGATCTGGCTGCTGAACGCCCAGAAGGGATTGATTCGCTTCGAAAACGCGTTGATGAAATGATCGCAGAACTGAAAGTTCCTTGGTCACGGATTGTCTTGGGTGGCTTTTCACAGGGCGGCATGCTGGCCACTGATACTTTTTTGCGAGCTCCAGAACAGCCTGCGGGACTCATGGTCCTTTCGGGAGCGCTGATTAATAAAACGGAGTGGAAGCCCTTAGCGGAAAAGCGTGCCGGTGCCCCGTTTTTCCTTTCACATGGTCGCAGTGATCTCGTGCTGCCTTATCGAACTGCTTCACAGCTGGAATCTTTGCTGACAAGTAGCGGACTAAAAGGTTCTCTCTTTAGTTTCGAAGGTGGACATGAGATACCTTGGAACGTGATTGAAAAAGCCAATGCTTGGCTGAAAACTTTGCCCCTATAGATTCATCTCCCTGCAACTCAAGGAAGAAATGGACTCAGGGCTGTAGAGTTTTTCGACAGTTCAGTGCCAGAAATGGGCCCCATTGGTTGGATCGGCAGTGGAAAAAATAAAAATAACATTCCTTCGAGCTTAAAACCCTCGCCCTAGGAAAGGTCAATGGCACCTTCGTTGCTTTTTCAAAGATTGAGCACGTCCTAATGGAGGAATTTATGTTAAAAAGAATCACACTTTCCTTGATGCTGAGTCATTTACTTTCCTATCCCGCATTGGCGAGCGTTCAATTGACCGAAGCCTTTCAATTCAAGTGCTCGACAGGTCAGGAGCTTGAGTTTGCGGTCCACTATTCTGGCATGGGTGGAAAACAAAGCTCCTGGGGATATCAAAGCATCTGCCCTCGTGGAACCCTAAAAAAAGCTTACTATTCATTTCATCCGATTCTTGAGAGCCTATTTGGCGAAGAGATGCCGGCCGATTTAGCAAGCTGTCGTGAAAAGTCGGACTCCGTATCACAGAAGTGCAAACAGGAGCTACTCGCTATTGTTGAAAAACCCCCTGGCACCGGTGAGTTTCCCGCGCGTTCCAAATTCAAAGTGGTCGGAGACAATTCAGCCCTACCAACACCAGTTCAGCATGCCGTTCAAAAATATTTCTCTTGCAGCTGCGAGACTCAAAACACAGGCGTGCGCGAGTTCTACAATGCTGGAGGATATGTGTGCGGCTCGCAGTTACTTAAAACAACCGCAACTGTCTATGCAAAGTTGCCACAGGGAGAGCTTCAAGAGTCCGATGTCTCCCAGCTCTGTAAATTCGCAAAGGAAAAATTCGCGACAAACGAGCAAAAGCGAATTTCTGAATTGGGTCGTCAATTTAAAGCGAGTTCGAATCCTTGTATCCAATCCACAGCTGTGATCGAAGTCGACGAGGGAAGGGCGACTCCCTATCTTTGCGGGAAGCTCGTAGTCGAAGAGCATGAGGTCAATGAAAGACGAGAAATCCTAAAATCGCGCGTGATTCTGAGCTCGGCTCCGGCGGCACCGGCGATGCCTGTGGAACGTCGAACGGAACCGAGAGGGGCAACGAAGTAGGAGCTTTTTTATTTCAAGATCACAGTGAGCTGGCGATTTCTGAAAATTTTCTCGCCAGCAGCGGGATAGGATTGATTGACCCTGCCCTCGCCTTTGATTTTAAGTTCCATATTCTGACCGTTCATTAAGCGCAAAACTTCACGCACAGTGAGGCCTTCCAAGGAAGGCATCACTCCTTGATCCAAGGCCGATTTCAAAACCTGATCTACTGGTTGAGGAGCCGCTTCTTGGGAGGGTTCCCGAGGACTGCGAACAAAACTTTTTTCAGCAACCATTACTGGAGCCAAGCCCTCGGCGCGCACAATCGATCCAGCGATTCTAGAAAAAAGTGGAGCTGCCACTTGTGATCCATAGTAGGCACTTTTCTTTGGGCTATCCACGACAACATAGATCACATACTTCGGATCATGAACGGGAAAAAATCCTGCAAAACTAGAAACGTAAACTCCTGGCAAATAACCTTTCCCTTGCGGATTTGGTTTCTGAGCGGTTCCAGTTTTACCGGCCACGGTAAAGCCATCTACTTTAGCCGAAAATCCCGTGCCTCCAGCAGCAGTCACACCAGCTAAAATCATACGCATGGCCGCAGCATCTTCTGGGGCAAGAACGCGCCGAACTTCTTTCGGTCGATACTCAGTGATTTCACCAGTCTCTAAGTTTCTGAGTGAAGAAATCATGTAAGGAGTTTTTAAAACTCCACCATTTGCAATGGCAGCGTAGGCATTAGCGACCTGAAGAAGTGAGGTGCTAATGCCATGTCCGAAAGAAACATTGGCCAGAAGATGTTGACGCCAAGGCAAAGGCTGAAGCATTCCTCGGGCTTCGCCCGGAAATTCCAAGCCTGTCTTTTGCCCAAAGCCAAAATCTTCCAATGCTTTTCTTAAAGCTTCATCACCCAGGTCAAAGGCAATTTTTGCCGTTCCGACGTTCGAAGAAAAAGCTAAAATTTCACTGACGGTGAGGCTGTTCCACTTATGATTTTCATCAGATTCACGGATGAAATGTTCCCCGACACGAATGCGCCCACCTTCGATATTGTAACGAGTATTAGGTGCAACTTTTTTATCCCGAATGGCTGCCGCAATAGTGAAGGTTTTGATAACGGAACCTGGCTCGAAAGTATCCGTCACCATTCTGGGTCTACGCTGTTCTGTAGAATATTTCGAAGCTTTGTTGGCATCAAAACCAGAGGTCATGGCCAAAGCAAGTACTGCAGAAGTATTTACATCTAAAACGACACCGAACGCCTGATCCGCATCGAAATCCCGAGCGGTGTTCGCCAATTCTTGTTCGACAAAATGCTGAATATTAGAATCTATCGTTAAACGCACTTCGCCCCCGCCAGGAGCTTCAGCGAAAACTCGCCCGTCAGCAAGAAGAGGCCGACCTCGAGCATCTCGGCGCACAGAAATTTTTTTCTTATTCCCTTCAAGAGTGGAATCCAGCTGCAGTTCCAGTCCCTCCAGTCCCTGTCCTTCGCTGCCGACCATCCCTATCAAGGGCGCTAAAAGCTGCTCTTTAGGATAGAACCGACTGTACTCTTCAACAAAAGATATTCCCTTGAGTCCGAGGGCTCGAATCTCGTTGGCTTTTTCCTCTGACAACTGCCTTGCGAGCCAAATAAATCTGCGATTTTTATCTTTAAGTTTTGCCTCTATTGCTGAGCGCGGAACTTTAAGAATTGGAGCAAGCTTTTTTGCTGCGTGCTTGGCCGCAGGAACAAGACTGGGATCTGCATAAAGAGAATGTGCAGACATCGACATCGCAAGCTCACGGCCTTTGCGATCGGCCACGCTGCCCCGGCGTGGCTGCAATGAAATCACTGTTTGAAACTGACGATCCCGCAGTCGATCCAGCCGCTCATCAGTGACCAACTGCAAATAACCTGCACGACTGACAAGGCCAAGCCAGGCGAGTACAAAACCCGCAGTGATCAAAAGAATTCGAGCATTCACTTTTGGGCTCCCGTCATATGGATGACTTGCTCAGGCTTTACTTTTTTCAGTTCTTTGCGAAGGCTTGCCAGCTTTTCAACATACTGTGGCCGAGTCAGCTGTTGAAACTGATAGTCCTTGCGCTGCCGCTGCTCTGAAAGTTTTCGAAATTCTTTATTCATGAGCAATACGGAATAACCAAGACGGCGCTCTTCCATTTGCAAGAATACTAAGGAGAGCATCGAGCCAATCACGACAAACAGACTCAGAAAAGTGCGACGGTGAATTTTTGATGAATCTTGTGGTTCAGACACGCTTTTAGGTTATTACTCAGATCCACCGAGGTCAGTGTTCTCGTGCGGAACCAGACGATTGCACGGCGGCGCTAAGGATTTGGAGCTTTCTCAAAAACCCGCAGCTTAGCACTTCTTGATCTGGGATTCGCTGTGATCTCTGGATCAGCTGGAATGATGACCCGCTTAAACAAGGGCTGACCTAAAGGGCTGTCGCGAAAGGTGTATTTCGCAATTCGATCTTCAATAGAATGGAAAGTAATGACTACAAGGCGGCCTTTGGGCTTTAAGGCTTTCATCATTTTCTGTAGGCCAAGTTCTAGATCGATGATCTCTCGATTGACGACTAGACGAAGGGCAAGAAAATAAGTCGTTGCAGGGTGGAAACCTTTTCGTGTCCAACCATCGACTCTTTCTATCAAACCCGCCAGCTGTTTGGTGGTCTCAAAAGGCTGAGTCTTTCGATCGTTCACGATGGCTCGCACCACTCTTCGGGGGTTTCGAACTTCGCCGTACTTTTGGAAAACTTCATACAATTCATCTTCGGAAAGGTCTCTCAAATATTCTGCCGCTGTAGATCCTTGAGTTTGATCCATCCGCATATCTAAAGGGCCATCATTATAAAAACTAAATCCTCGCTGTGGTAGATCCAACTGCGGTGAAGACACTCCCAAATCTAATAAAATTCCATCAAATTGACCGAACTCTGCCTCGATTTCGTCAGACATAAAGTTACGGTGGGCGAGCTTCAGGCGACCAGCTTCCGAATGAGCTTTAAGACTTTTCGACACATAGTCGAGAGCCTCCGGGTCGCGATCTAGTCCTAAGGCCATAACATTAGGTCCGGATTCTAGAATCGCAGCGAGATGTCCACCTCGTCCCAAAGTTCCATCGAGATAGAGAAAGGGCTCGGTGGAAGTTTCCGCGAGCAGAGGCTGGAACTGGGAAAGTACCTCTTGAAGAAGGACTGGAATATGAGGGGAATTTTCTAGCTTTGTCGACATGATAGGAATTACTCGGTCCTCCCTTTCTGCTTGAAGGTCAAGTGCATATATATGATAGGATAAAAAAAGGTCACCTATGCTGATTAACTGTCCTAAATGCGGATTTTCTCAACCCAAAGATCGGTACTGCGCTAGCTGCGGTGTCGATATGGATCATTTCCGTCCACAGCCAACGCCTTGGCTTGGGAAATTTTGGAACAATCCGACGACTCCCGTGGGTCTGACAATGATCGTTGCCATCATGTCCATTTGGTATATTCGCCAGCAATGGAAATTAGCTTCCCCCCCGCGCGATGGAAATCAAAAAACATTCGTCCGATCGAGCGAAGTGGCAGGTTCGGGATCGAAACGCAATGGAGCCGGCGAAGTGGCCCAGCTTCCAGAATCTGCTACGGATTCTGAAGCGCTTCCGCCGCCGCCACCTCCCCCTTCTCAGCGAGGCCTTGCCGCCATGGCTGGAGGCACGAAAGCTGGCGAAACTTCTGGTGCTGAGTCTGGAAACATCCAAGATGAATCCTCAAGAGCGGGTCAGTTTCAAGGCTCCATTCCACTGCGCATTAGTTTTATTGAGGTTCCCAAGGCCTTACTAGATTTTCTTCTCGAGGAACAAAGAAAAGCTGGCGACACCGGCGTCAGCCGCGTTCATGTTCAAAGACTTTGGAGCTACGTTGCTTCGAATCCAGAATCCGAGCTTTATTCACTGATACAGCCCTTCGGGGGCTCGCAGATGAGCATGAAGAAGAATTTGGGTGATGGCAGCGACAGTGAAGGTGGCTTGAATTTAGATACCCAGATCAGTCTGCGTTCGCCCGCAAGTGCTTCCGGAGCAATTGCGGGGACTTTGCAGCTGAACGCCAATATAAAATTGGAAGAGGCAGGAAATCTGCACACCAAAGAAAAGGCCCTGAATACGATGTTTAGTTTGAAACCAGGCAACTACTGGATTCAAAAGCTGGAACTTCCCCGAGGCGAACCAGCAGACAGCCGAGGTCTATCTGGGGTACAGCGCGTATTTCAATCTCAAAGCTTCCAAAATCGTGAGTCTGAGGTTACCTTAATTATCGAAGTGGACCGATCCGCCGAATAAATTTCGGTGAAATCCATAACGGGTGGAGCCTCAAATATGAATTTAAGTTTGTCGACCTATATTTCAGAAGAACAGATCCAAACTAAAGTAAGAGAAATGGGCGAAAAGCTTTCCAAGCATTTTGATGGCAAAGAAGTGGTCGCAATCTGCATCCTTAAAGGATCCTTCATGTTCTATTCTGACCTCATTCGCAATTTAAAGGGTGATGTTCAGTGCGAATTTTTTGGAGTCTCCAGCTATACAGGAATGTCGAGTTCCGGCGAAGTTAAAGTAACTTTGGATTTAAGTAAGCCCATCGAAGGAAAACACGTTCTCTTAGTTGAAGACATCGTCGATACCGGCCTGACTATGAATTACCTCAAGCAAAATATGCTGTCTCGAAAACCGAAGTCCCTGACGACTGTGTCTTTGCTTGAAAAACCAGATGCGAAGAAAGTAGCCTGCGAAGTGGATCATGTTGGTTTTCGGATTCCGAATGATTTCGTGGTGGGCTATGGCCTTGATTATCAAGGCCACTACCGCAATTTACCTTACATCGCGCAAGTTCAAAATCTGAACTAAGGCTTACTGCTTAGAGTACTCTAACAGTTTAGCAGCATAAGCTTGATAGGGAAGACTTCGAAGGTCTTGCTGAATTTTCTCTTCCAGTGGAAACAAAATCCTCGCTTGAATCCAGCTCAGATCCGATCGCAAAACTTGATCCTGCACGGAATCAAAGTTCAGAACAAAGCCTTCTGGAATCTCACTGGCTGCAAAAACATTTTCACCAGTGGCGATCATCCAGGTCGCAAGATACAAGTTGGACTTCATTCCATCTAAACGGAATACCCCAAGACTTGCCGGAGGACCATTTTTAAAATTTTTCCGAAAGTTTGTGGATTCCTGAAGGGCGCGATTGAAATCAAAACCAGATTCAGTGTTGAGCTGAGATTTTTCCCAATTCAAGTCGCTAAGGCCGGCTGCAAAAACCGAAGCCACCGCAGATTTCGACAAACCCACCCAAGGCTTTTCACCAATATTATGATTGGCCTGTGTCGAAGCATCTTGATAAAGCAGATGGAATTCGTGAGTGATTGTTTTTCTTTTTAAGCTTTTAACTTGCATAGAAATCAGGAATTGATAGTGCTGAAAAATATTTTTCTTAAGTGCAATGCCAGTGTAGCAAAGCGCGGAATCTTCACTTCGGCCGTTCTCTTGGATCGCCTGCACGATCGCTGAGCGCACGTAACCTAAGCCGATCACATTGTTCACAGCAGTCAGCAAAACTTGTGACTGGCTTTCCCGAATGCAACTAGAAATATTCAGCAGCTGTCCTTCAACTAAACTTTCCGAAGAAGTCATTGCATAGGCTCTAGTGCTTAAACCCAAGCCCATAACTGCTAATGCAACTACCGTCCATTTTAAATTTCGTTTCATTTTCCCCCCTGTTATTATTTGCATGCTTCAATTTCCGAGACAATTTCCGGTGCTAGATCTGTTTTCCAAAGATCAATGAGTTCAGACAGTCGATAACCGATACCTGAACCGCCGGTATAGATTTCCGCCGAAGCCTTGGACACCGTGAAAGTGATGGCAACAGCACCACCTTCGTTCATTATCAAGCCTCCGCTATTGCCGAAATAGATATCTGCAGAAGCAAGAAGATGCACAGGCTGTTCCCATATGAAAGCTTCGCGCCGCCAAAATTCAGCCGCACTTTTAGGGTTCATCTTGGACGCGTAATTTTGATAGACTGGGTCTTCCTTTACAGAACTTCGGACTCTTCCAAGGCTGACAGACAGCCTGGAGCGGTCAGCATTTTTGCCATTTGGTCTTTTGTTATAGTCTGGATAGCCTAGCGCCCAGATCGGCTGATGTGGGCGGACTTTCATTTTGCTGATGGGAGCACAAGGCACAACTTGAAAGTCAGGATGTCTTTGGTAACGGAGCAAAACAATATCTTGTGTGTAATCCTTCAAAAGCTGAACTTCAAATGGAGTTAGCTCATTGATGCGTTCTTCACGATGAGTTTGTCGCCCCCTACCCATCCATAACATTTCTGGCTGACTGAGCTGATACTCGAAGACAGTGAACTGCCGAGAAATGTGGGCTGGACATTTCAACCGCGTGGGAATTCTTTCATGAAGAAGTGAAATTTTATAAAAGTTGGGCTTTTCGATTCGAGTTTGCAAAAAGTCAGGGTTGTAATTCCAAGTCGGTTGCAAACATTCATCGATGCAATGGAGGTTGGTTGCCACCAAACCTGAAGGGGATAAAATCACACCCGAGCAATCCCCCACTTTGACGACAGCTTTGGCCGCTTTGGGCAGTAGCTCTGTTTTATAAGGAACTTCAGCAAGTGAATAAAAGCCACCTTGAAGAATAAGGGAATCAAGTTCATCGATAGCCGATGGCTCCACCTGCGCAAGGGCTTGCGAAAAATAGAATAGATATCCCCAAACCCCACCCCACAAAAAAAAGAGGCGAAGCGGGCTGAAACGGCGGAACGAGTGCATAGCGTGATCTCCCTGATTGCTCGCTGCTCCGCAAAATAGACCTTCTGCGTTCTTTTTGCACTGATCTAGTCCCTAACTGTTCACGCTTTGGTGAACATTTCAAAATTTCTGCAAAATTACGGCGGATTTTATCGCCCAGCTCGAGATCGAGCTTCCTTGCCCTTGAATATTTTGCAAAGCTCACGAAGAATACAGCATGCCTCCCGTCGACCTCCAAACCAATGCAGCCCTTCTTAAAAGCCCTCCCGCTTGGATTGATTCCACTCGCATCAACAAAATCGCAGACAATATTCAGTCCGAGCTGGAATGGAGCATTCGCAGGGTCACAGTGATTTGGCATTTGGATCAAGCTGCCTTCGAGAAAATACACAAGTTGGGACCCCTCCCCCGTGCCGTGGCTCTGAAAAACAAAAATGAAATTCATCTTGGACCCAAGGTGACCAAAGAAAATTTTGATACAATTTTTGGGCATGAACTGGTGCACATGGTGGCTTTTCAGAAATACAAACAAGCCATTCCGGCATGGCTAGAAGAAGGACTTGCGAATGACATTTCGAAAAACAGCCGTGTCGATTATCAATGGCTGATCAAGCAAGCCCTTCCCACTCAAGTGACAGACTTAGCTCATCCTTTTCAGGGGGATGAGGGGCGAGTGCCCTTGCATTATGCGGCTTCGCAGGCGCTGGTCGAAATGCTGAGGGACCGCTGCGATTTTAAAAATTTGTTACGATTGAGCGTGGGTCGCACCATGGAATCTTATTTGGTCACCTACTGTGGCATCAAAGATCTATCGAAGTCTTTCAATGAGTGGATCAAGAAAAAAGCCGGACAGAAGAGTTCAGGCCCTATTGAACTTCACTATCATGACCAAGGAAAAGGACAGCCCGTAATTCTCATTCACGGTTGGCCAACTGGTTGAGGTCAGCGGTGGTCCTCACGGGCTCTTGATGAGCCACTCCAAAGAAGTTAATGAGGCGCTACTACGATTTCTTGGTCACTCCCAGCTGGAAAAAACCCTAGCCGCCAACGATGGTCTCAGCTCACAGCCTCACTGACTTTTGGATTGAGTGTCCTAATTTAGCATTGCCTCCGAAAATATTGCGCGTTTGTTGAACAACAGGACCTAGCTCTGTCAAGTTGTAACTCTTTGAAAGCTGGTCTACACCTATTGTGATAAGGCAATTTCACTATAGGCGAGGGTATTTTAATGGCGGCACTCGGCAGGCATATTTTAGTAGAGTTGAGTGGTTGCGATCCTGAAATTTTAAATGATGTTTCGGCTATTGAAACCGCCATGGTCGAATCCGCTCGAAAAGCGGGAGCCACGGTGATCAATTCCACCTTCCATCATTTTTCTCCCTTTGGCGTCTCTGGAGTGGTGGTCATTCAAGAAAGTCATTTGGCAATCCACAGCTGGCCAGAATATGGCTATGCCGCTGTGGATCTCTTCACTTGTGGTGACACTGTTGAACCTTGGATTTCTTTTGATCATTTGAAAGAAAGTTTGAAGGCCAAAAATCATTCTGCAATTGAGATGTATCGAGGATCGTTGCACCTCCTTAATCGAACTCCTTTTGAACCTAAAACTCCGCGCATGGATCCTTATCGGTCCGAGGTCGAGTTGGTGGATCGGGGACCCGAAGAACCCCGTTTTGTTCGAACGCTTTGGTTTACGGACCGAGATGCCAATCAGGCTCTCAGTCTTCGTTACACGGGTGATTGTCTTTCGAATCAGAAATCTCCTTTTCAAACTGTTCGAGTTTTTCAAACTCCAAAGTATGGCAAAATGCTCACCATTGATTCTGCCATCATGGTGACCGAGCGAGATGAGCAGCATTATCATGAGATGCTGGTGCATCCGGCTCTGCAAACCTTGAAGACTCCACGAAGAGTTTTAGTCATCGGCGGTGGAGATGGCGGTACAGTTCGAGAAGTTCTGAAGTATTCCAGCCTTGAAAAAGTCGTGATGGTGGAAATTGATGAGGAAGTTGTGAAAGCATCGAGAGCTCATTTCCCTTTTCTTTCAAGGGACCTGACAAATCCAAAAGTCGAACTTCGATTTGAGGACGGGATCGAGTTTGTGAAAAAGGCCCTGCCAGAAGAATATGATGCGATTTTTATTGATGGCTCGGATCCAGTCGGTCCGGCGGAGGGTTTGTTCACCGAGAGCTTCTATCGCAATTGTCACAGAGCTCTCAAATCGACAGGTGTTCTAGCGGCTCAAGGTGAGTCTCCAATGTTTCATGAGAAAGCCTTTGTAGGGCTCAATCACTGTCTTAAAAGGGTCTTCGGTCCGATCAACTCCCACGTCGCGCTGTTTTTTCACCCCACCTATCCAACGGGGATGTGGAGTATTCATGTATCTGTGAAGGGTGACCTGAATCCGCTGACAAGCGTTGGTCCCTCTGAAATTGAGAATTTCGTTAAACAGCATCGTCTTCATTACTACAATGCAGGAATTCATTTTGGGAGTTTTTCACTTCCAGGCTTTGTTCAAAAAATGCTGGAGCTCCCGAACTAGACTTTGTTCCAATGGTTTTCGGTTTTGGTCTTCCCAATTTTTTAATGGCCTTTAGAGTAAATAAGAATCATTTTTTGAACGGCCATTGCACTTCAATAAGTAATACTAATTTAATAGTAAAGCTCACCGGCGCCAGGACTGAAAATTTTTGGAACATCATCGGGTACCTAAAACAAATGGGCATCCTCTTTTTGCCCTCGTTACATGCGTTGGTGCAGCAGCCGGTTCGGGGATCAACATTTCTTAGTTCGCGGCCGCCCTGAAATGGCCGCCGATGCCCCTAAGTTTTCTAGCAGGGAGGGTGCGACTGAAAAATACGTTAATTGTCACTTTTGACATTCATTTGACAGTTGAAAGAGCTCTTCTCCTTGGAATTAGATTTTGGAGTGGCATCAAGCTCGCATAGTGAGGCCATTCAACCGGCTGTCCAACTTGAAACCACGAGAAATCCATCTCGCAAATTGGGAAGTTGAGAAAGAATTTACTTTGAATTCAACAACGAACAAACCAATTTCCCTTAGGCTGCTCGCAGCAATCACAATTCTTTTTTCATTTCAGTCCTTGCCCACCTTCGCTAACGCCTCTGAAAAGGCAATTGCGGAGGCCATAGAGGACGCTGCACCCGGTACTCAAAAAAATTTGGAAATTGCTGAGGCTTGTGCGCGGACTCTGAATGAAAGGTTTCCCTACGTATCGACTCTTTTGGCTGAATTCAAAGTTATTTCAGAAGAAGAAAAGTCAGAATTCTCTGGAACCCCATTCATGTACATTCGTAATCGCATCCTAGACAAAAGGTGCGCCAATGAATTGCAATTTTTGAAAGAACTTCCAAAGCCCAACCAAGATAACTTATCGGAAATACTTCAGTCACTTTCACCGGGTATGTTTAAATCTGACATTAAAGCAAAGATGACTATTGCTATGAAATGTGGGCATCAGGTGTCGACCATTTTTTTAAAGCAAAGCATTCAAATGCTAAAAATCGCCAAAGGATTGCTGGTCGAAGAAATTAAAGATTCTTGTGCGGAATTTATTGATTAAGTAGTCAAGGGGACCGAAAGTCCCCTCGTGCTTTAGTTTACTACTAATTCGCTGGTCAGCGCGGAAACAGCTTCATCAATCCCTGACCCAAAACAAATCTATATTGAGGCAGGCAACTTCTTGTGCTTCGGATGTTTTGATCACTGACAAAACATTTTTAAGAGTTTCACTTATTTCACGGCGGATTTTAGCGAAGTCTTCTCGTGAAACAGAGTGGGGACAGGTGAAGATGAGCTCCTCGTTTGAAACACGATCGATGACGTTTAAAGATTTTGTCCTCCAATTCATGTGATGGCGAGGCAAAAACGGAGAGTCAATGTCAAGATAGGTTCGATTGGAACCAAGACGATAGTGGCCTTTTTCATCAACCAAAAGTCCGGCCGATTTCAAAAATTGAAGATGCTCTAGGGCCCGTTTTCGGGAGATTCGAAAGTGACTGACAACATCTTCAAGGGTTCGTCCTTTCTTATGAGTATCACAGTAAAGTCTGATCGCCGAGTAGAGCCATGAAGAATAAAAAATCGCCTTCTCATTTTCCTTAAGTTTTCTTTCTCGGTCGAAGACACTAGCGACTTTGCTTTGCTTTTCGCGCATCTCTTTTATCTTACTTTCAAAATGACTTTTTAAACGTGTATTACCGGCCCGCTGCAGCTGCACAAGAAGTAGAAAAAATTCGGTTTCGTCATTAGTTAGTTGCAAATAACCACAAAGATCAAAACCTTGCTCATAGGTAAGGTCACGTTCTCCCGAGAAAATCATTGAAACCAAGGTCGAGTGGACGTTCAAGTGACTCGCGATCTTACTCATCTCGCCATGTCCGCGGCGAGGAAGTAATTCCAAGTAATGTTTCAGGAAGCTGCGACAATTGGAAAACGAAAAAATCAGCATCGCCTAACCTAAACAATTATCTACAAAATGTAAATCTACCTCTTACAATATGTGAATTGATCTCTTTCGCCATTGACGATCTGCACATCCGTTAAATTCTGGAAAGGGCGAACGGCACACTCGAGGGTCTTCAACCTCAAAATGCATCTCGTAGTAGCCTGGTAAAATGTCGTTCAAGTCGTATTCGCCCTGAAAAATCCGAGTTCGTTTTTGGTAGATGACCTTGTCGCCGAGCCTAACAGTAACCTGTAAAGGATCTTTAGTCTCTGAGCCAACGATGCCCGAAAAATAGAGCTTATCTTTGACCTCAAGCTGCTGAATTATAATCGATGGACCCAAGTGGACAATGACGTCGCTCTCAATATCAAAAAAACTTCCATTAACTAAATGGACTCTGAATCGCTGCCGATGAATTCCTGAGTTGAACAAGGCATAGACTTCGAAATTCCATTTTGGATTTAAAAACCAGATGCCACATTCGTTTGGGGCCCAACAATATTTATCTCCAGCTTCAAGGAAACCCCAATTCTGGGAATCAATCCAAGAATCGATACGCTCAATGAAATCTGAGTTGCTTATTGCAAGCCCAATATTGAATCCAGGCATAGGATGCCCAATCAAGCCCTTCACATGATACTTAAACTGAGGCTGTCGTTTCTGGACTCTAAAAATCTGGCGCACTTCTATACCATTCGCAAGTTCTGCGGCTATAAGAAATCGCCCTTCCTCAAGCCAGCGGCTGGTGTCATACTTTAATTCTTGTTCTTGCCCCTGCTCGAGATTGATTCTTTCAAAATTTACAAACCAGTTGAGCACACGATTTTCTTGCAGGTCTGCACCTTGGACGCGAAAGCTAACTACCCCAAAAATAGGTTCTGGAAGATTTGCATTGATTCTAAAATCACCTGCTTTGGCTGTTGCGTGAAGACAGCAAATTGAAAAGTAGATTCCCAGAAATTTCAGCATTAAATGCTCCAACTAAGGTTTCAAATATTGTAAGTTTAAGATTATCTCGATGGACATCCGATTGCCTTTTAGAACTCCAATCGGATAGCGCCCAATAATATATTCTTGATCGTCAATGCTGACTTGAAATTCCGCTGGAGCCACTTCATAAAATCGCGGCGGATAAACTCGATCGTCATTTGAAAATCGAATAAACAACTGAGCGCACTGGATAGGGACGGCCTCAACGATATATCGATGATCGGTCGGGCTATCAAAATAGAAATGGGCTCCACCTAAAGAACGAATTTGACCTGATTTCGTTTCACAAGAAAGAAGAAAGGCGTCTTCAAAAGCTTTGCTGTAGAACGAAGAAATTACTAATTTAAACTTACTGCGATCGATAAAAATATTTGCTTGCGACCTATAGCTGTCCACATCGTCACGAAAATGCAGGACTCTCGAAAAACGATTTGCAATTCGATGAGAGGCAGGATGCCAAGTTTGATCTCTGGAATCTAAATGGCTTCGCTGCCGCGACATAAATCGTGAAAGTTGATTCAAAGTCTCAAGATTCTTTTGCAAAGAAAAAAGATGCGCCACTAGCTTGCGGGTCGCTTCGGGACCTGTTGGCAAACCAAATCCAACCGGCATTCTTTCTCGATGCAATTTGTAAATTGCTTCATGGAGAAAAAAAGCGGCTTTTTGAGTCTCCGTCATTAGCTCAAGGGCATCGATTGAAACGACCAAACGATTATCTCTATAGAATCCGATTCCTGCCAGCTGACAACCCGTAGGTACAGGGACGATTTGATTGCCAACATCAGGCGGAATTGAAATTCCAACACCATGAGGCCAAGTCTCCATCGTCTTCTCGAAAGTTTGAAGTTCATTATTGAGATCCTGAACAAAGCCCAAATCAAAATCAAAACTTGAAACAATTTCTGCGATTTGTTGTTTGAATGGAGCTGGTTTCTCAAGATAGATATACTGGTTTATAACTTTTCCTTCGAACATATCTAGTAGCTGAACTCGAGGCTGGTTTTTGACCTCAGGACCGCAAAAAATTCCCGCACCTCCACCTCCTGCATCGGCCCCGCCGGCAAGAACTGAAGTACAAATTCCCAAAGTGAAAACAATAAAAATCAAAAAATGTGCGAATAACTTTTGCATCTGATGGGCGCAGCTATACCCCAACAACAAACCCTAGGAAAGGGATTATTTAAAAATTTTTGACAAAAATTAGAAGAAAGAGTGACAAATTGTAATAACACTAGTGTGGCGCAGTCAATCCACGCCCTCTCCCTTCCAAATAGTGGCAACACTGAGCGGTTCAGTTTGAGAATGCTTAATGGTTGCACCCAAGTCTCCTATATTAAAGGAAGAGTTCCTGAGATGGAATTTTTCCCCGCAAAACCTGTGTTTTCCGCAATCCAGCCCATCTAATTTTCCATTTTTAACTAACAGCAGTATCTTATTTTGTGAGTTATGTGTTGTTTGAGCTAGAGAATCCTCAATGATGACTGGCGCTTTGGCGAGAACAGAAAGATAAAAGCTCCTTGTCCGATCGAGCAATCGCCTGCCTCTGTCTATTGGATCCCAAGGACTCAAGCTTAGTATTTCATTCGGACGAATTTCGTTTGCGACCTTAAGCAGTTCGTAGTCGTCCTCATGGATTCTATGTCCCGACACCTGAAAGTCGATGCAATATTCAAGGGTGCAAGAAAAAGATAGAATTGCAATGAAGCTAGTGCACGCAAGGTAGCTTCGGTGTTCGCATCCTTCTTTGAACCAAACAAAAAGGCGAGAAAAAACATAAACCCCAATCACAGGTGAAAACAGAAGATAAGCTTTCATGTAGGTGTAATTATTTTGAACGTAGATAGACCGAAGCAAGACCACGCCAATGCAAAGAAAAATTGCCATTAGGATCTTAGAGCCACCAAATGGGCTTCGAAGGGAAGATTCATAAAGCACGAAAACGATAAGTGCTGTCAGTGAAATCTGAAAGAATAGGTAGCTCTCTAAATAAGGCGCTACAGCCAAGTCAGACGAGAACCACGCAGTTGGAATCGAATAAATGTTTCCCAGTCCCAAGACTTCAGAGGGCAGTGCCCAGTGAGGTTGCGCATAACCCACATTAGGGTTTAGATGTAAGAGATGAAAAAAAACCTGTTTGGTGTAGGGCCAGAATAAAAGCCCAGAACAACCTGCCACAAGATTTAACCGAAAAAAGTCGATGAACGTCGGCAATGGATCTTTAAAGCTTCGAAGTAAAATCAAAAAAAATAGAAATGCACCGATGAGCAATACTGACTCATTGTAGTTGATCCAAATAAAACCGAGTAATGGAAGAATTCCATACAGAATAGTGACTTTTCTGCTCGCTAAGTACTTGGCTAGCAAGAAGACGCCAAGTAGCACGAATGGAATGGATAATGCCTGTGGAAGTTGGTTTTCAAAAAGACAATTAATAAGATTCACGTTCCAGCTGATCGTTGTTGACGCCACGATTCTAGGCCACCAATTGAACGATTCCAGACAGACAAGACTAATCAGGAAGATTAAAAGCACTGATATCGAGCCAACCATGAACATAACTTCAAAGGAGTGTCTTCTCTGAAGGATGTTCTTGGCGAAGGCGGTGATGAGTGGAAACCCAATTCGATGGTGTGATTGAATGCCTTCGTAGACCATTGTTTGATAGAAATTATTTGGGTCTTGGATTTGAATTCGCGATTGGTTTGCTGAATCTGAAAGGTGTTCCGCAACCGCGCCGTACATGGCTCCGTCCGGTCCAAGGCGAAATGGAGTTGTTGATTGGCTCTGGACTATAAACGACGTCGGAAAAAGGGCCACAACGAAACCAAAGAAAAGCTGCTGTAAATCTTTCTTTGTAAAAAAATGTTTGTAAGATTTGAACTTTGCCCCGACCGCAAATACATTCAGCACGAGGACTCCACTAACGAGATCACTCTCCCAGCCCTGATAAGTGGAGCCGCTTTGAAAGAACCAATATGAAACTAGGACTGTCATAAAGAGACCAAAGGTCATGCTCAATGGGAAAATCACAAAAGACGGGAACAAATTCTTGTTAACTTTTAAAAATAAACAAGCTGGAACAAATCCTAGAGTCGCCAGTACAGCAGCAAAGCAAACAAAGTCGAATTGAAAATTCATCTTTTCACCAATCTGAAATCAAATCTGAGATGAGGTGAAAATAGAGTAGCCCTTGGAGGATTCCAACATCTTCGCTGTCATGAATCTCTAGGAAATATGACAATTTGTAAGCTTGTTCCTGCTCGAGAAGAACTTGCAGCAGTTAATGGACTTTCGAAATACAAAATCCTCGTTGCAAGCGATGGGAAATGCCAGCTCTTTTCCGCATGAAGCTTCAAGCAAGACATCAAAGAAGCCTGCGCAGAACTAACCACGTAAAAAAAAGGAGGACTTGAAAGTCCTCCTTAACAATTTTCAACTCATTGAAAATAATTTGATTCGCTGGTCAGTTCTACTGCTTCGCAGTGAGCATCATATCGAGTTCAAATTCATCATTGATGATTTTATCGCCCGCGAGTTCTTTAAAGAAGTTTCCAGAACCATATTTCAGGCCCCACTTGGTGCGATCCAGCTTCAGCTTTGCCTCACCAACTACGGACGTACCATCCACTTTCAGTTTGGCAGGCACTTCAACAGGATTGGTTTTACCAATCATTGTGAACTCACCCTTGATCAACCAGTCCGTATCGGATTTCTTCTCGGCACCTGTGATTTTAAAAGTCGCAGTGGGAAATTTCGTTACGTTGAAAAAATCTTCGTTGCTCAAATGGCCTACTAATTTTTTTTGATAGTCTGGGCTATCTTTGAGGTCGTCATTCGTGATCGTGGCCATATCAACAACAATATTTCCCGCCAGGATTTTACCATCTTTAAGTTCAATCTGTCCTTCTTTGACAGCAACTTGACCATTGTGAGCACTGCCAATTTTTTTAGTTCCGATCCATTTGACAACACTGGCTTTGGTATCGACCTTCATCACTCCAGCCGCGGCCATTTTTGCGTCGGCCTTGGGATCCATTTTCTTTCCCTTGTCGGCAGTGTTTCCTGCAGCTGAGAAAGCCAAAAGTGCGGTGATCAAACAAAATCTTTTCATCATAAAAATACTCTCCTTGGTGAGTTGCACGAGGTAATATTGAGCCTTGCTTCAAAATCTCAGTCAATCCTAGTCCTGGCTAGCCATAGGCTGCAAAAGTCGCGAATCAAAGTCCAAATTGTAGAAAAAACTTTTACAGTTTTTAAAAATCTTGAATTAAAAAAAACTCGACCTAGGGCCGATTTCTTTTTTCACACAGTCTAGATAGGACCAAAGCTCTGTTCTTTTCCTAAAGTTTTTTGCCCGACCTCCGAAATCAAGCTTAGGGAGGCAGCAATGACTCGACATAAGTTCTTTCAAATTCTAGGTTTCGTGTTGACTCTGCTTGGAAGCCAGGCAGCCTTGTCCATCGACAAACTCATCCTTCCAGAAATGTTTCAGATCCGGTCCAAATATGCCCACCTCGACCCGAACGGAGTTGTTCCGGAGGCGGCCCTTCAAAGACTTATTGTTTATTACGATCAGGTCAGCTCCAAGCTCACCAACCCTTATTATGCTTCAGTGATGGATTTCTCCCCTCATTCTTCGAAAAAAAGGTTCCATGTGATTGATATGAAAAGCGGCCAAGTGTTTTCCTATCTTGCAGCTCATGGCAAGGGGTCGGAGTCTAGCTCCACGGATGACGACGGCTATGCGAATAAGTTTTCGAATCAACCCGGATCCAATGCAAGCTCCCTTGGATTTTATCGAACGGGTGAAGTTTATCAGGGTGCCAACGGCACTTCCTTGAAGCTTCATGGCTTAGAAGATACAAACTCAAATGCCTTCAGTCGCGCCATTGTCATTCATGGTGCCGACTATGTCAGTCAAGAGGCTATAAAAAACACAGGACGTATCGGTCGCAGCCAAGGCTGTCCCGCTTTTGAAAGACGTTTTACTGAAGGACTTATCAAAACGCTTCGGAATGGTTCCCTGATCCTGGGCTGGTTCAGTCGATGACTTACGAAGAATATCTTCAGCTGATGGCAATGCAATACGAGGCGGTACCGCAAGAATCCAAGGCCATAGCCAATCAAATGATTCCCGCTGGCAAAAGTCGTGAATTTTATGAGGGGATGTTTTTCGGATTGGATTTGTTTACCAACAAACATGAAAAAGTCATGGACGATGAGGCCGGAGCCGCGATTGTCAGTTTTCTGATTCGCGCGGCCGCCTGGCGTGTCATCAATCCACAGTAGAGCCTTTAAAGAAAATTTCCGATAACTCGATAAGTTTCAGGGTACTTCGGAATGGAATTTAAAGCTTTGTAGTTTTCATTCCAAGCGGAGCGGCACTTCATATTCAAGAGCCCATCGAAGAAGACTCCTAAATATTTATGCTGATTTTGAGGCCAGCTCAGTTTGTTCGTGAGGATCAGGCCCATCTTTTTCTCATAGTCCTTCAATGTCTTAGCTTGGCAGTTGGGCGCTCCTTGGACCAAGCAAGCTTTCCGAGCGGATTGATAAAAATTGCCTTCGCTGTCACAACCCATCACTGCGATCATTTGCTTGGTGGGATGCTTAGAAGCTTCCATAGCGCGCATTAATCTGCGAAAATTGGTTCTCGTCCGCAGATACTTATCATAATCAGGTTCACCATCTTTTTTACGCCAATCCAAAGGAACCGGTCGAAAATCAGGACCACCACCACTGCGAGCGTGTCCTAGGTAGGCACAGACGTCACAAGGCTTTTCTTTTATTTTACTGGCCTCACCGATGGAGCCAAAGAAAGCTGATTCTGCAATTTCTGAAGTTTTGATTTGCTCGGCACGAACTCTTCTTCCGTCAAAATTATCTTTGTCATAATTGGACCAAGCCGAATAAAGCAGGGTCAACCGAACGCGAAGATCACTCCGCTTCAGAGGATGGGAATCATTCAAACCAAGAAGAGCCGCCTGATCCACGAGGTTTCCCATGCTTCGTTCTAAAATCACTTTAGAGGGATAGATTTTTTGAGTCTCTTCAAAGCCGCAAGCACCTGTTTGGATATTCCCACAAGGCCGGGTGAGGGCACCATAGATCATTTCTACCGCATCTTGATCCAAATTTTTTCCGATGTTTGGCATATCAAGATATCCAGCAGCTAAGCTAATATCTAAAACACCATCTTTATAGAAGTCTTCGTATTGCTGAACGCATTTTGGAATTTCAGAAGTCTGAGTCTTTGACCAGCGCTCAATATTATAGAGGCTTTTTTGCGGTAGTTCGGCCAAACGATCCAGTTCCGCAGCTAATTCTTTGGCATCCAGTTCATGCGCCAGCACAGGTCCAAAAAGTCGATCTAGCAAACCGCCAACAGTGACCGCCTGAGCCGCAGATGAAGTGAAGAGGCAGAGGCTGAGCAGTCCTCTGTTAGATAGCTTAGATAGCTTAGATAGCTTTCGAACTTTCGATGCGATCATAAACAGGACTCCAATCGAACTTCTTTTTTCGAACTAGACCCCTTGAGTGATTCGATACTCCCATCTGGATTGATGATTCGAGTGGGTCGTATAACGACGACTTTGGGTTGACCTGCTTTTTGAACAATCGTGACCAACCATTCAACCAAATGCTTTTCAATCTGGATGGAAACAAACTCACCTTTGATATACCACTTTTCGTTCAGAACCGCGGTCGTCGAACGACCATCACTATTACGCAAAGTTTGAGAATACAGTCCATCGGCTTTGAACTGATGAACACTTGTAGCGACTTGATCTTTGCTACACCATTTATGTGCAGTCAGGAGACTTTTGATCTCGGCTTCAGTAGCAGCTGTCGCATTGAATTCGAATCCCAGAATACTCACCATGGCTAGCAACAAACAAATACGTAGAAGGTATGAACGTTCAGTCATTTGACCTCTTTCTTCCGTCTTAAAAAGACATTAAAATCTCTCGGCGATGGCCAAACTACAGGAAGAGGAAGAGAACTTCAAATTTTTAAGGTTTTCGAAGGCCCGTCGGTATTTAGACAGGCCTTCCTTTCAGAGGTGACCAAGGATTAGTCACCCGGAATTTTCAATTTATTTGATTTTTTAATTCGCAGAAGTTTTCAGTAGGCAGGCAAATCAGTTCACCAAAAAATCAGCCAAAGCACCAGGGGCTGGCTTACAATGTTCAGCGGATTCAGTTTTGACGAGAGTCACGTTCAGTCCACGAGACTCCAGTAAGCGTGCGGCGCGAATGGGTGTTTTAATAAATCCAAAGCCATCATTGCCAACGGTCGCGATAAGAACTGAGTGAGCCTTACGAACTCGCATCGGCGAAGATCGCAAAGTCAGCATAGGATTGCTTTCGATCCAGTCTCCAGAACTTCCGAATTCACGCTGGAGACCATAGCGAAAGCCAGCACGAGTGAAGGGCTTGGCAAGCTTGGTGTCTTCGTCATTATCCCAAGAAGAATCAGAGAATGGATTCGCATCAGTCAAGGCCGGGCAGCTGAGAAGAACTTTGTCGAATAGATCCCCGTGATGGAGCAGCATCTGAAGAGCATTAAAGCCCCCCATGGAAACTCCGTACAAAATCACTTGCTCAACACTTGCGCGCTGTCGGGCAGTGGAGATCAACTGCTGAAGGGCGCCGGCCATTGCCTGGTATTGATTGCCACGATGAGTTCCCAGCCAGCTAAAACGCCCCGTACTGATGCTGATGATCGAAGGCATCACCATTTTAGAGTCGCGAATCTTTTGAATAACAGAATCAGGTTTGTCTGATCGGAACAAACTTCGCGCATCTGATCCAGCTCCGTGAAAAAAGAGGACCAGTTTTTTTGAGGAAGTATTCATCAAACGGCAAGCTTCGAAACTTTCAAACTCGCGAACATTCATTGACGAGCATTCGACATTCTTGTTGATCGGTTTTTTAGGAATAAAGTCTTCCCAATTTTCCCGAGCTTGAACATTCGATGTTCCGACAATCGACAATACTAACATGATCACTAGCTGACGCATAAGACCTCCGTTATTCATTCAAAGATCTTTGATTCCGAATGAAAGATGAGTCAACGAATCAAACTTGCGAATGATCGACTGAGAGCATAAACTAACGCTAGATGTCCGACTCATTAAGCATAAAGAATATTTTCGTCCTCTCTGGCGCGGGCATTTCCGCCGAATCTGGAGTGAAAACTTTTCGAGACGCGAAGGGTCTTTGGGAAAATCATAGGATCGAAGAGGTCGCAACTCCCGAGGGCTTTGCTAAAAACCCAGTTTTAGTCCATGAATTTTATAATCAGCGTAGGAAACAACTTTTGAATGTCGAGCCTAATAAGGCTCACTTGGCTTTAGCTGATTTCGAAAAAAAGTGGACTGCCAAAAAAGGCAATCAGTTTTTGTTGGTCACACAAAATGTGGATGACCTGCATGAGCGCGCTGGATCTTTGAATTTGCTCCATATGCATGGCGAACTTCGCAAAGTTTGGTGCCGAGCCTGCGACCAAAGATGGCGTCATCTGGAAGATCTGAACGAGAAGAGTGTCTGTCCCAGCTGTGGCAACAAAGGCAAGGTCCGCCCAGATATAGTATGGTTTGGCGAAATGCCCTACAGAATGGACGAAATTGAGGAAGCTCTTTCCTACTGTGATCTTTTTTTAGCGGTCGGCACTTCGGGACAGGTTTACCCCGCAGCAGGCTTCGTTTCTATGGTTCCGGAACATTGTCACAAAGTCGAGGTCAATGCAGATGTCACGGCAATATCAAATAGATTTAATCGATCGCTTCATGGTTTGGCTGGGGAAAAATTACCCGAGTTTTTAGCTCTGCTTCTTAAACTGCAGCTCACGCAAAGCGGTAAGCCATTCTAGTAATGGACCCTTTCACAAGAGTCGACTAACTTAAAAGGTGATCGAGGAGGTCACGCAAAATGGAAAAATACAAAATTGATATTGGGATTAATGAAGAACAGAGAAAAAAAATCAGTGCAGGTCTTTCAAGTTTATTGGCAGATAGCTACACACTGTATTTGATGACTCACAATTTTCATTGGAATGTAACGGGACCCATGTTTCAAACTCTTCATTTGATGTTTGAAACTCAGTATACGGAACTTGCGCTTGCCGTCGACTTGATCGCTGAACGCATTCGATCTTTGGGCATGCCTGCCCCAGGGACTTATAGCGAATTTTCAAAGCTGACTGCGATCAAAGAACCTAGCACGGGTGCCTTAGCTTCAAGGGAAATGATCGAAAGACTTGTGATGGGTCAAGAAACTGTGATTCGCACAGCTCGTTCTATTTTTGCTGTGGCTGAAGAAGCCCACGATGAAGCCACTTGTGATTTGCTCACACAGCGAATCCAGCTGCATGAGAAAACAGCTTGGATGCTGAGAAGCTTGCTCGAGGGCTAGACCTGTTTGTTTGCTTGCTTAGTTGCGGCGAATGTCGTTCACGCAGTTCTCGAGGCGTTCAAAGCCTAGGGAGCTCACGTCATCGATGTTCCGAACATTGCGACTAAAAAACTTTTCTTTGGTAATTCGCCCTGGAGTGCAGATTCTTCCGAGTCTGCGCGAAGAACCCAGTGCCAGGGCGCAGGCTTGGATTGTTTTGAAACCAGAATCAATCATCACTTCAGTTGATCGAATGTGACGAATAAAAAACTGATCTTTAGTGACTCGGCCAGGTGTACAAACCATTTTGTGAGCCTGGTTGTCCAGAGCAAGAATGCAGTCATCAATATTTGCAAAGCCTGCATCGACGAGAACTAGGTCAGTTGCCATGTTCCGAATGAAAAAGCGATCAGTGGTGATGCGACCGCGTGAGCAGATCAGATCGCCGGTACGATGCTCGCGGCTGTTTCGGTGCTCGCGGCCGTTGCGATCTTCCCGACTGTCGTGATGCGCGCGCCCAGCCTGTGGAGCCGATAGAGCCAAAGTGGCAGATAGTTCTATGATCATGAGAACAGGGTGCTGATGGCAGGAAGCCAGTCCAGCTTCCAAGAAAGCGGAATTTTCTCTTTGGTGTAAATTAAATTCTTTTGGGCCCATTTAGAAAAACGCACCCAGAGAAGAGCACCCCCGCCAAAAAGGACAGCACGGGTCGTAAAAAGAACCAACAAAGAAAGGATAATGGGCAGCAGATCTTCACCAAAAACTGCTTCTTGCCACATTCCTTGATTCCTTCCCGTAAATCTCTTTGATTCTGTTACTTATTAGTCCGTCAAACTCACACCGACTGAAACAGATTGTGATGCGGAGATGATTCCGTCAAGGCCTGTGGCCACGGTGCCATATCGATAGCGTTGGTAGGTCAAAGTACCCGTCCAAGTTCCAAAGGAGGCTGGGCTGCGACTGGTGTCTCCGCTGCCAAAACCAACAGAGCCATCCTCAGGAGAGGTGTCTATTTCGGAGTGAGACTCACTGAAAGAACTTCCGGAACCATTGTAGGACAAGGAAATTCGCATTGAATCGAAAGCGCTGCTGCTAGGGTTCCAAGTTGGTGTCAAAGCCGCACCTTTCTGAATCGAAAAAGCTGCCGAAGGACTATAGCCCGTAATTGGCTCTGGCAAAACTACCGATGATTGATAGGGGGTTTCACTCGTACGCGAGAGTGTGATGGTGTATGTTCCTCCTGAAACAAAGGGCACGGAAGCGGAATAGCTGATCATCCCAGCAAGCTCTGATCGGGACATCGAGTTGCCATTGCAAGTGACGCTATCGCCAGCGTTGAGATTGAGATAGGTGCCCGTCGAGCCACCCACTTGAAAAGTCGCCGAACAATTCACTGAGTTCTGATTATTGCCGCTGACAGAGTAAGATGCATAAAAGCCTGAGGTTTTCACATTGCCCGAATCTGTTTTTGAGCAGCCGGCGAGAACTGTAGAGAGGCAGATCAGAACGCCGCAGAGGCGGAATGATTTGAGTGGCTGGGATTGGGTTCCGTGAAGAGATTGGGCTTTTTGCAAAGATCGGTTTTTCTGCAGAGATCGGATTTTCTGATTCATTGAAACCTCCTTGTTGTCCATTTTACCTTTTCCAAAAGTAGCCTCAGCAAATTTTTTCACTGAATACTAGGTCTGTCGCGGGAAAGCGCGGTGTCCAGGTAGGTTGTGGCAGAAAGTGCTCACTTGGGATTTTCTGAGCGCAGGATTTGTGAAGAAAGTCTTAAGCTTTCTTGCTTTGGGATTAGCTTTTGAAAAGTGGTGGAGAATTAATTGTTCTCAATTAGATCGGAAGATCGGAAGATCGGAAGATCGGAAGATCGGAAGAAGATTAATCCCAAGATAGTCTGTCTCAAAGTAATTTTTTACGAACGCACCTTGCTATCTCTTGACTCGAATTTACATGGTGTTCCTCGAAAATCTACTCTCGGAAGGGCTCTTGAATATCTCGTTCAGAAGCTCGCCAGCTCTGCTTCTAAAGCATTTCTCGGCCGCGAAGAATCCCGACCGAGTTTAAATTATTCACACCACTTATAGATCCTTTTCATAGGAAAAATTCGAACTCTAAAACGCATGGTATGGTCGCAATCTAGTTTTACTCAGGAGGTATTATGCAGGAAAATTTTCAAACTCACGAAATCATCGTGCAAAAATTGAAAAGTTTAGTTGCCAAAGAAAAAGAAGTTACCCTTTCTATCCTCCATCTTCTCAAGCAAGTTGAGAATGGTAAAATTGATTTGGCTAGGGGACATGCCTCACTCTTTAAGTTCTGCATCCAGGAACTGGGATATTCTGAAGCCGAAGCACTTCTTCGAATACGCGCGATGAGATTGCTTAAATCAATGCCCGAAGTTGAAGTTCAAATTCAAACTGGTTTGCTTTCAATATCAAATGTTGCCGAAGTACAAAATCAGTTTCGCAGAGAAAATGAACGCCGGAAGAAACTTTCGATTAAGCCTTTGGAATTGACTGAAAAAAAGGACGTACTTTGTAAAATTGAGAAGCTGTCTGTTCGTGAATGTCAGCGCACATTGGCGACAACTTTCCCGGAAATTCAGACTGTCGTCACAGAAAAGACCCGCGTGCTTCGCGACGACAAAACTCTGATTCAATTTTCGGCAAGTAAGGATCTATTTTTAAAATTAGAAAAACTAAAAGGTCTTCTTGCACACAAATATTTCGATGGGACTTATGAAACGCTCTTTGAAGAGCTTGCTAACATTGCTTTGAAAAAATTGGACCCCTTGCAAAAGCACCGAGTTATTAAGAATGATTCTCAGAACAGTTCTGAGAACGATGCCAAGGCTGGTTCTAAAAAGGATTCTATCTTTGAGGATGGGGTTGGGGTTGGGAGTAAATCCATTCATGCCAAGACTCATCAAAAACTTCAGTCCCAGACTGCTACTGACGCACCACTGCCGTTGGCGCCAAGGGCGACCAGAGGTCGTTCGAGATATGTACCGACCCAGCTGCGCAGAAAAATTTGGCTGAAGGCCGATAGCCGCTGCGAGTATGTCTGTCTTCAAACTGGAAATCGCTGCAACTCAAATCATGCTCTAGAAATCGACCATATCCATGAATTGAGTCGGGGCGGAAAAACCGAGGCCGGCAATCTTCGTTTGTTGTGTGATGCACACAACCGTTGGCGCTATAAAATCGATTCCAGAAGCTGAAACTTTTTCTGGCATTGGCAGAAATTTTCATCGCACAGGAAATATTTCATCCTACAGGAAGCCGAGTCCAATAGACTTAGACGATCAAGTCGAGGGCCAATTCGCGGCTATTCTATCAATGAGGCCCCAGCCCACGCCCCAACTTCATCGAACCAGATCGCCCCTAAATTAAAGCTGCGCTGAAGATCTTTGTTCGCGGTGACTGACTGAAGATTGTGCTTCAAAACTTCCAACAAGGCGTCTTTGAATTTCTTTGAAAGCCTCAGGCAAGCGGTCTTTGAATTTACCAAAGAATTCCAGTTGACCAGAAAGTTCAGTTTCCCATTCGGAGCGATCGATTTTCATAACCGCCTCAAAATCTTCAGCAGAAAACTGCGAACCTTCCCAGTTCAAATCTTCATAACGAGGCTGCAGTCCAATTGGAGTGCTTGTGCCCTCAGTACGATTTTTTACAACTTGAATGATCCAAGCAAGTACACGCATGTTCTCACTAAAACCCGGCCACAAAAACTTTCCGTCTTCATCTTTGCGAAACCAGTTCACTAAAAACAAGCGAGGCAATTCTCTCACTCGGCCTTCCATCGACAGCCAGTGATTAAAATAATCACCCATGTTGTAGCCACAAAATGGCAGCATCGCCATGGGATCCCGGCGAACCACACCGACGGCTCCCGTAGCAGCAGCTGTGGTTTCAGAGCCAATGGAAGCCGCCAAATAAACTCCCTGAGCCCAATCCCTTGCCTGTGTCACAAGTGGAATTGTATCGGGTCTTCGACCACCGAAAATCATTGCAGAGACAGGTACACCTTGAGGGTTTTCCACTTCCGAATCCACAGAGGGACATTGCTGAATGGAAACTGTGAAGCGAGCGTTCGGATGCGCGGCTTTGCGCCCACAATCTGGAGTCCACTCCTTGCCCTGCCAATCGATCATCTTCAGCGGAGCCTGATCCGTCATGCCTTCCCACCAAACATCGCCATCTTCAGTCAATGCCACGTTGGTGAAAATCGTATTGCGGGACAGAGTCTTCATCGCGTTGGGATTGGTTTTAAAAGAAGTTCCAGGGGCGACCCCAAAAAATCCAGCCTCAGGATTGATAGCCATCATTTTTCCATCAGCACCCGCCTTAATCCAGGCGATATCATCACCGACAGTCGTGACTTCCCAACCAGACATACTTTTCGGTGGAATCAGCATCGCGAAATTGGTCTTACCACAAGCGCTGGGGAAAGCTGCGGTGACATAGTGCTTGCTACCAGCGGGGTCTTTGACTCCCAAAATAAGCATGTGTTCTGCCATCCAACCTTCGGCTCGGCCCATTGCCGAAGCCAGCCGAAGTGCAAAACATTTTTTGCCGAGGAGGGCATTCCCACCATAACCCGAACCGAAAGACCAAACCGCTTTATCCTGCGGAAAATGAACAATGTATTTGTTGTCTTTGTTGCAAGGCCAAGGCACATCAGTTTGGCCTTTTTTAAGAGGGGCACCAACACTGTGAAGGCATTTTACAAAGTCCCCATTCCCCAGATGCTCCAAGGCCTGAGCCCCCATCCGAGTCATCATTCTCATATTAACGACCACGTAAGGTGAATCTGTAAGTTCTACACCGTATTGCGAAAGCGGAGATCCCAAAGGCCCCATGCAGAAAGGAACGACATAGAGAGTTCGACCTTCCATGCAGCCCTCAAAAAGACCACGCAGCTGGTTCTTCATATGTGCGGGTTCTTTCCAGTTGTTTGTGGGTCCAGCCTCTTCCTTTACTGGAGTGCATACAAAAGTCTGGTCTTCCACCCGAGCCACATCACTGGGGTCGGACCATGCAAGAAATGAATTGGGCCGTTTTGCAGGGTTTAACTTTCGAAAAGTGCCAGTCGAAACAAGGAGATCACACAAGCTGTCATATTCTGCCGGACTGCCGTCACACCACTGCACTTGCGCTGGTCGACACAGGGCTCTGACTTCATCGACCCAAGCCAGAAGCTTTTCATTAACTTGCATGAAAGGACCTCCCTCAATTTTGAATGCGAAATCTATAGCGCGGCAAGGCAGGTCTGGCTAGTTGAAATGTTCACAGTTTCAATCGGACCGTTGACCTAGACCAAGAAAGGGCTGTTAAATTAGGTCGGGGGGGGTTCTTATGAAAATGTTTAATCAAATCCAATGGCAGGTGCTCGTATCTCTTTTTGCGACCTTTTTGGTCAGCAGCGCAACAGCTCAGAAAGACCTACCCACATTTGATGATGAATTTACCTGCACCTCACAGACTGTGGCTCAAAAGTACGTGGGCGATTACAATGTGGACATCAGTAGCTTTGGCGGCATGGAGCTTTGCAATCCAGCCATCGACACAAAAAAACTTTTTAATGATTTGAGTCTTGTCGAGGCCGGCCAATTCCGTGGCGATGGCAGCAACCCCCTCATCCGTGGCTTCGTAAATATCAACGACTACTACGGCTGGCTGAAAAGCATGACTCGAGGAATGGATCGCGGCAACGACATTCCTTGGGCAACGGCTTATAACAGTGGTGGCTATTTCACGATGCAAGATGGTTGGTCTAAACTTTCGACTCTAGGCCGTGTCGGAACTGTGGTTCATGAAGCAAGGCATACAGCAGGTTACTATCACATGGCTTGCACGACCGGTCCATACGCTGGCACTAATCTCGCTGGCTGTGATCGCGATTATTCCTATGGAGGCTCTCACGCAATTGAAATGGAATACTATGCGCGCGTTGCAATTTATGGTGCCAATTTTCATCCGGCTTATAAATATATGGCCCGCTTGATGGCCATGGGACGAACCAATTTCGTATTCAATACCAAGCCCATTGCGCCTCGAGAGGCATTGATGCTTGTAACTGCGCAAAATGAAGTGATGTTGTGGGATGGCAAAAGTTTGGTTCAGCGCGACGGCAATGTTTTACAAAGACGCCTCAAGCGCACCAGCTTTGGCGCTAGCCTCTTTGATTTCACGAAGGCCTTTGCCATCGATCCTTACGGTCGCTCGATGACCAACAAAGATGTGAACGATGATTATTCTTATTTCAAACTTTTGGCTGACAGCCGTGGACAAGGACCAGAGCCTTTGATGGACATGGAAGAAATTGATCTTGGAATCAAAAGGAACTTTGTCCTTTTAAATCGTGGCGGCCAGCTGGGTCGTTATGTTTTTCGCGAAGGAAAATGGTCTTCTTTTTCCAATGGACCTCGAGGTGCCGAACTTTTTTCTCAGCACAACCCTGCTGGTGAAAAGGGACTTTTTGTACGCAGTGTGGATCGGAAGATCTACCAGTTGAATCCTGAGAATTTGTCTCAAGCAACTCAGCTGTCCACAACTTGGCCTCAAACTTTGGTCAGCGTCGTGAAAGACCGTGAGACCACACTTCATCTTTATGAGAACGGTCTTCTGCTGACAGCTGGAACTGACCTTCCTTTTTTCCCGACAAAAGAAATCAATATCCGCCAAGCTGTGAATATTCCTCTCTATGATGCTTTCGAGGTTAAGCCTTAATGGCTTTTGTTCATAAACGAAGGATTTTGATCGGGGCTCTTGCGGCCCCGATTTTATTTTTGGCCTACCGATATTTTATTCCCGACCACGCTGAGAATAGCTTTTCCACGCAAAGAACGGCGGGGGAGCAAACTCAAAAGACGGAACAAAACACGGATCAAAAAACGGGACAGGGGCCAGCAGAACTTGGCGGAGTTTCGCCCTCGACAATGGCTGAAGAACAGCAGGATTCACTTCCTGAAGAGCCAACATCAGGCTCGCCCCCCTTAGATGAAGAACAGGTTTTTCGCAATAAGCTAAAAATTGAAAGTCGTAAAATCGGCCAGATCAGTGCGGATCCTCAATTGCTGGAGAGGCAACTGAACAACTGGGCCTCCTCCCTAAAAGACAATGAGCTCAAGCTACTTCAGAGCGAAGCTCTGTCTATAAATTCACCGGCTGATGAAAGATTTTTTGCCGTCGACTTATTGGCAAGAAATCCCTCGCAAACAAGTGACGAACTGCTGGAGCAGATTGTGATCATGCCCTTGCCGACTCAGTTTGGATCAGACCCAAACAGTGCGCGTAGCTTTGAATTTGAATTGATTCTTAGACAGCGAGCCTTGGATGGAGTCGCCGAAGGGGACCGAAAACTAGCCCAAGAGGCCCTCAAACGAGTCCTTCAAAAAACCGAAAATCCAAGCATCGCCGATCGAGCCCATCGCCATCAAGCTCATCTTGAGGGCAAAGCACCGACAGTCGTTGAACAAGAGCAGCAAGCTCTGCAACAATTGCTAAAGTCTCAGGCCAAAAAAAAGGCTGATAAAAACTAAAAGGGAAAATCATCATGGCAAAAACACCACTGTTTAGAATATTGATGTCTGCTTGGAATCAACAAAAACAAAAGCAGAATTGGAACCCAGATCGACGAGATTTTCTTCACAAAACTGGATTCGCTGCTGGAGGACTGGCTGCAGGCCCCCTCCTCAGCGCTTGTTCAATTCTTAACCCCTCAAGCCAAACCGGCACAAGAAAAACTGGGGCTTTAGATCTAGAAAACCAAAATCAAGTGATCATCATAGGTGCTGGCTCTGCGGGCCTTGCGGCTGCCTACAAATTATCCCAAAAAGGAATCTCCTGCCGAGTTTATGAAGCCCTCGGCGATCGCGTTGGTGGACGAATGTGGACCCTTCGCAGGTTTAACAGTGATGGTATGTTTGTCGAAATGGGCGGCGAGTTGGTCGATGCAGGCCATGAAAATGTTCGTGCCTTCTGCAAAGATCTTAATTTGGAAATGGAACAATTTTCGAAAGAACAAAATATCGCTGAAGAACTTTTTTGGATTGAGGGCAGCCTCCGGTCTTCAAAAGATTTAGAACGGGAACTGAAACCTCTTTATAATTACCTGCGCGCTTGTATTCAAGAAATCAAAGGGAGCGCTCAGGAGCTAGATATTTCTTGGAACAACCCCATGAATGCAAGCCAGTTTGACCAAATGAATTTGAGTCAATTTTTAGACAAATGTCCTGATTTAGCAAAGTGGGTGCGCAAAGTTGTTGAGATTGCCTACACGGGGGAGATGGGACTGGATCCTGAAGATCAATCGGCACTCAATCTAATCACTTTGATGGTTCCAGATGTAAAAGACGGACACCTGCTTTTTGGGGAAAGTGATGAAGGTTTCAGGGTCAAAGGCGGCAATGGCCAAATTCCTGAAAAGATTGCCGATAAATTGGATGAAAAATATGGTACCCGGGAGAAGTGGCTTTCCTCGCATCATCGTTTGGACGCGATTCGAAATCGAGGCAACGATTTCGTTCTTAGTTTTAGCTCAGGAAATGGACCTGTCGAAGTGAAAGCAGAACAAGTCATTTTCGCAATCCCATTCTCCGTACTTCGAAAGATCGAAGGAATTGCCAAACTGGGACTGCATCCAAAAAAGCTTTCCAGCATTATGGAGCTTGGCTATGGCACCAACTCAAAATTGATGACTGGATTTAAATCTCGGTTTTGGCGGGATCCCAAAAAAATAAAAAAGGCCTATTCTGGAGCCCTTTTTACTGATCAAGCTTCACAAGCTTTTTGGGAAACCAGTCGCCTTCAAAGCGGCAAACAAGGAATCATCACAAATTTTACAGGCGGCGCGCAGGGGAAAAAAATCAGCAAACAAATGTTGGCTGAACCTTTGGAAGATTTGAAAGTACTGAGTCCCCTTTTCAAAAAAGAAGCTCAGCCCTTCCCTCAGCTGATGAATTGGTCGCAGTCCCCCTTCGCGGGAGGCTCCTATATTTGCTTGAAGCCAGGTCAGTACACCCAGTTTTACGGGGTTGAATCCGAGGTGGAACTTAAAAATCGACTCTTTTTCGCAGGCGAACACACCAGCACGGTGGCCCCGGGCTTTATGGAAGGGGCCCTTGAGTCTGGAGTTCGGGTGGCTCAGCAAGTGGTCGATTCTCGAAAATGATTCGCGAAGCGATGGACAAAGGGAATACTTCGACCTTTGTCTTGATGGTTCTTCGCTCTCCGATGTGGGACACTACTTTTTTGGTGGTTCACTGCAAACTCAGCCTTTGCAGACACTTGTAGACTAAAGGGTCGATATATCTACATAATAGACACAGATGCAGACACCGGACCCCCAGAGCTACTTTATACCCATCAAAAAAGACGAGGAGCGTAACTCCATTTTTGAAGAGCTTTCAACCCAAGGCTATGAAGTAAAAATAAAATTTCTGCACAAGGGTTCTCCGGTTTTTCTGATTCGGCCAATTAAATATGAATCTCGTTTTTCCACACTGACTTGTAGAATTCTTGGTTCAATCAAACTGAGTCCAAAAGAAACTGAAGCCGTCGTTCAGTTCAGTTTGGGCGACAAGCTTTACATCAGCCAATGCCCTTTTAAATTTTATGATGATCAGTTGGCGCTAGAAACCACTGGAAAATTATTTCGGGTGCAGCGACGTGAAAGCTTTCGAGTTTATTTGCCGAAAGAATTTCAGGGAAAACTGCGACTGGATCTTTTGGATGGGCAGATTCACAACAGAATTTATAATCTTGTCGATCTGAGCGGTGGGGGCTGCCGCTTCGAATCTCAAATTCAAGGCGTTGCCGTTAAATCGGGCCAATCTTGGTCTGGAAATTTGATTTTGCCAGATCGTCCGCAAATTTCGCTGCACGGGAAAATCAGGCACATCGCGGCTCACCCAACGACTCACAATATCCAGTGGGTCGGCACTGCTTTTGACAACTTGAATGTTGTGACCCGGAATGAGCTTGAAGGCATTGTGATGGATCTCTATAGAACTTTTTTCACTCACCTTTAACTTACGAAAAAATTTGTACGCTTAATTTGTGGGACTCGTTTTTTTTGCTTCTGCTTTTTTGTCGTCTTGTTTTTTGACAAAAGCGCGGTGTTCTTGATTGAACCAGTTCTGCTTTTCACGAACAAAGTCTTCAAAAGTTTTACGTCTTTCACGAACATCAGATTCAAAGTCATTTCGCTTTTCGCGCTCCACCTGAAAAAATTCATTTCTACGGTCCGTTTGGTCTTTGTAGAACTGACTGGATTCCTCACGGGTGCTTTTTCGAACTCGAAAGCTTTCGCGGGCGGAAGATTGCGACTTAAGAAACTGTTCGCGCCGCGATTTTTCATCACTATTAAAAGTCTCTCTTTCTTTGCGCAGGTCGCGATCAAAAGTTTCTCGGCGCTTGCGGATCACCCGATCAAATTCAGCGCGGATATCTGCTGCCTTTCGATCTTCCTGAGCAAACAGCTGGAGCAGAAATGCGAGGTCATCGTTCTCTTTTTTTGTTTGAACGGGCACTTCCTTACGAAGAGCATCCAGGTGGGAGCGATCCGAAGCTAGACTCAAGGCTTGCTCAGACTTGCGTTGCTGTTCCGGCGGAGGTTCGTACTGATTGTCTTTAGTACTAGACCTACAAGAAAAAAGAAGCTCTGTACCTAGGAGGATAAAGATCAAAGGGATTTTGGCCGGACTCATGGTGCCTCTCGATCAGAAGTTGGTCTTGATTCAGTGTAGAGGGACTTTAGAAAAAACACAAACAGACGATCAGTGAAGGGTATGATCTCACCTCACGGTCCTCACAAAGATCAAGCTCAGCTCACTCCCTTGAACGACAATCGTCGCAGCTTTTTTCCTAAGGTCGATAGCGATTTTCAGTGGCGCTACGCTTTTGCAATGGCCTTAGCGGTCGGGGTCACTTTAACGGTCTTTATGACACCTTTTTTGTATCTACTTAATCAAAACTTTGATGTTTTTCATAGTCTCGCCCTCAGCAATCAACCCAATGTAGTGGAGCACATCGAACGCGAGATTTTTTGGATCACCACTCTGGGGGTTGGCGGAATGGTCGCCGCCGTCGTCTTTTCTTTAATTTTTGGCTATAAGCTGACAGGCAGTATTTTAGGTCCTCTTTACTCTTTGGAAAGACATATGAAGAAAATCGGCCAAGGAAATTGGGAACAAGAAGATTTTAAAGTCCGCTCTTCTGATGAATTCAAAAGACTGGCAGCTGCCTATTCCTATCTTTATCGGTCGCTTCGCGAGGAAATGAAAACGGATCTTGAAGCTTTACAAATGGTTCATTCCCTCAGTCTGACGGGAAAAAATAATGATGACATTCGCAAGCTTGCTGGTGATCTAGCCCTCGTGAAAGCAAAAAAATTAGGTCAGCCGCTGGAGGCTCGATTGCAAATCAGTCCACCGGTAGGTGTTTCGATCCTAACTATGAAAAGTGCAGAGGCTGCGGACGCAGCCCCTGAATCACAAACCGGAGCCGTGGCGACTTTTCCACTGGCAGACAAGCCAATGCCGACCAAGAACGATCAAAAGAAGAAAGCTTCCTAAGTTCTGAGGAGCCAAAATTTGGCACTGGCGATTGTCGGTACTTATCTACATTCTGAACGGACAACTCTGAGTCAATCGTAAGTATGTTTATGGGTATCGGTCATTTACAGAACTTGAGAGATGGACTTTGGTTTGCAATCTGCCTTTCTCATAGAAAGGTAGGTATCTATGAACATGACTTTCAAAACACTGGGAATCCTGTCAATGGGACTAGCAATGAGCTTCGGAGCTGCAGCGAATGCCGCGAAGAAAGCTGTACCCTATCAGCCCATTAAAAAAATTAGTTCGAACGGAAAAGCTTTTACAGAGTGCGCTTCTGGTGAACGAAGGAAATCACTCAAAGGTCGTAAAATCTGCGTGAATAAAGCTGGCGAATACTATTTCTTGGCAGATTGAGGAAAGTGAGTTCCGCACTCATTCTGGAGTGCAGTCTGTAGGCCGCGAGGCTAGTGTCTGATAACTGACTGGCCTAGCTTTTTTATTTTGAAATGTTTATTACCCTCAGTGAACGCAGATCTCTAAAGCCCTGCGCCAAGGATTTGAATTCTTTGGCGCAGGGTCCCGATTGGCTGCTCACATATTCTCTGAGTTAGGAGGACTGGGTCTGATTGAAGTTTCTTTCAGTGCTTGAGCTCATTTCCAAACTCAGTTTCCTGAGCAACGTACTTTCTTCGCATTTTTCAGTTCGCCCTCCAATTCGGCATAAACGGAGTCATCATCTAAGTCCAAGCAGATCAGTTTACTTTCACCAAATTTTCCGCCTTCAAATTGAGAGCAACTGAAGTTAGGAGCTGTTTCAGAGGAATCAGTGCGGAGCACATGCCATTCACCCTCTCTATTTTCTGAAACTGAGTCAAAACCACCTTCGAGAATAGAATTAGTGAGACGATTGATTTCTTCATTTGTTTTTTTGTTTCGAACAATCAGTGTACCACTTAAGCAGAGGGGCTGGAATGCTTCGATAAAACTCTGGGCAGAGCCAATTGATTCAGTATAGTTGCGCTTACAAGTGATTCTCAAGGTTTCAATAGCCTTTCCTCCAGAGGCAGGGTCCGCATCGGCACAATTGATGAGACCTTGAATTCCAAATGATTTATTTCTTTTTTGTACATACTTAAGAAATAAATTATGTTTATTTGGCCTTGCGATGTTTGAGCCGCCCACGCTGACCTGCCCCCGTGTTTGGCAGTTCCAGTTTTTTCCATCAGCTTGAATGCGTACCTTGTCGATGGGCGTAACATTGCCACCGTGTTTTTCTTGATTGAATCTGTGAGATTCTTCTTCGAGAGGAGGCACAATGACAGCATATTGGGCTTTCGAGTTAGTGCTGAGGCCAGTAATTCTGCAATCAATCGTATTTGCGAAAGAGTTGATTGAAACAAATAGAACACCAAAAGTAAAAAATGCATTTTTCATAAAATCTCCTTGTTAAGGTTTGACTCTTTAGAATTGCAATTGCTTGGCCACCCCTCAGGAAAATTGTGGTGGCATTTTAAGTTCAATTCATTATCGAAAAGTCTTTGAGAAGTTCTATCCATCATCGAAAACCAGATAGCTGATACTGGATTCCTTCATTAGAAAAAAAGTTGTTTCCACAACTTAGAGCGGATGTATTTGGACCAAAAGTGTAGACAGTAAATTTTTGAACAATTCTGGGAATTGTTCCTGTGACCGCCAACTGGATTTTTCGTCTCAAAACGAGACCTCTTCCCATCCTCCCATCGTCGGAAGATGGCAGAAAATTTTTAAGAAGGTCCTACCGACTTTTTAGCAGATGGAACGAATCGACTTCGAAGTAGAATTATCGAAGGATCTTTATGACCACAAGGGCGCTGCCGCCCTGTTTTCCATTTCGCGTGCAGCCTCCGGGGTTGCAAGGACCGCCTTCGCCACCATGTCCATACGCTGTCAGTCCTCCTCCTGGGTTGAATGAAGGCAGAACACAAGGAGCGACACCTCCAGATGCACAAGTGCTGTGACCAGCCACGGCGCTATGAGCGGTATTGATAAAGGAAGATCCTCCTCCCCCTCCGGATGCGGCAGCATAGGGTTCACCGATGAAGGCTCCGCCGCCGCCGTAAGCGCCTGCGCCCCCTCCTCCACCACCACCCGCGGTGTTGGTGGTCCAACCTCCATCCCAAAAGGAATAGCTTGAGCATTCCCCTCCATTTCCTCCACTCGGACTACCGGCGTTAGCTACTGGAGTGGGAATGGATCCACCATTTCCGCCGATATAATTAAGGGTGTTCCCACTGGAATATCCTCCGGCACTCCGTAAGACTGTTTCATAAATAGAATAGCTGGTTGCGCCGCTATCGCCCCCAGAAATTAACAAAGACGATCCCCCCTTCCCGATCGAAGTACCTGTGGCGCCCCCGCCTGATAAGCCATTTTCTCCCACGGAAAGATTTCCAGAGCCGCCACGGCCCCCAAAACGTCCACTGGCTGGATCGCCACCGCCACCGCCGCCGCCTGCTCCAATCCGAGCCAAGAGCACTGGGCTTGAAGTTCCAAGTGTGAGAGTCGTTATCCCACCTCCTCCGCCGCCTTGACCAACTGCCGGAGTAGCGCAGCCAGCACCAAGACCTCCTCCGGTGCCTAACTGAATTCCCAAGGCCTCACTTGCGTCTGCTTTACCCTTCAGAGCCAAGATTATCGACACAAAAGCTCCACTGCCCCCGGAACCTCCGTCGGTATTTTGAATTGCAGCAGCTCCGCCGCCGCCTCCACCAGCACCCCAAACATCAATTTTTGCTAAGGTACAACCTACCGGAAGTCTGTAATCTGACTGTGTGGATGAAATTGTAAAAGTATTGCCAGTTTCCCGGCACTGATTCCAAGCCGGAAGGGCCATCATTTGACTGAGCGTAATCGTGGAAAATGCTATGCATCCAAACAACAATCCAACAATTGAAATTCTCAGCTTTGAAATGAACTGCCAGAGTTTGTATGTCATCCTGTCCTATTTGATCGGTGCATTTATTAAAATTATAAGCCATGGACTCAAAATTCCTGGAAATTTTCGAAAATTATTATTTATGGCGTTTTAACTTGAGAACTGCCGAATCGTCTCAAAACGAGTAGCGGGCTTACCGCCCCTTTTGCATGGTCCGGCGAATTTCACGATCGGCATCGCGTTTCTTGAGCGAGTCCCGCTTGTCGTGAGCTTTCTTTCCCTTAACCAGGGCAAGCTCCACTTTCACTTTGCCCTTTTTGAAATAAAGCTTCAGCGGTACAACGGTGATGCCCTTTTCCTGAATACTGCGACTGATTTTTTCGATTTCAATGCGATGAAGAAGAAGTTTGCGCAAGCGTTCTGGCGCATGATTGTTGTAACTACTCGCGCGGTACTCAGAGATATGAGCATTTTGCAAGAAGGCTTCTGTTCCACGGATCGACACATAGGAATCTTTCAACTGAGCTTGCTTATTGCGAAGTGCCTTCACTTCGCTGCCCAGCAAAACCATGCCGGCTTCTAAAGTCTCAAGGATGGTGTAATCGTGCCAAGCCTTGCGATTTTCTGCGATGATTGAAATGCTAGTGTCTGGAGGCTTTGCCATAAGGCCTATAGGTAGCCCAAGTGCCCTGCTAAGGATAGGAAATCTTGGACTTTCAATTCTTCGGCCCGCACTTTCTCCATAAAACCGTGAGCCTTCAACCAACTCAATGCAGCCTCGCGCTTAAAATCCCCTAAGCTTCCTAAATTCGTCATCATGATCTTTCGAGGCTGAACGAAACAGGCCTTGATGAATTTCAAATAGTGCTCGGGTCGCCCAACAGCTGAACTTGCTTTCGACCTAAAACTCAGAACGCGGCTGGCAACATTGGGTGGGGGTTCAAAATCCCTGGGTCCCACTTCACAAACAGTCTTTACATCCCAAAAAGTTTGGGCCATCACACTCAGGAATCCATAACTGCCGTGCTCCAATCGCGCCTGAATTCTTTGTGCGACTTCTTTCTGGAACATGAGCACCATTCCCGTGAATGGCTTTTCATCCAAACATCTTTCAATCACAAGCCGTGAAGAAATTTGATAAGGTAAGTTTGAGACTAACACTCGAGACCCTGATGACGAAACGCTGGCAGTATGAGGTTCGTTCCCCTTATCTGAAGGCTCACCCGAAAACAATTTTGTCCAATCCACGTGAAGAGCATCTTCTTCGATCACCCTCAGATTCTGCGAACGCCAATAATTTGCAAAAACAGAATCCAGTTCGATCACTTGAAATGAACACTGAGCGGCAGAGCAGCCGACGGCAGGGCCCGCGCTTTTTTGCAGTGACAGCCGCTCTAAAATCCCATGAGTCAAAGACCCAAGTCCCGGCCCAATTTCGACCAAATCGGTGGGTGAAAAACAAAAAGTCGCCGCCAAAATATTTTCAACCACGCCATCTGAAATCAAAAAATTTTGTCCCAAAGATCTTTTAGGAACAATTCCCAATTCTGCCTGAAGTGCATGGATGCGGTCTCGTAGGCTCAAGGTACCAGTCCAGTCTGAAAGTCCTCTGGCAACCAGGCCGCCTTCGGAGAAAGGCTCACCCACTGGGGATTTGAGGAATCGAAATCGCCCTCGCGAAGTTTTCGCAAGCCAACTCCACCAATCATCGCAGCATTGTCCGTGCAGTAACGGAGAGGTGGCACCGCGAGAACTAACTTCTTACCTGCACTCCAAGATTCAGCTGCGGCTCTCAGCCTTGAATTGGCGCTCACTCCGCCAGTGATGGACACTGACTTCAAAGGAAGTTTGGAATTCAATTTTCGGTAAGCTAAATCAAGCTTTGCGATGAGGACATCGACAATAGATTCCTGAAAGCTTGCACACAGACTTTCGCGGTTCTGCAAGAGTTCGTCCGCCGCCATAGACTGAACCAAACGTGAGGCTGAAGATTTTAAACCGGAAAAGGAAAAGTCTAAAGAATCTTCACCCAAAAAAGATCTTGGAAAATGATATTTATGCGGGTCGCCGGTCCTCGCATAACGATCCACATGAACACCACCAGGAAAGCCCAAGCCCAGCATCTGACCGAATTTATCAAAGGCTTCGCCAGCCGCATCGTCCCGCGTGCTGCCAAGGATCTGATACTGGTGAGGAGCTTGAACATAATAAAGACTGGTGTGTCCGCCACTCACAGCGAGAGACAGAAAAGGAAATTGAAAACCTATCGGAGGCTGGTAGCTTGCATCCTTCAACAAAGGCGCAAGGATATGACCTTCCAAATGATTGACCCCCACCAAAGGTTTTCCAAAAGCCTGTGCCAAGGTTTTCGCAGTGATCACCCCGACCAGCAGCGAACCAATCAGGCCTGGCCGACTGGTCACTGCGATTCCATCGATTTGATGCCAGCTTAAGTTCAAATTTTTGAGGGTCTGATCAATCAGCGGCAAAAGATGTAAAGTGTGATTGCGCGAGGCAATCTCAGGAACAACTCCTCCGAAAGGCGCATGAACCAAGTTTTGATCCGCAGAAACGCAAGCTTCAACAAAGCCATCGCCACTAACAATGGCCACTGAAGTGTCGTCACAGCTGGTTTCAATTGCTAAGATTCTGCTGATGCCCGCTGTATCTTGGGGGCTCACTTGACCTTTTTCATTCGCACTTTGGCTTTGCGAGCTGAATCTGAAGCAGGATATTTATTGATCACTTCTTCAAAAAAAGATTTGGCTTCGGTGCTCAGTCCGAGTTCTTGAAAACAAACACCGATTTTATAAGTGGCTTCAGGAAACTTTTTTCCTTTTGGATTTGCATCACGATACCTCTGATAAGAGAGGATCGCTTTTTTCCAATCCTTTTTAGTTAATAGGTCTTCGCCTTGGTCGAATGGAGATTTGGAATCTTTGCTATCGCCGCTATCGGCCCGAGCTTTGACTTCAGCTTGAGCATTGACGGAGGCCAGCTGTGTGGCTAAGCCGGAAATTTGAGCCTGAATTTTTAGGACTTCTTCTTTTAGAAGATCGATGGTTTTTGAATGCTCAGAAATCAGATCTTCATCTGACTTTTTAGCTTTATCCCGCTGTTTATTTTCTTGTTCCAATCGATTTTCGAGAGTCTCAACCCGGCCATTCAGTTCGCGAAATTGACTGTCATACTCTTGAAAACGACTCGAGGTATCTGCCGTGTTTTTCTGAAGATGAATCACCTGATCTTGGATTACTTTTTTAGTTTCGGCCTCTTTAACATCCGTTCGAGTCATCAAACATGAAGACAAACCGAAAATTGTGAATAGGGAAAAAAGCAGCTTTTTCATCTAGAACACCTCGCCTGATTTCTGTTTCATTGCCCGAGCTGTATTCTCAGCCTTTTCTGCTGCAATACGAGCCTTAACGAATAAAGTTTTTGCTAAATCATGTTCGCGTTCGGACAGCAAAGATTTTGCCTTGCGAAAGGAATCTTCCGCCTCGTGAAAATGCCCAGGATCGAAACGTGCCGCTTCGGCTGCTTCCGCTGCCTGAAGCGCTGCTTTGGCCAGATTGAATTCCAGCAGCGGTGGCGGTGAAGTCACACATGCCGAACTAAAGAATACTAAGCCTGTCCACACCGAAAAAATCATCAGAAGCTTCAGCGTGGACCGAGCCATAAATTCCATGCTTACTGATTAATAGGAACAAAGTTCGCGCGGCGATTTTTTGTGTGATCAGAATCAGAATCACCTTTAGACAAAAGTTTTTCTTCGCCATAGCTGATGATGTTCAAGCGGTTTCCAGGAACGCCTAAACCAATCAAATAAGATCGCACCGATTGCGCTCGGCGCTCACCCAATGCTAAATTGTATTCAATGGTTCCGCGCTCGTCGCAGTGACCTTCGATTTGCACCGTGGTGTTGGAGTTTTTCTTGATCCAATCCGCGTTGTCTTTCAGCTTTTGTTTTGAAGCCGCTGACAAAGCAGATTTATCATAGTCAAAATTCACTGTGTAAAGACCAGCAATGTTTCCACTGTCACTTCCTGCGATATCAAAGCTCATCGGAGTCGGATCCACGGCTGGAGCCGCTGCTTCCCCTGACTCTGCACCTGTACCTGTACCGGCTTGATCTTCTGTTTTCTTTTTTGACGAACACGCTCCGATCGCTAGGGCCAAAGCTATTATGGATAAAACTCGAACTGCATTCACTGATCTCATGTTGACTACCTCCTGTTTAACGTCATGATTGTTGGATTGATAATCTTCATTTGTCAAATGAAAGGCCCAACAGAATATGCCCGGATTTCTGCGTCTTTTCGCCCTTTCGTCGATTCTGCTCGTATTTACTGTCAGTCGTCCCACTCTCCTGCAAGCACATGTGAAGCCTTCCATTGAATGGAAAAAGCTTGAGACCGAACACTTTGAATTGATCTATGACGCTCATCAACAACCATTGGCGCATTCCTATGCAGAAAGACTCGAAAAGATCTATCAAGACCTCAGCAGAATCTGGCCCAAGTTACCTTCCAAAACGATCACCATTTTGAATGACCGCACGGATTTCACCAATGGATATGCGACCTCAATACCCTATCCTCACATGATGATTTTTCCGGCACTCCCCAGCCCGACAGAGTCCGTTTCGGAGTTTGATGATTGGGCCCGGGAACTTTTAGTTCACGAATACACCCATGTCCTATCTTTTGAGCAAAGACGAGGGATGGTGCTTTTCCTGTCGCACATTTTTGGAAATATCATGACTCCCAATTTGCTGATGTCTCGGTATTCCCTTGAAGGAGTGGCGGTCGAGGCCGAGACCCGCTTTTCCCGTGCGGGTCGATTGCGTTCGCAGTATCAAGACGCCCTGATCAGAGCTTTCGTCTCTGATGGCCAATGGCAAAAATTTCAGCTCAGCGACATCAATGAATCCAGCATTCCAGAATGGCCCTATGGAGCTCGCCCCTATTTATTTGGCAGTTTGCTTTGGAGCGAAATAGTTGCTCAAAATGGCAAGACCATCATAGGAAATTTTCACGCGGATATGGGCGGGAAATTTCCCTACACTTCAAACGGCAGCCTATCTGATTTGTCTAACAAAGAACTGGAAGACTATTTTATCAGCATGCAAAAGGATGTTGAAAAGCGAGTGCAAGCTCAGCTCACGCAGCTGAGAACGCTGAGCTTTTCAACGTCTGTTAGTCTAGTGGAAAGTGGCAACAATCAAACAACGAAAGCCTCACACTTTCTGGAATCTTTTGCTCCCTCGGTGAGTCCCGATGGTCTTAAGCTTGCCTTTCTTGCCCGGAATGATGATTTGAAGCGGTCCGCGCAGATTTGGGTCAGGCCTTCGACTGCGGAACCTTTTTCAATTCACCACGCTTTGAAAAAGCTTGAAGGTGTGGAGGATGAAAACACTCCGGATGCGGACCCAAAAATTCCCAGAAACGCGACCGGACATGATACACCTTCAGGGTCCTCGATCCAACGCCTCTCTTGGTTTCCTAATTCAGAAGCTTTTGTCTATGATCAAATCGGGGAACTCAATCCCTTCGAAGAATATGGGGAACTTTGGATTCACGATCTGAAAGATAAAAAGTCCAAACGCATTTCCAATGGCTTGAGGGGCCGGGAGCCCGATGTTTCACCCGATGGTCAAAGAATCGCATTCGCACTAGTACAGGGTGGGCAAACACACTTGGCCCTCTTTGATTTAAAAACCAAAAAGACAGAGGTTCTTTTCGCCGCACAAATGCAGGAGAGGGTCTCCTTCCCCACTTGGATGGATGAGAATCGAATCGCTTTTTCTTTGCGCTCAAAGGGCGAAGATCGACTCATGCTTTGGCAGCGAGGGCAGGCCACTCAGCAACTTTTAAATGACTATCCGCAGGTGCGATTTGCACAAAAAATTCAAAATCATCTGCAGTTCACAAGTACCAAAAATGGGGTTCAAAATCTTTATCGCTCCGACTTGAATTTCCAAAATATACAAGCCCTCACTCACTCCCCGACTTCAGTATTTCACAGCAGCTATGATCCTCATCAGAAAGAATTTTTGTTCTCACAAATGACTTCTTCAGGAATGCTGATCCACCGTCTGAAGGAAAGCGAAATTCCCCCAGCAGGTGTTCCTCTTCCAGTCATTAAAGGGCTTTTTGCCGATCGATATCCCGCTCTTGGAACCGAGGCTCCGGCCGGTCCGGGCACGGACGGGCCTAGGGAAACTTCAGATTCGGCGCCTGCGGGACCAACAGTTGGGATTTCGACAATGCCAGCTTCCGAAGACTATGCGGCCTGGGAATACCTCAGGCCTCGCTATTGGATTCCTTTTGTCTACTGGGATGATGTCAGTACAAAATTTACGGTTCTGACGGCCGCACAAGATCCTTTGGCCAAGCATTCCTACAGCCTTTCTGGTGCCTACGACACGACGATCAAAAAGTGGAGCGGCGCTGCCGTTTATGAAAATAAAACTCTCTATCCTGAGATTCAAACTTCTTACTATGATCTTCTCAGCCCACTTGCGGTGAGTGGAGAATCGCAGCGCGCGCAAGGCGGAGGGATTTCTGCTCGCTGGCCTTTCTTTTTTGGAAAGTCGGAGTGGAGTTTTTCCACAGCGGTGGTTGGCACTCAGCGGACTTGGCTCACAGCTCAGTCAAAACAATGGGGTCCTAGTTTTAGCATTAACTATTCCAATACTTCACAAACTGCGGTGCAAATTTCCCCAGAAGCTGGAGGCACTTTCAATTTGGGATGGACTCCCTATCAAAAAGGTGGCGACCTTCAATCTTTTAACTTGGTTTCAGCGGGTGCAACTCGCTTTTTTTCTAAATGGCTGCCGAAGCGCCATGCTTTGATGACAAGACTCCAGGCTCAATACATCGACAAGGAGGTATCCACAGCTAATTTTGAAAGCAGTACTTCTTCGGCCAGCATTCAAGGCGCGCCCTCGGGCTATTTGATGCGTGGTTATGTGAGCGGCGCCTTTCTGGGCAAATCGCTGCTCAATATGAATTTGGAATACCGTTTGCCGCTAGTGAATCTTTATCAAGGTACAAGTAGGGCCCTGTTTTTTCGAAGAGTCGTGGGCGCCTTCGTAGCTGATGGAATTTTGTTCAGAGGTTTTGTGTATGATACGAAAAACTCCCGCCCTACTTTGGTCGGGCACAATGCGAAGAAAGGTTTTTGGAATTTTGGCTTGGAGGCTCGACTTGAAATGAATCTGGGATATCATTTTCCTATGAATTTCGTCGCGGGGGCCTATTTTCCAACGGATACCGAGTACACTGCAGCCGTTCCTAGGTTTGCTTTTGGCCTGAGTCTTTGATGGGGTCTTGACAATAGGTCTGGTCCCTTCAACAATTATGTTAAAGAAGCCACAGAAAGCTGAAGGCCACATTGACTCAAATGAATAGTGACTCAAATGAATAAGGCAAATTGGATCAAAGAGCTCGTGCGCTCCGAAGAACATCTGGAAGAATCTGGAGTCGTCGATCTTTCTTTGGGCTTGGACAGCGAGCGAGTCTTAGCTCAAGAAGCCACCAGCTTACTCACACGGCTTAAAGAGGAATTCATCGAAGCTTCCAATGCCTTCAATGAGCTGAAAGCATCGCCCTTGGGACGCATTAAGATCTATGGAATTGCAAAAACTCAGGCTGATTTTATGCTGTTCCGAAATGGCTTTAAAATGATTTTTTATTACAAGGCCGCTGGAGTGATCGGCATCCGTCATCACTTCCTTGGAACAACTTACAATCCGCCTAATTTAAGTCAGATGTCGGCACCAGCTGCGCCAGGATCTGGTGCGGGCGCCATCGCTGCTGTGGAAGAAGTTTTGATCGAGGCCCGTAGAGGCCCCTTTCATGATCTCATCTGGTGCTTTCAGGGTGAAGCTGTCCGCTTAGAAGCGCTTGTGCGCTATCACTTCACCCTGTTTGTCAAAGAAAGCTCAAAGTAACTTCGCATCGGTAACTTCTCTTAGGCATTATCTTTTGCGGTTATTTTTGGTCTACTTTTTAAAGGTCGCGTTTTGATCAGGAATGATCACAACGGGAATGTCTTTGCCGTCGACTTCCACAGTAACATCCGCTTTTTGACCACGGCTGCTCGCTTCAGATTTCACCAGACTCACTTTTGCTAAAGCCAAAGTACATGAACCGTATTCGCCCACGTGAGTTTTGTTGGTTTCAGAAAAGCGCGCCTTCACTGCACCTTTAGCTATTTTGTACTGTGGGTTCAAGTATCGGCCTTGTTCACCCGTTGTTTCACGAATGATTTCTTTTCCGACAACCACGCCCCAAGCTAAGTTTCCAACGAACTGAAAAGGTGCATAAACGGAGTTGACTCCCTGACTCACTAAAAAGGATACGTTGCACTCATAGGTCGCTTCCAATTGATAATTGAAAAGCAATGAAGCCAATGCTTTTGAATTGCTGGCTGACTTAACTGCAAGTCTTGCTTCCGCCATTGACTGTTCATAGATACCTTGAGTTTGTGCATGGACGGTTCCGCTCACTGCAATCAAAGCAATCATCGCAAGTTTCTTAAATGCCATTCGAGGCCTCCTGTGTTTGTTGGTTCGACAGCCCTTTCGCAAGAACAGTTCCAAGGATTTATGCTCTCTATTCGAAATGGCGAGGGTCAGTGGTGGCGAACTCGAAGACAGGTAACAATATTTGTAGGCTTGTCTAAAAGTTAGTGAGTAGAAATTGCAAAGATTGAGTGTCTTTCTTCTTTTAGTTGAAGCTCAGGTTCGGGCAAACCCAATGACAGATTCCTGACAACCAAAACGGAGGCTGCGCTTGATGTGGTTCTGATTCTTGGTTCTGATTCTTGGTTCTGATTCTTGGTTCTGATTCAACGGCTTCGGCCACCCACCCTAGCGAATTCGACTTTTTCAGGTTTGCTTGCGCAGCTTTTTTCCATTGGAAGAAGCTTTGCTGCGGACCGAATTTTTGCTTCGGCCGGACATCCCATCGAAAAATGAATCCCTCCATGATTCTGATGGATCCAAAGAAGCACTCGCACCTGCTTCAGCTTTGCATTTTCCGCCACTTGTCGAATGCAAGGGGGTATCGGTCTTATGAAACAGCAATCTTTGCAGCGCACCAACTGGGATCATCGATTTTGCTATGGCGGCGAACTACGTAAGTCCCGTTTCGGCCGAGGAATCAGACCTCTCTCCACCAAAGATCCACTCCATGTGGTTTTCAAAATCAGAGCCGGCAGTTTAAAAAAAGGTCTCAGAAATCCCGTGACCTATACCCTCGTGAACAAGCTGCTGATGAAGTACTCAAAGAAATTCTTTGTGAAGATCGAGCAATTTTCTGTGAATGCAGATCATATCCATTTGCTGATCCGCTGCTCCAAACGCAGTTTGTACCATCACTTTTTTAGAGTCCTTGCAGGGCAAATTGCGCAGCAATTAATCCAATCAGCTCAGCAGTTGATTCAGCCAGCGCAGCAGCTGACCGATACCCAAAACAAGAAAAAAAAAGGAACCGGAATTTGGAAGGCAAGGCCCTGGAGCCGGGTCATCAAAGGCTACAAAGCCTTCGTGACGGTCAGAAACTACGTGCTTTTGAACAAGAAGGAAGCCGAGGGGAAAATCTCCTACAGAAAAGAAAGAACTCGAGGCCTTTCCAATGAACTCCTTAGGGAGCTCTGGTCCTGAGCTTTGATCTTGAGCTCATGTTATTAAGCTCCAGTCTCGAGCTCGCGTTATAACCTCTCGCCTCAAAATCCGGTCCCTAGCCTTGAAAGAGTTTTCCAAAATTCAAAATCTGACTGCAGAAAGAGTCGCTGAATTCTTCGACAGTTTGAATCAACAACATTACATGTCAGCTGAGGTGCTGATTCACCTGAATTTTTGGAAAGACAATTTTTTGCACCACGACGGACTTTCCTGAAGAGGTTTTTCCGATGAAAGAGGGTTCTTCGGCAGGCTTCGTTTTTATTTTCTCAGACGAAGCATCGATGCTGGACACTTTTGCGACAAGGACCGGGGGAACCACTGGCGCAGTTCCAGCGGAGGGTGCCTCAGTCGAACGCGCGACTGCGGAAGCTGCGACAGTCGAACGCGCGACTGCAGAAGCTGCGGCGGCCGGTGCCGCGGTTGAAGGAGTCATATCCACATTGCGAAATTTCTCACCCAAAGACTCAAGTCCCTTTGCCACTGCGTAATCGCCGCCGGAGGCTCCCAACAAATGAGATTTGGGAAACTCAATAATTGGTCCGTCGGTTTCTACCATCGCTTCATGGAAAGTTGATTTTGCCAGTCCGCTCATTGAATCTTGCTTACCTTCATTTCCTTGAGCCCAGTCTGGCAAGGAATCCGCTGCGAACTGCAACTGGTCTCGATTGATTTTTGCAATCAACTCAATTTCAGCGGGTGGCAAATTTACTTTCTCAACAATTTCCTCCAAGGAAGCCCCTTGATGAGACATTGTGGCCGCTTTGACATATTCTCGAGTGCGCTGACGTTCGATGATTTCTTGATGGGGAATTCGATCCTGGAAAATTTTGGCAACTTCGAGGCTCTTTTCTCTGGAGGCCTGCACTTCGGAAAGGGTTCGATCGATTTCTCCTAATTTTAGATCAAGATCTTTTCTTTTGTGCTCCATGAGCGAAGATGCTTGTGCCAATTGCTCATCGATACGATCACTGAGATCTTCCAATATAGCGATCTTGCTTTGCAAAAGCTGAAGTGATCGACTCATGCGTGGATCGTCTCCATCCGACCGGCGCATGCGCGACCAGATCACAGCAAGACCACTCAAAAAAAGCACATTCAAAATGACTTGTACGAGCAATCCTAAGCTCACGCTGCCTCCTGAAAAATCACATCCAACCTGAAGATAGAACAAATCCAGTCTATCGCATTTTTACTTGAAGACATTTCTTTTGCGCTTAAGTATTGGACGAAGATCCTAATGAGGTCTTAAGGATCTAGACGAAGAGTCAGTCGGCCGGAAGAGGAACCTCCTCCGGGACCTTTGGACCAAGAGGAATCTTCCATTCTCACCCACAAATTTGTTATTCAGCAGAAAGGTTTAGAAACAGTCGACGCTGCCATCGTTATTCTGTCCAATGATGCTGAGACCGCCGTATTCAAACATGACGGAGACTTCATTGTCGCCAGGAAAATGACCAACACTCACGTACCGCTTGCCTTTTAGAAAAGATATTTCCAAGAAGCCGTCTTGAAGGTCTTGCGAAGAAACTGCCTCATATGTCGAACGGAATTTCTTGCCCAAGATAGCATTCATACCAATGATGATTTGTTGTTTAGTGATTGTTTCGAGTTCTGCGACTTTAGCTTCAGTCAATTTAGAGAAGCTGATGTAGTGAATTCTCTTTCCTGAATCATCTGCTTTGCGAACAGTTTCGCAAGTAGATTCTGCTTGGGCAGTTCCACCCAAAAAGATTCCTGCTAAAACTAAAACCATAGTCATTTTTTTCATATCGAAGCTCCTTTTTGAAAAGTTTCTGTTTATTGTTGAACCGGCACCTATCACAATTACTTTAACCAAGGGAAATTATTTAATATTCATAAAGTAGATAACGGAGACTCACTCCTCATCTAGATCCCCGGTTTGGCTTGCTTTCTAGGGAGCATAACAAAGATCTGTCAAATCTTTTTGAGTTAGAATTTCCTTTCTTAGAAGCCAACTGATAGAAAGGGCGGGAATTGACCTAGCTTACGGGGAACCTTCAGCCCATGAGCTACCAATAGAGTATTTAGTCTATTTAAATTTTGTCGATTTAAATTTTGAAGAAAGGACCTTCAACATGAACCATTTAAACCCTGTCAACCACAAGAACTTAAGATCATTCAGTTTTCTATTCATTCTATTGATCGGTTTCGTTTCCGCAGACAGAGCGTGGACGCGAACAGATCTGTTAACTTGCTCGACCCTCAACGGCCTAGAAATCATCGTCGAGACTCGAGGAAAATCATCGGGAATTGCGGATTATGATCGGGACATTTGGACCCTTGCACCCGATGAATATGTATCCGTAGAACTTGCAGCTAACGTGATTTGTGATCGAATGGAAATTCGTCAGCTGGAGTATTCCGCAAAGAAAGGCAAACTAAAATTCCTTTGCCTCCGTTCTGGGGATTCAGCATATTTCGAGATTCCCCTCACTTGTAAAAAATGATCCGATTTTGTCTCAGACTGATACGTAAAAATAAGAGACAACTTTGACTTTAAATACAGTTCTTAGCCAGCCATCGCGAACCCAGTTGGAATTCAGTTCGGCATAGAGATTGTAATTAGTAAGCCTTATGAAATACCTTTTTCTTCCGTTGAATCAAAAATCACAGCGACAGCTGATATCTGTTCAAACAAAAAGGAAGTAAGTATGATGAACCAAGTAAAATCTATGGTCCTGACTAGTATTCTTTTGCTCTCCTTTCAATCTTCGGCCCAAGTTATTGCGCAAGACTTTGTCGGTACCTGGGTAGGCAAGGGCACAATTATGAATAAAAAGAATGTCCATTGTGAGGACGCCAGTGCAAAATACGAAATCACTTCGGTGTCTCAAGAACGAGTCAAAATAGAAACCTATCTTGGTTGTCCTGGGCAAGCTGTGACCAAACAGTCTTCCGCGGAAGGCACCCTCAAAAACGACAAGATAATCGATATCGCCTTTAGCGGAGTGAAAGTTCCCTTCGGAAGCAAGGGTGCTGTTGATCATCAAAATAAAGCACTCGATATCGCCTTCAAAATTCCTTTGCTCGTGGACGTGCACGCAGTCATTCAATTGCAAGACACCAACCAAATGAATGCTAATGTGCTTTTTGAAGCTCCTTTGCTTAGCCGGCGTTTTATAGGCACGCTGACAAGGAACTAGTCTGACTCGAAACTAAGTTCGGCTCGAAACAATTTAGCGATTCGAAAAATAAGACGGGCCAGACCTGATTGGTCTTGGCTTCAGCCAATTTCGAAATATAATCTCCGAATGGCGATTGCTGATGTTTCTAACTTACAGCTGCTTGGGGATGGTTACGAAGTGGCTCGATCTCGCTTCCTGGACATCGCCAAACGCGGTGGTGCAAAAACTATCTCCCAGGCAGTTCCGTCTAAGATCGCTGATGATCTATTTATTGATGCTGCTTTTTATCCGGCCAGAAAAAAATCAGAAGTGTTCATCGTTTTAATCTCGGGACAGCATGGTGTCGAAGCTCCTGCAGGAAGTGCGATTCAAAGAAGACTTATGGATTCCGTGATGGCCGGCGGGACCCTCGAGGTCATCGATCGTGATCGGAGCTCAGTGCTTATGATTCATGGCATGAATCCCTACGGTTTCAAATTTTCCCGACGAGTGAATGAAAATAATGTCGACCTCAATAGAAACTGTTTTGATGCCGAGCAAGCAAAAATTCAGGGATTTTCGGGTGCAAGCATTGTCAATCCAAATTACGACAAAGTTCGATCGATTCTAGAAAGTGATTTAGAATCCCTCGCAGCTGTTGCGAAACGAATTGGCTCCGAACAGGGCTGGAAAAGCGTTTTCACATTTGATGGTTTTGCCACGATCGCAAAAGCACTGACCGGACAGTACAAACACCCGCGAGGAATTTATTACGGGGGAACCCAGGTTGAAGCCGAATGTGCCATTGTTCAAAAAATAATAGCTGATTGTTTTGTTGGAGAGAAGAATTCAATCCTCTTGAATTTTCATACTGGCCTCGGCAAGTGGGCCACGACCCAAATATTGACAACTCCACCCGATGACCTTCACGGAAAATTTATGCCTGCCTATCAGCGTGAGCTGGATTGTCTCTACAAAATTTTTTCGCAGAAAGCCCAAGGTGGAAAAGATGGTGTTCACCAAATTCGCCGAGGCGATCAAAAACCATTTTTCATTCGATTTTTTAATCCAGAGAACGTGATGGTTCAAGGCGAGTTGACCCAGTGGATGAACTCTTTTTTCGGAGACCGCCGCAGCGAAGGGATTAAGCTAGCTTTGACAATCGAAACTGGAACTTACCGTGGTGACAAAGTCCTACTCTCTTTGGTTCGAGAAAATTTCCAGCATTGGAATCTAAAAGATAAAGATCGTAAAAGTAAGGTAACTTCCGATCTTTGCGAAATGTTCAATCCGAGGGACCCGCAGTGGCAAGCAAGTGTTCTTCGAACCGCCGAATTTGTTGGCCGTGCACTAGTTCGCTTCAGCCGGGAAAATTAAATAAGACAATCAAATAGGACGCTTCAACAAGACACTCAACTTGGACAAGACAATTAGACGAGTGCCATTTCAAAATCCAAAACCGAGCTTCGATCCATGTCCAGATATTGGCCGCGCGCTGCAACTAGAAATACCTGAGTGGGTGTCAACTGCTTGATATAGCCCTTAAGATGACTCGAACTCAGCCAACCAGCATCGGGTGCACAAAAAGAAAGAAAATGCGTGCGCGCAAAAACACCGTCCCTCTGCAGCCAATCGAGAAAAGCCGAGGCCACAGCGGCTCCTTCGACGCCATCGCTCCAATAGAAACTAGAAAGGTAAGTCGTGCTGATCGGCGCGCCGACCTCCAAGGGTTTTCTGCCCAACCACTTGAGGGAATAAAACATTTTTTGAGTGAGCCAGGGTGCAGATTGAAAAACCAGTCGTTTCAGGGCCGATGGAGACCAAGGCAAACACACTCCAAGCCAGCGGTCCCCAGATTCACAAACTAAAAACTGAGCAGGATCAAAGCCAGGCCAAGTTTTTAGACGACGATCCTGTTCTAAAGGAAAATCATAACCAAAGGCGCGTTGGCAGGCTCGGTCCTTCAGATAATGCAGAAGACGATCTGACTCGGATGCGCGGATGGCGCGCACCTGAAGCTGAGGTCTTCGCAGGACCAAGCGCCCAAAAATATTCACCATCCAAGGCTCACGAAAAGGGTGATATTCAACACCCTTATTTTTTCCAGTCAAAGCCCTGAGGGCTGGAAGATTTTCCTTCAGCACAGCTGTCAAATGATAGGTCGGTTTTCCCAGCAAGCCCCCTTCTTCAAGAGCAGCCAAGGCATCAGGATAGAACTTTCGCCAAGTTGTGATCGCTGCCCTGGCTTCGGAAATGCGCAGATCCGAAAGATAACTCACTCGGTGCTTTTTTCCCAGGTACCAACGATCGACTGCAGAAACAGAACCGCAGCCCAGAATCCTAGATTGTCCTTCCATCAGCCATGTGATGTGAGACGAACCTTGGGCTTCAAGAAGGTTTTGAAAAGAAGGCCTGCGATCATAGACAAGTTCAAGCTTTCCAATCTTCATTGGTTTGGCTTGAAAAAGCTCGTGCAGTTTGTTTTCATCTTTTTGATCAGCAGGTCGGACACCCGGATGTAGTCGCTGCAGTTGCCTCAGCACTTCGAGCGATTCGAAGTCTTCGGTTGAAAAATCAGAAGGCATGAGTCTCGGCGATGCCTTTACTTTTTTTAGCTCGCACGAAGATTTTTTTCAACTGCCGAAGGCTCAGGGTAAATACAAAGGAGACCACACTGATGACTTTAATTCGGCTCACGCAAGTGAGCTCAATGCCGTTTTTCCAGCCCGGATTTTTTTCACCAAAAAATCGAATGTGCTTGTTATCTAAATGCCAAGCTTCAATATCTGCCACTTTGTGCCTGAGGCGAGTTCGAAATCCCGAAGGAGTCACCAAGCCATTTTTGGAGTCATAATCACTGCCGAATCTGTCGCCATAAAAGGCGTCCATTAATTCTTTCATCTCGGCCGGAGTTTCACAGTCAACACGAGGATAATATTCAAGAGTGTTGTTCGTCATCAAAAGATAGGTTTTGTAACCCTTTGACATCAGAAACCAGTAATGGGACCGAAAGGGATTCGAGAAAACAATTTTCGCTAAATACAAACCAAAGGCAATCGTGAGGGCCCGATTTCCCCAAAACTTTTTTTCAAGAACAGTGTCACCGCTGAAGACTCCAGAAATTTTTTTGCCAGCAATTTCTTTGTTAATTCTTAGAATCGTGCTGAAGCCACGAATTGTTCCTTCTGAGTCGAACAAAAGAATAATATCCGTTTTTTCATGCAAATCGCGACCAAATTGCTCCAGGGGAATGTCCAAGTAATACGCCGACATCAATCGGTGCATTTGCTCGAACTGGGGCTTAGAAAGCTGACTGGCATGAAGGATTTTGAAACGCATCGAGGACAATTCGACCAAATCTATTCTAAGAATGCAACTCAATGAAATGCGAAGTTTTACCTCTTGCGGCCCAAAAAGGTGAAATATTCGATGTACATTGGACTTAGGGGATAGCGAAATCGCCCGATTTCAAATTTCTCGACTTCGAAATGCTTGTTCAGGAACACATGATAGTCTGGTTTGATGGAAACACTGTCTTTTTCGGTGCATAAGGGAAAAAGAGTGCGCCTCCACCAGGCTTGACGGAAACCAGGTCGATCTTCATGCAGCTTAGCCGCATAAAAGTCGACCACTCCGATGAGGCCGCCGGGCTTTAAGTTTCTTTTGGCTTCCGTAAGAGCATCAAACCAGTTCTCGGTCATGGATAGGGAATAGGAAAAAGTCACTCGATCGACAGGTCCCCAGTCTGGCCAGCTTTCATCCACACTGCCCTTGTGAAGGAAGACATTTTTCCAGCCATACTTTTCTTTCTTGATTCGAGCTTGCTCAAGCATCGACTGACTGAGATCGATGATATGGATCTCCGAACAAAGGGGAACCCTTTCCTTTATGGCCTCGAAATTACCTGCCGTTCCGCCCCCGCAGTCCACCCACTTTTCCCCACCTGCAAGGGGAATAGACTGAAAAAGCTCAGTTCGGCCCGCAAGCAAAAAAGGACGAGTCGCGTCGTAGTTATCAGCTTGCCGACTGTAAAAGTATTCCAGACGTTCTTGATGATTTTTTCCCAGCATGGGTGCAAAAAATATGTACCAGAATGTTTTTAGATTTTTCGCGAGATTCATAGGAAATTTAGCTCTCCTCCTTATACGAACTGACTCATGCGATCTAACTGATTCGATAACTTGGTTTTAGCCGACTTGAAAGCACAAGGCCAGACTAAACCAAGTTTTTAGTGCCTTGACAGAACTTCTATCTGCTATCCTGAGACTTGGATTTCATCACTGGGGCAATATGCTTTCCAAGATTTTCGCAGCCTTTAGTTTTCATGGGATTTACAAAAAATTTTTAGAGCATCCTTTTCTTGTGCTGTTTGCAACTGCGCTTATGGCTGTGCTTGGCGCCTTAGCAATTCCCCAAACTAGATATTCGGTTTCCATTCAAGACATGCTGGATCCCCGCTTGGAATCCACTCAAGAACTCGAAGCCATGCAAGAAAGCTTTGGATCGACCGAAGTTTTGGTGGCTTCATTTCGAAGCGATCGATTCACGAACAAAGAGCTTTGCAAGTTGGAAGTGGGGGTCAATGACCTCCTCTTTTTCAATAACAACATCGAAAACTTCTCGACTCCGCTGGGTGCAAGAACTGCAACTTATGAAAATGGAATTTTTTCTTATCCGAGGCTCATTCCCAATACCTGCGAGGGCGAAATTGATCAGCCTTTACTCAGGCTGAAGGATTCTCCATGGAATGTGAGTCTCACAAATCCAACCGGTACTGATTATTCCGTTTTTATCACCCTCAGTCCCCTGGAGCAAAAAGGCACTTATGGATCTTTCGACCCCTTTCGTGTCGAAAAGTTGATGCAGAAAATGGAGTCACTGGCCCAGGAAGTCGGAGTCTCCCTCAGCTGGACTGGCAATGTTGCTCAAGGATATTTCAATTACATCGGAAGCACCCAAAACAACCTTGTGAACATGATTGCGACCTTGGTTCTTTTAGTGGGTCTGCGCTTGTTCTATGGAACTTGGCTGAGTGGTCTTTTACTGCTGGTTACCCTGATGGTGAATATGCTGATCGTATTCGGTGGTTTGGCATTTACCAAGCACCCTCTGGGCACAATGGAGGCCTGTCTTTTTTTGCTAGTGATGATCGCGACCCTCGGCGATTTCATTTTTCTTTCTTCAGCCATGGTCGATGAACCTGAAAAAACTTGGGACTTTCATTTTAAAAATTTAATGATTCCCAGTTTTTTCACTTCGCTGACGACCGCCATTGGTTTTGCCAGCCTTATGATTTCAGAAGTGAGTCTCATTCAGGTGTTCGGCTTTTGGACTGCGGTGGCTTCGATGATCGAATGGATGATGGTTTTTTTAGTTCTGCCCTGTTTGCTCAAGGTGTTTCGTATCAAAACCTGGGTCAAGCCAGAACAAAGGATCTTTAAAAATTTGAATTTCATTGGAAATGATTGGACTCCCTCACGCAGATTTACAAAAGCTTCATTGCTTATTATCGCGATTCCCATTCTGTTCTTTTCGGAATTTAACCTCACTCAGACTCCGACTGAAATGTTTAGTCCTGATCACATTTTTCAAACTTCACTGCGCCAACAGCAGAAAGAGAAAGGCTGGACAGCCTTTGCTCACGTTGTTTTTGACAAATCTTTTGATTCCAAGCGGAAGGCCGAAATCATTCAACTCTTAGAGGCCGAAAAGGAAGTCCTCAGAGTCGAGACTCTTGAAAGTACGATCGATTTTATTATTCGATCTTTGAAGGACCCAGGTTTGATCGATCTTGCGAAATTTCAAATTACAACATCGCAGACGGGGCAATGGTATATCACTTCTGAGGGCGAAGAGCGTGCCAGTGTTTACCTAAAATCTTCAGAGACTTCTGAACTCTATCGGCTGCGAGAATTGGTTCGTTCCAAATGTCCTGAAGGTGACTGTCGCCTCGTCGGCGAGTACATTGCCTTCGCTGATTTTTCCACCAAAGTGATTCGGACACTTTTTGAAAGTCTTTTCGTGAGTTTGATTCTCGTAGGCATTGTGATCGGACTGCTGGCCATCAAATTTCGAGTGCAAAGTTACGCCGCGCTTTTCTTTTCGATCATATGGGGTCCCGCATTTGTTTTAACGGTGATTTTAGCAGGTCACTTAACGATTAACTTTGTCTCCTGCATCGTTGCATCGATTCTTGTGGGCCTAGCTGGCGACAATGCAATTCAGTATCTGTATGCAGGAAAAGGTTTAAGCCTTGGAGGAATTCAGAAGAGGTCGGATGCTTCGATCATTTGTACTATTTTGATGGCGAGCCTGGCTTTGGTTTTTACTTTTTCTTACTTTTTACCGCCGCGCTCATTGGGCTTTTTGTTGGCTCTTGGATTTCTTGGAAATCTTTTCGGAGACCTTTGGATTCTCAAAGGCCTCCTGAAAAAGGATCACTGAACGTAAGAAGAGATTGCTAGGGCGATTCCTGTTCCCGCCCAAGCTTGATTGAGAATACGGATATGTTTTTTGAGATCTTCACCGTTTTGAGATAGACTTGGAAAAATAACTTTGTAAGTATCTTCGTTAATTTTCCAGTTTTTGCCAGATCCGACCAAGAAATCTCTAATTGGAACATCTTTTTGAATGACCACGCCATCTTTATTCTTCACATCCATCTTAGACTTTTTCGCTTCGCTGAAAGGAGCAGTGGGGTATAGGTCCTTTAAATCTTTAGGGGGATTTTCATAAAATGCCTTCAGATTCACTTCAATTGGCTCTCCTGTCACGAGACTTGCCACGGAGACGCGTCCGCTCAGTAAACGCTTGGCATTCCATATTCTTTCAGTCGACCATCGCGAGAAGGCCCCAGCTCCACTTGTGTTCACCAGCAAAAACTCTCGCACGGGTCTTGTCTCCATCAACTTGGTAGCTGATTCTGCATACACCAGTGCAAATTCGAGAGCTTTGAATGATCCCACCATCAAATCTTTTCCTAGCTTATCATTCCCATCAGCTGTTCTTACAAGAGTTCCCCAATTGCTATAATTCTTATTCCGAATGGCAGAATTTCTTTTGCTAGCAGGAACACCATCAACTTCATCAACTGACTTAAAGGCTGCATCCCAGCCATAGAGACGTCCAATGTCTTGGTTCAGATAAAGAGAACCGTTCCAACTGTAAGCTACATTAAACTTCAATTCAGCAAGAGCAGCATACAAACTGTATAGGGCGACCTGTCTTTCGACCTCACCAAAACCAACAAACCTATTCGCTTTATCAGGGTAAGTGCCTCTACCTGAAAAAATCGAATTATCGAAAGCATATACTTTCTTGGGATCGATAGAAAAAGATTGAAGTCTCTCCACGGCTCTTTCTAAGGCCGGAATGACAACATTCATATAGTGAGATTGATACTGTCCCTCACCTCCTTTAGCTATTTTATTGAATGGTAAGACAACTTGCTTACTTTGATCTTTATTCCAAGGGGCTGTCCCGTCTGGAACAAATGGAAGTGTCAAATACTCTTCGAATGCTGTCTCTGAATTACTGGGAAAAAATAATTTAGCATTGACGATTGAGTTTTTTACCATTGTCAATAACATACTATGAGTGATTCCGACATCCTCTACGAGTGGTTTCATCCGCCAAACTATTCCTCGAAATGCACGCAGAGGTAAAATCAAAGCGAGGAAAAAACGCTCGTCGGCCTGGCTGGTCTCTTTGTAAAAGTTGGCTTCGTATTTTTCCAAAAAGCCTTCTAACTCTTCTCCTGATTTAATATCGTAAAATTTTTCTACAATTTTTCCGAATTCCTTAGACATGCTATTTGCATTGCTTTCCTGAGAGGGCGTGCGACCACCCTTCCCGTTTTCATCAAGGAGGTATTCTTTGTTTGTTTCATTGATTGTCAGTCCCCCCGCTTGGACCACAGGAGTTACCTTTTCATCAGGATTTTTGACATAAGAATACGGATAGGTGGCCAAGCTCTTGCTGTATTCGTCAGCACTAGGATTCTTATCTTTTGCATTGGCTTTACCAGCTGCCGCTGCTCCAATCGTTATCGAAAAAACACACAGCACCGCTGTCAATAGACCAAAGTAATAGCGAAAATTCATGATTCCCCCTCATTTCGAACCCCATTGTTCCTGTTTCGGCTAAAAAAAACCAGAATAAAGCTGTGCATAATCAGACTCGAGACCAAAGCTTAACCAAAAAAGTCTCTGTTTTCTTCAAAACCTTGTTCCTTGCGGGTTTTTCTCGAGCTTTTTTTCTATAATTTCTTTAAAAGGCGCACAGGAGTGCCCCCGCTAGGCACCATCAGCACGAATTTTCGGCTGGGTCCAATGTCGTCCTTGGCTAGCTCCAACTGCACTTTAGAGATCAACCAGCGACCAATGACAGACAATTGTACTTCAGCAAACAGTTTTCCTAGGCAAATGCGATCCCCGAAACCAAAAGGAAAGAGGCAATCCTGATCGTAAATCTTTGGCCCAATGAACCGATCTGCTTGGAATTGAGAGGGTTTTTCAAAAACTGCGGGATTATGGTGGGCCAGATACATGCAGGGAAAAACGGCCTCCCCTTCGGCAATCGCATGTTCTAAAACTTGAGTGTTCCGGATCGCCGTACGGGTCAGATGCACCACCGGCGGAGTCAATCGCATGGCTTCTTTAATGGAGGACTCAATCAGCTCTGGACTTAAGGCTGGCTGAGCTTGCAGCCTTCCATCCCAAACTTTCTTCGACAACATATGAAATCCCCACCAAGCACCGACGATGGCTGTAGTGTCATGGCCAAACATCAAAATAGAAACAGTTTCGGCGATCAGGCGATCATCAGGCCAATCTGCTTTGAGCCTGGCGTTTTCCAGAACACCAGCCTTCGAACGAAAACTCGGTTGCTTGAGCTCCCTGCGAATGAGTTCATGGACAAGGCTTCGACAGGCCACAAATTTTCCCCAACCAAAGCGGCTGGAAATGGGTACCTGAGCCGCTTTGATGAAAAACAATAAAGGATTCGAAAAGGAACGTTTCCACTGAAAAATGGCTTCGAAAATTTCGTTTTTACGAGCCTCAGTGATGTCCCCAAATGTGAATTGGATAATCGAGTTCAAAGTGACATGCTCAATCCAATCCGACAGCGGAAAAACTTCGCCTTCTTGCATTTTCAGAAGGGAGTTCTCAAGTTCGCCTTCGGTGATTTTAATCACCTCTTCGCGCTTGAGTTGCTGAAAGAATGGATTCAGAATGCGCCGGGATTCTTGATGGTCAGCGCCTTCTTTGGCGATGGTGGAATCGCCGATAATGACTTGGAGGAAACGCGTGCCTCGGCCTCCGATCAAGTCCCTGTTTTTGCGGACGGCACCGATCAGGCGCGGATCACCCGTCACCAAGATATTTTTGGAATGGGGAAGGCTCAGACGGAAAGTGAGTTCACCCTTCTGCAGCCTCTTTTCCAAAAAAGAATAAGGATCTTTGAACCAGCCATAAAGGTCAGAAAAAGATTTTAAGGTGTCGATCACAAAAGCGGGGTCCCTTCCGCTAAACTTTTTATTTTAGGCAACTCAGACTCTTTGAGATAAGAAAAGACTCGGTACAAGAGGGGTATGACTTCCGTGGTTCGCGAAAAATGATCCGCCCCCCAAAGAGGATAGACTTCGCCGGGCCAGTGGACAGACCTCCAGCATTCCGTCATCCCATTGTCGAATTTCCCGCATATTGTGCCACCCAATTTCCTGAATACTGTGCCACTCGATTTCCATGATTGTGTGCCAGTCGATTTCCTCGATGTTGTGCCACGTTATTTAGAATCCTGAGCAGTTCA